>Ga0247727_10006157_pt1 | contig 23738 bp, 21 predicted proteins | sample WisWelCaveWW1625_FD_202498 | JGI IMG/M metagenome (GOLD analysis project Ga0247727, IMG submission 202498) | Biofilm microbial communities from Wishing Well Cave, Virginia, United States - WW16-25 | ecosystem: Environmental > Aquatic > Deep subsurface > Groundwater > Cave microbial mat | place... | reverse complement strand
TGCCTTCGAACATCTGGCCCGAGGTCAAGGAGCGCCTCGTCGCCGACGTCGCGACGATCAAGATGGGCGACGTCGCCGATTTCGAGAACTTCATGGGCGCGGTGATCGACTCGAGCGCGTTCGCGACGCACAGCGCCGCGATCGAGGAGGCCCGCTCCGCCGGCGCCGAGATCCTCACGGGAGGGTCGACGGACGACTCCGAGGGGTACTTCGTCTCCCCGACCGTGATCGCCACGGACGACAAGGGTTTCCGGCTCCTACGCGACGAGCTCTTCGGACCGATCGTGACGACGTACGTCTACGACGAGAAGCGTTGGGACGACACGCTCCGACTCGTCGACGAGACGGCCCCGTACGGGCTCACGGGAGCAGTCTTCGCAACGGAGCGTTCCGCGATCGAGCAGGCCCAGGATGTGCTCCGCTATACGGCGGGCAACTTCTACGTCAACGACAAACCGACGGGCGCCGTCGTCGGACAACAGCCGTTCGGTGGATCGCGGGCGAGCGGGACTAACGACAAGGCCGGCTCGATGTGGAACCTGATCCGTTGGGTGACGCCGCGCACGATCAAGGAGACCTTCGTCCCACCGACCGACTACCGGTACCCGTTTCTCGGCGCAGACTGATCTTGCGCAAGACCGGAAACCCGCTCGCGCGGGGTTTCCGGTCGCGCGAGAATCCCTGAAGCGCGGCCGCATGCGGCGGCCGCGATGCCTGCGAAGGATGGTGCAGTGGTAGTTCGGATATTGGACGGGGTCGACGCGTTCCTCGACCAGCTGACGTCGGTCGATCTCCTGCCGGCGTTCCTCGCCATTCTCGCGCACCTCGCGAAGCTCACCTGCACGAGCATGGCGTGGCGAAACATCCTCGCGGCCGCCTACCCCGACCAGACGGTCCGGCGCCGTCCGATCTTCGGCGCCTACCTCGCCGGAGTCGGCGTCAACGCGATCGTCCCGGCGCGCGCGGGAGATGCGGTCCGCATCGTCTTCGCGCATCGAGCCGTTCCGGACAGCACCTACACGACGGTCGTTTCCAGCACCCTCGTGCTCGCGATCTTCGACATGACAGCCGCGTCTGCCCTGATCGTCTGGGCCGCGTTGACCCAGGAAGCTCTGCCGGGCTTCGGCGACCTCCCGGAGCTACCGAGCTACGACTTCGCGTGGCTCCTCGACCACCCGCTCGCGGCCGAGCTGCTTCTTGCGGCCCTCCTCATCCTCGTCGTCGTGCTCGGTATCTGGATCCACAGCCATGTGCTCGACTTCTGGGCTCGCGTCAAGCAGGCGTTCGCGGTCGTGCGGCGCCCTGCGCTGTACCTGCGCTCGGTCGCGCTTTGGCAGGCGGGGGACTGGGCGTTCCGGATCGTGGCCATCTGGTTCATGCTCGACGCATTCGGAATCCCGCAAACGCTCGAGAACGCGCTCCTCGTGCAGGTCTCCGCAAGCGTCGCCACGCTCGTTCCGCTGACCCCTGCGGGAATCGGCACCGAGCAGGCGTTCTTGCTCTTCGCCTTCCAGGGAACCGTCTCGAGCGCCGAGCTGCTCGCGTTCAGCGTCGGGGCGAAGCTGATGGTCGTCACAACGAACGTCGTGGCCGGGTTCACCGCGATCGCGGTCACGCTGCGGACGCTCCGCTACTCACGCGCGCTGAAGATGCCCGAGCAACCTGACAGTGCCGGCCACGATGCGCCCGAAGAGCAGCAGGCGCCTACGATGCCCGGATGAGGCTACGTCGGAAGGTAAGGCGCGACAAGAATCCGCCGCAGCAGCAGATCGACGATCCCACCCCGGCCGAGCGCGAATGGGTCGAGTCGAACCTACACCTGGCCGAGGAGCTCGTTCGTACCTACGCGACGACGGCGAGCGGCGCTTCCTCTCTGACGCTTCTCGACGACGCATTTGCGGCTTGGCTCGCGAGCTGGCTCGATCAACCGGAAGAAGACCGCGACGACCCGAACTCTTTCATCAATGCGTTCGGCATCGCATTCGGCCAGAGACTCGTCGACGAACTCGGCCTCGAGTGGAAGGCCGTCACCGACGCCGACGGCACGGAGATCGCCGTCCATGGCCAGCCGGGTGACATCCTCGTCTTCCCTCCGAACCTCGTCGCGAAGAGGTTCGTCGCACGCGAGACCTGGTTCCTCGCGTCTATCTACGAGGAGCTCGCCCGGATGGTCGATGACTTTCGTCGCGGCGTGCCCCCGATCGAGGGTTCGTAGCCTACGACGGCCCGGCCTTGTGCAGCTGCGCGTACAACGCGCGGGCGGTCTTCTGGGGCAGCCCGGGGACGCCCTCGAGCTCCTCCTGCGATGCCTCGAGGAAGCGCTCGACGGAGCCGAAGTGACGCAACAGCGCCCGCCGGCGCACTGGACCGATCCCGGGAAGCGTCTCGAAGATCGTCGTCATCGACTTCGCTCCGCGACGTTGCCGGTGGTAGCGGAGCGCGACCCGGTGAGCCTCGTCGCGGATGCGCTGGAGGAGCTGAAGCGCCGGGCTCGAGCGCTCGAGCCCGATCGGGAGCGACAGGCCGGGGACGAACACCTCCTCCTCGCGCTTGGCGAGGGCGATGACGGCAACGCGGGGAAGATCGAGCTCGTCCATCGCGGCGAGCGCCGCGGCGAGCTGCCCCTTCCCTCCATCGACGACGACGAGGTTCGGCGTGGAGGAGAAGCTCTCGTCGGGCTCGCCGTCGCGGCCCCGCGCAAAGCGCCGGGAGATCACCTCACGCATGGCGCCCACGTCGTCTTGGCGATCCAAGCCCCGGATCGCGAAGGTCCGGTAGTGCGCGTTCTTGGGCCGCCCATCCACGAGAACGACCATCGAAGCGACGATCGCCTCGCCCTGGATGTTCGAGACGTCGAAGCACTCGATACGAATTGGCAGGCTCTCGAGATTCAGCACCTCGCGGAGCTCCTCGAGGGCGGCGATCCGTCGTAGCCGGCTCTCCTTACGGTGAGCCGCATCGGCCACGAGCGCGAGTCGCGCGTTCTCCACGGCGAGCTCGACGAGTCGTCTCTTCTCGCCCCGCACGGGTGCGCGAACCTGGACCCGCGACCCGCGGCGCGCGGAGAGGAACTCCGCCAGCGCGGACGTATCCTGCGTGCCGGCCGGGAGGAGCACCTCAGGCGGGGTGCTCGGCAGGGAGCCGTAGTACTCGACCGCGAACGCCTCCAAGATCGCCTGCGCGTCCTCGCCCGCGACGTTCTCGAGGTGGAAGCCGTAGCGGTCGATCATCTTCCCGTCCCGAAGCGGAAACACCTGCACGGCTGCGCGGTCGCCCTCCACGGCGAGGCCGATGACGTCCACGGTTCCCACGGCTCGCTTGTCCGCCGCCTGGCGCTCGGCGAGGTGCCGGATCGAGAAGAGCCGATTCCGGTACCGCGCCGCCTCCTCGAAGCGCTCGTCTGCGGCGGCCTCCTGCATCCGCTCCTCGAGCTCGCGCTGGATCGGCGCCGTATCCCCGGAGAGGAACTCGATCACCCCGTCGACGATCCGGCCGTAGTCCTCAGGCTCGATCGCTCCGATGCAAGGCGCGAAGCAGCGGTCGATGTGGTAGTCGAGGCAGGGGATCCCCGAGTGCCGGCCCGGGCGCGGCCCCTCACAGGGACGAAAGCGAAAGACGCGGTTCAGGACGTCGAGCGTCTCGCGCACCTTCTTCGCGTTCGCGTACGGGCCGAAGTAGACGGTTCCGCGCCGATGCCGCTCCCGCGTGAACATGACCCGCGGGTACTCATCCGTGAGGGTCACGGCGATGTACGGGAACGACTTGTCGTCGCGAAGTCTGATGTTGAACGGCGGGCGGTAGCGCTTGACGAGGTTCTGCTCGAGGTGGAGCGCCTCGGCCTCGTTCCGCGTGACGATCACCTCGACGTCGGCGATGCGGTCCGCGAGCTGCGCGGTGCCAATTCGCGCGTCGCCCCGCTGGAAGTAGCTGCGCGTACGGGAGCGGAGCGACTTCGCCTTCCCCACGTACAGCACCTCGCCGTCGTCGTCGCGGAAGAGGTAGACGCCCGGCCCTTTGGGAAGCGACCGGAGCTTGTCTTCAAGGTTCTCACGCATTCGATCGCTAGCGTATCCCCATGCGTCGAGGCGTCCTGATCGCGCTTGCAGCGGCTTCCGCCCTAACCGTGCCCGGCGTTGCCGAGGCCGGCCCGGGCCTCGCCGTGGGTGCGGTCGAGGACGACGTCCGAGCGTCGACGCTCGTCGAGGCGGAGACGAGAATGGCCATTTTCCGGGTTGCGGGCTTTCGGGCGGTGCGCGTCACGAGCGTCTGGACACCTGGGCTGACGCGACCGTCGGAAGGCGAGCTCGGCGTCTTCGAGAACGTCGCGGCCGCCGCCTCCCGCAACGGCGTCCGGGTCTACGTGACCGTTATGCACCCGGGTTCGAGAACGACACCGCTGACCGACGAGGCACGCTACGAGTTCTCCTCCTACGCGGCTGCCCTCGTCCAGGCGGTGCCGACGCTGGGCGACGTCATCGTCGCCAACGAGCCGAACCTGAACCGGTTCTGGCTGCCGCAATTCGAGCTCGACGGCTCGAACGCCGCCGCGCCCGCGTATCTCGCTCTCCTGGCGCAGACCTACGACGCGCTCAAGGCCGTGTCACCCGCCGTCAAGGTCTACGGAGGCGCGCTCTCGCCGCGCGGCGCGGACCGGCCGGGAACCTCGCGGCCGACGCATTCGCCGACGAAGTTCATCCAAGACCTCGGGGCGGCGTACCGGGCGAGCGGGCGCGACCGGCCGGTGATGGACGCATTCGCCATCCATCCGTACGCCGACAACTCGAGCCAGCCACCGACATTTGCGCACCCGCTGACAACGACGATCGGTGTCGCCGACTACGGAAAGCTCGTCGCACTCCTCGGCGAGGCGTTCGACGGCACCGCCCAGCGCGGCTCCGATCTCCCAATCCTCTACGGCGAGTTCGGGGTCGAGTCCCAGATCCCGGACGAAAAGGCCGCTCTCTACACGGGAACGGAGCCGGCGGCGACGCGGCCCGTCGTCGAGGAAACCCAGGCCGCCTACTACGAGCAGGCGCTCGCCCTTGCCTTCTGCCAGCCCACGGTCGAGGCGATGCTCCTCTTCCTCTCCCGCGACGAGCGGGCACGAGCCGGCTGGCAGTCGGGCGTGCACTACGTCGACGGAACGTCCAAGGGCAGCCTGCCGCGCGTTACGGAGGCGCTCGACCGGACGACCGGCGGCTCGATCACACGGTGCCCCGGAGTCCAGCTCGTCGTGCGGCTGACCTACCTCCGCTTCGGGACGCGCTCTGCCGCGAAGCGGGGTGTGTTTCGGACCAGCTTCACGTGCAGCCTCGACTGCGTCTACCAGGTGCGGCTGGAGAAGGTGCCGACGAGGTCGACGAAGCTCGTGAGTCGCGGCCGCGCGGAGGTCGGCGAGCTCGTTCAGGTCGACCTCGGCTCGCGTGTGCTCGCTCCGGGCACGTATCGGTACACGCTGCGGCTCGTACACCCTGTGAACCCGGCCCCGCCGACGCTCCGCCAGGGCCCGCCGTTCAGCCTGCCGTAGTCGCTGACTTCGATGTTGGGGTCAGGAGCGGTGCTCGAGGCGCCAGACGCGGAGGACGACGTAGGCGCACGCGCCGAGGACGAGGAAGAATGCGAGCGCGTCGCGGCCCGAGGGCCCCAGACCGATGAGCATCCCGATGTCGACCACGGCGAGCACGATCGCCGCGTAGAAGAGCTTCCTGTTCCAGTCCGACCACGCCTCCAGGTCGCCCTTCCGCTCGCGCCAGAGGAGGAAGAGGAAGAAGGCGATGGCGAGGAAGAACGCGATTCGAACCAGCCCGCCGACGGTCGCCAGAACCGGCTGCAGCGAGAGCACGACGACGACGACCGCGACGAGCCCGACGATCGCCAGCCCGCGCGCGAGAGGCGGAACCCGGTCCCAGCGCTTCCTCATGACCCGGTCATGTAAGCGCGCACAGCGAGGGCGCCGGCGAGAAGAGTCGTCCCAGCGAACCAGAGGAGTCGCTTCGGGCCAGCCCCCGGCGCGTAGAACCAGGGCGAGAGCGCGACCCCGAGCGCGATCGCGCCGTAGGTGTAGTGGAGCCGATCCGGCGCGCGCCGACCGTCGGAGAGCAGGAGGAGCCCCACCGCCGCCTGCCCGATCAGCACGGTTTGGGCGAGCGCGAGAGCATGCGCCACGGTGCCCCCCGCGGCCCCTCGCCGATGCGCAGCGAAGCCCAGCGCGGCGGCGGCGCCACAGACGGCGATCACGGCAACGCCGAGCACGACGTGCACGGATACCATCGCGCCCACCCTACCGAGAGGTAGCCCGCGTGATCGAGGAAGGAAAACCGGCTCCGAGCTTTACCCTCCGGAGCGACAGCGGCGAGCACGTCTCCCTCGCCTCGCTGCGCGGACAGCCGGTTGTCCTCTATTTCTATCCCCGTGACAACACGCCCGGCTGCACCCGCCAGGCGTGCGGAATCCGCGACGCGTGGGACGAGTTCGAGCGCCGCGGCGCGGTCGTTCTCGGCGTCAGTCCCGACGGCCCGACAAAGCACACGAAGTTCCGGGATAAGTACGCGCTCCCATTCAGGCTCCTCGCAGACGAGGATCACGCCGTCGCGGACGCCTACGGCGTCTGGGTAGAGAGGAGCATGCTCGGCAAGAAGTACATGGGCATCGAGCGCTCGACGTTCGTCATCGACGCCGACGGGAACATGGCCAAGGTGCTGCGGCGCGTGAAGCCCGACACCCACGCCGAAGACGTCCTGGCCGCGCTGTCGTAGCTACGCCGGTGCGCGCGCGTTCCGCTCGAACTTGTGCCAGGCCTTGTCGCCGCGAAGGTACCGCCAGGACCCCTTGAGCCGTGCCCAGCAGATGATCGGCCGGTAGAGGACGAGATCGAGGGGTGCAAGGAGCAGTAGCCGCGCGAGGTCGCGCCGCCGGTACATGCGTGACTGGAGGTCGTCGAACAGGATCGCGCACGCTGTCAGCGCAGCGTTCACGAACGCGACGGCGCCGAGCATGAGCGCGAAGGCGGCGGGCTCGAACACCCCGAGTGCGAGCGAGAGCGGGATCGAGACGAGGGCGAGGAGCTCTACGATGGGCGACAGCGTCTCCGAAAGGAGATAGAAGGGAGCACCGATCAGCCCCACAGTTCGGTAGCGCGGGTTGAACCACATCCGCCGGTAGTGCCAGACGGTCTCGTCGATCACCCGCTGCCACCGCTCGCGTTGCGACACGAGCTTTCGGACGCTGTCGGGCCCTTCCGTGATGCCGACGTTGTCGGGCAAGGAGTGAATCCGGTAGTCGCGCCCCTCGCGCAGGAACCGCTCGTGCACGCGGAAGGTGAGCTCGATGTCCTCGCACGTGAACGACGTGGAGTAGCCGCCGACCTCCTCGAGCACGTCGCGCCGCCAGACCTGAAACCCTCCGGGTGAGCAGAGCATGAAGCCGTGCCTCGACCACGCGAGTCGGTTGTTGAAGAACGCGCGCAGGAAGTCCAGGTGCTGGAAGGCCATCATCGGCCCACCATCGACCTGCCGCCTTCCGGGCGGCGCGGCCATGACCTCCCCTGGGTCGCGCGCCGTCGTGATGGAGCTCGTCACCCCGATGATCCGGGCAGGGTCCTGCACGACGAGCCGCATGACCTTGAGCAGAGCGTCTCGCTCGAAAACGGTGTCCGCATCGACGCCACAGACGTACCGATAGCGGGCGACGTTCAGCCCGGCGTTCCAGCTATCGGCCTTCCCGCCGTTCTCCTTGTCGACGACGACGAGGTTCGGGTGGCTCGGACTGCGGTAGACGGCCCGAACGTCCTCGGTCTCGAACACGCGCCGAACGAAGATCTCGTACGGCTCGAGCTGAAACGACTCGCGGAGCCGCTCGAGCGTCCCATCGCTCGATCCGTCGTTGACGACGATCACCTCGTGTTCGGGGTAATTGAAGGCGAGCAGCGACCTGGTTGTCCTCTCGATCACCGCCTCCTCCTCCCACGCGGCGACGATGACGCTCACGGGGATGGTGAAGCGTGAGGACGCCAGCGTTGCATAGTCCTGGCTTCCGCTCTCGCGCCGGCGGACGCTGTTCTCGATCGCCCCGACTAGCACGAAGGCGAGAGACACGAGGTTCGAGAGCAGGAGGTAGCCGAGGCAGGCAGCGACGATGAGGGCTAGAACGTCGCCCGTCATGCGGCGCGAGCCTCTTCAGAGAGCTTCCTACCACGCGCCCGGAGCTCCGCGGCCTCGCGCAGACGCTCTCCGCCGGCCGCGTAGATGCGCTCGAGGAGAGGGCTGTCGGGTCGTTCGAACGCGAGCGCGTCGACGAAGCCGATGTCCTGGAGCACCTCGGCTGCTCCGTTCCGAGCAAACGCATCTGCGGAGGTCAGCACCGGGAGGAGCGCCGCAACTGCCTGGGGCCCGATCCCGCGAAGCGCGTCCTTCGCCGCGGTCCGTACCCACCAGCGCGTGTCCGAGAGCAGCCTGGCGAGCGCGGGCGCGCCGGAAGCCCCGAGAACATGACCGGCCGAGCGCGCCGCGTGGACGCGGACAAACCAGGCCGGGTCTCCGAGCAGCGCGAGCGCGGCCTCTGCCACTCCCTGGCCGCCGCGACCGCCGAGTGTCTCCACTGATGCCGCGCGTACGTTCGGGTCCGTGTCCCGTGTGAGGTCGAGGAGGCTCACCTGGCCGAGGTCGGGGTACGGAGCGAGCAGCGTCGCGCCCCAGAAGCGCACCGCCGGGTCAGGATCGCGGAGCAGCGGAAGAAGGAGCGCGCCGGGACGGGGCGCGAGACGCTCCAGCTGGGCCGCGATGCGCGAGCGCGGCGTGTGCCCTTCGCGCATCGCGGCGAGCAGGAGCTCGATCGCCCAGTCGTCTCCGAGGTTGCCGAGCACGCGGATCGCGGCGGCGGCGATGCTCGGATCGGTGTCGGTGACGGCGCGGCGGACCAGCCGCGGCGCAGCCGGGTGATGGGCTTGCGTCAGGCGGGTCAGCGCCGAGACGCGCCGCCACCTTCGCCAGTCGGTTCGGGGCCGGCCGCCCGCGCGGCGGATCAGGCGGCGCGCCTCAGCAACGCCGAGCTCATGCGATCGAGGATCGCGCCTCTGCCGGTCGTACCGCGCACGGCCGAGCAAGACGACGAGCGAGAGCAGCGCCCACGCCGAAAACGCGACCGCGAGCACGACGATTGCGACACGAGGAACAAGCGCGTCCACACCGAGGTGGTCGTCCCATGGCTAGTGCATGTCGTCCCTCGAACGAGGGATTCGAGACTGCACCGAGGTCATGGCAAACCGCGACAATCACTCGTGTGAGAGCTCCCAGGGCACTGAACAGCCAAATCGGGATCCGACGCTGGGCGTCGCGCCGGACGATCAGCAGACGGGGAGCTCCATGCGGATGAGAGGACTTGAACCTCCACGCCCTTACGGGCACACGGACCTGAACCGTGCGCGTCTACCAATTCCGCCACATCCGCGCAGCAGACCGATTCTAGCTCCGGCTCGTCTCACTCCACGATGACCCGAATCGCTGTCCTCCTCACCCTCGCCCTCGGCGTCCTTGCCCTCGGCGGAGTGGAACGACCGTCTGTGGGTGTCCCGGCAGACGATCGCACGGAGGTCGTCGTCACGCTCTCCTCGCTCCCCCTTGCGCATGCTCCGGGCAGCGTCGCGCGAATCGACGCCGAGCAGCGCGCGTTCCGGCGGGAGCTCGCTCGGCAGGTCCCGGAGGCGCGTGTTCGCTGGCGCTACCGGCTCGTTGCGAACGGCTTCGCGGTCACGCTGTCGCGTGCGCACGTCCCTCGGCTGCGGGCGCTAGCGGGAGTCCGGAACGTGTTCGGTTCGGCCAGCTACGGCCCGCAGCTCGATTCGACTCCACAGCAGATCGGCGCAAGCACCCTCTGGGGGCCCGGTCTCGAGACCGCGGGTCAGGGAATGAAGATCGGGATCATCGACAGCGGCGTCGACCCGAGCCACCCCTTCTTCGACCCTGCGGGCTATGCGCTGCCGCCCGGCTTCCCGAAGGGACAGCGGGACTACACGACCGCGAAGGTGATCGTCGCGCGGGTTTTCCCCCCATCGGGGGCACTGCAGCCGAGCGCACGGGTCGCGTTCGACCGGGACGACGCGAGCCACGGCACGCACGTCGCGGGAATCGCCGCCGGCAATGCGCAAACTCCGGCGACGGAAGGGCGGGTCGCCTCGGGCGTGGCTCCGCGGGCATACATCGGGAACTACAAGGTCTTCGTCGAGACAGACTCAGGCCTGAGCCCCAATGCAAACTCACCCGCGATCGTCGCTGCCATCGAGGCGGCCGTCGCGGACGGGATGGACGTCATCAACTTCTCGGGGGGTGAGCCCGAGATCGAGGCGACGCGCGACATCGTCGCCCTCGCCCTCGACGCCGCGGCGGCGGCAGGGGTCGTTCCCGTCGTGGCAGCGGGCAACGACTTCAACGACGTCGGAGCTGGGTCGGTCTCCTCACCCGCGAACTCCGCTCGCGCGATCACCGTGGGAGCGGTCGAGATCGGCGGCACGCCGCCAGCGGCGATCCATGCCGACTTCTCGTCCGTCGGGCCGACCACGATCTCGCTGAGGCTCAAGCCAGACGTCGCTGCACCCGGAGTGGGCGTGCTCTCGTCCGTCCCGGCAGGATGGGCCACGCTCTCAGGAACGAGCATGGCTGCTCCGCACGTCGCGGGCGCAGCGGCCCTTCTCCGCCAGCGCCATCCGACCTGGACAGCTGCCCAGGTCAAGTCCGCGCTCGTGTTGACGGGCACCGACTCCGCCTCCGGAGACGGCGAGTCGCTCGCCGGCCCCTCGTTCACCGGAGGAGGCGTCATCTCACTCACCGCCGCCGACCGACCTCTCCTCTTCGCCGCGCCTTCGAGTCTTTCGTTCGGCCTCTTGTCGAGAGGCGACGAGATACGACCTCGCATCGCCCTCACGGACTCCGAAGTCGGCGCCGGGACCTGGCAGGTCAGTCTCGTTCGGCTCGCAGCGCCCGCCGGGACGAGCGTCGTCGTGCCGCCGACCATCGCCGTGCCGGGGGCGCTCGAGATCACCGTCTCGACCGCCATCTCCGCTGCCCAGGGCGACGTCAGCGGTTACGTCGTGCTGACCCGCGGCACTGACGTGGGCCGCATCCCGTTCTGGGGCCGCGCCGCAGTCGCAGCGCTTAGCCGGCATCGGCTACTGCCGCTCTCGCGACCTGGGCTGTACCGCGGCTCGACGCAGGGGCGACCTGCACTCGCCTCCCGTTATCGCTATCCCGAGAACCCACGCGGTATCGGTGTGACGACGGTTCTCTCCGGGCCGGAGCGCGTCTACCGCATCCGTCTGGCGAAGCGGGTCGCCAACTTCGGCGTGGTCATCACGCAGCGGGCTCCCGGAAGCCGGGTCGAGCCTCGCGTCGTCGCGCAGCTCGACGAGAATCGGCTCACGGGCTACGCGGCGCTCCCGGTCGCGCACAACCCCTACCTCGAGGACTTCCGCGAGTCGGTACTCGCGGCTGGCGCCCTATCGCCGCTCCCCGGCGAGTACGCCGTCGTCTTCGACAGCGCGACGCAAGCCGGAGCTGGCGCGTTCGCATTCCGCTTCTGGGTGAACGACGTAACGCCGCCGACGGCACGCCTGTTATCGCGCGTGGCGTCGCTGGGCGGGCCGCTTCGAGTTGCAGTAACGGACGCGGGCTCGGGTGTCTATCCGCAATCCCTCAGGGTGCTCGTCGACGGCCAATCTGTCGAGGCCGCGTATGGCCCCGGACTCGTCCGCATCCCTACGCTGGGCCTCGCACCTGGAAAACACCGCCTCCGCCTGCGCGTCTCCGACTACCAGGAGACGAAGAACACCGAGAACGTCGCGCGCATCCTCCCTAACACGCGCGTGCTCACCGCGACGTTCACGATCCGCCGCAGGTAGAAGCTTGATCTGAAAGAGGAGCGCCGCGGCCGCGAAGCGGACGCCTTCAGGGATCTTTGCGCGACCGGGATCTGCGCGAGCGGATTCCGGTCTTGCGCCAGCTACTACGTCTTTCGATCCCTTTCCTCGATCGTCGGCAGGGAATCGAGGTCGTTCTGGACGCTGCGGATGAACTCGTCGCTCTCCTCGTCGGGCGACACGACGCGAAGCTGCTTCTTGCGCCGCTGGCGCTCGCGCTCCTTCCGGCTCGCGGCACCGAGCCGGCGCTCCAAGCGCGGCCGCTCGACCGCCACGACCAGTGCGGCCGCGAGGACGAGCACGACGAGCCACGGCCAGCTCACGTGGCCGATTGTAGCCTCATGCGGCGCTTTCTCGATCACGTTTCGGTACGAAAGACCTGCATCGGCAGGCTCGACAGAGGCTCGCCCCCTTCGGCGGTGACGAGCCAGGTCTCCTGCATGTAGAGGCAGTCCTCCCCCTTGGCGGCGATCGCGTGGGGGTGCATCGAGAAGACCATGTTCTCGGCAAGCTCGGTCTCGACCCCCTCGCCGATCTTCGGGAACTCGATCATCGTCATGCCGATCGAGTGCCCGGTCACGTGGCCGAGGTGATACCCACGCTCGACGAACCCGGCAGCCACGGCTCGATGCACGTCGTGGCAGGAGGCTCCGGGCCGCAGCGCGGCGCGTGCCGCTTCGAAGTACTCGGAGTAGGCTTCGAGCATCCGCTCGGTGTCCGAAGAGAGCGTCGCGCCGCGAGCGCCGATCGCGCGTGAGATCTCTACCCAGTGCATCCCCGGCCCAGCGATCTCGAGCGACGGAAGCACGAACTCGCCGAGCACCTCCTCGCGGCGCGCGATCTTGAACTCGGGTCGCGCGAGCTCGTTGGTCCCTGTCAGGACCATGTTCATCGTCAGGCGTCCGCACCCCTCGGCCACGAACCACGCCTCCGCGGGGGCCATGACCTCGGCCGCGGTCCTCCCAGGCGCGTAGCTCGCGAGGAAGATCTCGAACCCACGCTGGTTGATTCGGACGGAGTCGCGCACGGACTCGAGCTCGGCGTTGCTCTTCACCGCCCGCGCCAAGTCGAACTCGACGTCGAACGGCACGATCTCGAGCCCGTCGAGCGCGCGGTAGTCGCGCACCGCCATCACGTAGTCGAGGCCGTACACGCCTATGCGTCTCCAGCAGGCGGCACGCGCGCGCTCGGCAATGTGCTCGCCGGGCCGGTCGTGGAGGACCTGCTCGATGCGCGCCGTCCCGTGCTCTCCGACGTAACGGGCCTCGGTCGGAAAGACGACGCACGGGTCACCGTCCGCCGGAACGACGACGTACGCATAGCGATGGACGATCTGGAATCCGGACAGGTACGTGACCGCCCCTTCGAAGCCCGTGTACTCGCTTCCCGAGACGACGAGCGCGTCGAGGTCGTGAGCTGCCATCGCGGCGCGGACGTTGGCGTAGCGACGCTCGAGCTCCGGGGTCACGTCCATGACGCCTCCAGTCCCTTGATGAGAGCAGTGACTGCATCGTTGAGCGGAGTCGGAACGCCGAGCTCGCGGCCGAAGCGTCCGATGCCGCCGTTCAGGAAGTCGATCTCGGTGGCGCGTCGAGCTTCGACGTCCTGGAGCATGCTCGCCTTGTGGTCGTAGGCGACCTCGGGTCGAGCCGCGTGGTCGATCAGCTCCTCGGGGTCCGCGTCGAGAGTGATCCCCTGCGCTGCGGCGACGGCCTTCCCCTCGTCGACGAGGGCCGTCACCAGCGCTCGAAGATCCGGGCGCTCGCAGACGCGTCCGTGCGTGAGCCCGGTCAGCGCGCCGATCGGGTTCGTCGAGGCGTTGAAGATCACCTTTCGCCACTGTGGCGGACGGGCGTCCGCCACGGCAGCCGTCGGCATCCCCGCGCGCGTGCAGGCGTCGGCAAGCGATTCGACGGCCTCCATCGGGGCAGGCTGTGACTCGAACGGGCCCAAGGTGGTATCCCCCTTGACGTCCCACTGGACGACGCCCGGCTCGAGGAGCTTCCCCGCGGGGAACGTGGTGCCGCGGATCACCCGCTCGACGTGGCGCGCGAGCGTCTCCTCGTTGCCGACCCCGTTCATCACCGAGGCGACCGCACCGTCGGCGAAGACGTGCGCGGTGGCAGCGATCGCCGCGTCAGCGTGCATCGCCTTCGTCGCGACGATGCCGAGCTCGCACGGCGGAAGATCGGATGCCGCAGCAGTAGCCGCCACGTGGCTGACGACCTCTCCGGCTCCCGTCAGCCGGAGCCCGCGTGCGTTGATCGCGTCCACGTGCGGCTGCAAGAGGTCGTAGGCCCAGACCTCCACGTCTTCGAGCTGCGCGAGGTTGGCGGCAAAGAGCGAGCCGACGGCTCCGCATCCGACGACGCAGACTTTCACGAGTACGAGGCCTCTTTCCCGCGCACGAGCGCGTAGAGGGCACGCTGAAGCGGAACGGAGACCGCGACCCATTCGGCCTCTCGCACGAGCGCCCCGTTGATCGACTCGACCTCGGTCGGACGGCACGCTTCGACGTCCTCCAGCATCGACGGGCGGTGCGCGCTCCCACGCTTCGTGGCCAGAACGTTCATCTCCCACGGATCATCGTGGAGCTCGATCCCGGCCGCGGCGGCGACCGCCGCGCCCTCCTCCACCAGCGCCCGCACGAGCGGCCCGAGGTCGGTCGTCTCTCCCTCGACCGCGAAATGGAAGTCGTGCGGGAGCCCCGTCAGCGCGGCGACCCCGTTGACCGTAGCGTTGAAGATCAGCTTCGACCACTGTGCCGGTCGGAGATCGGCGAACGCCTGGGCCTTCAGGCCGGAGGAGGTGATGAGCTTGGCGACCTCCTCCACTCTCTCGAGCGTGGTGCTTTCGTAGGGCCCGAGCCAGGTCGGCGTGTCGAGCACGTACTCGACCTCGGTATCCGAGTGCCGAGTTCCGCTCATGAACGTAATGGCGGAGATCAGCGGCCACTCCCCATGCCGGCGGACGACATCCTCCGCCCCGAGGCCGTTTTGGACGGTCATCAGCATCGCCTCCGGGAAGCGGCCCTGGAGAGTGGATGCGACAGCCTCGAGGTCGGTTCCTTTGCACGCGACGATCCCGAGGTCGAAGTTCGGGAGCTCGGCGGGGTCGGCAGACGCCCGGACACGCACCTGACGGTCGCTTCGCCCGGTGATGCGCAGACCGCGCTCGTCCAGCGCTCGGGCGTGCTCCCGCCGCCGAGTGAGGACGGAGACGTCTGTCACCTGCGCAAGATGGCCCGCGAAGAGGCTGCCGATGGTCCCGGCTCCAACGACGCACACCCGCTCGATCACGACGGCGCCTCCTGCGCACGGGGCTCTCGGCGGAGCCCAGGGATCCGGAGCTCCTTCCCGCGCGTCAAACCTTGCGGGAGGAGGATGAGGACGATCGCCATGAACGCGGCCACGCCGACGAGACGGCTTCCGCCCCAGAGCGGCTTTCCCAGAAGGTCGTTGACGAAGCCGATCTCGCCGCCCTCGGCGTCGAGCAAGAACGAGTCGAGCGCGCTCACCGCGAGCGCCCCGACGACAGCTCCCCAGAGGCTCCCGACGCCGCCGACGACGAGCATCGCGAGGGTGAGGAACGTCAGCTCGAGGTAGACGTCACCCGCATGCAGGGTTCCCTGGAGATGCACGAGAAGTCCTCCGGCAAAGCCGCAGAGGGCACCCGAGAGCGCGAACGCCCACAGTCGCTCTCGGTGGATGTCGATCCCGGCCGCTCGCGCCGCAGCGGGATCCTCTCGCGCTGCCCGGAGCTTTCGGCCGAAGCGACTCCGCTGGTACAGGAAGGCAATCGTCACGACCGCCACCGCGCCCGCGCTCGCCTGGAGGAGATCGGTGGTCTCGGGAACGGTGGTCAGGGTGAGCGGCCCCGGGCCGATCTTCTCCCAGTTGCCGAGGATGTTGTGCGTCACCCCGAGCACAGCGAAGGTGGCAATGCCTGCCGCCAAGCCCGACAGGCGCATGAGCGGGATCCCAACCAGCAGAGCGAAGACTCCGCCCACGGCGGCCGCGAGAACAAGCGATGCAGCGTTGCCGACCGAGCGCTCCGCGAGGAACCCGAAGAGGCCGGGCGTGATGGTGGGCTTGAGCTCGACCGGCACGGTCATCACGCCGGCGGCGAAGGCCCCGACGGCGACGAAGCTCACGTGCCCGAACGAGACGACGCCGGAGTTGCCAACGAAGACGTACAGCGAGGCGACGATCGCCACCGAGACCAGCGCGCCCCGGAACTCGATCTCGAGATCGGGATCGACGAAGCCCATGCTCCCGACGAGCCCGACGACGACGAGGACGGCGACGATGCCGAGAAGCTCGAAGACATCCGCGATCCGTCTCAGAGCTCGGTTCAGCATGATCGCCCGTCGCGAGGTGGATGACGGGCGCCGCGAGGCAAGGACGCAGGGAGCGGCCACATCCGAGCTATATGGGCGCGACTCCCGGGGTCCCCAGAAAGTGCGCCAGCACTTTCTGGGGCAGGGCTGAGGACGCAGCGTCGTGGCGCCCGGCGCCGCATCGCGACATGGCCGCTCATGCTGAATCGAGCTCTCAAACCCGCTCCACAGCCGTCCGCCGCCGGCGAGCGAACAGCCCCTCCGGACGCAGGAGGAGCACGACGATCACGAGCATGAAGACCGCCGAGTCGAGGTAGACGCTGCTCGTGAATGGCCACGAGCCGGTGCTTGGCAGGTAGCCGGAGAGCACCCCGACGGCCAACCCGATCGTGAACCCGCCGAGCGTCGCGGTGAGGAGGCGATCGATGCCCCCGACGACGACTCCGACGAGGACGATGATCGTCTCGCGGAGCCCCGTGTCGGGTGCAACGAGCGGCGACTGGGCCATGGGGAGGATCACCGCGACGATCGCTGCGAGGAGGCCGGCGACGAGCACGGCGACGGTGATCACACGGTTCGCCCGCACCCCGAGCAGTCGAGCGGTCTGAGGGTCGATCGATGCCGCGCGCATCTGGAGGCCGATGGTCGTGCGCCCGAGGAGCAGCGCGAGCGCCGCAAAGGCCACGATCGCGGTCCCGATCGACACGAGCGTGATCCAGCGAACGTTGAGGCCCCCGATCGTCACGAAGTCGGCGAGTCCCGGGAAGACGACCGCGAATTTCGGGATCGCCCCGAAGCGGACGAGGGCGATGCTCTGCAGCAGGTAGCTGATCGCGAACGTGGCCACGAGCATCGTGCTCGGGGACGCCTGCCGAAGGGGCCGGAACGCGACGAGCTCCATCGCCAGCGAGAGCCCGAGCACCACGGCGAAGCAGACCCCGATCGAAACGAGCGGCGGGTGGTCGCTGGTCAGTGCGATCGCGTATCCGCCGGCCATGATCAGCTGCCCGTACGCGAAGTTGACGAGCCGGAGGACGCCAAACACGAGCCCGATGCCGATTGCCATCAGCGCGTAGATCGAGGCGAGCGCGGTGGCATCGAGGAGGATCTGGAGGTCCTGGGTCATTGCGTCGACCCGAAGTAGGCGGCGACCATACGCTCCGTGTCGCCCGCGTCCGCAGGAGTGAGGGTCATCCGCATCTCGCCGTTCGAGATCACGTACGTCCGATCTGCGAATGCGACCGTTCGCTGAGCCCGCTGCTCGACCAGGAGGATGCTCACGCCTTGCTCGCGGATCGCAGCGAGTGCGTCGAAGACGGTGTCGACGACGGTCGGGGCGAGGCCGAGCGACGGCTCGTCGAGAAGGAGGACCTCGGGCCCCGCGACGAGTGCGCGTGCGATCGCGAGCTGCTGCTGCTGCCCACCGGAAAGGTGGCCTGCTGGGCGTCGGCGCGACTCCCGGACGACCGGGAAGAGCTCGTAGACCTCTTCCACGGCCGACTTCGCCTCCCGTTGCGAGGCCCGGGCAGCGAGTCCGAGGCGGAGGTTCTCCTCGACCGTCAGCTCGGCGTAGATGCGGCGGCCCTCCGGCACGAGCGCAACCCCTTCTCGTGCGATCTGCTCCGGGCGTCTCCCACGAATCGAGCGGCCGCCGAGCCGGATGTCTCCCGCGCGGACCGGCACCGCCCCCATGATCGCGTGCAGGGTCGTCGACTTTCCCGCACCATTCGGCCCAATCAGCCCCACGATCTCTCCCCGTCCGATCTCGAGGTCCAGGTCGCGAACCGCGGGAACCGTGCCGTACCGAACGTCCAGGCCCTCGACCTCGAGCGCGCTCTCAGGAGCGCCCATCTTGCTCCTCCCGCACGGCGCTCTCCCCGAGGTAGGCGGCCGCAAAGTCGATATTGCCGCGCACCTCGTCCGGCGTGCCCTCCGCGAGCGTCCTGCCTTGGTCGAGCACGTGGATCCGGTCGCACACCGCCATGACGAGTGCCATGTTGTGGTCGATCAGGAGGATTCCGGCCCCTCGCTCGTCCCGGACCGAGCGGAGAACAGCGGTGAAGTCAGGTACCTCCGCCTCCGACAGACCGGCGGCAGGCTCGTCCATGAGAACGAAGCGCGGCTCGACGGCGAGCGCGCGCGCGACTTCGAGCTTCCGCTCGTCCCCGTGGGCGAGCACGGAGGCAGGCGCGTACTCGTAGTCGGCGAGCCCAAGCAGCCGAAGGAGCTCGTCGGCGCGGCGGCGCGCGTGGCGCGGGCTCGTCCCCACACCCAGGGCCGAGACTTCGACGTTCTCGCGCACGGTCAGGGTCCCGAACGAGTGGCTGTGCTGGAAGGTGCGGGCAAGCCCCGCCCGGCCGCGCCGGTGCGGGCTCCAGCGCGTGATGTCACGCTCTTCGAGCTCCACGGTCCCGGTCGTCGGCCGGTCGAACCCGGTCATGACGTTGACAAGCGTGGTCTTCCCGGCTCCGTTGGGCCCGATCAGTCCGACGACCTCGTTCCGCTGGAGCTCGATCGTGACCTCGCGCAGCGCATGCACACCCTCGAACGACCTCGAGACGCCGGTGGCCCGGAGCATCCCTCCGGGCCACCGCTTCTCCTCAGGCGTTGCTGCCTGGGTCAACCTCGATCAGCCGATGTTCGCCGGCTTCGTCGCCCTCCAGAACCGGAGGAACCGCGCCTTGTTGTCGTCCACGAGCATCACCCGGTAAGCGCGCCCGGTGACACCGTGCAGGGACTTCGTGTACGTGATCCGGCCCGAGGTGACCGACTGCTTCTTGAACTTCTCGAACTGGGCCGCGAGCGCGGCGCCGTTCGTCGAGCCGTTTGCGCGCGTGATCGCAACGACGAGAGCGTCGACGAGATCCGCGCCGGTGATGAAGCTGCCCGTCGCGGGCAGTTGCCCTTTGTTTAGTGCCTTGACCTGCCGCACGAGGCGGTTGACCCCCGCGTTCGGGTCGTCCCCGAAGATCGAGCCATAGGTCACGTAGTAGTAGTCGGTGACGTTCTCAGGCCACCAGTAGTTCCCGTCGCCGCCCCACGAGTTGATGATCGGCGTCTTCTTGCCGAGGCTCCGCAGCCCGCCTACGAACGGGGCGAGCCCGTCGAAGGCGGTCGGGAACACGATGACGTCGGCCCGCGTGCGCGAGACCTTGCCGAGCGCGCTCGAGATCGTGTTCGAGAACGACGTGAACGACTCCTCCTGGACGATCTCGCCGCCCAGCTCCTTGAAGCGCACCTTGAACGCAGCTCCGATGTCGCGGAAGTACGCGAGCAGGTTGTCCTGGACGATGATGGCCGTCCGCCAACCTCGCTTATAGGAGTACTCCGCCATCGCCGCACCCTCGTCCTGAGCGATGTTCCCGAGGGTGAATGCGAGGCGCCCCTTCGGTCCGAACCGCGCCGGACCCTGCTGGTCGGTGCCGATGCACGGGGAGAGCGCGAGCCTACCGCTGTTGATGAACGCTTGGGTCGCGGCCGCCGCGAACTCGACGTCGCAGGTGACCATGCCGATCTGCGCTCCTTGCTTGATGAGCTGCAGCGCGCACGCCTTCTGCTTCTTGAGCTGGTGGTCGCACACCTTGACCTGCAACTGCCGCCCGTCCACGCCTCCGTCGGCGTTGACCTCCTTGACCTTTGCCTGGACGGCATAGAGCGCGGGCGTGTCGTACGGCGACATGTTCGCCGTCAGATCCATCGCGGCGCCGATGATGATCGGCCCTTTCCCTTGCTGCGCAACGCCCTGCGCGATGGTGGCACCTACCGCGAGTGCGGCGGTCAGGGCCAGGGTGGCCACGACTGCTACCCACTTGCTGGGCTTCCTCATCCTCTCCTCCTTGTCTTCACTCTCACGATGTCTCCCTGAGCTAGGCGTCGCGTCCTCCGTCATGCGAGCGCCGGCTCGGACGCACGAGCGCCGACGCTGAAGTGCGGGATCACCCGACTCGCAAAGAGCTCCTGGTTCTTGATCGCCATCCAGTGCTCGATCCCGCCGGCGTTGACCGTGATCGCGATCTCGCCGATCCCCGGGCAGATCTCGAGCGTCTGCTCGATGCGCTCGACGATGTCGTCCGGGGTCCCTACCCAGATGTAGTCCTCCTCGATCAGCTGCTCGTAGGGGATCTCGTTGAGCTGTTCCATGATCCCCGCGGTGTAGAAGCCGTAGTCCGCCTTGAGGAGCGCCTCGGTCGAGGGCTTCTCGTACTCGATCAGCGGCGAGCAGTTCCCCTTGATGAAGCCAATCGTCCAGTCGCGCGCCTCCCGCAGCGCCGTGTCCCGGTCGTCGTCGAGATGGCACGCGTGGATCCAGACGATGTCCGGAGTGGTCCCGTGCTCCGCGCATTTCGCACGGTAGAGGTCGAGCTGCTTCTCGAGCGCGACGTAGGGCAGCAAGGGCGGAACGGCGACGCTCCACCCGTGCTCGGCCGCGAGCTCGTAGGTGCGATCCGACGTTCCTCCGAGCGTGACGCGGAACTTCCGCCCTGGGAAGGGCACGACGTGCGAGTCCGCGACGTGGAAGTACTTTCCGTCGTGGGAGAAGCGCTCGTTCGCGAGCGCCTCGAAGAGCAGGTCGACAGCCTCCTCGTAGCGCGGGCGCGCATGCTCGTCTAGCGGTACACCGGCCTTCTCGGGGATCCAGCCGTGACCGCGACCGACCCCGAACTCGTAGCGGCCGCCCGTGAGGATGTCGGTGATCGCAATCACCGAGGCGAGCACGGGTGGGTTGTGGTACGGGAGTGCGTGGAGCATGGTTCGGAAGCGGATCTGCTTCGTCCGCTGGGCGGCGGCGGCAAACAGCGCAGTCGGGTTGGCAGAGATCGAGAACTTCGGGAAGAAGAAGTGCTCGATCACGGCGTACACGTCGTAGCCGAGTCGGTCTGCGTTCTCGATCTGCTCCAGAACCTCGCCGTACATCTGCTCCGGCGTCTTCCCAGGGTGCAGCTGGATCTCCGTGTACAGACCGAACCTCATCGCATCCTCCCTGCTCGCTGGCGACAGCGCCTGCGCAAGTATCGAACCCTGGTTAGGCCACAGTCAACTCGCCGGCTTGCGACGCCGGCCGACGAGCCGGCGAAACTCCGCATCCGTAACCAGGCCGCGCTTCTTGGTTGCCGCCTTCTTGACGGCCTCGAGAAGCGCCGGAAGCTCCTCCCCGGATACCTCGAGCCCGAGCTCCGCCGCCTTGATCCGGATCGAGTCGAGACCGCTCTTCTTCCCGAGCACGATGCCGCGCTCGGCTCCGACGAGCTCCGACGCGTAGGGCTCGATCGCAGGAGGGTCGTGGAACTGCGCGGCGACGGCCCCCGACTCGCGTGTGAAGAGGTTGTCGCCAGTGACCGCCTTCCAGGGTGCGAGCGATGTTGCCGAGAGCTCCTGCACGAGCCGCGCGAGGGCGCGCGCCCGTTCGAGCCGGAGCCGAGTCGGAATCCCGTAGAGCGCCTCGAGCGCGAGCGCGACCTCGACGAGATCGGCGTTGCCGGCCCGCTCCCCCATCCCGTTCACGGTCCCGTGCACCCAGGTCGCCCCCGCCTGGACGGCGGCGACCGCGGCAGCCGTCGCGAGACCAAAGTCGTCGTGCCCGTGCCAGTGGACGGGCACCTCGTAGTCGAGCCGCTCCACTACCTCGAGGACCAGGAAGGCCGCCGCCTCCGGCGTCGCGACGCCGAGCGTGTCGACGACGACGACCTCGGCGGCACCCGCTTCGACCGCGGTCTTGTACACCGTCCGAACGAACTCGAGGTCGGCACGCGTCGAGTCGACCCCGAAGAAGGCGACGCGGATTCCCTGCCCGGTCGCGAAGGACACGGCCGACTGGATCCGCTCGAGCATCGTCTCCCGCGAGACGCCGAGCGCAGCGAGCTTCCCGTCCGAGATCGGGCTCTCGATCACCGAGGCCTGCACGCCGAGCTCGACGAGCGCCTCGACGTCGGCGCGCACGGCGCGCGAGAAGCCCCAGATCTCGGCATCGAGACCCGCATCCAGGATCAGCCGGATCGCCTTGGCGTCGTCCTCCGAGACCCGCGGAAACCCGGCCTCGATCCGGTCGACTCCCGCTTCGTCGAGGGCTCTCGCGATCGCGAGCTTGTCCTCCGGCGAGAGCACGACGCCGACCGTCTGCTCGCCGTCGCGAAGCGTCGTGTCGTAGAGGCCGACGGTGACGCGCGGCTGGGGCTCGAGCGCCTTCGCGTTCAGGTCGCCCGTCCAGATCTTCGAGCGGTCGAGCGTCACGCTAGGACTATCTCATCCGCGGCGGGATACTCCACGCGTGATCTTCGAGCCCGAGCTCGAGACCATGCCGCGCGAGCGGCTCGGCGCACTCCAGCTCGAGCGCCTCAGGTCGCTCGTCGCCTCCGTCAAGGAGCGCGTCCCGCTCTATCGCGAGCGGTTGGCAGATGTCGAGCCCGACGACATCGCTTCGCTCGACGATCTGGCTCGCCTCCCGATCACGCGGAAGGACGACCTGCGCGACTCATATCCGCTCGGAATGCTGGCGACGCCTCCCGGCGAGCTCGCGCGTATCCATGCCTCCTCCGGGACGACGGGAAAGCCGATCGTCGTCGCGTACACCGCGGACGATCTCGATCTCTTCGCGCGCATGAACGCGCGCACGCTCGCGATGGGCGGCGCCGAGCCCGGGATGATGCTCCACAACGCCTACGGGTACGGGCTCTTCACGGGCGGTCTCGGGCTGCACGGCGGCGGCGAGCGCCTGGGCATGAACGTCGTACCCGTGTCAGGTGGGATGACGGAACGCCAGCTGACGCTCATCGAGGATCTCCGACCCGACGTCATCGCGTGCACCCCGAGTTACGCGCTCGTGCTTGCGCACGGGTTCCGGGAGCGTGGTGTCGCCCCGGACGAGATCAGCCTCCGCTTCGCCCTCCTCGGGGCGGAGCCGTGGACGGAGCGGATGCGAGGCGAGATCGACGCCGGACTCGGCGTCCGCTGCACGAACCTGTTCGGGCTCTCCGAAATCATCGGGCCCGGGGTCTCGTGCGAGTGCGTCGAGGAGCGAGCCGGACTCCACATCAACGAAGACCACTTCCTGCCGGAAATCGTCGATCCCGAGTCGGGCGAGCCCCTCGACGAGGGCCAGGAGGGAGTGCTGGTGTTCACGACGCTGACGAAGCAGGCACTCCCGCTCGTCCGCTACTGGACGGGCGACATCTGCAGCCTCAGCTCGGCACCGTGCTCGTGCAGTCGCACCCTCGCGCGCATGGGCCCGATAGTCGGGCGGAGCGACGACATGCTCATCATCCGCGGTGTCAACGTCTACCCGAGCCAGGTCGGCGCAGTTCTCGGTCGCGTCCCAGAGCTCTCCGCGCACTTCGGCCTCGTCGTCACGCGCTCCGGAACGCTCGACGAGATCGAGGTGCTCGCCGAGGTAAACGAAGAGGTTGTGCGCTCGCTCACCGACGAGAGAGGTCGAGAGCTCAGCGACCGCGTCTCCGCGCTCATACGCGACACGATCGGATGCTCGATGGCGGTTACTCT
>Ga0247727_10006156_pt1 | contig 23741 bp, 20 predicted proteins | sample WisWelCaveWW1625_FD_202498 | JGI IMG/M metagenome (GOLD analysis project Ga0247727, IMG submission 202498) | Biofilm microbial communities from Wishing Well Cave, Virginia, United States - WW16-25 | ecosystem: Environmental > Aquatic > Deep subsurface > Groundwater > Cave microbial mat | place... | reverse complement strand
ACCGCGTCTGGCGGAGGCCGACGCCCGCCAGATCCTGGACGCCCGCGGCAAGATCGTCACCCCGGGGCTGATCGACATTCATGTCCACGTCTACGACGGAGTGGCGCCGCTGGGGATCCCGGCCGACCCCAACTGCATTGCCAAAGGGGTCACCACGGTAGTGGACGCCGGCTCGGCCGGAGCCCACACCTTTCCCGGCTTCCGCAAGCAGGTGATCAACGTCGCCGACACGCGCGTCTACGCCCTGTTGAACATCTCGGTGGTCGGCCAGTCCACCCTCTCCCCGGACAACCCGCACGGGGAGCTGCTCGATCTGCGCTACGCCAATCCCAAGCTGGCCGTCCGCACCATCGAGCGGAATCGCGACGTGATCCTGGGCGTGAAGGTCCGGCTCAGCCGCAACATCGCCGGCGATAACGATCTGGCGGCCCTGCGGCTGGCCCGCGAGGCCGCCGACGCCGTCCGCCTTCCCTTGATGGTTCACATCGGCGGCTCCCACTCGCCGCTCCAGGACATTCTGGCGCTTCTGCAGAAGGGCGACGTCATCACCCACAGCTTTCGGGGCGGAGCGGGCGGCATCCTGGACGACACGGGCCGCGTCTGGCCGGAAGTGCGCGCCGCCGTCGGCCGCGGCGTGCATCTTGACATCGGCCATGGTCAAGGGAGCTTCTCCTTCGACACGGCCGAGAAGGCGCTGCGGCAGGAATTGCTGCCGGGCACCATTTCGAGCGACGTACATCAGTACAACGTGAACGGTCCCGTTTTCGACCTGGCCACCACGCTCTCCAAGTTCCTGCACCTGGGGCTGACGCTGGAGCAGGTGATCGAGCGCGCCTCGACCAACCCCGCCAACACCTTCCGCTTTCCCGCCGGACTGGGAAGCCTGCGTCCCGGCGCGCCGGCCGACGTGGCCGTCTTCGCCCTGGCCGAAGGGGACTTCGAGCTGTTCGACGCGCTGGGCCAGAAGCGCGTCGGCCACCGGAAGCTGGTCCCGGCGGCGACGGTCAAGGCCGGGCGGATCTATGGCGCCGCGTCGATTCCGGTGGTGACCGGGTCGGCGTGAGTCGATTCAGCTACAATCGAGAATCTCGAATACGGGCCATGCCGATTCGCCGCTTCCTGTTGCTATGGCTGCTGCTCTGGGCAGCCCTGGCCCCGGCGCAGGACCAGCGCCGGCTCACTATCCTCCACACCAACGATTTGCACGCGCGCCTGCTGCCGGACGGCAACGGCCAGGGCGGGTTTGCCCGGGTCGCCGCCGCCGTCCGGCGAGAGCGGGCCGGTTGCAACTCCTGTCTCCTGCTGAACGGCGGCGACCTGGTCCAGGGCTCGCCGGTCTCCACCCTCTACCGCGGCGTTCCCATCTACCAGGTCGCCAACAGTCTGGGTATAGACGTCTCGACCGTGGGCAACCACGAATTCGATTACGGTTGGCGCCTGATCCCCGAGTTTCTCCGCGTCGCGCGCTTCCCCACCGTCTCGGCCAACCTCCAGGACGAAAAGGGGAGACTCCTGGTCCGCCGCCCGCACGTCATTCTCCAGGTGAATGGCCTGCGAGTGGCGGTTATCGGGGCCCTGACCGCGGACTTGGCGGAGCTGACCATGCCCGAAACAACCGGCCCCTGGCGCGCCCTGCCGGTGGTGGAAGCCTTGCGGCCGCGGGTCCGCGAGCTGCGGGATCGGTCCGATCTGATTGTCCTTCTGGCGCACATCAGTAACCGCGAGGAGGACGAGGTCCTCAGCCGGCTGCCGGAAGTCTCGGTGGTGGTTTCCGGTCATGTGCATCGCGGGCTGGAGTCGCCCAAGAAGGTCGGCGACCGGCTGGCGGTGCGAGTGAGGGCCTATGGAGTCGAGCTCGGACGGCTGGACTTGACGGTCGACCTGCGCAGCAAGACCGTGGTCGAGTCGCAGTGGAGGCGGATCCCCATCGACGCCGCGATTCCGCCGGCGAACGACGTGGCCCGCCTGGTCCAGCGGTGGGAGGGCCGCGTTTCCCGCGTGGTCGACGTGCCGATCGGCGAAGCGGTGCGGGATATCGCCGGCGCCGACTTGAAGCGGTTGATGGAGCAGTCCATGGCCGAGGGTGTGGGGGCCGAGCTGGCCTTCATGAACCAGGGCGGGATTCGCGACTTTTTCCCCAAGGGGCGGCTGCTGGCCCGCCACGTCTGGAACGTAATGCCCTTCGACAACCGTGTGGTCAAGGGCCGGTTTCGAGGCCGCGAGCTGCCCGCCGCCGTCACCCAGGGCCGCCAGATCGATCCGGACCGGGAGTACACCCTGGCGGTTAACGACTTCACCGCCGCCCATCAGCAGGCCGAGATGGGCTCCAGCGGACACGCCTTCCCCGAGGTGGGCCGCAGGCAGAGGGACCTGCTGCTGGAGTGGATCCGGAAAAAGAAAGTACTCGACTAGTGAATCCGGGCGAAGCGCTGGACCGGTTGTTCGGAGTACACTATACTTAACCCAGCAGAATCGCCCGCTGCGGTCTGGAGGTTGGCATGCTCAGGACTCTCGCCTTCGCGCTTGTTCTGGCCGCCGCGGCCAGCGCTCAGGAATCACGCGCCTCGCTTTCAGGCGTCATCACGGACTCGACGCAAGCCGCCATCGCGGGAGCGGCGGTCCAACTGACCAACTCGAACACCGGGGTGGCCTTCGACACCACGTCGAACAGCGTGGGCGAGTATCGCTTCCTGTTCCTGAACCCCGGCGCCTATCAATTGAAGGTGGAGATGGCGGGGTTCCGTGCCCTGGAGCGCACCGGCATTGTGTTGCAAGTGGGGCAATCGGCCGCCGTCAACCTGTCGCTTCAGTTGGGCGCGTTGTCGGAGACGGTCACCGTCACCGGCAGCGCCGCTCTTCTGGAGACGGAGAAGAGCGACCGGGGCGTGGTGGTCGACAAGAGGCGCATCACGGATCTTCCGCTCAACGTGCGCAACCCGATCATGCTCACCGCGCTTTCGCCCGGGATCACCCACACCGGCGGGCAGGCGCACCTGAACCCCTTCTCCAACAGCGGGATTTCGTCGTGGTCGGTGAACGGCGGTCTCAACAACAACACCGAGTTCATCATGGACGGCGCGCCGAACAACGCGTTTTCGGGGCGCCAGAATCGCATCGCCTATGTGCCGCCGGCCGATGCGGTGGAAGAGTTCAAGGTCCTGACCACCGTCTACGACGCCCAATACGGCAGGACCGGAGGCGGCATCATCAACGTGTCGAGCAAGAGCGGCACGAACTCCTACCACGGCTCAGCGTACGAATTCCTGAAACGGCCGGGCCTCAACGCCAACACTTTCTCGAGCAACGCGAAGGGACTTTCCCGCCAGCGTACGGGACTCGACCAGTGGGGCTTCACCATTGGCGGCCCCGCGCGCCTGCCCGGACTTTACAACGGCCGCGACAAGACGTTCTTCTTTTTCTCGGGCGAGGCGTACCACGAAGGCCTGCACTTCCCCGACGAGTCGATCACCTCCGTCCCCACCGTGGCCCAGAAAGCCGGCGACTTCTCGCGAACCTTCGATAACGCCGGCCGCCTGATGCCGATCTACGATCCCACCACCGGACGACAGGAGGGCAACAACTGGGTGCGCGATCCGTTCCCGGGCAACCGCATTCCCGCCGGCCGCATCAACCCGTCGGCGGCGAAGATCGTATCGCTTTACCCCGACCCCAATTCCTCGACGCCCGGTTCGCCGGACTGGCAGAACAACTTTGTCCTGTCACCCAACCCGGGGTTGTTCAACTTCCACAACTACAACGCGCGCCTCGACCACAACGTCTCTTCGCGGCACCGCTTGTACGGGAGATGGTCGTGGAACCGCCACGAGTCGTTCCGCATCAAGAACGCCATTCCCGGACTCGGCGCGGATCATCAAACGGCGGGAAAGACGAACAACGGCATCGTGCTCGATTGGGTGAGCACGCTCAGCAATGCCACGATCCTCAATCTGCGCAGCTCGCTCACCCGCTGGCAGGAGGATCTGCCGGGATTAGACCACGGGTTCAACGTCACGCAATGGGGTTGGCCGGAGTCGCTCGCCCGCGCGCTTCCTATACAGTCCGACGGCGGCACGCGCAACTATCCCACGCGGATGCTGTTTGTGCAAGCCAGCGCCAAGCGCCCCAGCGGCGGACGGCCACCCTACATCAACGTCAGCTCCTATGGATTCCTCGGATCCAACAGTTTTCTGTACGAGCCGACCAACGTGTTCAGCTTTGCGCCGAACGTTGCCATCATTCGCGGCCGCCATACCGTCAAAGCCGGGCTCGACTATCGGCTGTCGCGCTTCACGGACCAGCGGCCGGAGTTTGCCGCCTCCCGTCTGGATTTTGACCGCGCCTTCACGCGCCAGAACTATCTCGTGCAGGACGCGCTCAGCGGCAACGGCATTGCGTCATTGCTGCTCGGCCACGCGGCGTCGGGAAGAATCGACAACAACGTCCTTCCTTACTACCAGACGCAGTACGCCGCGCCCTGGATCCAGGACGATTTCAAAGTAACCCGCAGACTGACCTTGAACCTGGGCCTGCGCTGGGACATCAACGCCGCGCCCACCGAGCGCTTTAACCGCGCCAACCGGGGTTTCTTCCCCGACACGGTCAACCCGATTTCGAGCCGCGTGAACCGGACCAGCTTCCCGGGTTTCCAGGTGAAGGGCGGCATCGGGTTCGCCGGCGTCGACGGCCAGCCGCGCAGTCCCTTCGACAGCGACTACGGTACGTTTCAACCGCGCATCGGCGCCGCGCTTCAGATCAACACCCGGACCGTCGCGCGCGGCGGATACGGCATGTTTTTCACCAGCCCGGTCAGCCGCGGATTCACCAACGGCTTCAGCATCCAGACGCCGTACGTGGCTTCGCTGGACGCCGGCCGCACGCCGGCCAATGCCGTCTCGAATCCTTTCCCGCAAGGCGTGCTTCAACCACCGGGCGCGTCACTCGGCCTGGAGACTTTTCTCGGCCAGTCGCCCTCCTTCACCGAGCCGGACTTCCGGACGCCCTACATCCACCAGTTCTCGTTCGGCTTCCAGCGCGAGCTTCCCCTCGGCATGACCCTGGACATCTCCTACGTCGGTTCCCGGACCCGCGACGTCGCGGTCAGCCGGCCGGTCAACGACCTGCCGGTGGAAGCACTCGCGCTCGGCGCAGCCGTCCTCAATCAGTCGGCGCCCAACCCGTTCCAGGGCCTGATCAACGCCGGGGGACTCGGGGCCGCCACCGTTCCGCGGCAGCAACTGCTTCGCCCCTACCCGCAGTTCGCCGCCTTCAGCTCCACCGACCGCAACGAGGGCCAGGTCTGGTACAACTCGATGCAATTGCTTCTGGAAAAGCGCTACAGCCACGGCCTGACCTTGCTGGTCGCCTACACGCTCTCGAAAAACATCGAGGCGCTGAGCTACCTTAACGGTCAGGACTCCGCTCCCTCCCGCGCCCTCACCGCCTGGGACCGGCCACACCGGCTGACCATCGCGCCGGTTTATGAACTGCCGTTCGGACCCGGGCGCCGGCTGCTGCCGGGCAATCACCCGGTTCTCAGCCGCCTGGCCGCGGGCTGGCAGACGGTGCTGACCACGACCATCCAGAGCGGCGCTCCGATGAGCGTTCCCGGTGATGTTTACCTGCTCGGCGACCCGCGGCTGCCAAACCCAACCTGGGACCGCCTGTTCAAGACCGGCGTCATCGATGTGAACGGTACGGTGCGCAATGTGCTGCCCGGTGAGGAGCCGGTGTTCCGCGTGCGCCCTCCTTTTACGCTCCGCACCACGCCGCTGCGTTACGGCAGCCTCCGCAATCAATGGGGAACCACCTTTGATTTCTCGATCCTCAAAACGGTCCGCGTCACCGAACGCCTGAAGGGCCAGTTTCGAGTGGAGGCCTTCAACCTGTTCAATACGCCCATCTTCTCTGCGAACCCGAACCTGACTCCGACGTCGGTGAACTTCGGAAAAATCTTCCGCGATAACGGGCAAAGCAACAGCCCCAGGATCGTCCAGCTTGGATTCCGTCTGGAGTACTAGCGCTCCCACCAATGTTCAGCCGCGCGGATCGGCAACCCACACCGCCACGTGCGAGGGCAGGGTTCGCGAGCGGTAGATCCGCTGGGTCGCCTTACGGTAGTCCGACTCGCTGGCCTGGTAGATATTAACGAACACCTGCGGGTTCCGGTCAATCACCGGGAACCACGTGCTCTGCACCTGCACCATGATCCGGTGTCCTTTCAGAAAACGGTGGTTCTTGTCCCGGAGGTCAATCTCGATCGCCGCCGGCTGGTTGGGGACCATCGGCTCGGGCTTGGAGAAGCTGTTTCGATACCTGGCGCGGAACACTTCCCCGGACAGCAGCATCTGGAAATGGCCCATCCGGATTCCCGCCGGGTTGGGGTCCGGGTCCGGCGCGTTGCCGGGGAGAACGTCGATCAGCTTGACAATGAAATCCGAATCCGTCCCCGAGGTGGAGGCGAACAGCCGCGCGATTAGCCGCCCGGCCACCGTCACCTCCTCAGCCAATTCCTCCGTCTCGTAGACCAGCACGTCCGGCCGGACCGCGGCGAAACGCTGATCCTCCACCATCCAGTTGTGACCCTGGGAGAAGCGGGTCTCGGCAGTGAAGGGCACGGGCCGGGCCGGGTCGCTGATATAGGCGTCAAACGCCTCCCTCCCCTCTTCGGCCGGAGGCTCAAAGGAGAGCTTGCCGCCGGCGCGGAAGTACAGCTTCCCTTCGGCGGCGCCCTGGCGCGGGGGCCAGCGGTCGAAGGATCTCCACTGACTCGAGCCGGTCTCGTAGGCGAGCGCCTCGGGGAGATCCGGCCGCGCCTTGCCCTTCAAGTGATGCAGGAAGAACGGGAACTGGACTCTTTCCCGGAAATAGACGGCCGGAGAGCCGGCGAAGCGAATGTTCCCCAAGCTGTTTCCGTCGGGATGGCTGTTCCATCCCCCGTGGCTGAAAGGCCCGACCACCAGAATGCTCTGGTTGTTCGGCGTGGTCTTCTCGATCTGCTCGTAGATGGTCAGCGGGCCGTAGAAGTCCTCGGCGTCGAACCAGCCGGCCACATTCAGAACGGGATGAGTGATGTTCTTCAGGTACTGGAGCACGTTCTGCTTTCGCCAGAAATCGTCGTAGTCGGGATGCTCCATGTAGGCGTTCCACTCCGGCGCCTGGCCGAGGAAGTGCTTCCGGTTGACGTTGGAGAGCGGTCCCAGCTCGAGAAAGAACCGGTAGCCGTCCGGAGTGCCGGGGTCGAACCGGTAGGTGTCCTTCTCGGCCGGCCCCTTCCGGAGGCGAGCGTTGGCTGATAGCCAGCCGAAGGTGTAGGCCAGACGAAACGCCCCGTGGTGATGAAAGTCGTCCCCGATGTACATGTCGGAAGGCGAAGCTTGCGGGGACGACGCTTTCAAAGCCGGGTGCGCCTCGATCATGCCCATCACGGTTTGAAAGCCCGGGTAGGAGGTTCCCAGTTGGCCCACCCGGCCGTTGTGTTGGGGGATGCTCTTCAGGAGCCATTCGATGGTGTCGTAGGTATCGCTGCTTTCATCGGTCTGGCTGCCGGCCTTGCCGGGCCGGTGCGGCCGCATGACGGTGAACTCGCCTTCGGATTGGAACTTCCCGCGAACGTCCTGGAAGACGAAATGGAAGCCTTCCTGCTCAAACTCGAAGGAATGGGGGGAGGGTCCCAGGCGCGAGCTATAGGCGTCGGCCCCGTAGGGTCCCGTGCCGTAAGGGGTCCGGACCAGCAGGAAGGGCAGCGGTTCCGAGATCTTGCGCGGGCTGTAGACACTGGTGTGGAGCCGAACCCCGTCCCGCAGGGGGACCATGTATTCGGCCTTGCGGTAGTTGGCCTTCAGGTCATACTTCGGTTGGGCCGCTCCCAGGGCGGGGATCAGCAGCAGCAGGCAAGAGGTTCTCATACGGATTGATTCTACAGCTTCGGGGTCGAGATAGCGCTTGGGTTCTCGGTGATCGACGACTTGCCGATCTTTGCGCGCTGGCACGCGCGGCGTGATCTGCCCAAAGTCAGGGAGCATCCTGGACGACTTGGACCACCCAGCGGGCCTGCCGGCGGGCTTCCTGAGCGTCCTTCCGGCTGTAGAACTCGCCGGGGGTCAGGTCCTCGCTGCCGTAGAATGCCAGCTCCCGGTCGCGCCGTAATCGCCGAGACACCTCGGCCAGCCGCGGAATCTGGCGGGCGACAACGGGCCGGAATCTCTTGCGGTGGTCGAGCAGCAAATCGCTGACATCGTGGATGCGGGGCGCTTCGATCCGCTGGCGCCGCAACAGGCCCTGCAAGGCCAGCTCGACGATCTCCTGCGCCTCCCGGACCACGTCCGGCCAGGACTCCTGGGAATACAGAGCGTCCAGCGCGGCCAGCCGCTTGCCGGCCCGCGCGATGTAATCGGCGGCCAGGGAGCGGTTCCTCACCGGGCCTCTCCGCCCGCGGCGCGGACCCAGTAGGGTTGCCCGTGGACTATCTTCCGTATCGCGCGGCCGGCCAGGATGTCCTGGCGCAACCTGCGCAGCAACGCGGAAACGTGGAACCGCGCATCGGCCAGGACAATGCCGTCCACCGCGGCCTCCAACCAGATGCCGCCCGCCTCCCGGGGCGAAGCCGGCATCTTCACGAACTGCGGCGAAAGCTCGCGCGACATGCCTTGCCTCTGCCTGCCCACGGCCGCCTCCCAAGTCCGGTACAGCTCCCGGGAGATCCGCGCCTGACCGGTAAGAACGATCAGCAGGTCGACATCGGAGGCGAGCCACTCCTCGCCCCTGGCCACGGAGCCAAACAGGACCACGCCTTCCAGCGTATCGGCAAAGGCCCTGTGAATCGAGCCCAGGACCTGCACGGGGAAGACGCGGCCGCCCATGGCCAGGTCAGGAAGTATTCCAGGCGGCGCCCCCCGCGAGCCGCGGTCCAGCAATTCCGTGCAGAGCCGGTTCAGCGACGAGTCCTGGGCCGCCGCCCTGGCCCGCAGCCTGGTGTGGAGTTCCGGGGGCAGCCGGAGGACGAACCTTCCTGAGGCAGGCATGATGATACTATGATATCGAGAACGTGGAAAGCCTGGAACGACGCAGCTTCACCTTGCCGCTGCGGTGCAATTACCTGGTCCGCTATCCCCAGCGGCGGGAGGAGGAATCCTGGCTGGTGATCGCGCTGCACGGCCACGCCATGACTCCCGAGCAGATGCTGCGGCTGACAGCGCCCCTGGTGGGCGACGAGCAGGTGGTGGCCGCCTTGCAGGGACCTTATCAACTCTGGGTTCGGCAGGACCAGAAGGAGCGCGCCGAGGTGGCGTTTCACTGGTCCACGCGCTTCGAGCCCGAGCACTCCCGGCTGCTACACCACGACATGATCCTGCGCGTGATCGCCGAGCTGGGCGTTCCCGCCCAGCGCACTGTGCTGGCCGGTTTCTCCCAGTCCGTGTCTCTGAATTATCGCTTCCTGTGCACCCACACCGAGGCGGTGCGGGGCGCCATCGCCATCTGCGGCGGCATTCCGGGCGACTGGGAAACGGCCGCCTACCACGCCACCCAGGCCGCGGCGCTCCACATCACCACCCGCGAGGATCCCTTCTACCCGCCGGCCGTCACCGAGCTGTATCCCCAGCGTTTCGGCGAGCGCCTGCGGGACTTCGAGTTTCACGTGCTCGACGGCGGCCATCGGATCCCGTCGGCCGCCGCGCCGATTGTGCGGAAATGGCTGGCGCGGATCGGCGGAGCTGTGGGATAATCCAGCCGGCGTCAGCCGGGAGGCACGAGGCCATGTCGCGCAACTATTCTGATCCGGACGAGGAGACGTTGGAACCGGCCGTGCGGCCGGCGGCGCTGGGGGAGACCTTCCAAGCCGAGCGTGGTGGCGGTGGTGAAGATCCCTGGTTCCGGCTGGCCGGTCATTGGCGCCTGAGTTAGTAGCCCTACTACCTTCATGAGCAACATCGTCATCCTCGGCGCCCAATGGGGGGACGAGGGCAAGGGCAAGATCGTCGACTATTTCTCCGGGCGCTTCGACATCGTGGTCCGCTATCAGGGCGGGCACAACGCCGGCCACACGGTCCAGGCGGGGGAGCGGCGGTTCATCCTGCAATTGATCCCCTCGGGCATCCTACGGCCGGGCACGAGGGCGGTGATCGGCAACGGGGTGGTGATCGATCCGGCGGCCCTGCTTCAGGAAATCGAAGTGCTCGAGCAGGCCGGCCTGCCGGTGAGGGAGCGCCTGCTGATCAGCAACCGGGCGCACGTCATCTTTCCCTTTCATCGCATGATGGAGAAGGCGTCGGAAGCCCGGCCGGGGCAGATCCGCATCGGCACCACGTCGCGGGGAATTGGGCCCACCTATGAGGACAAGATCGGGCGGCGGGGCATCCGCCTGGCCGACCTGCTCGATGCCGAGACCTTCTGCGCCCTGTTCAACCAGATCGCCGAGGAAAAGAGGATCATCGCCCGGGCGCTGGGGATCGACGAGCCGCTGGACTGGGAGGAGATTCGAGGCCGCTATCTGGCTTACGCGGAAAAGCTGCGGCCGCTGGCCGGCGACGCCGCGGCGTTTTTGAACCAGGCCATGGACCAGGGCCGGCGCGTCCTGTTCGAAGGCGCCCAGGGGACCATGCTGGACATCGACCACGGGACCTTTCCCTACGTCACTTCCTCCAGCGCTTCGGCCGGCGGCGCCTGCACCGGCGCGGGGGTTTCCCCCACCCGCATCGACGCGGTGGTGGGGGTTTCCAAGGCTTACATTACTCGCGTCGGGGAGGGACCGTTTCCCACCGAGTGCCAGGACCAGGCCGGCGCGATCCTGCGCGAGCGAGGCAGCGAGTTCGGCGCGGTGACCGGCCGCCCGCGCCGCTGCGGCTGGTTCGACGCGCCCCTGCTTCGTTATTCGGCCATGATCAACCGCTTCGCCGCCCTGGTGATCACCAAGCTCGACGTTCTGGATCACCTGGCGGAAGTGCCGGTCTGCACCGGCTATCGTTGCCGCGGCCAGATCTTGACCGAGCTGCCCGCGCTGGCCCGCGCCCTGGACCAGATCGAGCCGATCTACGAGACGGTTCCCGGCTGGAACTGCTCGACGGCCGGGTTGACTGAGTACTCCCGGTTACCCGAGGCCGCCAAAGCCTACTTGCAGTATCTGGAGGACCAGGCCGGGGTGGAGGTCGGCGCGATCTCCACCGGTCCGCAGCGCGAGCAGATCATCCTGAAGCGGGGATCGCGGCTGGAGAAGCTGCTGGGCGGCTGAGCTGGCCCGAAAAGCGTAGCACAGCCCGTAGCACAGATACTCTAATACCCCATGCTGGCTTCCATGTTATGATGACGCCGCTTGACCGAGCAGGAGTTTCGCCATGCCTCCCCCTGCGCTGAGCGCCAAGCGGGCGCGCCTGCTGTCCCTGATCGCCTCCCAGTCGGCGGGCCCGGGCCGCGCCCGGGCGACGGCCGCTATCCGCGATGTGAAGGCCCAGGCCGTGCGGGAGCCGGTGAGCCGGCGTGAGTATGTACTGGTCAGCGTCGAGACCGACGCGGGATGGACCGGGATCGGAGAATCGGCCGCGGCTGGCGGCGGAGGCGGCGCTGTCGTGGCCGCTGTCGAGGGGTTGAAGAAACAATTGCTGGGCCGGGACGCCACGGCCTACGAGGCGGCGCGGCTGGCGACAGCAGGGTCCGAGCCGGCGCCGGCGGTTTCCGCCGCCCAGGCCGCGGTAAACATGGCCTTGCTCGACATCACCGGCCAAGCGGCGCGCGCGCCGGTCTACCAGGTTCTCGGCGGTCCGACGCGGTTCATGGCCCGCGCCGCCGCCCCCCTGAGCGGCGCCTCGCCAGCCGAGCTTCAGGCCTCCCTCGACCAGCTCCGGGCCGCCGGCTTTCGCGCCGTCTTCGTGCCCTTGCCCCCGCCGCCGAACCGGAATCAGGGGCAGGACTACGTGCGCGCCGTCCGGCGCCTGCTCGAGCGGCTGCTCTCCGGCGCCGGCGAGGAGATGGACTTTGTCCTGGATTGCGACGGCGCCCTGACCCCCGGCGACGCCCAGGTGCTGGCTCGCGAGATCGAGTCCCTCCATCTACTGTGGCTGGAGGAACCCTGCCCGCTTCTCCAGCTCCAGGCGGCGGCGAAAATCTCCGCCGAGTCGGCGACTCCGGTCGGCTTCGGCCGACGCGTCGCCCACAACAGCGGCTTCCAGGACCTGCTGCGGCTCGACGCCCTCGACGTGCTGCGCCCGGACATCGCCCGCCACGGAATCACTCAGATTCGCAAAGCGGCCGCGCTGGCCGAAACCTACTATGTTGCAGTATCTACATATCACCGCGGGGGTCCGGTAGCCACGGCGGCCTGCCTGCACCTGGCGGCCTCCCTGCCCAACTTCTTCCTCCAGGAGGTTCCCTGGCCGGCCGCGGAGGCGGACCGGCGGATGCGCGCCGAGCTGGTCTCCCGGTCCTTCGAATCCCCGCGCGACGGCTACCTGCCCCTGCCAGTGGGTCCCGGTTTGGGATTGACGCTGAATCTGGACGCGGTGCGGAAGTATCGGGCCGCTTAAGGAGCTGCCGAACATGATGTCGCCAGCATGGAATCGACGCCAATTCCTCACCGGATTCTCGGCGGCGGCGACCGGAATTCGGGCTTCCGCCGCCGACTGCGGCTGCCTCCCGCTGCTGGTCGGGGCCCAAGCCGCGGCTTCCCCTGACCTCCGCTGGCCTGCCCCTCGCCTCCGGATCACCAACTTGAAGGTCTTCGGCGTCTCGCTGACCCCGGACTCTGACCGCCCCTATGTCTTCGTGAAACTGGAGACCGATCAGGGGGTGGTGGGGTGGGGAGAGGCGACGCTCGAGGGCAAGGCCGGCGCCACGATCGCCGCCGTCCAGGACTTCCGCGAATTCCTTGTCGGCCAGGATCCCATGAAGGTCGAGCACCACTGGCAGTCGATGTACGTGCACACCTTTTACCGCGCCGGGCCGGTGCTCGGTTCGGCGATGTCGGGCATCGATCAGGCCCTGTGGGACATCCGCGGCAAGGTGCTCGGCCTGCCGGTATACAAGCTGCTGGGCGGCCCGGTGAATCCGCGGGGCGTGCGGGGCTATTACCACGCCCGCGCCAGCACGAAAGAGGAGCTGGCCCGGCTCCGGGAAAACGCCAAGCAGCTCGGGGTTACTTGCTTCAAGTCCGGCCTCCCCGGCTACTACGAGTGGATCGAGACGCGCCGCTCGATCCGGCGCGCGGTCGAGGCCATCGCCCGCCTGCGCGACGGTCTGGGCGAGGATATCGACATCGGCATCGACTTCCACGCCAAGACCAGCCCCAGCGTGGCCACCATCATCTGCAAGGAGGTCGAGCCGCTGAACCTGCTCTTCATCGAAGAGCCCTGCCCGCCGGAGAACGTCAAGGCCATGGCGCGCATTTCCCGCCGCACGACCACTCCCATCGCCACCGGCGAGCGCCTGATCGCCTCCTTCTCCTGCCGCGAGCTGATCGAGATGGGCGTGGTCGACATCCTGCAGCCGGACATCAACCACGTCGGCGGCGTCTCGGCCTTGTGGAAGGTGGGAGCCATGGCCGAGGCCTCGGGCATCTCCATGGCCCCTCACGCCTGCGAGGGTCCCATCGGCGGCCTGGCCACCCTGCACGTCGACGCCGCGACGCCCAACTTCCTGGTCCAAGAGATTTGCAGCGGCGTAAAACCGGAGAGGAAGGAGAAAGTGTGGGAAGAGTGGCTCGGCTTCCCGGCTATGCGCATGGTCGACGGCTACTTCCCGCTGCCGGAAAAGCCCGGCCTGGGGTTCGAGCTGAGCGAGCAAGCGCTGGCCAAGTATCCCTTCGGTGGCACGCGCCCCATGGCCCGGGTGTTTCACCCGGATGGATCCGTGGCGGAGTGGTAGTATTTGCCAGGCTAGAAACTAACCCAGCTTCTGAAAATACTCGATGGTCCGCCGCAAGCCCTCTTCGAGCGGCACCCTCGGCTCCCATCCCAGCAGGCGCCGGGCCTTGGAGATGTCCGGCCGCCGCTGCTTGGGGTCATCCTCCGGCAAGGGACGAAACTCGAGGGGAACCGTGGCCCCCGTCAGCCGCCGGATCCTTTCGGCGAACTCCAGGATGGTGATCTCGTCGGGATTCCCCAGGTTGACCGGAAGCGGCTCTTCGACCTGCATGAGCCGCCGCAGGCCATCCACCAGGTCCGAGACGTAGCAGAAGCTGCGGGTCTGGCGGCCGTCGCCGAACACGGTGAGCGGGCGGCCGCGCAGCGCCTGGTCGATGAAGGAAGGGACCACGCGGCCGTCGTCCAGCTTCATCCGCGGCCCATAGGTATTGAAAATTCTAACGATGTGCGTGCGCAAGCCGTGCCGCCGGTGATAGGCCATGGTCAGCGCCTCGGCGAAACGCTTGGCCTCGTCATAGACCGAGCGCGGCCCGACCGGGTTCACCCGTCCCCAGTAGGTTTCCTTCTGCGGATGCTCCTCCGGATCCCCGTAGCATTCCGAGGTCGAGGCCAGCAGGAACTGCGCTCCCTGCTCGAGCGCCGCGTCCAGGAGATTCTTGGTTCCCGCCGAGCCCGCCATCATCGTCTCCACCGGATACTTCAGGTAGTCGAACGGGCTGGCCGGGGAAGCCATGTGCAGGACATAATCGAGCCGCCCGTTGACCGGCAGTTTCTCCGACACGTCACCTTCCAGCAGCTCGAAGGCCGGCGAGCTATCCAGGTGCGCCACGTTGCCGCGGCAGCCGGTGAGAAAGCTGTCCACCGCCACCACCGAGTGGCCTTCCTGTATCAACCGCTCACAAAGATGAGAAGCGATGAATCCGGCCCCGCCGGAAACGAGAATTCGCAAGCGTTCCCCCGTACTAATAATGGTAGTCGACGACGCGACGGCGCTGCAATAGGTAGTGTCCTAGGGAGCGATTCTACAGGAGCTATCGGCGCCCTGCAATCGTAGGGTAGCATGCATTGCCACTGTGAACGCGGCAGAAATTGTACCACGCGAAGAACAGGGCCAAGGCCGCCTTCAGGTTCTCCCACTTCTTGGAAAATGCGCTAGTAGTGTGTCCAGGAATTAACTGGGCAATCAGTTCTTGGCTCGGGTGGGGCGGCCCTCCAGGGCCGCAGCCGGCCTATAGGCCGGCTCAGGTGGCGGCAGAGGATGGTAGCATTCCGATTGGAGGCACTGTTTCGCTTTGCAGACTTACAGGCGACGCCTTCCTCATTGGCACCCCGTCGGCCAAAGGCTTTTTCTAACGTGGCGGCTCCACGACAGCTTGCCCCGGCATCGCCCCTTCCCGAATTCGAGCGTTACCTCGGGCAAGGCGTTCGTGGCGCTGGATCGTCTGCTGGAGGAGTGCCGCTCCGGGCCCCTCCATTTGAGCCGGCCGGAAATCGCGCAGGTTGTGGTCGACGCGCTTAGTTATGGCCAGGATACGCTCCGTTACTACACATTGCACGCCTTCGTGGTGATGCCGAATCACGTGCATGTGCTTCTCACACCGCATGTGGCTGTACCCAAGCTGCTGCGCACTCTCAAGGCGTTCACCGCCCGGCGAGCCAACCAGATTCTGGGATCTACAGGAGAGCCCTTCTGGCAGGACGAGAGCTACGATCACGTTGTTCGGAACGAGCAGGAATGGCAGCGTATTCGTGCCTACATTGAGCAGAACCCGGTGCGAGCAAAGTTGGCCTCTGCCGCAGACCAGTATCGCTGGTCGAGCGCTTGGAAGAAAGAAGCCGGCCTATAGGCCGGCTGCGGCCCTGGAGGGCCGCCCCACTAGTGTGCCCAGCTTGAGCATTTGCCCAGTTAATTCTTGGACACTACACTAGTTGCCGTTATGCGGCGCGCGGCGCGGCAATAGTAACCGGCCCGCCGCCGGTGCTAGAATGAGTCGCCGGCCGCGCCCATCCGGGGGCGGACCTCGGAGGAACCACATGCAGCGCAGAGACTGGATGACAGCCTTTGGGGCGGGCGTCAGCCTCGCCGGTTTAATGAGGACCCGGTTGTTCGCGGAGCCCTCCCCGCAGGAAGCGGCCGCCCGCCGCGGCTTGCCGCCCCTGAAGATCACCGACGTCAAGACCTTCCTGACCGCTCCCAACCGCATCCGGCTGGTGGTGGTCAAGGTCCTGACCAGCGAGCCGGGCCTCTACGGACTGGGATGCGCCACCTTTACCCAGCGCGCCAAAGCCGTGGTGACCGCCGCCGAAGAGTTTCTCCGCCCTTTCCTGATCGGCAAGGATCCGGACCACATCGAGGACATCTGGCAGAGCTGCTACATGAGCTCCTACTGGCGGAACGGCCCGGTGCTGAACAACGCCCTGAGCGGCGTCGATCAGGCCCTCTGGGACATCAAGGGCAAACGCGCCAACATGCCCGTGTATCAGCTCTTGGGGGGCAAGTGCCGCTTCGCCGTGGATCTGTATGCCCACGCCTCCGGGCCGAGCTTCCAGGCCGTCGAGGAGAGCGGGCGGAAATGGATGGATCAGGGCTATCGGCACGTGCGCGTGCAGGTCGGGATCCCGGGCCTCTCCACCTACGGCGCCGGCGCCCGTGCGGCCGCCGGGGAGGCCGGCGAGGAGGGCCCGCCGCCGCCGGTCGGCCGCCCGCGGCGCGGCGTTTGGGAGCCCGGCCCCTACGTCCGGACCCTCCCCAAGCTGTTCGAGCACTTGCGCAACAAGCTGGGCGACGAAGTCGAGTTGCTCCATGACGTCCATGAGCGGATCACCCCGGCCCAGGCCATCGCGCTGTGCAAGGAGCTGGAGAAATACCGCCTCTTCTTCCTCGAGGATCCGGTGGCGCCCGAGGACATCGGCTATTTCCGCGTGATCCGCAGCCAGTGCTCGACCCCGCTGGCCATGGGCGAGCTGTTCAACAGCCCCCACGAGTTCGTCGGACTGATCACCGAGCGCCTGATCGACTTCATCCGCATCCACATTTCCCAGATCGGAGGCCTGACTCCGGCCCGCAAAGTCGCCGCCCTGGCGGAATGGTTCAACGTACGGACCGCCTGGCACGGCCCCGGCGACGTCTCCCCCGTCGGCCACTGCGCCAATATCGCTCTGGACCTGGCCGCCTACAACTTCGGGATCCAGGAACAGACCGTCTTTGGCAAAGAAACCCAGGAGGTTTTTCCGGGCTGTCCCCGGATCAAGGACGGCTATTTCTGGGCCAACGAAGCGCCCGGCTGGGGCATGGATCTGAACGAAAAGCTCGCCGCCAAATACCCCCCGACTTCGGACACGCCTTTTGATTACAGTTGGGGCTCGCAGCGGAGACGGGACGGAACAATCATCCGGCCCTAGAGGCGGGCCGCCGCCCCGCTAAGCTAATCCACCGCCAGCGGCTGCTTGAGGGTGAAATCCAGCCGCGACTCGGCGGGGATCTTCACCTTTTCGCCTTTGGTCAGCACCTGAATGGCAGTCCCGGCGCCCGCGCCGCTGACGGCGCCGATCGCCGCGCCCCGGCCGCCGCCGGCCACGGCGCCGATGATGGCTCCCAGCGCCGCCGTGCCGCCCACTACCTTGCCCGTGCTGGCCCCGCGGGATTTGCTCTGGACCTCCGCGTAACTGGTCGCCACCGGGTACTTCTTGCCGTTGATGGTGATCTCGTAGAGGTCCAGGGCAATCTCGTCGCGGCCGCTCAGCCGCCCGGACTGCTCGACCCGAACGAGCTGCACGGTCACATCGGCCCCGCGGGGCGCAATCACCTGCGAGCCGACCTGCAGTGGATCATCCAGGCTGGCGCGGAATCTTTCCCCGGCCCCGGCGACCTCGGAATCCACCGAGTCGATCATACGCACCGTCATCACCGTGCCGGCCGGCACCACCACCCGACTTGTCCCCGAGGACGTCGGCGGCCGCTGCGCAAGCGTTCGGTCAGGAGCCGCAGCCCGCGGCGGCGCCGGCGTCGAGGCCGCCGCCTGGCCGAAACTGATGCTCTCGATCTCGCTGATCGAGATGTTCTGGACCTGCCCGTCAGACCCCAGCAGGCGCACTTGGCGGGTGTCGCCCCCCACGAAGGCGCCTTCCACGCGGCGGCCGTTGCGGAGCTGAACCGTGTCGGCGACCAGGGCGCCAGCGCCGGCCGCCAGAAGCAAAACAAGAATTCGGTCGAATGTTTTCATGTGCTGTCTCCTGTCCTCTCTTGTCATGATACCAGCCGCTAGCCGGCCGAACCGGCTTACCAACCGCCGGCCTTTCAGAGTATGATGTTATCTGGCGGCCCCGGGGGACGAATTGGCGACTCCATCGAGCAGCGGACGCCCGATTCGGGTCCTGATCGCTAAGCCGGGCCTGGACGGCCACGACCGCGGCGCCAAGGTCATTGCCCGGGCCTTGCGGGACGCCGGAATGGAAGTCATCTACACCGGGCTGCGCCAGACTCCGGAGATGATCGCCTCCGCCGCCTTGCAGGAGGACGTCGATTTCATCGGCCTGTCCATCCTCTCGGGCGCCCACAGCGCCATCGTGCCCCGGCTGATGAGTCTGCTGAACCAACAGGGCTCGCAGGACGTCCAAGTCATTGTGGGCGGCATCATCCCCGACGCTGACATTCCGGGCTTGAAGCAGATAGGCGTGCGCGGAGTTTTTCAGCCCGGCGCGGCGATGGAGCAAATCGTGAGTTTCATCCGGGAGCAGGCCGCCGCCCGGGACCGGAAGTAGCCTGTCGATGCTGCTCGATGATTTCCTGCGAGAAGAGTCGGAAGCGGTCGAGGAGGCCGCCCGTCAGGCCGGACTGGAGCGCTACCCGCTCGACCGGCGCCTCTTCGCGCGGGCCCTTCTGGAATCGGTCGAGCGCTACGCGCCGGAGGCCCGCGGGAAGGAGCTGCGCCAATTCCTGCTGGGATTGCGCCTCCAGGATCTGGCACTGGCCACGGCCTGCGCTCACGGAATCGAGCCCGCCTGGGAGGAGTTCTACCGGACCTTCCGCCGGTTCCTGGTGGACGCCGCCGGCGAATGCGACCTGGCCGACCAGGTGATCGCCGAGCTGTACGGGACGGGGAGCGCCGGGGGCCAGATCGGCAACTTTCGCGGCCGCTCCTCGCTGAAGGGCTGGCTGCGGGCGATCCTGCACCAGGCTCAGGTGGACCGCCATCGCCGCGAGTCCCGGCTGGTTGAGCTGGAAGCCATGCCCGTGGAGCCCGGACGCCAGGAGCATCCCGAGGACTTCGAGGCGCGCGAGAATGCCTCGGCCCTAGCCGGCGCGCTCCGCCTGGAGGTGGATCAGTGCGGGCCCGAGGAGCGGCTCTTGCTGGCCTGGTACTACGTGCAGGGCTTGCGGCTGGCGCAGATCGCCCGGCTCCGGGGCGTGCATGAATCCACGGTCAGCCGGGAGTTGGACGCGCTGCGAAAGCGGCTGCGCAAGCGGGTGGAAAACCGGCTCCGCAGCGAAGGTTTCAGCGCCGCGCGGATCGAGGAGTGTTTTCGACGCTCCATCGAGGCGCCGCTCGATTTCCAGGAGTTTCTCGTTCCCAAGCAGGCCGCGAACCAGGAAAGTGCAGCAAGAATCCCCCGCTCGGGCGTACTCTAGATAGGGACGGCTGTATGCCAGAAGGAAAAACAGATCCGCCTGACCGATGGCTGGACGGGGTGCTCGGCCCAGCCCTGCGCTCGACCGATCGGAATCCCCCCGGATGCGACGCCGAGCGGGCGGCGGCTTATGTGGAGGGCCAACTGGCGGGCCGCGAGCGGAAGAGCTTCGAGGCCCATCTGGCCGGCTGCGCCGCGTGCCGGTCCCTGGCGGCCACCCTGGCTCGAGAACTGCTGCCGCCGGCCAGGGAGCCGGCGTCGGCCCGACGGTGGGAAGGGTGGTGGAGCTGGCGGTGGGCGGTCCCTTCGATGGCGGCCGTGGCGGTGATCGGCTCGGCAGTGTTCTACCAGTGGGAGCGGATTGCGCCGCCAGCGGTTCAAGAACCCGTTCTTGAGGCCAAGGCGGCCAAAGCCCCCGTCGCGCCTGTCGAGAGTGGGCCTGAGCCGGCCGCGCTCCCGGCGCCCGAGGTCCAGAAGCGGGACAAGGAGGCTGCCCAGCTTAGGGACGAGCGGAGCCGCCGAGTTGCCGCGGTGGACCTGGAATTGGATGACGCCAGGACCCGGAAGTTGCAGACGGCTGCCGACACTTACAAGAAGGCCGGGGTGCGCGAGACGGAGGGCGTGGCTCAACAGGCGCAACCCGATTCTCAAAACGCGGTGGCGTCGCGGCTGCGGCAGTCCGCCGACGGGTTCTCCCAGAATCTGCAAGAGCAGCGCCAGAATGAAAACAAGCAGGCCGGTCAAGCTGGTCCGGCTGCGGCCGATTCGGTTCGGGCGATCGTCAGCAGCCGCACTGCCGCGCCCCCCGCAACCAAGGTTGTGCTGGGGGGCATCGCCAAAGAGAAGGCCGAAGTCGCCAGCGAAGAAGCCGGCAAGCCCGCCCCGCGTCGCGATTCGGCTTCCGCGCCGAGCCCCGAACAGGTTTATCGGCTGCCGGGTAACGCTCCCCTGAACCACTGGGTCCTGCAGGGCTCCCGCCTCTGGGCGGTATCGAACGGGGGCCGGGTATTCCGATCCAACGACGGCGGCCGAAGCTGGGAAAGGCTGGAAAGCCTCACAACGGCGGACTTGGTTCGAATCGAGCTGGAATCGGAAACTTCGTTGGTGGTGACGGATCGCCAGGGCAACCGCCACCGGCTGGCCCCGTAGCACGCCGCCCGCTGAGCAGTAACGGCTCCATAGCTCCAGGGCCTTTCAGGAGCGTGAACTCGCCGCGGGCCCAGGAGCGGTCCGGACACGGGTCGCGGCTCCCCACCTCGACGCCTTTCAGCAAGGGCGTGAAGGACTGGTTGACCGCCGACAACCGGCGGATATCCTCTCAGGAACGCAGCGTCACCATTGTCTTGATCCCTATCGCATCCAGGATCTCCTGCAGCTTTCCCACACCGACTGTTTGATACTCGCTCTCCTCGTAACGGCTGATCACCTGTTTGCGGACCCCGAGTCGTCGCGCGAGTTCCGTCTGCGAGATTCCCTTGGCAATGCGTATTCGGGCAATGAACGGGGCGATTCGATCGAGGCGATCTACGTTGGGCAACCTCAGCTCACCTCGCTTCAACTCGTCATACTCGCGAACTTCTTCTTCGAGCTGCTGGAGCATGCTTTCGTAGCTTGCTGACACTACGGTCGTCCGTTTGCCGGTCGTCTCGGCCTTAACCTTCGCGAGCGCTCTCCGGAAGCCCTCGATCTGCGCCACGGTCCGATCTCTCTGAGCATCGCTCCTGATCATGTTCTTTTATTCCCTAATCACCTGAATCACGCCCCTCGGCCGTCCATCGCGATCCTGTCGAAAGAAGGTTGGGAAGTCCATTTCTGGGTTTGCCTGCATGGCCGGATGAACAAAAAACTCGACTCCATGTTCAGCCCACATCCGCCATCTCCGCTTCTTCACAAGCGACACGAAGATGAGCTCGAAGTCGATCCAGTACGGATCGATCCGGTCATAGACTTCCGGGTCAGGTTCGATCCAGTATCCATCGATGTCTCCGGGATCCGGCTTTTCCGCGCAGAAACTGCCATCGATGTATATCTCCCGAATCCCTGCCGCCCAGAATGCCGGGACGGCAGCACGAAGGCCGTTCAACAACCAGCGCCGCCGGGGTGTGAAGCCGAGACGCTTCGTGATCTCGTCCAGCGTTGCTCGGTGATCGCCGGGCGGAAGTGCTCCGGTCTCCGGATCAAACGCGGGAATCAAACCACCACAATCATCGCAGGGGACATTCCAGATTGTCAACTTTTTTGCTGTCTATGTACGCTCGGCCGCGGCAGCGTGGCCAAACTAAAGCAAGGACTTTCGCGGGCGATGCGCCGAGCCCCGAGCAGGTCTATCGGCTGCCGGACAGCGCTCCCCTGAACCACTGGGTCCCGCGGGGCGCCCGCCTCTGGGCGGTATCGAACGGGGGCCGGGTATTCCGATCCAACGACGGCGGCCGAAGCTGGGAGAGGCTGAAGAGCCGCACAACGGCGGACTTGGTTCGAATCGAGCTGGAATCGGGGAAACTTCGTTGGTGGTGACGGATCGCCAGGGCAACCGCCACCGGCTGGCCCCGTAGCACGCAGCCAGGCCCTGATCGCCACTGCTCAATAGCTCCAGGCCTCGAACTTGAGCTGGCTTTTGTTACTTTCAACAATTTGACGCCTGCAGCGGACTCGCTACAATGGAGGTGAGCAATAAGACAACCTCGGCTTCTATGCGCCGACCCAAGAACTCACAGCCGAAGGAGAAACCCGTGGCGGAGTACAGCTACACTGTGCTCTTTGAGCCCGCCGAAGAAGGGGGCTATGTCGTGACCTGCCCTGCTCTGCCGGGTCTGGTCACCGAGGGCGACACCCTGGAAGAGGCGCGCCGGATGGCTGCCGACGCCATCCGCGGTTATCTTGAAAGCCTGCGCAAGGACGGCTTGCCCATCCCCCTCGACAAGCGCCTTCCCCTCGAACCTGTCAAGGAGCAGATCCACGTAGCCCTTCAGACGGCATGAGCAATCGGCACCGGCTGGCCCCATGAAACCCCGTCACCTCCTGGCGATTCTTCTGCTCTCCGCGGCAGCCCGTGCGGAAAAAGTGTGCTCGCTCGAGGGCAGGACGGTGCACAGCCTCACGGGCGAACCCGTGAGGAAAGCGCGTCTGTTTCTCGGGCGCGCCCTTCGGCCCGGAAGTGAGACCAGTGCGGATTCAGAGCCCCCGAGGAGCCTTGCAGTTGCCAGCGACGCCGAAGGCAAGTTCACCTTCACAGACATTCCGGCGGGGCGGTATGTGTTGGTGGCCACCCGCGTCGGATTCCTGGCCGAGCGGGACTCCCGACTCGATGGGGGGCCGGTCACCTACTTGACATGTACCGCAGGGGAGAAGCTGCCGGACATTGTCGTCAAGCTCACGCCCCAGGGCGTCCTCCTCGGCAGGGTCCTGGACGAAGACGGCGACCCGACGCCCGGTGCGGAGATTACCGTCCGCCGGTTGGTGAAGGGCCTCCCTCAACTGGTTTCTACCGGTTCGGCGCGATCCAACGACATTGGCGAGTACCGGATACCCAACCTCCGTCCAGGGCGTTACTACATGAGTGTGACCGGCCCCGATATCCCTGGGCCTTCCCAGCAGGCCTATGCCACCGTCTACTGGCCCGGGTCGATCGATCCCGCCGGCGCTCTTCCCATCGAGCTGGGCCCTGGCACGGAGCGGTGCGGCATGGACGTTCGCTTGATTCGTCGTCGCGTCGTCTCCATCGTTGGGAAAGTCGAGGGTGTCGAGGAGCGGCGTGCCCTGGTCTATCTCTTCCCCAAGGAAGTCGTCTCGCCGGCGTTCCCAGAACGGGAGCGCAGGGCCTCGGTCCATTCCGGCGGTCGATTCGAGCTCTACGGCGTCCCGCCTGGATCCTACACACTGGTCGCGCAGGTCATCGATGACGAGAGACCCGGCTGGGCGCGCCAGGCGCTCGACGTCGGCGAAAGCAATCTCGACAAAGTGACGCTTACGCTCTGGCCTCCCCTCAGCGTCTCCGGACAGTTTCGCCTGGAAGGATGGGCGGCGCACGATCTCGGCGAGGTCCGGATCGAATTGCGGCCGGCGCCGGGGGAGCCCCACGGTTTCGGCGGCTACGCCGTCATCCGGCACGACGGCGCTTTTCAGGTTTCGGGGCTGATGGCTGACCGCTTCCAGGTGGGGGTCTCCGGGCTAAGAGGGCGCGCAAGAATAGAAGCGCACGCTGGAAACTGACATCTGTCATTTCGTGCGGACATCAAGACGGCAGCCCAAGAAGGGCCGTTGTCGCCG
>Ga0247727_10006155_pt1 | contig 23744 bp, 19 predicted proteins | sample WisWelCaveWW1625_FD_202498 | JGI IMG/M metagenome (GOLD analysis project Ga0247727, IMG submission 202498) | Biofilm microbial communities from Wishing Well Cave, Virginia, United States - WW16-25 | ecosystem: Environmental > Aquatic > Deep subsurface > Groundwater > Cave microbial mat | place... | reverse complement strand
CCATGCGGTGTTCGGAGACCAGGACGTGAAGCTGACGCCGTGAGTCCGACGATCGCCGGCATGAGTTTCGATCGGCACGAGTACGACGTGTCGGGGCGGGTGACCGCGATGACGCTCGTCAACGTCTGCTGGCTGCTCGAGCGAGACGGCGAGCTGAAGATCACCTGGCCAGCCGTACCAACCTCGACGTTCGCCGTTTAGGCTGCGGCGGCTTCCCAGGCGTGCTGGACGGCGGTGATTTCTTGCGGAGTGGGGCTGGCGATCCTTGAACTCCAAAGCGACGCTCTGCCCTCGGCGTTTGGAGACTCCGCAGACCAGTATCTTCTCACTGACCCTCTCGGGTAATGAAAAGAGGATCCCACCAAACCAGGTCTCCGTGGATCCCGGTTCGGCTCAAATACTGGTTGTATTGGCAAGGGTGTGGGTGCCGATCCGGTGAAGCGTCCACGGAGATTGGGGCCCGCCCGCCCGGTGCCGAGCTTTTCAAACACGGTCTGAGAGTGGAGCAGGAGTTGGAGACGGTCGTGACGTCCACAGCGCTCCAGAAGCGCGCCGCGCAGGACCGCTGCCCAGGCGTTCTCGTACTGCACGAGGCGGCCGATGGATGGCTGGCGCGTGTGCGGGTGCCGGGGGGCCGGCTCTCCGCGACAAAGCTGCGGGCGCTCGCCGCCGCTGCCGAGCAGCTCGGCAGCGGGCTGATCGACATCACCGCGCGCGCCAACCTCCAACTGCGCGGACTCGAGCAGGCATCCGCGCCTGAGCTGGCCGAGCGGCTGCGCCGCGCCGAGCTGCTGCCCTCGTGGCAGCACGATCGAGCCCGCAACGTGCTGGCCGGCCCGCTCGCCGGGCGCTCACGCGCCGCGCTCGACGACGTCGATGAGCTCGTCGCGCTGCTCGATTCCCGGATCTGCGACGCGCCGGCGCTGAGCGCGCTCTCGGGTCGCTTCTGCTTCCTGGTCGACGACGGCAGCGGCGCGGGCTGGGAGGTAGGACCCGACGTGACGATCAGCGCGCGCGGCGCAGGGCGCTTCAGCGTGCTGCTCGATGGGCAGCCGCTCGGCTTCGAGGGGGATGCGGCCGCGGCGGCCGAGCTGGCGACCCGAGCCGCCGAGGCGTTCCTCGAAATGCGCGGTGAGGAGCGTGCGTGGCGCCTCGCGGAGGTCGCGGGTGGCGCCCGCGCCGTGGCCGAACGACTCGGCCTCGGGCTCGGCGCCCGGCGCCCGGCGCGCCCCGCGAGCGCCGTCGGCCCAGGTGTCGCGCTGCAGCGCGACGGACGGAGCGCGGTGACCGCGCTGACGCCGCTCGGGCAGCTCTGGCCGGGCCTGCTGCGCGAGCTGGCGGCCCTGTGCGAGCTCGCCGACACGGATGTCCGCATCTCGCCGCAGCGCACGATAACCGTGGTCGACCTCGACGCGGACGCCGTCACGGCGACGAGCGCCGCGCTACAGCGTGCCGGGCTCGAGCTCGACGCGGCCTCCGGCTGGGTCGGACTGACCGCGTGTGCCGGCGTCGGCGCCTGCGCCAACGCGCTCGCCGACGTGCGCGCCGCGGCGGCGCTGCGTGCGCGCACGCGCAGCGCGGGCGCGCCCACCGAGCACTGGACGGCCTGCGGACGGCGTTGCGGCGAGGGGAGCGCGACGGCCGTGGCCGTTGCGGTCGAGGCCCCGGGGCGCGTGGCGATCCGCCACGACACGCGGGCCTGGACCGAGCCGACGCTCGATGCCGCGCGCGATCGCCTGGACACGGAGGCCGTCCGATGATCGCCTACGAGCGCGACGGAGCGACGATCTACCGCCAGTCGTTTCAGACGATTCGCGCCGAGGCCGACCTCGACGGCCTCGACCCGATCCTCGAGCGCGTGGCAGTGCGCATGATCCACGCCTGCGGGATGGTCGACCTGGCGCGCGACATCGCCGCCTCGCCGGGCTTTGGCGAGGCCGCTACGCGGGCGCTGCGCGGCGGGGCCCCGATCCTCTGCGACACCGCGATGGTCGCCGCCGGGGTCACGCGCGCGCGGCTGCCCGCGCACAACGAGGTCTTCTGCGCGCTCGGCGAACCCGGCATCGGGGACCTGGCGCGCGAGCTGCGCACGACGCGCAGCGCCGCCGCGCTCGAACACTGGCGCGAGCGCCTCGACGGCGCCGTCGCGGTGATCGGCAACGCGCCGACGGCCCTCTTCCGGCTGCTCGAGCTCGTAGCGGAAGGCGCCCCGCGACCTGCGGCTGTCATCGGCGTGCCCGTCGGCTTCGTTGGCGCGGCCGAATCCAAGGCCGCGCTGGCCGCGCACCCGGCCGCGCTCGAGCACCTCGTCGTCAGCGGCCGGCGCGGCGGCAGCGCGATCGCCGCGGCGGCCGTCAACGCGCTCGCATCGGAGTCGGAGTGAGCGGCAGCGGCACAGCGGGGCGCCTGTTCGGCGTCGGCGTCGGGCCGGGGGATCCCGAGCTCGTGACCGTCAAGGCGCAGCGCCTGATTGCCGCGGCGCACGTGATCGCCTACCCCGCGAAGCGGCACGGCAGCTCGATCGCCCGCCGCGCCGCCGAGCCGTGGCTGCGACCCGGTCAGGAGGAGCTCGCCCTGATCTACCCGGTGACGACCGGCGAGACCGACCACCCGGGCGGCTACAAGGGCGCGCTGCACGCCTTCTACGACGGCGCCGCCGCGCAGATCGCGCAGCGACTCGACGCCGGTCAGGACGTGGCCGTGCTCTGCGAAGGCGATCCCTTCTTCTACGGCTCCTACATGTACATCCACGAGCGCCTGGCCGCCCGTTACGCGACCGAGGTCGTGCCCGGCGTGACCGCCTTCTCCGCCGCCGCCGCCGCCGCCGGCGCGCCGCTGGCCAAGCGCGATGACGTCTTGATCGTGGTTCCCGGCACGCTCCCGCCCGACGCGCTCGCGACTCATCTGCGCAGCGCCGACGCCGCCGTCGTGATGAAGCTCGGGCGGCTCTTCGGCGGCGTCCGCGAGGCGGCGGAGCTGGCCGGCGTCGCGGAGCGCGCGATCTACGTCGAGCGCGCGAGCTCCGAAGCGCAGCGCGTCGCGGCGCTCGCCGATGTCGAGCCCGCGGCCGAGGTGCCCTACATGTCGCTGGTGCTCGTGCCCACGCGCCGGGAGGTAGGGCCGGACGTCGAGCGCCGACGCGGCTCGCTGGCGGTCGTCGGGCTCGGACCCGCGGGAGCTCAGTGGCGGACGCCCGAGGCGAGCGCGGTGCTCGCGGCGGCCGACGAGCTCGTCGGCTATACGACCTATCTGGACCGCGTCCCCCGGCGCGCCGGGCAGCGGCGCCACGCGAGCGATAACCGAGCCGAGCTCGAGCGAGCGCGCCATGCGCTCGAGCTCGCCGCCGGGGGCGCCGACGTGGCGGTCGTCTCCTCCGGTGACCCGGGGATCTTCGCGATGGCCGCCGCGGTGCTCGAAGCCGTCGAGGCGGGCAACGGACAGTTCGCGGGCGTGGAGCTGCGAATCGTGCCGGGCCTCTCGGCGATGCAGGCGGCCGCGGCTCGAGCCGGCGCTCCACTCGGGCACGACTTCGCCGTGATCTCGCTCTCGGACCAGCTCAAGCCGTGGGCGGTGATCGAGCGCCGGCTCGATGCCGCCGGCGCCGCCGACCTCGCGCTGGCGCTCTACAACCCCGCCTCGCACACGCGCCGCGAGCAGCTCGAACGCGCCCGCTCGGTGCTCCTGCGCCACCGTGACCCGGACTGCCCGGTCGTCGTCGCGCGGGATGTCGGCGGGCCAGCCGAGGACGTGACGATCTCGACCCTCGGCAGCTTCCGGAGCGAGTCGGTCGACATGCGCACGCTGCTGGTGATCGGCTCCTCCACGACGCGAGTGATCAACGGGCTCGACGGCCGCAGCCACGTCTACACGCCGCGCAGCTACGGAGGCGTAGAACAATAAATGTCAGTGTTTGGGGGCTGATCCGTGGATGCCAGGCGCCGCACTCGAGCGCAGCAATACCGGACGTATTGCGAGCATCGAGGGTGGTGCGTGGCGCCCACCACCGGCTTCGCCGGCGGTGCCGGCGGTCACCAAACGCGGCAGTTATTTTTCTACGCTGACTACCCGACGTGAGAGCCGTCGTGGAGCCACGCGAGCGCCTCGGCGACGGTGGCTGCCATCGGCGACTCCGAGCGCGGGGGCCGCGCGACGAGGATCACCGGCATCCCACGCAGGCGCGCCGCCTCGAGCTTGGCCTCGGTGTACCGGCCGCCGGAGTCCTTCGTGACCAGCAGGTCGAGCCCGTGCCGATCGATCAGCGCGAGCTCGGACTCGAGTGTGAACGGGCCGCGATCGAGGAGCAACTCGTGCTCGGCGGGCAGCGGCGCCTCCGGGGGATCGACACAGCGCACCAGGAAGAACGCCCCGCCGACGCCCTCAAACGCGGCCAAACCCTGGCGACCGGTCGTGAGAAAGACCCGCCGGCCTGCCGCGGGAATCGTCGCCGCGGCCTGCGCCAGCGTCGCGACGCGGCGCCAGTCGTCACCGGGCCGGCTGCGAAAGGGCGGGCGCTCCAGGCGCAGGAGCGGGACGGCGGCCAGCGCGCAGGCGAGGACCGCCGAGTCCGACATTCGCTGCGCGAACGGGTGCGTGGCGTCGATCACGGCGTCGGTGCGCTCGTGCGCGATGTAGGCGGCGAGCCGCTCGGGGCCGCCGAAGCCGCCGATCCTGACCTCGCCCGCCGGCAGCCGCGGCTTGGCTACGCGGCCGGCAAGCGTCGAGATCACGCGCGTCCCGGGCCAGGCGTCGAGCGCGGCGGCGAGCTCGCGCGCCTCGGTGGTGCCGCCGAGCACCAGCACGGTCCTGCTCATCGCGGCCCGCTCATGCGACGGCATGCCGGCCGGCGATGAGAAGGGTGCTCGTGATCGGCATCGGCGCGGGCGATCCCGAGCACCTCACGGTGCAGGCGATCAAGGCGCTCAACGCAGCCGACGTGATCTTCGTGATCGAGAAGCCGGGCGAGCGCCAGGATCTCGTGCGCCTGCGGAAGGAGATCTGCGATCGATACATCGAGCGGGAGTCCTATCGGATCGTCGCGGTCCCCGACGCGGAGCGCGATCGCGGCGCGGCCGCCTACCGCGCGGCGGTTGAGGATTGGCGCAACCGGCGCGCGGAGATCTGGGAGGGGCTGATCCGCGACGAGCTGCCCGACGAAGGCTGCGGCGCCTTCCTCGTGTGGGGCGATCCCGCCTTCTACGACAGCACGCTGAGCGTGATCGATCGGATTCGCGCCCGCGGCGCCGTCGAGTTCGAGCACGAGGTGATCCCCGGCATCAGCAGCATTCAGGCGCTGGCCGCCAGGCACAGGATCGCGCTCAACCGGGTCGGCGGGGCGATCCAGATCACGACCGGCCGCCGGCTCGCCGCAGCCTTCCCCAGCGGGGCCGACGACATCGTCGTCATGCTCGACGCCGACTGCTCCTTCAAGCACGTGACCGACGGCGAGACAGAGATCTACTGGGGCGCCTACGTCGGGACCGAGGACGAGCTCCTCGTCGCGGGGAAGTTGCGCGACGTCGCCGCGGAGATCGAGCTGGTCCGCGCTGAAGCGCGGGCACGCAAGGGCTGGATCATGGACACCTACCTGCTGCGCAAGCCTCAGGACTGACTGACCCCCGGGCGCTCACGCGCCCTCGAGTAGAGGTGGCTGTCGCAGAAGCCGGGATCGCCGAGCGCCGGCCCGACGATGACCACGGCGCCGCGGCGCACGCCGGCCTCGCGCACCTGGCCGGCGATCGTCGCGAGCGTCCCGCGCAGCACGAGCTCGTCGGGGTGACTCGCGCGCGCGACGACCGCGACGGCGCCCTCGGCGCCGTAGTGCTCGGCGAGCGCCGGCGCGAGCTCGTCGATCGCCTGCACCGCGAGGTGGAGCACGAGCGTGGCCCCGTGCGCGGCCAGCCCGTCGAGCTGCTCGCCCGCGGGCATCGGCGTCGCGCGCCGTGCGTAGCGGGTGAGGATGACCGTCTGCGCCACGCCCGGGAGCGTCAGCTCGCGCCCCAGGCTCGCGGCCGCGGCGGCGAACGCAGGCACGCCGGGGGTCACGTCCCACGAGATCCCCAGCTCGTCGAGGCGGCGCATCTGCTCGGCGGCCGCGCTCCAGATCGAGACATCACCGGAGTGCAACCGCGCGACGTCCTGGCCGCGCTCGTGCGCGGCTTTGAACTGCTCGACGATCGCGTCGAGATCGAGGTCCTGGGTGTCGACCAGGTGCGCGCCCGCCGGAGCATGGGCGAGCACCTCAACGGGCACCAGCGCGCCAGCGTAGAGACACACCTCGGACGCGGCGATCAGACGCTGGGCGCGCAGCGTGATCAGATCGGGCGCGCCGGGGCCGGCGCCGATGAAGTGGACCGTCACCTACCCAACTCCCACTGCGTGACCGGCATCGCCGGCCGCCAGCCGGTGAAGCCGCCCAGCGGCTCGGCGTGCGCGATGGACAGGCGCAGCAGGCGCCCGCCCCGCTCGGCGTGCGCACGCGCCAGCACTCCCTCTCCCTCGACGGTCACGGCGTTGGCGACCAGCCGCCCGCCGGGTCGCAGCGCCGCGCTGCAACGCTCGAGCAGCCCGTCGGCGGTCAGGCCGCCACCGATGAACACCGCGTCGGGCGCCGGCAGGCCCATGAGCGCCGCGGGCGCCGTGCCGCCAACGACCTCGAGCGCGGGCACACCCAGCGCCAGCGCGTTGCGGTTGATGCGCGCCACCCGCTGCGCGTCGCGCTCGATCGCGATCGCGCATGCGCCCGGCGCCGCGCGCAACCACTCGATCGCGATCGAGCCGCTGCCCGCGCCGATGTCCCAGAGGAGCTGACCGGGCACCGGCACGAGCGCGGCGAGCGTGAGCGCGCGGACCTCGCGCTTGGTGATCTGGCCGTCGTGCTCGTATGCCTCGTCGGGCAGGCCCGGCGTGCGGCCGAGCAGCGGCGCGCCCGGCTCGGCGCGGACTTCCAGCGCGACCAGATGCAGCGGCGCCGCGGCGCGCGCGCCCCACTGCGCGGCAGTCGATTCCTCGATCCGCTCGGCAGATCCACCCAACTCCTCGAGCACCACGAGCCGGCTCGGTCCGTAGCCCCGCTCGCATGCGACCCGCGCGACCGCGGCCGCGCCACCGGAGTCAGACACATAGGCGAGCAGGCGCCGGCCGGGCTGCAGCGCGGGCGCGATCACTTCGGCCGGCCGCGCGACGGCGGAGATCAACTCGACCTCCGCCGCCGGCCAGCCCAGCCGCGCACAGGCGAGCGCGTGGGCCGAGGCGTGCGGGATCACGCGCAGGCGATCGGGCCCAAGCCTGCGCGCCAACGTCGCGCCGACGCCGTGCAGCATGGGATCGCCGCTCGCGAGCACGCAGACAACGCGGTCATCGGTCGCGGCGAGCTCATCGACCAAGCCGCTGAGCGGCGAGGGCCAGGCGCGGCGCTCGGCGGCACTCTCGGGCACGAGCGCGAGCTGGCGCTCGCTCCCGACCAGCAGGTCGGCCGCCTGCACGGCGGCGCGAGCCGGCTCGCCAAGACCCGTCCAGCCGTCCGCGCCAACGCCGACGACGGTCACGGTCACACCGCCGCCGCCTGCGTGAGCGCGGCAGCGAGGCGCGCGTTGTCCTCCGGGGCGCGCGCGGTGATGCGCAGGTAGTCCTCGGTCAGGCCAGGGAAGGAGCCGGCCGGGCGCACGGCGATCCCCGCCTCACGCAGGCGCATCGCGACGGCCGACCCGTCGCTGACGCGCACGAGCACGAAGTTCGCGGCCCCCGGCCAGCAGCGCAGCCCCGGGACCTGCGCGAGCCGCGCCTGGAGGTCGGTGCGCTCGGACTGGGCGCGGTCAGCGGCGCGCGTGAGTTCCTCCGGGCGCCGCGCGATCTCGTGCAGCGCAGCGAGCGCGAGCGCGTTGCACGACCACGGCGGGCGGACCGACCGCAAGCGGGCCGCGAGCGCCGGCGCCGCGACGGCGTAGCCGGCGCGCAGCCCCGGGATCGCGAGCGACTTGGTCAGCGAGCGCACGACGATCACGTCGGACAGGACATCGCGCACGAGGCTCGCGGGCTCGCCCGGGACGAGATCCATGAAGGCCTCGTCGACGACCACCGTGCGCCCCGGGCGGCGCAGCGCGAGCAGCGCGGCAGCCGGATCGAGCGTGCCGCTCGGAGAGGTGGGGTTACCGACGACGACGAGATCGGCGGCCTCCGGGACGGCGCCGGGGTCAAGCGCGAAACCCGCCTCGGGGTCGCGCAGCACGCGCACGACCGCCACGCCGTGCGCGCGCAGCGCGGCCTCGGCCTCGGTGAAGCCGGGATGGACGCAGGCCGCCAGGCGCGGCCGCAGCGCAGCGGGCACCAGCCAGAGCGCCTGCGCGGCGCCGTTGCACGGGACGATCTCCTCGGGCGCGCGGCCGTGGAGCTCGGCGAGCGAGCCGAGCGCCTGCGCCTCGCGCGGGTAGGTGGCGGCGTCCTCCTCCAGCGCGCGGCGCAGAGCCTCGCGCAGCCAGGCCGGCGGGCCGCCGGCGAGCACGTTGACCGCGTGGTCGGCGTCACCGGGCTTCACGAGCACGTCGCCGTGGTGGCGCAGCTCCGGCTCGTGCTCCTCGGGCAGCTCTAACGACTGGGGCAGCTCCAGCGGCCGACCAGCGACGACGAGGACGGCGTCGCGGGCAGCCAGCGCGAGGCGCTGCGTCGCCTCACCGAGCGCGTCGAGCCAGGCGCGCGAGCCCGCGTCGACGGGCAGCATGCCCTCGCCGGCCTGCTCCGCGACGACGATCGTCGGCTCGGGCGCGGCGGCGGCTGCGCGCGCGAGCGCGTCGACCTCCTCGCGCACCAGCGCGAGCGCCGATCCGATCGCTTGTGAGCCGCTTTCGAACGCGGCCGCCCGATGCATGACGCCGGCGATCCAGACGCCCAGCCCGTCGAGCACCACGCAGTGCCCCACCCTGCCTTCGCAGACCGCGGCGGCCAGGCGCTCGCCGGCGAGGACCGTCTGCCACTCGCGCGGGCGGCGAGCCGCGTGCGCGTCGATGCGCGCCGCCATGCCGGCGTCATCCGCGTCGGCGGTCGCCACATAGCGAACCGGCAGTCCGCTCGCGCGGGCGAGCCGCTCGGCGTGGGCGCTCTTGCCGGACCGGGTCCCACCGAGGACGAGCGTCAGGCCCATGTCCCGGCCGGCTGCGCGCCGCCCACCCGCGCAGCCACCTCGAGCAGCCGCCGCGCGGCCCACGGGAAGGCCGCCCAGTGGACGTGCAGGTAACTGGCGTGGACCCCGCCCGCGACGAATCCCTCACGCCGCGTCTGCCCGCGTGCGGAGAGCTCCCACGCCGCCGCCTCCCCGCCCTCGCCAGGCTCGAGGGAGGAGTAGTGGAACTCGTGTCCGCGCACCGCCGCGCCGGCCTCCCAGCAGGCCGAGCCGCTGACCGCCAGCGCCTCGCGATAGCCGATCGCGAGCTGGCCGGCCATCCGCGCGCCGGCGGGGAGCACCCCGCACATCGGGCGCCCGTCGAGCGTCTCGCAGAGGTAGAGCAGCCCGCCGCATTCGGCGAGCACCGGGCGCCCGGTGCGCGCGAAAGCGGCCACCTGCTCGCGCAGCGCCACGTTTGCGGAGAGCTGCTCGCCGAAGACCTCCGGGAAGCCGCCCGCGAGCACGAGCGCGCCCGCGCCGGCGGGCAGCCTCTCGTCGTGGAGAGGATCGAACGGGACCAGCCGCGCGCCGGCCGCCTCTAACAGCTCGAGGTTCTCCTCGTAGTGGAAGGAAAAAGCGGGCCCGCGCGCGATCGCGACGGTCACGCCCTCAGCCACCGGGCCATCGCGTGGCTCGGGCGACCAAGCGGGGGCCGTGAGCGCCGGCGCGGCACGAGCGAGCGCCAACACCGCATCGAGGTCCACGTGCGTCATGGCCGCCGCGCCGAGCGCCGCGAGCGCCGCGCGCGTGCGCGCCTCGCGCTCGGTCGCGGGGACCAGGCCGAGGTGGCGCTCGGGCGCCTCGACGCGGGCGTCGCGCCGCAGGGCGCCGAGCACCGGCACGCCGAGCGGCTCGATCGCCTCGCGCAGGAGCTGCTCGTGGTGGTCGGAGCCCACCTTGTTGACGATCACCCCGGCGACGTCGATCTGCGGGTCGAAGCTGCGGTAGCCGTGGACGATCGCCGCCGCCGAACGCGCCATCGACGCCGCGTCGATCACGAGCAGGACCGGCGCTCGCAGCAGCTTTGCGATGTGCCCGGTGGAAGCGAGCTCGCCGCGCCCCGAAGCGCCGTCGAAGAGCCCCATCACGCCCTCGACCACGGCGATGTCGGCGCCCACGGCGCCGTGGCGCGCGAGCGGGGCGATCAGCTCGGGCCCCGCGAGGAACGCATCGAGGTTGCGTCCGGGCCGGCCCGACGCGAGCGCGTGATAGCTCGGGTCGATGTAGTCGGGGCCGACCTTGAAGCCCTGGACCGTGAGCCCGCGCTCGCGCAGCGCCGCGATCAGACCGCAGGCGACCGATGTCTTGCCGGCGCCCGAGCTCGTGCCGGCGATCACGACGCGGGGGATCATGTGAAAGCTCCGAGCGGCTTGCGCGCAGCGTCGCCGATCATCACCACTCGATCCCCTGCTGGGCGCGAATCCCCTGGTCCATCGGGTGCTTGACCTTGACCACCTCGGAGACGAGATCAGCGGCGTCGATCAACTCCTGCGGGGCGTCGCGCCCGGTGACGATCACGTGCTGGAACCCGGGCCGCTCGCGCAGCGTCGCGACGAACTCGGCGACATCGATCCAACCCCACTTCAGCGGGTACGTGACCTCGTCGAGCAGCAGGAACTCGTAGCGCTCCGCTGCGATCGCGCGCTTGACCTCATCCCAGCCGGCGCGCGCCATGTCGGCGGACTCGTCGAGGTTCTTGGAGAGCCACGACCAGCCGTCGCCCATCTTCTCCCAGTCGATCCCGCCGAGCGCCCGCGCCGCCTTCGCCTCACCGACCTTCCACTTGCCCGACTTGACGAACTGAAAGACACCGCAGCGGTAGCCGCGCGCCCACGCGCGCATGAGCATCCCGAACGCCGACGTGCTCTTGCCCTTGCCGTGCCCGGTGACGACGATCAGGAGCGGCTGGTCGCGCGGCTTGCGTCGCTTGGGCTCGGCGCTACCGCGATCGCCGGGGCGGTGCGGGACATCGACGTCGTCGGCGCCGTGCCGAGATAGAGCGCTCGAAGTTGTCTCTTCACGGGGCGTGGCTGCGTCGCTCATGCGGCGTTCCTCCCCGGCGCGCGGGCGATCGGCAGGGGCGCCAGCTGCGCGCCCGCGGCGCCGGCGAGCGCACGTGCGAGGCCCAGGCGCGCCGGCCCCTCCTCCGTGTCGATCACGTGGACGGCGTCGGCCGTGCGGCCCAAGCGAGCCGCGGCACGTATGGCAACGCCGTCGGCATCGAGCGCGCGGCCGTCCGTCAGGATCACCGCGAGCGCACGGCGCTGGGGGTCGCGCGTGCGCTCGCGCCGGATCAGCTCGGTGGTTGCGTCGAGGCCGGCGGCGAGCGGCGTGCGCCCGCCCGTGCGCAGCTCGCGCACGCAAGCTGCCGCGTGCTCGAGCGGCGCGCCCGGTTCGTGGACGAGCTCCGCACGCGTCCCGCGGAAGCTGATGATCGCGACGCGGTCGCGGCGCGCGTAGGCGTCGCGCAGCAGACCGAGCAGCGCCCCTTTGACGCGGACCATCCGTCGCCGGGCGCCCATCGAGCCGCTCGCATCGACCACCAGGCAGAGCAGCGCCCCCTCGCGGCCGGAGCGGACGTTGACGCGCCGCGCGCTGTCTTCGCCGGTCGTCAACCGCTCGCGTAGCGACGCGACGAGCGCGAGGTCATCGTCGGAGCCGACGGCGGGTCGGCTGTCGATCGCCGCCGCGGCTGGTCCCCGCGCGCGCGCACGACGGCCGGCACGGACACCCGCGCCGCTGCCACGTAGCTGGGCCAACGGGATCGCAACCGCGCCCGCCGGCGCATCGAGCCGGTCGCGCGGCGCGGGGGCGGCCAGGTCAGCGGCTTCGCCCGCTTCGCGGGGCTCGGGCTGGGCGTTGCCGTTCCCGGCGCCGGCGGGCTCAGGCGGCGCGGAACCGCCGCCGCGCGGCGGCCCAGCGGGCGGATCCCCGTCGCCGTCGCCGTCATCGAGCGCGCGGTCGAGTTCGGATGGTTCAGGGCTCGAGCCGTCGAGCGGATCGCGCCGGCGCCGGTGGACGAGCGCCAGGTGCGCGGCCCGGCGAACGTGCTCGGCGCTGACCTCCTCGGCGCCGTCGAGCGCCGCGAGCACACGCGCTGCGCGCGCGGTCACCACGTCGCCGCGCAGCCCGTCGATGCCGAGCTCGGCGCACGCGCTCACGATCCGCCGCAACGCGCGCGCGGGCAGCCGCACGCTCGGGAGCAGCTCGCGCGCGGCCGCGATCCGAACGGCCAGCGCGGCGTCTGCGTCGGCATACTCGGCCGCGAAGGCGATCGGGTCGGCCTCGTGCGCCAGGCGGCGGCGGACGATCTCAGCGCGTGTCTGCGGCTCCTGCGGCGCGCGCACTTCGACGCCGAGGCCGAAGCGGTCGAGCAGCTGCGGCCGCAGCTCGCCCTCCTCGGGGTTCATCGTGCCGACGAGCATGAAGCGTGTGTCGTGACGCACCGAGACCGCGTCGCGCTCCACATGAGCGACGCCCATCGCGGCCGCGTCGAGCAGCACGTCGACGAGGTGGTCGGGCAGCAGGTTGACCTCGTCGACGTAGAGCACGCCACGATGCGCGCGAGCGAGCAGTCCGGCCTCGAACGCGCGCTCGCCGGCCAGCGCGCGGCCGAGGTCGAGCGCGCCGAGCAGTCGATCGATCGTCGCCCCGAGCGGCAGCTCCACGAGTGGCGCCGGCCGCTGCTCGACGGGCGCGTCGCCGGGCAGCGGTCCGTCGGGGCCGAGGTCGCCCGGAGCGAAGCAGAACGCCTGCCCGACGACGGCCCCAACGGGCGGCAAGAGCGGCGCGAGCGAACGCACCGCCGTCGATTTGGCCGTCCCGGGCTCGCCGCGCACGAGCACGCCACCGACCTCCGGGCTGACGGCGTTGACGAGCAGCGCCTCGCACAGCCCCTCCTGACCGACGATCGCCGAGAAGGGATAGCCGGGCGTCATGCCTGCGCCTCCTCGAGCTCGCCCTCGAGCTCGAGATAGCGCGAGCGCACGGCTGCGAGCGTCTCCTCCTCGGGCGCCGCCCACATCCCGCGCTCGGCTGCCTCGAGCAGCCGTTCGGCGATCGAGCGAGCGGCCCATGGATTGGAGCGACCCATAAAGCTGGCGACATCGGCGTCAAACAGGTAGCGCTCGGCGATCTGCTCGTACATCCAGTCCTCGACGACGCCGGTCGTCGCGTCGTATCCGAAGAGGTAGTCGACCGTCGCGGCGAGTTCCGCGGCGCCCTTGTAGCCGTGGCGGATCATCGACGCGATCCAGCGCGGGTTCGCCACACGCGCGCGGAACACGCGCCGCGTCTCCTGGGCCAGCGAGCGCGTGACCACGCGCGAGGGATCGGAGGAGTCGCCGAGCACTGCGTCGGGCTCGCGCCCGGTGATCGCGCGGACGGTCGCGACCATGCCGCCGTGGTACTGGTAGTAGTCATCGGAGTCGAGAATGTCGTGCTCGCGATTGTCGACGTTCTTGACCGCCACCTCGATCCGCGCGAAGCAGTCACGCATCGCCGGGCCCGCCGCGCGGCCGTCAAGCCCGCGGCCGTAGGCGTAGCCGCCCCATGCCTCGTACACCTCGGCGATGTCACCGTCGTCGCGCCAGTCGCGCGCGTCGAGCAGCTGCAGCAGGCCGGCGCCGTAGGCGCCCGGCTTGGAGCCGAAGATCCGCGTCGTCGCGCGGCGCCAGGCGTCGTGCGCGCCGAGTTCGCCGGCGAGCAGCTCCGCGTCATCACGCGCGTGCGCGGCCACGTGGTTCTGCTCCGGCGGCTCATCGAGCTCCGCGACGGCCACGACCGCGTCGTCGAGCAGCCGCACGAGGTGGGGAAAGGCGTCGCGGAAGAAGCCCGAGATGCGCACGGTCACGTCGATCCGCGGCCGGCCGAGCTCGTCGAGCCCGATCACCTCTATGCCGGTCACGCGACGCGACTCGCGCGCCCAGACCGGGCGCACCCCGATCAGCGCGAGGATCTCGGCCACGTCGTCGCCCTGGGTGCGCATCGCCGAGGTCCCCCAGGCGACGAGCCCGACCATCCTGGGCAGCTCGCCGTGCTCGGCCAGGTGACGGTCGAGCAGCGCCTGCGCGAGCCGCTGCCCGGTCTCCCACGAGAGCTCCGAGGGCAGCGCGCGCGGGTCGACCGAGTAGAAGTTGCGGCCGGTCGGGAGCACGTCGACACGCCCGCGGGTTGGGCTGCCCGACGGGCCCGCAGGCACGTGGCGACCCTCGAGCGCGGCAAGCAGGTTCGTGAGCTCGTCGGTGGTCGCGCCGATCCGCGGCACGACGACCTCGGCGGCGAAGCGCAGCGCTCGCTGCACCCCGGGGTCGCGCAGCCCGAGCACCTGCTCGCAGACCTCGCCCACCGAATCCGCCGCCCAGCCACGCGCGGCGAGCTGCTCGAGCAGCGCCACCTGGGCGGACTCGAGCCGGTCGATCAAATCGCCGCTCGAGGCCGCCGGCCCGCGGAAGCGCGCGAGCAGCGCGGCCGGCGCCCGCGGCGCTGCGGCGCCGGGCGCCGCCACGAGCGCCGGCTCGTCGAGCCCGAAGGCGGCCCCGACGGCAGAGCGCAGACCTGGCGCCTCGCCCGAGCCGAGGCGCAGGATCGCGCTCACCAGGCCGCGCAGCTGCTCACCGGCGGGCGGCACGCCCAGCACGTGCAACCCGTCCTTGACCTGGATGTCCTTGACCTCGCAGAGGTAGCCGTCGATGTGCTCGACGAGCGAGCCGAGATCCTCGGGTCGCTCGCTCACGCCGAGGTCGGACTGGAGGTTCGCCCGCTCGATCGCGTCCCAGATGCGTGCAGCGAGGCCGGGCAGCTTGGGCGGGTCGAGCACCTCCAGGCGCGCGTACTCGTCGAGCAGCGCCTCCAGCTCGGCGAGCTCGTCGTAGGTCTCGGCGCGCATCATCGGCGGCACGAGGTGATCGACGATCACCGCGTGGGCGCGGCGCTTGGCCTGGACTCCCTCGCCGGGGTCGTTGACGACGAACGGGTAGACGAGCGGCATGTCGCCGAGCGCCGCGTCGGGCGCGCAGCGGGCCGAGAGCGCGAGCATCTTGCCCGGCAGCCACTCGAGCGTGCCGTGCTTGCCGAGGTGGACGATCGCGTCCGCCCCCCAGGCCGCGTCGAGGAACCGGTAGCAGGCGAGGTAGTGGTGGGTCGGCGGCAGCTCGGGGTCGTGGTAGATCGATGACGGCCCACCCACCCCCTCGCCGTAGCCGCGCGGCGGCTGGATCGCGACGAGCACGTTGCCGAGCTCGAGCCCGGCGACCACGAAGTCGTCACCGTCGACGTACTGCTCGCCCGGCGGTGGGGTGGGTGGGCCCCATTTTTCCTCGATCGCCTCGCGCAGCTCGGCCGGCAGGGTCCGATACCACGCGAGGTACTCGGCGACCGGGAAGCGCAGCGTCGCCCGTTCGAGCTGCTCGTCGGTGAGGAACTCCGGGTCGTGGCCGCCGGTCGCGATCAGCGCGCGCATCAGCTCGTCGCCGTGCGCGTAGGGGCGCTCAACGCGGTAGCCGGCGTCGTGCAGCACGTCGAGCAGACCGAGCGCGCTGGCCGGCGTGTCCAGGCCGACCGCCATGCCGACGCGCGCGTGCTTGGTGGGGAAGCTCGTCAGCAGCACGGCAACTCGCTTCTGCGCGGGCGGGGTCGCCCGCAGGCGCGCGTGGCGCACGGCGAGCCGCGCGACGCGCGCGCAGCGCTCGGGGTCTGCGACGTAGCGGGGCACGGCCGCGCCGACCGGCGAGCCCTCGGCGTCGCGCTCCTTGAAGGAGACCACGCCGCCGAGCAGGCGCCCGTCGAACTCGGGGATCGCGACCTGCGTCGCCGCATCGAGCGGCGAGAGGCCGGTGTCGCTGGCCTCCCAGCTCGCGCGCGAGGCGGTCGCGCAGACCGCCTGGATGACAGGGACGTCGAGCGCCTCGAGCGCCGCCGCGTCCCAGCGCTGCTCGTCGCCGTCGCCCGCGGCCGCGTCCGCGGCGTGCGAGCCGCCGGTCGCGAGCATCGTCGTGATCAGCGCGTCGATGCGGCCCTGGAGCAGGCTGAGCGCAGGCACGGAGCCGTCGGCGCCGCGACGCAGCGTCGTGGACCAAACCGCGACCGCGTTGGCGCCCGCGGACTCGATCGCCGCGCAGAGCTCATCCACCCAAGCGGCGTTGCCGGTGATGCGGTGCGAGCGGTAGAAGCAGATACCGACGGTCGGGCGCGCCGGGTCGTGGCGCGCGAGCACAGCCTCGGGCTCGACGTCCCCCACACCCGGGAGGTAGACGCCGAGGTCCGGGACTTGGTGCGGGGGCTCGAAGCCGTGGCCCTCGAGCAGGAAGGTGTCAGCGAGGAAGCGCAGCAGCTGCTCGACGTTTGCGACGTCGCCGTGGCGCAGGTACTCCCCCGCCTGCGCGACGGCGCCCGCCGGCGCCAGCGAGAGCGAGGTCATCTCCGCGTCCGGCTCGATCTCGCCGCCGAGCGCGAGCAGGGGGATCCTGCGCTCGGCGCACTGCGCGCGCAACAGGTCAAAGCCCTCCGGCCAGCCGCGCCGGCCGCCGAGGATCCGGCAGAGCACCACGCCCGCGCCGTCGAGCAGCTCGCTGACGAGCGCCTGTTGGTCGAGAGCCGTCCCCGGATTCGCGCAGCGCACCTCGGGGAACTCCTCTCCCAGGCGCTCCACAGCCGCGGCCGTGGCGAGAATCTCGGTGTCGGCCGTGGTCACGAAGCGAAGCACGGGCTCACCTCCGCAGTGATGGTCGGGAGGTCCGCGGGCGTGCCGGCGTCGAGCAGGGCCAGCACCGCGTCGCAGTCGATGTGGCGTTCGACGAGGTCGCCGAGCGCGTCGAGCCGGCGCTCACGCAACTCCGCGAACGAGTCGCTCCCGGCGACGAAGGCGCGGCCGCGCGCCGCGGCGACCTTGCCCAGCAGCGCGCGGCGCAGCGCGTCGTCCTCGAGCGCGCCGTGCCAGGAAGTCCCGAGCGTCCATCCGCGACGAGCGCCGTCGGGCTCGCCGTCGTCTGCGATCAGCAGAGCTTCGCCGCCGTGGCGGGTCACGCGTCCGTGGCGAATCTCATAGCCGGTCTCGCTGCGCGCGCCGAGCCACGCGCTCGCGCCCGCGCGCCGGCGCAGCAGCTTGTCGGGCTCGAACACGGTGCTGACCGGGAGCAGCCCGAGCCCGGCCACCGTGCCGGCGCCCGACTCGACTTCGTCTTCGATGCGCTCGCCGAGCAGCTGATAGCCGCCGCAGACACCGAGGATCGGCGCGCCGGCCGCGGCGCGCTCCGCGAGCGCGCGATCGAGCCCGCCGGCGCGCAGGCGCTCGAGGTCCGCGACGGTCGCCTTGGTCCCGGGCACGACGACGAGGTCGGCGCGCTCGATGTCGGCCGGCGAGCGCGTGAAGCGCACGCGCACCCCAGGCTCGGCGCCGAGCGCGTCGAAGTCGGTGAAGTTGCTCATCCAGCGCAGCCGCAACACGGCGACGTCGAGCGTGTCGGCGCCGGCCGGCGCCTCGGGCGCCGGCGCCTCGAGCCCGAGCGAGTCCTCGACGTCCATCCAGAGGTCCTCGACGAACGGCAGCACGCCCAGCACCGGCCGGCCGGTGCGCGCGCGCAGGTCCTCGAGGCCCGGGGCAAGGATGCTCTGATCCCCGCGGAACTTGTTGATCACGAACCCGGCGACGAGCGCCTGATCGGCGGGCTCGAGCAGCGCGAGCGTCCCGAAGAGCGACGCGAACACGCCGCCGCGATCGATGTCGCCGACGACGAGCACCGGCAGCTCGGCGGCGCGCGCGAGCCCCATGTTGGCGATGTCGCCTGCGCGCAGGTTGATCTCGGCGGGGCTCCCGGCGCCCTCGCAGATCACAGCGTCGTGGCGCCCGCGCAGGTCGGCGAGCGCGTCGGCGACGATGTCGCGCAGCTCCAGCTTGAGCCGCTGGTAGGAGCGCGCGTCAGCGTCCGCGTAGTGCTTGCCCATCACGATCACCTGGCTGTGGCGCTCTCCGGAAGGCTTGATCAGGACGGGGTTCATCGCCGCCTCGGGCGCGACCCCCGCGGCGGCCGCCTGCACGGCCTGGGAACGGCCGATCTCCGCCCCGCCGGGAGTCACGACCGAATTGAGCGCCATGTTCTGCGCCTTGAACGGCGCGACGCGCAGGCCCCGTCGGCTCAGCCAGCGACAGAGGCCGGCGGTGATGACCGACTTGCCGGCGTCGGAGTGGGTGCCGCAGATCATCAGCGCGCCGCTCATCGCGCGCTCCGAACGTGGTTGAGCGAAGCTCTCAGCACGACGCTCGCCGCCAGCGCGGCAACCCCGACGGCGCCCGAGAGCCTCGTCGCGCGGTGGATGTCAGCCGGCGCGGGCCGGCGCCCGTCGCCGAGCTGCGGACGCAGCTCGGTCCGACCGGCATAGACGAGCGGGCCGCCGAGGCGCAGGCCCAGCGCGCCGGCGAAGGCGGCCTCCATGCGGCCGGCGTTCGGGCTCGGGTGTGCGCCGCCGTCACGACGCAGCGTCTGCCAGGCGCGCGCGCGCGAGCCGCCGGCCAACGGAGCACAGAGCACGGTGAGGCCCGCGCCGGCGCGGGCGGCGGGCCAGCCCAGCAGATCGTCCAGGCGCGCCGGCGCCCAGCCGAACCGCGCATAGCGCTCTGAGCGATGGCCGACCATCGCGTCGAGCGTGTTCGCAGCTCGATGGGCGGCGACCCCGGCGGGACCGGCCAGCGCGCCCCAGAGCAGCACGCCGACGACCGCGTCGCTGGTGTTCTCGGCGACCGACTCCACGACCGCGCGGGCGATCCCATCCGCGTCGAGCGCCTCGGGGTCGCGGCCTGCCAGCGCCGGCAGCGCGCGCCGCGCCTGCTCGAACTCGCCGGCGTCGAGGTGCGCGGCGATCGCCGTGGCCTCGCGCCGCAGTGAGCGGCCGCCGAGCGCGATCCAGCTGACCCCCGCGAGCGCCACCTGCCGCCCGAGGCCGGTGCGCGCCGCGAGCCGCGCGAGCGCCTCGCCGACGAGCGCCGCGCCAGCGATGAGCACGCCCGCGAAAGCCATGCCGCGCACGCGACTCGGCGCGTAGCAGGCCCGCTCGGCGGCCAGCGCCACGCTCCCGAACGCCGCCACCGGATGGCCGCGCCGCGGATCCCCGAGCGCGAGGTCCGCTCCGTAGCCGAGCGCGAGGCCGGCCGCGCTCACGCGACCGCCCCCAGCGCGGAGCCGCCGGACTCGACCGGCGCGTTGACGCGCGTCAGGGTCCAGTGGCCGTCATGGCCGTGGAGCTCGGTGACCGTGAGCGGCGCCACGTCCACACGCCAGAAGGCCGCGGCCGGAGCGTCGAGCGCATGGACGACCGCCGCCTTGACGACGCCACCATGCGTGATCGCGATCGCTCGACCGTCCTTGTGCGCCAGCACGTCCAGCCAGGCCCCGACGCGCGTGAGCAGGTCGGTGAGCGGCTCGCCGCCGTGCGGGCGGGCCCCTGGATCGGTCATCCATGCGCGCGCGCCGGCGCGGTCCTGCACGTGTATCTCGGCGAGCGTGCGGCCCGCCCACGTGCCGAAGTCGCACTCGCGCAGCTCGGGCACGACCGCGGCCTCGAGCGCGGCGGCACGCGCGGTCTCGCGCGCCCGCAGCGCGGGGCTGCAAAGCGCCTCGCCACGGCCGAGCCGGCCGGCGAGCGCGCCGGCCGCGGCCAGGCCGGCCGCGTCAAGCGACTCGTCGAGCGGAAACGCGGCGCGGCGAGTGGCTTCGGTGTCCGCGTGACGGATGAGCAGCAGCCGCCGCACGCTCAGGCCGACGCCGGCCGGACGGCAGCGGCCCGCTGCGAAGCGATCCCGAAGCCGACCCCGAGCGCCGCCCAGAGCACTGCCTGCGTGCCGAGCGAACTGAGGCGGAACTGCCAGATCAGCGATGCGGGGAAGCCCTCCGGGATCTCCTGCACCCCGGGCAGCGCGAGCGCGAGCCCGCCGGCGAGCGCGATGAAGGTGCCCGCGCCGAGCAGCGGCCGCCGCCACGGCGGCGCGTCGGGAGGCACCGACCAGACAACGCGCGCGGCGGCCAGCATCGCGAGCAGCGAACCGACCAGCAGGATCACGTAGTAGCCCGTGCGAGCGCCGATCGTGTCGGGGTCGCCGACGGCCGGGGGGTTCGCCGGGTACTTGATGAGCGGCACGAGCACGAGCACGACGAAGATCGCCGCCGCGAGCCGGGTCGCGAGCTGCCAGTCGTTGCGCTGCGCGCCGCGGCCGCGCAGGACGGCGAACACGATCGCGAACAGCCCGCCGGCCGCGATGCCATAGAGCGCGGTCGCGAGGAACAGGCCGCCGCGCTGCTCGGGCCGGCTCACGGCCCAGTCGCTGATCGCAGCCGGGATCGGGACAAGCGAGAGGCTCGCCTGCGCCGCGGCGGCGCGCTCGATGTCGATCGCGTCCTGGACGCGCGGCTCACCGAAGATGAACGCGAACAGGCCCGCGAGCAGCCCTGCGAGGAGGCCGATGAAGAGCCCCCTGCGAACGAGGGTCCAAACCATGATGATCTCCTCTCGGCCGCTAGTGGCAGGGAACGCCGAGCAGGTGGCGCCCGTCGTGCATCAGCTCGTGCAGGAACATCCCTGTCTGGGAGATGGCGCCCTGGTCGTATTGCGCCAGGTAGACCACGAGCAGCAGGAAAGCGGCGAACAGCAGCGCCGGAACAAGCTCGCGGAGCGGAAGCGGAGCAACGGCGGTTGAATCCATCTGGAGCCTCCTCGGGATCAAAGCGTCCCGTGCTTCGAGGGTACGCGGCGGGCGAGTCTCCTGACTCCCGGATCACCGCTCGCCCCGCCTTCCGGCCCGGAGGCCGTGGCGCATTGGGTCCGCTGACCGGTCACAGTGGCGCGACCGCCCCGGACTCACACCGGGTTCCTCGCGCCGCCACGCTGACGGTCGCACGATACCCGCTCCCGGCCGCGCGCGGCAAGCCACTCGACTCGCGTACGGTTCCTGGCTCCGCATGAGCGATACGACGCGCTTCGCCCGCCCCGCGACTCCGCCGGGCCATGATCCTTCGCGTGCCGCCGAGCGCGCCGCTGATCCGCGCGGCTGGCGCTATCCCGACGCCGAGCTCGACGCCGTCCATCGCGTGATCGCGGAGCGGCGCGACATCCGCCGCTTCCGCCCGGATCCGGTGCCTGAGGAGATCCTCGAGCGCGTGCTGGCGGCGGCGCATCGCGCGCCGTCGGTCGGGCTGATGCAGCCGTGGCGGATGATCGTGATCCGCGATGCCGAACCGCGGCTTGCGATCCGGCAGGTCGCTCAACGCGAGCGGCTGCGCCAGGCCGAGCGCTTCGACGAGCGCACGCGCCAGTTCCTCGACCATAAGATCGAGGGCATCGTCGAGGCCCCGCTGGGCGTCTGCGTCTGCTGCGACCACGGCGAGCCGGGCAGCGAGTTCCTCGGACGCGCCACGATCCCCGACACCGACCTCTACAGCACCGCGTGCGCGATCCAGAACCTGTGGCTCGCGGCGCGCGCCGAGGGCCTCGGGGTGGGGTGGGTCAGCTTCTACCGGTTCGACGACCTGCGCACGATCCTCTCGATCCCACAGCGGGTCGATCCGATCGCCTACCTGTGCCTCGGCTGGCCCGACGAGCGCCCGTTGCGCCCCGGCCTCGAGACCAGCGGCTGGGCGTCCCGCGTGCCGCTCGAATCGGTGGTCATGCGCGAGCGCTGGGAGGCGCCGCCCGGCGAGCTCGACGACCGTCCCGTCCGCGCGCCGGATCACGCGGCGATGATCGCCGCGCGTGACCGCTCCGATCGCCTCGTCAAGCCCGGCGGCAGCCTTGGCGCGCTCGAGCCGCTGATCGAGCGCTGGGCCGCCGTCAGCGGTGTGCCGCCGCCGGCGCGGTGCCGCGCCGGCGTCCTGATCTGCGCGGCCGACCACGGCCACACAGAGTACGGCACGAGCCTGTTCGGGAGCCAGGTCTCCGCCCAGGTCGCCGCTGCGGCGGCGCGCGGTGAATCCGCTGCGGGCGTGCTGGCGCGCCACGGCGAGCACCGACTGCTGGTCGTCGACGTGGGGCTGCGCGGGCCGACGCCCGACGGCGTCCTCGACCGCAAGATCGCGCCCGGGAGCGCCGACATGACCCGCGGCAGCGCGCTGACGGCAGCCGAGCTTCAGACCGCGCTGAGAACCGGTCGAGAACTTCTCGATGTGCTGCGCAGCGAACCGATCGACTGCCTGGTGCTGGGCGAGATCGGCATCGGCAACACGACGACTGCGGCGGCGCTCACGTCGGCGTTGACGGGAGCGCCGGCGGCGGCCACGGTCGGTCGCGGAACCGGCATGGACGCAGAGGGGCTGGAGCGCAAGCGCGCGCTGGTCCAAGTCGCAGTCGAGCGCCACGGAGCAGCGAGGGAGCCCGAGCAGGCGCTGGCAGCGGTCGGTGGGTTCGAGTTCGCCGTGCTCGCCGGGGCCGTGATCGCGGCGTGGGACCATGCGCTGCCGGTGCTCCTCGACGGGTATGCGACCGCCGTCGCAGCCCTCGCCGCCATGCGGCTGGCGCCGGCCTGCGGGGCGGGTCTGTTCGCGAGCCACCTCTCGGCCGAGCCGGGACATCAGCTCGTGCTCACCGAGCTTGGGCTGGAGCCCCTGCTGGATCTGCGCATGCGGCTCGGTGAGGCTTCCGGAGCGCTGGTGGCGCTCCCGTTGATCGAGCGAGCCGGCCTGCTGCACGCGCAGATGGCGACGTTCGCCGAAGCGGGCGTTGACGAGCGCCGATGACCCAGCCGCCGTGCGTGCCAAATCTGCGCGCGGCGGCTCAGGGCGGCCGCGCCGCGCTGGGGCTGCTCACGATCCTGCCCGTCGGCTCCGCGCCGGTCGGGCCGGCGGCGCTGCGTGCGGCCCCGGCATGGTTCCCGCTCGTCGGTGGGCTGGTCGGCGCGTTGGCGGCGGGCATCTGGGCGCTCGTGGAGCCTGCGCTCGGCAGTGCCTACGCCACGGCGCTCGCGCTCACGGTCTCGGCCATTGCCTCGGGCGGCTTGCACCACGACGGCCTCGCCGACACGGCTGACGGCCTCGGCGCGCGCGGCGATGCCGCGCGGCGGCTCGCGGCGATGCGCGACCCGGGGATCGGCGCTTTCGGCGCGCTCTCATTGATCGCCTGGGCGCTGCTGTCACTCACGGCACTGTCCCGACTCGACCCCGCTGACGCGGTGGCCGCGCTGGTCTGCGGGCACGTGCTCGGCCGCTGGTCAGCGCTGCCGCAACTCGCGCTGCTCGCCCCGGCGCGCGCGGGCGGCCTTGGCGCCTCGTTCAGCGCAGGACCGGTCGCGATCACCGCCGGCTCAGCCTGCACATGCGCGATCGCGCTGGCCGTGTCCGGCATCGGCGCCGGAGGCGCCGCGCTGGCGGGAGCCACAGTGGCGAGCGCGGTAGTGGCCCTCGTGGCCAAGCGCTCGATCTCCGGGCGCACCGGAGACACACTCGGCGCCTCGGTGCTGATCACCGAGCTGGTCGTGTACTCGCTGCTGGCGGCCTACTGGACGAGCTGAGCTCGAGCAGCGCGGTCACATCGGCCGTGCAGCTCCCGCAACCGGTCATCGCGCGCGTCCTGTTGGCGATCAGCGGGAGCGTCGTCAGGCCGGAGCGGATCGCCG
>Ga0247727_10006154_pt1 | contig 23747 bp, 21 predicted proteins | sample WisWelCaveWW1625_FD_202498 | JGI IMG/M metagenome (GOLD analysis project Ga0247727, IMG submission 202498) | Biofilm microbial communities from Wishing Well Cave, Virginia, United States - WW16-25 | ecosystem: Environmental > Aquatic > Deep subsurface > Groundwater > Cave microbial mat | place... | reverse complement strand
GTGGCATACGGGTAGCCCCAAGCCTTGTACGGCCGCTCCGCATTCGGCATCTTGCGGCGCAGAACGATGACACTGACCGCAGTCAATGCATAAAATGCCCATGACCCAAATACAACATATGAGATGATCTGGTCATATGTACCGCTCAGGGTCAACACGCCGCCCCATACTCCGAGCGTAGTAATGGCAACATACGGACTGCGAAACCGTGGGTGGACTCTGCCAAACACTTTTGCAAATGTGCCATCAACTCCGCCGGCATATACCGACCGTGGCCCGGCGAGCAACATTCCGTTGGTCGTTCCAAACGTCGAGCAGATGATCCCTGCAACAATCAGCGAAGCACCAACGGGACCAAGAACAGTCTGTGCAACGTCGGCTGCAATACGTGGAGACCCAGGCATCTCGCTGATCGGGACCGCATAGGCATAAGCCATGTTTGCAGCAATATACAACACGATGATCGCAAGCGTTCCGATGAGCAATGAGAGCGGTACGTTACGTTGCGGGTTCTTGAATTCGCCGGCCGTGAGTGTGACATCGATCCACCCATCATAAGCCCACAGGGCCGAGATCATCGCCAACCCGAAGGCCGTCGTCATCTGGCTGCTCCACGTGTCGGGCCACCAGGGCAAAAAATTCGTACCATTTCCTTTACCGGAGAGCACGACCGCCAGAATCAAACCTACAAGCGCCGTCACCTTCGCAGCCGTGAACACGTTCATTACCCACCCACCAAACTGTACGCCACGAACGTTGATAATTGTTACCAATGTAATGGCGGACATTGCAACAATTTGGTTCCATCCAAACGCAAATTCCACCGGATGTCCTAGCAGTGACCATTCATATCTGTAAAACACATTCTCCGGACTTACAGAGGGAATGAAATATCCGAGATATGTTGCAAACGCAATCCCAAGCGCTGCTGCGGAGCCCGCTTTGTTGATGAAGAAGTCGTTCCAGCTGAACAAAAACGCCCAGAGGCGTCCGAAACTGTGGCGCAGATACACGTATGGGCCGCCAGCTTGCGGCAGCACCGTACTGAGCTCCGCGAGCGACAACGCACCGAAGAGTGTGAGCAGGCCGGCGACAATCCACACAAGGATGATCGGTCCCATGGCGTGCAGGTGTCCGGCAACCGTCGCCGGCACCAGAAAGATGCCCGAACCGATAATCACACCCATGTGGATGGAGATTCCTTCGCGCAGGCCGAGGGCACGGAGGAGCTGAGGTTGTGGGCTGGACTGCATCTTAAGAGCCTTCAACAAGAGGGGGAGAGTGTAAGAGTGAGAGATACGGGTTTTGAGGTCATAATGAGAGAATCGGAGTCTATAGGTATCAGACTTTCCAATCTTCAGGTCTGTTCATCATTCGGACCAGCTTACCTACGATATTATCATACACTCCGATGAGCTCCTCACCGAATTCCTTCTTTAAAAGGGGAACGATTCTTTTGATTACGATGCCAAGGTAGTAAAGGACAGCAGTAATCCCAAGTGTTTGGATGAGGTCAAGCTGTACGTCGATGACTGTAGGATCACCAACCGGCATGCAGCAAGAGGTAGAGATTCTGTTTGCAACCAGCATTTGTCGGAGCATGAGCAAGATAGACTCTTTTGGCATAACGTGCAAGGGGGCGCCTACGCTCCAACACCATAAATTTTTTGTGGATTCTTATTGTCTCTTAACCATTCACGTCGTATCTTGCTACGGATTTTCAGACACCACCGTGACCCCTGCAGAATATGCTCTCTTCAACCTCCTGAAAAACCTTAGACCAATCAGCCCGGGATCATAAATGTTCAAGCGAACTGCGTTGCACAACAAGATTTTTCTCGGAATGCTTGTAGGCATTCTCGGCGGGATTATTGTGCAATCGTCCGGATTAGAGAAAGACACGATTGATTCCATCACGCGGTACGTGAAGCCTGTCGGGGATATTTTCTTAAGAATGATCTTTATGATGGTGATGCCTCTTATTCTGTCCGCACTCGCATTGGGAGTCGCTGAATTAGGGGACTTGAGGAGAATCGGAAGAGTCGCGGTCAGGACACTGTCATATACTATTATTGTCTCGGCAATCTCAGTAACGATTGGAATTGTGATGGTCAAACTGTTTCAGCCGGGCAAGAACATAACTTCACAGGACAGACAATTTCTCATTGAACGTTTCGGCAGCACGTCAGCAAGCTTACAGTCGAGCGCGGAGATCAAGCCTCGAGGGATAGGGGACATCATCACAACCATTGTTCCAAAAAATCCTTTTGAAGATATGGCAAGAGCTTTTGACCCTACGTACACAGGCGGGGGGGTATTGGCAATCATGTTCTTTGCGTTGATGATAGGATTAGCACTCTCGGTTTTGGAGCCTGAAAAAGGGAAGACGTTTAAGCTATTTCTCGAAGGATTGTATGAAGTTGTCATGAAGGTCATTGGATTTGGAATGAAACTCGCACCTTTTGGTGTGGCTTCATTGCTCTTTACGTTAACAGCGACAACGGGATTCTCGATCCTCGGCATTGTGTTTGAATTTGTTGTCGTTGTCCTGGTTGCTCTGACAATACATCAGTTTCTCACCTATTCGATTTTGCTGAAGGTTCTCGGCAAGATGAGTCCAATCTATTTTTTCAAGAGTATTCGTGAGGTGATGGTCACAGCCTTTTCCACAAGTTCAAGTAATGCCACGTTACCGACCGCGATACGCGTGACAATTGAAAACCTGAAGCTCCCCAAGGATATCACCCACTTTGTTCTCACAATTGGCAGCACGGCGAATCAAAATGGAACGGCACTGTACGAAGGCATTACAGTGCTGTTCCTTGCTCAGTGTTTCGGTGTTGATTTAGACATATCACAACAGATCTTCGTGGTCATCATTGCCATCTTGGGAGGAATTGGGACAGCTGGTGTTCCCAGTGGATCTCTCCCGATCATTATGGTGATATTGATTTCCATTGGAGTTCCGGGCGATGGCATTGCAATTATCTATGGAGTGGACAGGATTCTCGATATGTGCAGAACTGTTCTCAACGTAACCGGAGATATTACGGCGGCCGTGTACGTCAGCCAAACCGAAGGCGGAATCCAAATGAAAGAACAAGTTCTTCAAACATAATATACGTTTGTGGAGGAAAAATTCTATGTCAACACACAAAGAAAGTTGGGGCTCCCGCGTAGGACTGGTTCTTGCAATGGCGGGCAATGCGGTGGGATTAGGAAACTTTCTTCGATTTCCTGCGCAAGCTGTGCAGAATGGTGGCGGCGCATTTATCATTCCATACCTCGTTTCGTTCCTGCTCATGGGCGTCCCACTTCTGTGGATCGAATGGGCAATTGGAAGACACGGGGGAAAATATGGCTACCACTCTGCTCCAGGTATGCTAGATGTGATGGGAAAAAGTAAACTCTGGAAGTACTTTGGTGTCTTCGGCATTTTCACGAACCTCGCTGTTGCGGCCTATTATTGCTACATAGAATCCTGGACACTTTCGTATGTGTGGTATTCGCTTACCGGCGCATTCTCCGGCAAAACAGCCGATGAGATCTCGAACTTTTTCAGCACCTACCTTGATGTCGGAGGAGGCAGCTTTCTGAATTTCGCCCCCAGTGCTTCTTTCTTTTTCCTGCTTACACTGGGCCTGAACGTCTGGATTCTCTCACGAGGCCTGAGTAAAGGGGTTGAGATGGCAAGCAAAATCGGCATGCCCGTCCTCATTATCTTCGGCATTTTTCTTGCCATTCGCGCGTTGACGCTCGATGCCGGCGAGCAGGGCGCGGTCAATGATGCGATCGTTGGGTTGAACTTCTTGTGGGATCCTCAATTTGATTCACTCTCCAATCCGAAAGTGTGGCTTGCTGCCGCAGGGCAAATCTTCTTCACACTTTCTGTAGGCATGGGATCAATCCACTGTTATGCAGCATACGTTCGGCAGAAAGATGATATCGCCCTCAACGCCGCCTCAGCAGGATGGATGAATGAATTTGTGGAAGTTCTCCTTGGCGGTTCGATCATCATACCCATCGCAGTGGCGTATCTTGGCCTCGATTGGGTGCAAGCAAATGTAGGATTCGAGATGGGATTCCGGACAATGCCTACGCTCTTCCAGAACTGGGGACCAATCCTCGCAGCGCTTGCCGGATTGGCCTGGTTCGGACTTCTCTTCTTTGCGGGCATCACGAGCTCACTGGCCATGGGCCAACCCGTTTTGGCGTTTCTGCAAGATCACTTCCAATTTACACGAAACCGGTCGGCATATACATTTGGGGTTATGACATTCATTCTTGCTCTTCCATGCGTATTCCTGTATGAATACGGCGCATTTGGCGAATTTGATTACTGGGCCGGGACGTTCTCACTCGTGTTGTTCGCCCTCGTGGAGTCATTCATGTTCTCGTGGATATTCGGTATCGATAAAGCGTGGGAGGAAATTAATAGAGGAGCGGACATCAAGATTCCGACCATGTTCAAATTTGTGATTAAATATGTTACGCCGCTTTTCCTGCTCTCCGTCTTTCTCGGCTCGCTGATCAAGCCTGCAGGTGGAAACTGGAATGACGCATTCGCGAGTCTCGTCAGCGGCGACGGGTGGCCACTTGCGGCTGACAGTGTGATCGGCACAATTTTCAATGTCGGCATTGTCGATACACGGTGGTTTGTGGACGGCGCACCTACTCACGTATTTGTTGTGGACGCCACTCGCATATTACTGGTCCTTGTCTTCCTTGGAATCGCATGGTCCGTGAAGGTTGCCTGGCAACGAAAAGAACAAGCTCGCTAACTCAGGAGGAACTATGACGACAGCCGCACTCATAACGATGCTTTCATCATGGACGATCATAACATTCTTCACCGTCCGATTCTTTTTTAAAGTGCTCAATACTCCCCAGGAGAAAGATCAGGACTGACTCTGCGTGGATATGAAATTCATTGGGGGTCACGATCCTTTGAGCAAACAAAAACCCCGTCCTTCCCTCGTACAGATCTACGGGGTTTTTTGTCGTGAGATATCACTCAAAGACATTATGTGTTCAGCCGTGACTGAGCAGAGAAAGGTATTACGTCTTTCTTGGTTTTTAGGCCTCAAGCCTGTATCTTCCTACGTTCGCTTGAGCTTTCGAAGCCACGGACACGCTCTTTATGATAAGGACAAACGTTGGAACTCCTTGGACTCTTGTTGCCGCAACTTCCCACTCTTGAGGAGATAGTCATCTGGGGTGGGTATGCCGGCCTCTTCGCGATCATATTCGCGGAGACAGGATTGCTTGTCGGTTTTTTCCTGCCAGGAGATTCACTTCTCGTCACTGCAGGCCTTCTTATCTCAAGCGGCAAGGTTCCCCTCGATATTGCCTTGTTGAACGTCCTCCTCTGCGTTGCTGCAATTACGGGCGATGCGGTTGGATATTGGATTGGGCGTCGCACAGGTCACGCACTGTTCAACAGACCGCAATCAAGACTTTTTCGGAGGGACCATCTGTTGAAAACAAGAGAATTCTACGAAAAGTACGGCGGGATTACAATCATCCTTGCCAGGTTCATGCCGTTTGCACGCACATTCGCTCCTGTGGTTGCCGGCGTCGCCGAAATGAAATACAGGCGCTTTGCAGTCTTCAATGTGACGGGTGGAATCGGCTGGATCACGAGCATGACGCTCGGAGGATATTTTCTCGGTCGCCATATCCCCGGTATCGAAAAGAATATTGAATACATCATCGCCCTCGTTATTTTTCTCTCGATTCTCCCAATGATCATAAAGTACGCGCAACATAAGATGAAACAGAACTCCGTGGCCAGCGGAGGAGGATCTTAAACTCCTTCGAAAGATCGCTCACTCATCAAGACCGCTGGTTTGCTCATCCAGTCATCAGTAGCCCCAGCATGGAATTCCCATGAAAGAAGACAAACGCGAATTCAAGCGAGAACTCCGACTGCTTGACTCAACAATGATCGTGATAGGCTCGATGATTGGTTCGGGCATATTCATTGTGAGTGCGGATATTGCACGAACCGTCGGTTCGCCCGGCTATTTGCTTCTCGTCTGGGCTATCACAGGCGCGATAACGCTCACAGCGGCGCTGAGTTATGGCGAGCTTGCGGGCATGATGCCGCATGCGGGAGGTCAGTATGTATACCTTCGCGAGTCATATAACCCCCTCGTTGGGTTTCTGTACGGTTGGACGCTCTTCGTCGTGATCCAAACCGGAACGATCGCGGCCGTCGCAGTCGCCTTCGCAAAGTTCACTGCTGTCCTCATTCCGTGGATCAGCGAGAAGAACGTTCTGTTCACGATTCTCGGTCTCAAGATTTCAGCGGCCCAGTTGCTGGCCATTGCCAGCATCGTTGCATTGACATATCTGAACTCACAGGGGTTGCGCGAGGGAAAGATCGTCCAGGATATTTTTACATTGACCAAGACCGTCGCACTCCTCGGCCTCATCGTGCTCGGAATTGCGATCGGGCAGAACGCGACAGCGATAACGGCAAACTGGTCCTCGTTTTGGGAGGCTGCGTGGACGCATGTCGCCGAAGGACGAATCGTGAGCACCGAGCCTCTCTCGGGCATCGGACTCTTGGCGGCAATTGGGGTGGCGATGGTCGGGTCGCTGTTTGCAGCTGACGCCTGGAACAACATTACCTTCACCGCCGGTGAAGTCGTAAATCCGAAGCGGAACATACCTCTGAGTCTTGCACTTGGAACAGTCATCGTGACTCTCCTTTATGTCCTTGCCAATGTCGCCTACATACTTGTCCTTCCGGTAGACGGAACTCCTGACGCGCCAGATGCGCTTACCCGGGGAATCCAATTTGCCGTGGATGACCGAGTCGGCACGGCGGCTGCATCGATGATTTTTGGGCCGGCCGCTGCCATGATTATGGCACTCCTTATCATGATTTCAACATTCGGCTGCAACAACGGTTTGATCCTGGCAGGCGCACGCGTGTATTACGCTATGGCGCAAGATGGCCTATTCTTCAAAGACACTGGAGCACTGAACAAGAACGCAGTGCCGGGTGTCGCACTGGTCGTCCAATGCATCTGGGCAAGCTTGCTCTGTTTGTCAGGTACATATGGAGACTTGCTTGATTACGTGATATTTGCAGTCCTCATCTTCTACATCCTTACTGTGGCTGGGATTTTTCGTTTACGAAAAAAACAGCCGACTGCTGAGCGGCCGTATAAGGCACTCGGATACCCCATTCTCCCGGCGCTTTATATTCTCGCAGCTGCCGCGATCTCTGTGGATCTTCTCATCTTCAAACCAAAATACACCTGGCCGGGCCTGATCATCGTGCTGATTGGAATCCCTGTCTATTTCATTTGGAAGAAGTATTCGAGGCGGTCACGTCAGGCTTGATTAAGTTGGTATTTTTCCGTTTCTTAAGTCGCATTTTGAGCCGTACCTGCCTGGGTTTATCTGATTTTCAGCTTGGGAGGAGTACTGGAGCAAGGCTGAAAAACCGTGCAGAGGGAGTATTCAACCCAAGACAAAATGAATCATGCTGCCTCAAGCGTTCCCCCATGTCGGGGGACGATCATCATACCCAAGCATGCTACACCCCCAAAAAGAATGCTTCAACGTGTTTCACCTCCAAGCTCTTGGTCATCGATGAGGTGGTTCGCCCCATGAGCTGCCAGTGCTCGTTTGCTGGGAAAAGAACATCGTACTGATTACAAGAAACAGAAAGGAGTAGATTAACTCACATGGAACTTACGCTCGTTTTGGGCATCAGCGTCATTGGCCTATTGTTTGCCCTTTACCTGATCAGGGATGTCATGAAGCGGGACACCGGGACGCCCAAGATGCGGGAGATCTCCGACGCAATCAAAGCTGGCGCAGAAGCGTTCTTGAGGAGGCAAAATCGAACAATCATTTATCTCGCGTTCGCCCTCGCAGCACTCATCTACATACTGTATGCGTTCGTCCGTGAGGGACACGAACACGACCCGGCAAGCTCCGCCGACCTTGCACTCTGGACCACAATGTCGTTCGTGCTTGGCGCTTTGTGTTCTGTCGCTGCCGGATATATGGGAATGTGGGTGGCCATCAGGTCAAATATCAGAACAGCCGCCGGTGCAACAAAGAGCATGAATAGCGCACTGCAGCCTGCGCTGCGCGGTGGTGCAGTCTCGGGGTTCTTCGTTGTTGCCATGAGCTTGCTTGGCGTTGGAGGCCTCTTTGCCGTTGTCAATTCAGCCGGAGTGACCGAAGACGTTACAAAAATTCCGCTCCTCATTGTTGGGTATGGCTTCGGTGCGAGCTTCGTGGCTCTTTTCGCTCAACTCGGCGGTGGTATCTATACAAAAGCCGCTGACGTTGGAGCCGATCTTGTTGGAAAGATTGAAGCCGGGATTCCGGAGGATGATCCACGCAATCCAGCAGTTATAGCTGACCTGGTTGGTGACAACGTCGGGGACTGTGCAGGCCGGGGTGCTGACCTGTTTGAATCCACAGCCGCGGAGAACATTGGCGCAATGATTCTGGCTGCAGGATTGTATCGCGTTAATACTACCGTGTTCGAGACACAGGGGCTTACACTGGTAGGTATCCTTCTGTTCCCACTTGTTGCCCGCGCGTTCGGCATCATCGCATCGATCATAGGCATCATGTCGGTGAAGACCAACGACAAGGAAGATCCGATGAGGGCGCTTAGTCGCGGTTATTACGTTACCGCAATTCTCGCAATGATCGGATTTTTCATAGCTTCGCGGTGGCTGCTGGGTCCAGAATACTACTTCAACTTTTTCCTGTGCGGTCTGATTGGCGTTCTTACCTCTGTGGCATTTGTCATAATCACAATATATTACACAGACTACAGATATCGACCGGTTCAGTCAATTGCGAAAGCGTCACAGACCGGTCCGGCAACGAACATCATTACCGGCGTAGCAGTAGGCATGGAATCAACAGGCTACCCAGTGCTCGTTATCGCGGCCGCCATTGTGGGCTCATATTACCTCGGCGAACACTCCGGTCTGCAACATGCGGGACTGTTCGGCACCGCCGTCGCGACGATGGGAATGCTTGCCAGCGCTGCGTACATTCTTGCAATGGACACCTTCGGCCCGATCACCGATAACGCCGGTGGAATCGTGGAAATGAGCCACCAGCCGGATGCAATTCGCGAAAGGACAGATCGATTGGATTCGGTCGGCAATACGACCAAGGCGTTGACAAAAGGATACGCAGTCGGTTCTGCTGCACTCGCGGCGTTTCTGCTCTTTAGTGCGTACATGGATGAAGTAAAGGTTTACATGCCATCGTTCAGTGGCACAATCAATCTGAACAAGCCGGAGGTCTTTGTGGGAGCAACCTTCGGGGCGGTGCTCGTGTTCCTCTTTTCGTCCTTGGCAATTAAGGCAGTGGGTCGTGCAGCATACGCGATTATTAATAACGTACGCGATCAATTCAGGAATAATCCCGGGATCATGGCTGGCACGTCAAAGCCGGACTATGGCCAGTGCGTTGATATTGTCACGAGGGCGGCCCTCAAGGAAATGGTCTTGCCGGGACTTCTGGCCGTGGGTATGCCCGTTGCTGTCGGACTTGTCTTTCGATGGCTGTATAACGCCGCGGGTCAACCAGCGTTTGGGGCAAGTGGAGCAGAGGTGGTCGGAGGCATGCTGATGGTCGGCACCATCGTTGGAATTCTTGTCGCGCTCTTCCTCAATAACAGCGGTGGATCATGGGACAACGCAAAGAAGTATATCGAAACCGGTGCTTACGGGGGAAAAAGATCCGAACCCCACAAGGCTTCAGTGGTAGGTGATACGGTGGGTGATCCGTTCAAAGACACCGCCGGACCGTCACTGCACGTACTAGTGAAACTGCTCAGCACAATCACATTGGTCCTGGCACCGCTGTTTATATGAGGCTGGTACCTACGTTTCATCCGCGAGTTTCGAGAACGAAATGGCGTTCTGATAGCAAAATTCGTTGTTGAAAAACACGTAGATTGCTCTACGTGCTTGTGACATGGACTGCACCAGGGACCGCAAATCCCGCAACTCACCCTCCGAGAAATTGTATCGGTACATGCTTGGTTTACCGAATCCGTGGAGCCGGCAATACGCGATGTTTGACTTTGAGAAGGAGAGCGCTTGGTTCCGGAACGGATCAACGCAGTGGATGAGATCACATTCTTCACACACTTCGGCAAGTGCGTGAGGATTGTCGAGCCATTTGCCTCTCGACTCCCACGCCAGTATAAACCCACCACGCTCCACATCTGAGAAGAAGGCCTTCATCCGTTTCATATTGACCCCAGTTGGATGAAAGCTTGCCGGACTTTGAAAGAGAACGACCGAGGCATTCAACGCCGCTGCAACTTCCTTGACTGATTCGAACTGCACACGGGACTTTTTTCCAAAACGATCGATATGGGTGATCCCCTGATATGCCTTCACAGTGAACTGGAACGACCTGTTGATTGCGGAGGCTTCTTGACGCCATTTCTGAGCCGTCGAAAGTTTCGGGATTCTGTAGAATGTGGAATTGACCTCAACTACACCATACAGCTGCGCATAGGCTTGGAGGACAGAGGAGTAGGATTTGGTCAAGACCGTTTGAAATTCCTTCGGCCGGAGGTAACTCCAGCCGCAGCAACCGATGTAGATGTTCTTGTGCATGGAGCTGTATTCTCGAACGTCGTCGAATCTACGAAGTCCATTATCTCCAGTCCAAGGCAAGAAGCTGAAAGCAACTATCGAACCAAAACATATTCAGCAAATGCACGAGATTCGGGAATTGGGAGTTTGTCCTCCACCAGACCTCTCACATGCATTTCAATGGCTTCGTGCATCTTCCGCTCAGTTTCTTGTGGCGTCTCTCCCGTTGCAACACATCCAGGCAAATCGGGTGCATAGGCTGAATAATTGCCATCGGCTTTTTCTATAACAATCAGGAAGCGATACATTGCTATTTTGTCTCCTTAAGTTGTGCCTGCTTCAATATGCTATTCAGCGTCCCAGGAGCTAAGTCATGATTCGGGTGACCTGCAATTGTAACCCGACCCGGTTTAGTCGAGTGTTTGTATTGCCGGTGACTGCCTTTGGTGGTTACCAAGAACCATCCATCGGAATCAATGAGCTTGATCGCTTCTCGGACCTTCATCAAAATATAGAAAAAATGATCCTCCCCTACAAGCCTACACCTCTCCCCTCGGGTCCCGCGTCATCAGGTCATAACACGCATCGTGAGGATCCTTCCCCTCGAATAACATGTTATAGACCTCTGCCATTATCGGGACCTCAACCCCCATTTTTCGTGCAAGCTCATTTGCTGAGCGCGTCGTCGCAACGCCTTCGGCGACCATGACCATCTCCGCAAGGATATCGTCGAGCTTCCTTCCTTTCCCGACTTCCACTCCCACATATCTATTGCGACTGTGCCGACTCATGCACGTCACCATCAAATCACCGATGCCGGAGAGACCGAAAAAGGTTCGCTCCTTGGCCCCCAGTGCGACTCCAAGTCGGGTGATCTCGACAATCCCGCGGGTCATCAGGGCAGCTTTCGTGTTGTCCCCGAGCTTTGCGCCATCGATCACCCCTGCTGCAATGGCAATGACATTCTTCAGTGCGCCGCCGAGTTCTACACCAACAATGTCGGTGCTCTCGTACACTCTGAAGTATGGCGTCATGAATGTCGACTGTACAAGCCTGGACGTTACCAGGTCAGTGGACGCGGCAACCACGGTTGTTGCAATTTTCTGGCTCACTTCTTCAGCATGGCTCGGACCCGAGAGTGTCGCAATGTTGCGGCGTGACAAGCCCGGGAGGGCATCGCGCAGCATTTCCGACATCGTCATTAACGTCCCGACTTCAATCCCCTTGGCAACGTTGACTACGATAACGTCGTCAAACGGTAGGTGCTTCAACTCCGACATCACACCTCGCAGAAATTGAGAGGGAACAGCGGCAGCGATCATTTCCCTGTCGTCTACGGCCGCGTGCACATTGCTTGTGGCCTCTATGCTTTCGGGAATGTGAACCCCCGGAAGGAACGACGGGTTTTGACGAGTCGTCAGGATATCATGAGTATACTTTTCGCGATATGACCAGAGGGAGACTTGATGGGAATTGTTCGCCAGCAGGATTGCAAGGGTTGTCCCCCAACTACCTGCGCCGAGAACAGCTATGCGCATAGTATATGACGGACGAAGAGAGACCGAGGTTGATTGGTCGAACCGAACCCACTCACAAGGGCTGAGGGAAGGGTACGTTTACTTGCTGAAGAGAGGAATCCTTGAAATTCTATTTTCAGTCCCCTTGAGCAGGCGCCGGATGTTTGAGCGATGCGTATAGATGATCAATAACGCGATCGCTATGCTGAAGAATATTAACGTGTTGTACCCTTTGATGTCTACCATGAACACATTTTCGCGGAAGAACATCGTCAAGGGAAAAGTCACGGCGGCACTCAGCGAACCAAGAGAGACATAATGGGAAAGCAAGATCACGATCGCAAACACACCAAACGAAACGGCGACCTCCACTGGCGCAATGCCGATCAGCATACCGCCTGCAGCCGCAATGCCTTTTCCTCCTTTGAAGCCTGCAAAGAGTGTCCACACATGGCCAAGAATTGCTGCACATCCGGCAATGATCTGCACCACAGTGAAATCATCAAACGGGGTCTTGTTTTCGAACGGAATCGGGCCGTACATCAGACGGGCGATCACCATGGTCGCAATCAACCCCTTGGCCATATCCATGACAATAACAAAGACGCCGGCCTTCCACCCGAGAACTCGAACGACGTTTGTCCCACCCGCATTGCCGCTGCCGTGTTGGCGAATGTCAATCCCCCTCGTCGCCTTTCCAACAATTATGCTGGTCGGAATTGAACCAACCAGATAACTCAAAATAGTAATTATGCCAATCGGGAGCACATCACCCTTCAGATGTGGAACAAACGCAACCGCTTACGTTAACCCGCAAAATATAGTAAACGGATCGGCGACATGCAATACCACCGCCGTTTTTTTTATCAAAAAATAATGAATCTATCTCATTTCAGCCAGCTTTCGGCTAATTGAAGGTCTTCCCTTCTAGTGATCTTAATGTTCCTATGGTCACCTTCGACAATCCTCACTGGCACACCCAGGCGCTCAACGAGTGAAGCGTCATCCGTTCCAACGAACCCCGATCGTTGGGCAGCCTTGTGCGCCCTGAAGAGGAGCTCGAAATGAAATCCCTGCGGGGTTTGCACAGCCCAGAGCTTCGCCCTGTCAAGGGTTTCAGTCGAGAAGCCGCCAGGTTTCTCTACCTTTATAGTATCTTTGACCCGCTCTGCGACGACAGCGGCCCTATGGTGCGTTGCCTGCAGGATGACTTCGTTGATAACATTTCTTTGCACGCATGGACGAACGGCGTCATGAACCAAGACAATCTGCGGTGTGGACGTGAATGCATTCAGACCATTCCACACGGAATCCTGCCGCTCTTTACCCCCGGCGACAACCTTGGAAACCTTTCGAAATCGAGCACGCGTGGTCATCCGCTGGACCTTTGTTACGTATTCCCGTGGGACGACGACGACGATCTCATGAACCGATCGAAGCGAATCGAATGCCTGGATTGTGTGCTGAAGGATCTGTTTTCCTTTCAAGAGAAGAAACTGCTTTGGGACTCTGCTCGGCATCCGGATGCCGAGGCCTCCGGCGGCGATAACCACTCCGGTCCTATGCATACTTCTTCCCGAAATACTCGATGACGAATGTGAACTCAGGAAACATCTTCGGCAATTTCATGATGCTGAACACCATGACGCCGGTCGACAACCTGTCGAGCCACGAGGACAGCGGCCAACCGAAATGGAGCGTAATGTGTTTGTGCGGAAGCTCATACTTCAACACATAGAGCAATTCGGTGATACTATCGAAGAGCTTTTGACCGGAATTTGCAAATCGGTAATGATTGGAAGCAACACGCTGGGGAATTCCTGCACGTGGAGAATAGAAACTCACAAAGGCCACCGCCGGCTCTCGGCTGTCCCCTCCTTCCATAGGCCTCTTGAAATAGATATCCAGCGTCTCGCCGGGCGCCTCGGCAAGAGCAAAAATCATCTGGAGGGGAGTGTCTGTTTGCTCGATCTGGATTCTTTCTGGCGCCCGTTTTTTTGCAACGAGAATACCCACGAACAAAAAGAAGACCGTCGCACCCAGCCACAAACCCACGCCGTATGGTCTCACCATTGCAAGGTAGATGAAGCAGCTGGCAAGAATGATGAAGATGAACATTGTTCCTGCTCGTGACGTATGGTACGCACGAATCTCTTTGGTGCCCGTAAAGTACCGGTAGATCAACAAGCTGCCAATATTGATGCAGAACGAAGCCACGAGGCTCAAGGCGTACATCTGGGCTAGAATCTCCTGGCTTCCTTCCGTGAGGAAAATAACTATGCTGAAGAAGGTCGCATTTAAAACGTGAATACGGAAGAGGGAGTGCTGCCGGTTTGTTTTCAGCAGCCAGTCGAATCTATATCTGTGGGCGACCCGTTCGAGCAGTTCACTGGCAGCTACGAACGCGGTGTTCACCGCCATCATAAGAGCAATGCCGGCTATAGCGGCAACAGCGAGGCCGAATCCGACACCATTCAGCCGTGCGGCAAATTGCGTTATCAGGTCGGTCTCGTGCTCAAGAGGGTTCAAGCCCGAACTGAGCACGAGTGCAGAGACCAGTGGTGTAAATATGCCCACCGTCAGTGCGAGAAAAAGGTACGCTCTGCTAATGTCCCGCCAGTTTTTCACAAGACCGGCTGTCTGAACCACCGATTCAATTCCGGAATATGCGAGGATGGAACTCGAGATGCAGATGATGATGAACAAATAGCCGCCGAGAAGTCCCTCTTTACCAATCTTTATTGTCGAATAAACGAATCCGTTCTCTATCGCCTTCCATGACGAGGGCGTCGCTTCATAGAGGGCAGAACCGAGAAGCGTCAGAAGTACCGTCGAGACAATAAAAAACATTCCGAATGTAAACTTTGCGTTTTCTCGTATTCCAAGAATATTGAGACCAGCGATCCCCCAGACGATGGCAAATTCCAACGTCAGCTTATCGTACCATTCCAGAGAAAGGAACGACAGTGCATTTTCCACAGCACTGACCGTGGAAATACTGGCGGTCAGGACATACACGACCAGAATTGATGCAACGGCAACGAAGGAAACAGTGGGCCCAAGAACAAGGTAGGAAAACGAATAGACCCCACCCCCTTTGATGTTGTGGTGTTCGAGGATTTCGGCAATCTCGACCATGCGCGACGAGAGAAAACGCATAAAGATGGAGGTGATGGCGATAAACGCGATTGCAAAAGAACCGATGAACCGAAACGCTTCACTCGGCGCATAAAAAATGGAGGTGAGTTCGTCCATCAATGTGATGACACCGATGGACAGCCACGTCAGCCACCAACGCCCACCGCTGAAGTAGGAGAGGAGATTTTTTTTCCGGAAGAGCCAGACGAACGTTCCGATGACTGCAAGGTTCAACAGAACAAGCAGCAGGAGTTTCATGCAGATAGCCTGTTGTTGAACATTAGAGAATCAGCGTCGCGTCGCCGTAGCTGAAGAACCGGTAGCCATTTTTGATGGCCCTTTTGTATGCCTTCATGACGAAATCGCGACCCGCAAAGGCAGCCGCGAGCATAAGAAGGGTCGACTCCGGCATATGGAAATTGGTGATCAGCTTGTCGGTAATCTTGAAGTCATACGGAGGAAAAATGAATTTGTCAGTCCAGCCCTTATTGTTTTTCAAATGGCCGTCGGTGGTCACGCTCGATTCGAGTGCGCGGCATGTGCTTGTCCCGGCAACGAACACACTCCCTTTGCTGTCGATCACCCTGTTCACAACGTGCACCGTACTTTCTGGAATTTCGAAATACTCAGAATCCATTTTGTGCTTGGTCAGGTCTTCTACCTCGACAGGCCGAAACGAGCCAAGACCCACGTGGAGCACGACTGGGACCACCTTCACCCCTTTTCTCTTGAGATTGGCCACCAATCGCCTCGTAAAATGGAGTCCGGCAGTCGGCGCTGCTACGGCGCCAACTGTTTTCGCAAACACGGTTTGATACGTCTCCTTATCTTTCTCCGTGGGCTCCCGTTTAATGTAATACGGGAGCGGCATTTTTCCGATCTTGTCGATGATCTTGAAAATATCCCCGTTCAAATTGAACCGAACCGTCCGCCCGCGCGAAGTGGTATTGTCAATGACCTCGCACCAGAGTTTTCCCTCCTCAAAGAAGATCTTGTTGCCGATGCGCACCTTCCGCGCAGGATCCACAATAACGTCCCAGATATTTTCTTCTTTGTTGAGTTCACGAAGCAGAAAGACCTCGATCTTCGCGTTGGTCTTTTCTTTTCGTCCGAAGAGACGAGCAGGAAAGACTTTGGTTTCATTCACAACTAAACAATCTCCCTTTTTGAAGAACTGAACGATCTCTGAAAATCTCATGTCCATTATCGTCTGATCAGCCCGATGCAACACCATCAGGCGCGAATTATCCCGCGGACTTGCGGGAGTTCTCGCAATAAGATTTCGCGGCAATGGATAGCGAAAATCTGAGAGTTTCATTATCGTAGCACTCCTGGTTAATTCAGTACACCTCTGTCAGCGAGACACACGCCCCCGCTTTGCCGCTGGAATCCGTTTGCCATGAGGTGAACTCTTTGCACTCTCAGACGGACTCACGGCCAGCGCGGCCCGCGCTGCAGCGAGACGTGCAATCGGCACCCGGTACGGAGAGCAGCTCACATAGTTCAATCCAATCCGGTGGCAGAATTCCACCGATTGCGGATCGCCTCCATGTTCACCACAGAGGCCAACCTTCAAATTCTTGTGTGTCTCCCTCCCCTTTTTCACACCAATGATCATCAGTTCTCCCACACCCGCTTGGTCGATGGTGGTAAACGGATCAGATTCGAGAATCCGCTGGTCAAAATACGCCTGGAGAAATCTCGCCGCATCATCACGCGAAAGGCCATATGTGGTCTGTGTCAGGTCGTTGGTCCCGTACGAGAAGAATTCAGCGACAGTCGCAATCTCATCTGCGGTGAGACAAGCACGCGGAAGCTCAATCATTGTTCCAACCTGGTAATCGAAGGTGATTCCTTCACGGTCCATAACCTTCCTGGCGACGTCCCGTACCACCTGTGCCTGGTGTCGCAATTCATTCACATGACCCACCAGCGGGATCATCACTTCAGGAAAAACGGACATCCCTTTCCTTTTCACCTCGACCACGGCCTCGAAGATCGCCTGAGCCTGCATCTCCGTGATCTCAGGATAGACGATACCCAGCCTGCAGCCACGATGGCCAAGCATCGGATTGAATTCGTGCAGGGAGTAGAGCTGCTGTTTAATGAGGTCGGCCCCAACGCCAATTCTTGTTGAAAGATCCTGGATTTCCTTCTCTGTCTGGGGGAGAAACTCATGCAACGGCGGATCAAGCGTTCGAATGGTGACAGGTTTGCCATTCATCTCGTGAAAAATTTTCACAAAATCGCTTCGCTGCATCGGAAGCAGTTTCGCAAGTGCCTTCTTGCGACCTGCAACGTCCTTGGCGAGAATCATCTCTCGAACAGTGTCGATCCGGTCGCCCTCAAAGAACATGTGCTCCGTCCTGCATAGGCCGATCCCTTCTGCCCCGAAGGCATTCGCGACAGCACACTGATCAGGCTGATCCGCATTGGAGCGGATCTTCAGGCGACGATATTTATCCGCCCACGACATGAGCTTGATATATTGCCGATAAATGGAGGATTCGGATGGCTTCAATGTCTTGTCGATTAGCACCTGGAGAATCTCCGATGGTTTGGTCTTGACCATTCCGAACATCACTTCCCCCGTCGAACCGTCGATGGAAATGTAGTCGCCGGCATTCACCACCCTCCCATTGACTGACATCTGTCTCCGAACATAATCAATATGCAGCGCGCCGCATCCTGCAACACACACCTTTCCCATTTGGCGCGCGACCAAAGCGGCGTGCGAAGTCATTCCTCCCCTCGCAGTTAGAATTCCTTCAGAGGCATCCATCCCTTTGATATCCTCTGGTGAAGTCTCGATGCGGACGAGAATGACACGCTCTCCTCTTTTCTTCTGAAGCTCCGCATCCGGGGCGCTAAAAACCACTTTGCCGGTCGCCGCTCCCGGTCCTGCATTCAGTCCTTTCGCCAGAAGGTTGCCGTTCTCGATTGTTCTCTGCTTTTGATCGTGGTCGAAGATGGGCCGAAGTAACTGGTTCATGGCGTCCGGTTCGATCCGCATGAGCGCCTCACGTTCAGTAATCAGTTTCTCATCTACCATGTCCACTGCAATCCGGAACGCTGCGAATCCCGTCCTCTTCCCCACACGTGTCTGCAGCATGTACAGCGTGCCTTCTTGAATGGTGAACTCGCAGTCCTGCATATCCCGGTAATGGGATTCCAGGGTTTTCCTGATCTTGACAAGCTGTTTATACACCCTTAGGTTCTCATCCATTAACCGAGAAAGGGGAAGGGGAGTGCGAATACCCGCCACGACATCTTCCCCCTGCGCATTCATCAAATACTCACCGTAGAACTCGTTTTCTCCCGTGGCCGGATCGCGGGTGAAGCAGACGCCTGTCCCGGAATTATTCCCCATGTTCCCATATACCATCGCCTGCACATTGACAGCTGTGCCAATGTGTTCCGGAATCGAATACAGCTTCCTGTAGGCGATCGCTCGCTCATTCATCCATGATCCAAACACTGCTCCGATTGCCCCCCAGAGCTGCTCCATCGGGTCTTCGGGAAACGACTGTCCCTTCCGTGTCCTGATCTCCTCTTTGAACAATCTGACGAGGTCCTTCAGATCGTCCGGGTCGAGCTCAGTATCGTATGTGATGCCCTTCCGTTTCTTCTTTTGCTCGATAAGTGCTTCGAACGGATCACTATCTTCGTGACTCTCAGGCTTCAGATCCAGGACAACATCGCCGTACATCTGCACGAAACGCCGGTAGCAATCATAGGCAAAGCGGGGGTTTTTCGTTTTCTGAATCAAACCCATCACGGTGACATCGTTCAGCCCGAGGTTCAATATCGTATCCATCATCCCGGGCATCGAAACTCGTGCTCCGGAACGCACGGACACGAGGAGGGGGTCGTGAGGATCACCGAATTTCCGCCCGATATAGCCTTCCACTTTGCGGAGCGCATTGATCACCTGTTTCTCCAGTTCGCGTGGATACGATCTCTTGTGCTTGTAAAAGTATGTGCAGACTTCCGTCGACATGATGAATCCCGGAGGAACCGGTAACCCGATATTGGTCATTTCCGCGAGATTGGCACCCTTGCCCCCGAGCAAGGATTTCATGTCCGCTCCGCCTTCCGCCTTTCCCTTGCCAAAGAGATGGACGTATTTTTTCATTACGATGTCGTAGAGATGTACATGTAGTGAAATGGATTACAAATGTTTCCTAGCCAGCTCCCGGAACTGTTTTGTTTCCTTCTCAAACCTGTCGAGGATATTCTTCGCAAACGGGTTCTCAACATCCGTCATGCGTTCCGGATGCCACTGCACGAGCATCAGGAACGGACGATTCGAGGAATGTTCCCACTCAAGTGCCTCAATAATGCCATCGACTGAACACCCGGCGACGCGGAGATCACTTCCAAGCTTCTCCACTGCTTGATGATGGGAGGTGTTTGTATCCCCGTCAAGAGTGTGAGTGATCGACAACAGCAGCGTGTCCGGTTCGACCCGGACAGCATGACGGCGCCCATCACCATCTCCCCGGCGATGGGAAGAGTAGCCGGCATGCTCAATATCGGGAATCAGTGATCCACCCATCGCGACGTTGAAGATCTGCACACCCCGGCAAATACCAAGGATGGGGAGCTCGCGCTCCAGAGCCTCGTGGATCAACCCCATTTCGAATTCGTCCCGCTTCTCGTTGACATCCTCAAGGATATCGAGCACATCTTCGCGGTGATAGAATTTCGGATGCACATCATTGCCGCCGGTTAACACCATGCCGTCACACTGGTGGATCTGATCTGCATTGTTGCGCAAACAGGAGAGCTTGATGATCGAGACATCAGGAATACCCCGTTGGATCCAGTTTGCGTACAATGTGAATTTTGCCTCGGGCCCCATATTATCGGTTATTCCGATGACTCTCATGTCAACCTCCCGTCAATGCAATCATCGATCATCTGAAGAAACTCTGCTTTACCGTACACCATTTCAACCGTAATGAGAGTGTAGTACAATGGATGGCTTTCAAATAGCCTCATTGCCTCGCCGGCGTGTTCGAGCAGTCGGATGGCATCCTTTTGGGTCGTAAGACAGCAATCTGCTTCAACTTCCATCATGAGTATACAAAGTCCCTTGATATCTGCTATTGTGTATGCATGATGGTCGCTGAAGCGCCTGTCAGCCTTAATGATCACACCTCTTCTTTGTACTTCTTGGAGAAATCCTTCGTGGTCCCCAATGCCGCTGAACGCCAATGCCGATTTCCCTTTGAATTCTTCCACGGAGAAGGATGCACGATCCGAGAAACGACAGATGCTCGTAGTCCCATAACGATACGCAACGACCGGCCCCGTGTACCAGCGACGGAGTATCGGCATGGCGTCGACGATCGCTGACTCATTTTCAACCCTTGACAACGCGACCACTCCCGCTCTTTGAAGTCCGGACATCGACTCACGCCTCATCCCTGCTGGGAGTGTCATTTCATGTGCAGGATTGTATCTTGAGTCTATCACGACTATGTCGAGATCTCGCTTCAGGTAGCGATGCTGAAAACCGTCATCCAGAACTAGCACTTCGGAGTCGAGCCGTTCAACTGCTGTCCGCGCAGCGTCGACCCGTCGCTCAGCAACAACAACCCTCGCTGATGGAAACTTCAAGGCCATTTGCACAGGCTCGTCGCCTCCATTCCACGCGTTCGCGAGCACTGACCTCCCGTCAGACACAATCACAACACCCCGCGAGCTACGACCGTACCCCCTGCTGATGATGGTGGCCCGCTTGTTCCTGCGAATGCAATGCCGGACGATAAACTCTACGAGTGGAGTCTTTCCTGTTCCTCCCACAGTGAGGTTTCCGACAGATATCACAGGCACACCAGCATCATACGATTTCAAAAATCCCCAATCGAATGCCTTGTTGCGGCACACCATGAACAAGGCATACAACCAGGAGATCGGCAGCAGGGACTTCATTTCATATGACCCGCCTCTTTCAACTCCCGCTCTACTTCACTGGCGCCTTCAGCGCCACCCTTCACATCCTTAACGCCAGACAATCTCGACATACTACTCACATAAAAGATTGGTTTTGTATTCCTTCAGGTTGCTTCTGCCAAGGCAATGACCCCATCAGCAACACGAGCAGACGCTCCTGGTCCGCCAAGTCTCGTCTTGATAATAGATAGTTCATTTCGCATTCTTTGCGCGTAGAGATCGTCTTGAAGCAGCCGGCCGACAACGCGTACGAGATTCTCAACCGTCATGGCGTTTTGAATAAATTCGGGGACCACCGTTGTGCCGGCCACGATATTGACGAGACCGATATTGGGGACATCAACAAGCATTCTGCCAAGAAAGAAGGTAAGGGGAGAAGTCTTGTACACCACGGCCATCGGCGTACCAAACCATCCTGCTTCCAGTGTGGCAGTCCCTGACGTCACAATTGCCGCATCGGCGTTCGCCATCAGTTCATACGTTCCATGTTCGACAAACGTAATCGCAGAGTCGCTACTGACGCACCGCCGTAAGGTGCTCAGCCCAAGATTAGCAGCAACGCCAATGGCTGCCTGGACGGGGATCGACCGGCATAGTTCTGCCGCAACCTCGGCCATGGTCGGCAGAATATTCTCGACCTCTTGTGTTCGGCTCCCAGGAAGCAGCCCGAGGAGTTTCTTGTTCCGGTCGAGCCCGTGCTTCGCAAAAAAGTGTTCTCGGGTCACCGAAGACCCGATCACCTCAAGAAGCGGATGTCCCACAAACTCCACATCGATGCCAACCTCTTTGTACATATCAACTTCAAACGGCAGGACAACCTTCATCCTGTCGACATACCTTTTCACCTTCTTGACGCGACTTTTGTGCCACGCCCATATCTGCGGGCTGATGTAATAGAGCACCTTGATCCCTTGCTGTTTCACCTTCCGCGCAAAGCGGATATTGAATCCCGGATAGTCAATTAACACGACAACATCTGGCCGTCGCTCGTGAAGCAGACCTTCGAGCTTTCGTTCAACCGACCGAAGAAACAGGAGGTTCTTGACCACCTCCGCAAAGCCCATGATCGACATGGACGAGATATGATAGACAAGTTCCATCCCTTCGTTCTTCATCCTGTCGCCGCCGATTCCGAAAACGTCCAACGCTGGAAGTCGTTTCTTCATTTCACGGACAAGGCCAGCCCCGTGGAGGTCGCCCGATGCTTCGCCGGCGATCACCATCACTCGTCTCAGCATCAACCCTTCCACTGATTAATGAAATTACTCAAGTTGACCGTTGTAGAGACTGGGGTTAAAACCCCCGTAAATATTGGATGAAATCGTTACCCACGTCCTGAAGGACGTGGCTATAACTCCGACCTTCAGGTCGGGGATTGCAAAGAATCCCAACATAATCAACGAAGGGCTTTAGCCCTTTACCAACACGCGGTCAACTTGAATAAATTAGTTGATCAAATACTTCACAACGATGAAGAGAGTTACCAGGGAGATTGCCTGCAATGTTCGACGTTCAGACGCAAATCCCTCTCGCATATCGACTGTCTTCTCCGGTGGCGTAACCCCTCGGTATTTTGCCAGACGCGGGATAAACCTCCGCACATGCCTTTTGTACTGGGCATACGCATCTCCGAACCGTTCCGCAAGGTACTCCTCTTCCTTGGTCACAATCAAATAATACTGAACATAAAACCAGACAATACCAATGATGACCAGCCATGGAGATAATGCATTTGACATTACTCCAAGACCCGCATAGAGGAGCATATTCCCCACGTACAGTGGATTCCGGAAATAGGCAAACGGACCGTTCGTGATAAGATAGGTACCTCCAACGGTTCCTGTCGTCCGGGTCTCGCTCCCAGCGATCGACACTCCCCAGAAGCGAATCCATTCTCCCACGCACACAATACACAGACCTGATATCAATGTTCCAAACGTGGGCTGCGCAAAGAGAACCATGACGATCAGGAACGGTATCGGCGTGTAACTCCGGTACTTGAAGATCAATCTTCGAATGTCGTCCTGCTCAGATACCATCGGAACCCCAGTTGCACTGCGCCCCTATTCCTGCATGAATGCCTGTCGCCGTCGCAGTTCTGCCCTGCGCCTCTTGCGAAGCGTCTTCCGCGCGAGAATCAGCCGCAATCGCTCGACAACATCTCCGAACGTACTGTACACGTAGTAGGAAATATTCTCTTTCTGACAGAACGTTTGGAGTTGGTTCTTGGCGAACACAATGTCCGCATAGTGCGCCGGACAGCGATCAGAATACCCCTGCCCGATGAACGCAATAACGTCATCGTCTCCGGCATGGGTCAACAGGATATTCCGCGAGCAACATGCACATCGAGTACATTCGGCATCACTGTAGGGAAATGTGACGGACAGGGTCAACACATCGCTCCCGTCGACGGGATTCACGATAAGCATATTGGCAAACACCGATACTCCCTCGATGCGGTGAGATTCAAAAATCTCACGGATGCAATAGTCAAGCCATTCACTCACGACGTGGAGCTCAA
>Ga0247727_10006153_pt1 | contig 23747 bp, 23 predicted proteins | sample WisWelCaveWW1625_FD_202498 | JGI IMG/M metagenome (GOLD analysis project Ga0247727, IMG submission 202498) | Biofilm microbial communities from Wishing Well Cave, Virginia, United States - WW16-25 | ecosystem: Environmental > Aquatic > Deep subsurface > Groundwater > Cave microbial mat | place... | reverse complement strand
CCGTCAATCTGGAGCAGCACCTGGGTCGAACGCTGGAGGCGGCGGGTCAGGGTCTCTGGGGTGTCCACCGCCACAATGCGGCCCTCGTTGATGATGATCACCCGCTGACAGACCATACTGACCTCGGGCAGGATATGTGTGGACAGAATCACCGTACGTTCGCCCTGCATATCCCGGATGAGGCTGCGGATTTCGATGATCTGTTTGGGGTCAAGTCCGATAGTCGGCTCGTCGAGGATGAGGATGGGCGGTTCGCCGAGGAGGGCCTGGGCGAGTCCCACCCGCTGGCGATAGCCCTTGGAGAGCTTGCCGATGATCCGCCCTCGCGCATCCTGGAGGAGGCACCGTTCGATCGCCTCCCCGACCCGCTGGCGCCGCGTCAGCCGGGAAAGTCCTTTTGCCTCCGCCACGAAACCCAGATACTGGGTCACGGTGAGGTCGGTGTACAGGGGAACGTGCTCCGGCAGGTAGCCGATCCGCCGCCGCACATCCAGGGCCTGGGTGCGGATGTCGTATCCATCTACCCTGGCGGTGCCGGAGGTCGGAGGCATGTAGCACGAGAGGACGCGCATCATGGTAGTCTTTCCGGCCCCGTTCGGACCGAGGAATCCCACCACCTCCCCCTGCTGCACCGTGAAGGTGAGGTTGTCGATGGCGGTTTTATTCCCGTAGACCTTTGTGAGTCCCTCGACCTCGATCATGGCGACCCCCGAAGATTATAATCCCTTCTCCGGGAATGACAACCCCCCCCGGCTCGATGACCGATGACGAATCGACTGAGCGGTTCGACTTTGCTCACCGCCCTGAGCGTGTCGAAGGGCTCGCCGAAGTCCGACGACCGTCAAGAGTCAGTGGCCCCTGCACGCCCCTCGCTCTGGGGCTCTATTTGGTAGCCGACCCCGGAAGGGCTCGGAGAGTGGGTCTTCCCCGGCGGAACAATTCCATGGGTTGATCTGGTGAAACCTCGTACTTCCGCGCCGGATGGGTCTACCTGGCAGCAGGACGGCCACCCCCACCTGCGCTCCGCTCCGGCGGCGGGACCCCGGCCGGCCGCAAACCAGGTTCCGCCGGGTCCAGGCCCATCTCCCCTCGCCCTCCCGATAGCGGTAAATGACCGATGTCCGTTGACCGATGACCGTGAGAAACTGCAAGGCATCCCCGTAACTTCATCGTCAGTCGTCGGTCGTCGGCAGTGACGGCTAAGTCAGTTCGACACCTGCGAGCAGGCCCTGGACATTGTCGAGCTTGTCCAGGGTGAGACATCGCTCGATGAGGAGGGATCGGGACGGCTCGGGGAGGATGCGGCGGGTGAGGGCGTGGAACTTGGCGATGAGCTCCTCCGGGGTCATGGGGTTTTTCGGATCGCCTTTGGGGAAATCAACCCGTGCCTCGTGTCGGATCCCGTGCGTCGTTTCGATCGTCACGACCGCCGGCCACTTGTCGGGGTAGACGCGGTCGAGTTCGGGATCTCTGTGAAGGACGACCGCGGACATGAGTTGACGGACGGCTGGATTGTGGATTCCCTCCTGGGTAAAATCTTCCAGCCCGACCCTGCCATGGAGGAACGCCGTGGCGATGCAGTAGGGGATGCTGAACTTCGCGGCATAGGGGCTGGCCGGTTCTACCTTCTCGAGGAGATCCAGCGCCGCCGAGTAGACGCGGACGGCGATCTTTGTGATCTCAGCCGGCTTGGCGTTGAGTCGAGTCTTCAGCGCCAGGGCGGCATCGATACTCGAGTGGATGTGGTAGCACGCGGCGTGGGCCTTAAAAGAGTTCTCCAAGATCCGGAGGGGGCGCGTGCCCAGGCCTTCAGTCAGGCGGGCGAGCTCCGGGGCGGCAGAGGTGGCCTGGGCGAGTCCCTTCTCTCCCTCGAAGATCTGCGATGCGGCTGTGAGTCCCTGCTCTGCGAGGAGGGCGGCCAGGAGCCCATCGGCCGAAGCCTTGCCAAGGTGGAGCTGCTTCGACATGGCCCCCTCCACCAGGAATTCCCAGAGCCCTGCCGATTGTGTTCCCGCACTCCCGAGCGCCCAGACGATCTGCTCCGGCGTCAATCGGAGCAGCTTGCCGACAGCCGCGGCGGCGCCAAAGACCCCGCATGTGGCCGTGGTGTGCCAGAAGTGGTAATGACTCGGTCCCAGCGCTTCCCCTGCCCTGATCGCCACCTCGTATCCCGCCACGATGGCAGTCAAGAATTCTGGACCCGCGACGCCGTCCCGCTCGGCGACGGCGAGCGCGGCCGGGATGACGGGCGCCGCCGGATGAAGCACCGAGGGTTTGTGGAGGTCGTCCATCTCCACCACATGGGAGGAAGCAGCGTTGACGAGCGCGGCAAGATGGCATGAGGTCTTGGATCCATCGGGGATCACCGTCGCCTGGGGTGTTCCCCCCAGTCCTCTGGCCACCTTGACGAACATTTGGATGGGCCGGGTAGTCCCGCCCGCAATCGCTGAGGCGAGCCAGTCGAGGACGCAGCGCTTGGCCATCTCGATCACGTCGGCCGGCAGCCTGTCGGCCCTCAGATCGGTAATGAAGCTAGCCAATTTTTCGGAGATCGTTTGCGCCATGTTTCACCCTCAATGACCGACGACGGCTCGACTGAGCTCGCCGAAGTCCGATCGCCGATGAACGTATCTGCTGTCAGCAGTCAGCCGTCAGCGGTCAGCAATCAGCACTGAACCCAACAAACCCAATAAACTAACACCCAACACCCAACACCCGTATCACGGGTCGGAGCAATCGCGGGTGAAGCCACAGCGGGGGCAGATGAGCTTGCAGTGGATCTCCAGCATCTCTGCCCCACACACGTCGCAGATGTACAGGTCTTGTTGGGTTGTCATCGCAACGAGCTTATACCCTTTCTCCACCGCGTTCAAGGCCGATGCCCGTGGGGGGGTATTGGGTTTTAGGTTTTCGGCCCCGGGAACCCAACACCCAACACCTAATGCCCGGCATCCCTGGGCTGTGCTATCATCGCCTCGCAAGGGGGGATCGGTGAAGCGCAAGCCCAAGAGAGACAAGGTGCGCATAGGGATTACGATGGGCGATCCTGCCGGGATCGGGCCAGAGATCATCCTGAAGGCCCTCGCTCAACGGGCGATCTATCGGCAGGCCCTCCCGATCGTCATCGGCGATGGCGATGTTCTGGAGAGGGCCAAAGGCTATGTGGGGAGCGGGCTCCGCCTCCGACGGATCGGATCGGCAGGAGAGGCTACCGGCCGCTTCGGGGAGGTGGCGGTCCTCGATCTGAAGAACATCGACCTCGAGAAGTGCCCCCCGGGCCTCCTCTCCGTTGAGGCCGGGCGGGCGGCCGTGGAATACGTCTTCAGGACGATCGATCTCGCCAGGGCCGGTGAACTAGACGCGGTGGCGACGGCTCCCATCAATAAGGAGGCGATGCACCGCGCCGGCTATCCGTTTGCCGGTCACACCGAGATTTTCGCCGAACGGACCGGAAGCCGCAGTTACGCGCTGATGCTCGTGGCGGGGAAGCTGCGGGTGCTTCACGTCTCTACCCATGTCTCACTCCGGGAGGCGTGTGATCGGGTCAGAAAGGACCGCGTGCTGCAGGTTATCCACCTGGCGCACGTGGCGGCAGCGCTGTGGGGTCTTCGCAGGCCGCGGATTGCTGTGGCTGGCCTGAATCCCCATGCAGGGGAGCAGGGGATCTTCGGCCACGAAGAGCGGGAGGAGATCGCTCCGGCAGTGGCGGCGGCCCGGGCCGAGGGGATCGATGCCGTTGGGCCCCTACCCCCCGACACCCTCTTTTACCGGGCGCTCAAAGGGGAATTCGATTTCGTCGTGGCGATGTATCACGACCAGGGGCATATCCCGGTTAAGCTCAGAAGTTTCGATCGGGCGGTCAATGTGACCGTGGGTCTGCCGATCATCCGGACGTCGGTGGATCATGGGACCGCGTTCGACATCGCGGGAAAGGGGACGGCGAGCCCTCGAAGTCTCGTAGAAGCGCTCCGCCTCGCCATCCGGATGGCCCGACGTCGCCGGCGAGCCTAGGCTTCACGCTGACATCCGGCCCCGCTACTTCACCGGGCTGGTGAGGGGCTGACCCTTCTCGCTCAGGTAGAACGCGAGGATCTTGACCGGATCAGTCCTGCTAGTGTTCTTACCTTCGTGGACCTGCCTGGGCGGCTGATGATTAATGCCACCCGGCTTTAGGGTGACGGGTGGTTTCCCTTGCAGCTCCAGAGTCAGGGAGCCTTCAAGGACATAAGCGAACTCGTGCGCCGGATGATAGTGCTTCCCGGTTGTCGCCCCGGGTGCGATCTCAGCGAGGACTATGATTCCTTCGTTCCCGTCTACGCCCGCCAGATCGGTTTTGAGGAGGACTTGGCGCTTCACCGGCTCGTGCTGAGCGCCTACGAGCTGGTGCCCGATTGTCCCGACCGCGATTCCGACCGCCAAGGCTAAGCCGAGCATGAGAGCCGTTCGCCTCATGGATGCCTCCTTTTTGATAGCGTCTTAACCCGCCTTTCGGGGCAGCACCACTCGTTCTATGTCTTTCAGCTCCTCTGGTCCCATGGACTCTCGATCTTCATCGCCCCGCTTCCCCCTTGTCAAGGTCTTTCCCCCACCGTTAGATGTTCTACGAAGGACTCTCCTATGCCTGACGGGTGGTGAGTGGGGTCGAGGATGAGACCGAGAAGACGCCCCCTTGACAATGGGATGCGTCTGGGATACAATTGGGATGCGTTTGGCCGATTGGACCTCATGAAGGAGAGAATCTGATGAGCACGCAGATTTCACTCCGCCTTCCAGAGCCGCTCCTCAAGCGGGTGGATCAGGAGGCTCGCAAGCGGCGGGTCAGGCGATCGGGCCTCGTGCGGAAAGCCCTTGAGGCGTTCCTCAACGGTGAAGCGGTCGCCGTCGGGGGTCGTCCCTACGACCTGATCCGTGACCTGGCCGGGAGCCTCTCCGGAGGCCCGCCCGATCTTGGTGAGCGCCATCGAGAGTATCTCCGGGGCCTGATACGTGACCGCCGCTAGGGCTCTGCTGGACACCGGGGCGCTCGTTGCTTACCTCCATCGCGACGACCGGCACCACGAGAGATGTCTTGAGGTGATTCGGTCGTTTCCTGGTCTGTTCTTAACCACCGAAGCAGTTCTGACAGAGACAATGTATTTGTTGGCGGGAATCTCCGGTAGCCAGCAAGCCTGCTTGGAGGTCTTCATCCGTGGCGGCGCCGTCCTGGTTGCCGCGACCCGCGCAAGTCTCAGACGTTGTCAGACCCTAATGGCCCAGTACGCAGATGTTCCGATGGACTTCGCCGATGCGACCCTCGTAGTATTGGCTGAGGAGACGGGCGTTCGCGACGTCTTCACCCTCGATAGGCGTGGGTTCGAGACATATCGGATCGGAAAGCACAGAAGCTTCCGCCTACGACCCTAGTGGGTCCAGAAATGGGGTAATGAATGGGGTGGCGGACGCGTTGACGGCGTGAGGCAAGTAATTTGCATAAGGAACCACTGGGCGTTTTCAATGAGGCCTCTCTCGGCAATGTCCTCGGGTGCACTGTGCTGTGGCGGCTGCGTGTCGGAAAGCGAGCACGATGAAATTTAACTACGAAAAGCTTTGCCGCTCTTGGAAATGGAAAATCCCCACCTACTACAACATCGGCCGCGACTGCACCGATAAGCACGCCCGGAGAAGATCCCACAGAAATAAAATCGCCTTGTACTGGGAGAATGAAGAAGGCGAGACCCAAAGATTTACCTTCGCCGACCTCGCAAGGCTTACCAACCAAGTAGGCAACGCTCTCCGGGCGCTTGGATTTCGAAAGCGCGACCGCCTGCTGATCCGCCTTCCCAACCTGCCCGAGTTTCCCCTGGTCTTCCTGGGAGCGATGAAGATCGGGGCCGTCCCGATTCCAAGCAGCACGATGCTGACCGCAGAAGAGGTTGCCTTCCTGCTGGACGACAGCCGACCGAAGGGTGTCGTCACGACACCCGAATTGTACGAGGCCGTCGAGGTCAACCGCGGTCGAAATAAAACACTCACGTCTGTCCTCATCGTCGGGAATCGTGTACCGCCCGGGTGTGTGAGCTTTTGGGACGTGGTAGAGAAAAGTTCTGCACATCTGGATGTCCCGGAGACCAAGGCGAATGATATGGCGTATATCTGCTACACCTCCGGGACGGCAGCCTTTCCAAAGGGTGTGGTCCACGCACAGCGCGCCCTCATCGGACATGATCCTGCTGCCCTCTACTGGCAGGCGCTGAAGCCCGACTATACCGTCATGCACGCAGGGAAACTCAACTGGACGTACACATTGGGGACAGGGTGTCTTGACCCGTGGCGTCGCGGTTGCTCGACGGTCATCTACGGCGGGGAGCACGACCCCAAGAAATTTTTTGAACTTATCGCGAAGTACCAGGTGAATGTCTTTATGGCTGTTCCGACGGTGTATCGCCAGATGCTTCGTGTCGCAGACGAAGTCGATCTTGACCTTTCGAGCCTTCATCATGCCCTGAGCGCCGGTGAACATCTGAGCGAAGGACTCTTCCTCGCTTGGAAAGACCGGCTGGGGGTAGAACTCCATGACGGACTGGGGATGAGCGAGTTCAGCTACTACCTTTCCAATATGCCCGGAATGTCCATTAAACCCGGCTCGCCAGGAAAGCCGCAGCCCGGGCACCGCTCTCTGCTCGTTGATGAAGGGGGGAAAGAGGTCGCTGGTGGACAGACGGGAGTCCTCGCCACTCCCAAGGACGATCCGGGAATCATGCTTCAATACTGGAAGAGGCCCAAAGAGACCGCCAAGATGTTTCGTGGAAAGTGGTTTATCAGCGGCGATTGCTTTACCAAAGATGAAGACGGGTATTTCTGGCTGGTGGGAAGAGAGGACGACATCATCACCACTTTCGGGTATCGGGTGTCACCCGTGGAGGTTGAAAGGGTTCTCGGTGGACACCCGGCGGTCCATGAGTGCGCCGTCACAGGTATAGGCGTGGCGGAGGACAAAACCATCACTGCGGCTTTTGTCGTCCTTCACCACGGAACACATGAGCGCGAGAAACTCAAGCAGGAGTTGTTAGAGTATGCCCAGAAGCGTCTCGCCAAGTATAAATGCCCGCGAGAGCTCTTCTTCCTCGAATCCCTTCCGAAGACTGCCAATGGAAAGGTCCAGCGGAAGGTGCTCAGGGAGAGCTGGAACACGAATGAGATGTCGCACCACGCCATGAGGGGCGATAGGTAAGGAATGGGTGCTACAGAGGAGATGTCGATGAGTACGAAGAAACCCCATCTGAGTTTTTTTGAGAATGTGTCGTTCAATTTCGAGAAGGCCGCGGCCTTCACACCACATCCCCGAGGTCTGCTGGGCGTCATCAAGGCCTGTAACAGTGTCTATGCCTTTCAATTTCCCGTCCGCTCTCAGCGAGGCTACGAGGTCATTTCCGGCTGGCGGGTTGAACACAGCCATCACAAGCTTCCGGTCAAAGGGGGCATACGATACTCCGAGCAAGTGGACGAAGACGAAGTGAAGGCCCTCGCCGCCCTCATGACCTACAAGTGCGCAATCGTCGATGTGCCTTTTGGTGGCGCGAAGGGGGCGGTGAAGATCGACCCGAAAAAATACACGCCCCACGAGGTGGAGCAGATCACCCGGCGGTATACCGCCGAGCTGATCAAGAAGAACTTCATCGGTCCAGGGGTGGACGTGCCCGCCCCGGACTACGGAACCGGACCCCGAGAGATGGCCTGGATTGCGGATACCTATACGGCGTTCCACCCAGGACAGATCGATGCCCTGGCGTGCGTGACCGGCAAGCCCATGTCATCGGGAGGCATTCAGGGAAGGATGGAGGCCACCGGGCGCGGGGTGTTCTTCGGTCTTCGGGAGGTCTGCGGTCACGAAGAGGATATGAAGAGCCTTGACCTCTCCAAGGGGTTGGAGGGAAAGAGGATCGCGGTCCAGGGGTTAGGAAACGTGGGGTATCACGCCGCAAAGTTCTGTCAGGAAGGGGGATGTGTTCTCGTCGGAGTAGCCATGCCCGAAGGCACCATCTACAATCCCAAGGGATTGGACCTGAATGGCGTGCTGAAGCACCGGCAAGAGACGGGTTCGATCCTGAACTTTCCCAGAGCCACCAACCTCGCCAGCAGCGCCGACGTCCTCGAGTGTGAGTGCGACATTTTGATCCCAGCCGCTCTCGAGAATCAGATCACCGAGGCTAACGCCCCGCGGATTCGAGCGAAAATCATCGCGGAAGGGGCCAACGGTCCCACGACGGCGGCTGGGGAAGAAATCCTCTTGCAGAAAAAGGTGATGGTGATCCCGGACATCTACCTGAACGCCGGTGGGGTGACCGTCTCGTATTTTGAATGGCTCAAGAATCTTTCCCATGTTCGGTTTGGGAGAATGGGCAAGCGGTTTGAAGAGACGGCCTTCGAGAAGATGCTGCGGGCCGTCGAGACGGCGACCGGAAAGACCTTTTCCGAGGCCGAAAGGCGCGTCATCGCCCACGGGGCCGACGAGCTTGACCTGGTCAATTCCGGTCTCGAGGAGACCATGATCAACGCATATTGTGAGGTCCGCGAGATATGGAAGAGTGATCGAAAGATCCCGGACCTCCGGACGGCAGGATTCATCAGCGCCATCAACAAGATCGCCGTATCGTACGAGGAGATGGGGATCTTCCCGTAAGTGCATGAGGCGTGGGCGATGACCACCTGGATCTGGACGGGGCTCCTCGTGTTTGTGGTGCTGATGATTGTGCTGACCCTGGGGGTCTTCCATCGGAAAGCCCGGAAGGGACTGACCGGCCTAGCCGTGCTCACCTATAAGAACGCGAGGAGGGTCGTGATCTTGCTCCTCGGCAGCAGCGTGCTGCTGGTCGGTGTGGCGATGATCATTCTACCCGGCCCGGCGATTCTTGTGATCCCCGCAGGCCTGGCGATTCTCGCAACGGAGTTTGCATGGGCCAGAGCTCTCCTCCACAAGATAAAGGACAAGGCGCGGGACCTCTCGGGCGCCGCCAACATTTCTCCAAAACGACCCGACGGCGAAAGTTGACGAGGTGGCCCCCCTCCCGTCCTGTTCCTTCTGCACAGGCACATTCATTCACCACGGGAATCAATCATCAAGTCCGCAATCCATGTTTGCGGAGGGAACAATGGAAATTCGATTCTGGGGCGCGGCGCGGACGGTCACTGGCTCGATGCACCTGCTGACGATCGGGGGAAGACAGCTCCTGCTGGAGTGTGGGCTGTATCAAGGCAAGCGCAGCGAGGCATATGATCGCAACAAACAGCTCCCGTTCAACGCCGCGTCGATCGAGGCCTGCATATTATCGCATGCGCATATCGACCATTCAGGCGTGCTGCCGGTGCTGGTCAAGAACGGGTTTGAGGGCTGCATATACGCCACGTCGGCGACGCGCGACCTGTGCGCCGCGATGCTGCTCGACTCGGCGCATATCCAAGAGAGCGATGTCCGCCATGTCAACAAGATCCGGGCCCAACGGGGCCAGCCGCCTTTCAAGCCCCTGTATACGCAGGCCGACGCCGTCGAGGCCCTCACACACTTCGTCAGCGTGGAGTACCATCACACATGTGAGCCAATACCCGGCGTGCAGGCCGTGTTTCGGGACGCCGGGCACATGCTCGGATCGGCCATGGTGATCCTGGACATCGAAGAGGAGCACCGCAAACGCCGGGTCGTGTTTACCGGCGATCTTGGCCGTCCGAACCTGCCGATTCTGCGCAACCCGGAATCCGTCGATCGCGCCGACGTGCTGATCATCGAAGGGACGTACGGCGGGCGCTTCCATAAACCGATCGAGAGCGCACAGGGCGAGCTGTGCCACATCGTTTCACGCACGGTCGATCGCGGGGGGTTGGTGATCGTCCCTGCGTTTGCCGTCGGAAGGACGCAGGAACTCGTCTATGACCTCCACAAGTTGTTCGAAGCGAAACGGCTGCCGTCGATATCGATCTACGTCGATAGCCCGCTGGCAGTCGATGTGACGGAGGTGTTCCGACGGCATCCCGAAGTGTACGATCGCGAGACAGTTGATTTCGTGGGCGGTCCTGGTGGGCGCGACCCGTTCGGATTCTCACGGCTGACCTACATTCGGGATGTCGAGCAATCCAAAGCGTTGAACAATCGGCGCGAGCCGGCGGTGATCATCGCGGCATCGGGCATGTGCGAAGCGGGGCGTGTGCAGCATCACCTCAAGCATCATATGGGCGATCCGCGCAACACTGTGCTGTTCGTGGGGTATCAGGCCGAGCATACGCTGGGCCGGAAGCTGCTGGACGGCTGGAAGCGTGTGAAGATCTTCGGCGACGAATATGATGTGGGGGCCGAGATTGTACGGCTGGACGCATACAGCAGCCACGCGGATCATGATGGGCTCGTTGGTTACGCGCGCAGCATGGTTCAGCGGCCACGACAGACCTTCATCGTGCATGCCGAGGTGCAGCCTGCTGAGGCTTTGCGCGACGGGATGCGCGGGATTGGGCTGGAGAACGTGATGATTCCAGACCGAGGTGACGTGGCGGAGATAGGATAATGGGGGATACGTTTGACAGTCTGCAAAGGCAGATGGATCACCGGTCGGCGGAGGTGGCAACCACCGCTGTATCGATCAGATTTTTTGCGCCTGGCGTTCTCGAGGTATAGGATACGGCGCGAGCCTGCGCCGGAAGAAGGCGATGGAGCATATAGGGTTTCTCAGGGATCTGGTGGCGGTCTTCGGGGTTTCGACGCTGGTGGTGTTTCTTTTCCGCCGCCTGCGGCAGCCGACGATCGTGGGTTTCCTCGCCTCGGGCGTTCTGGTGGGCCCCTATGGGTTGAGCCTCATCGCCGATGTAGCTCAGGTGGAGCTGTTGGCCGAGATCGGCGTGGTCCTCCTCCTCTTCACCATCGGCCTGGAGTTCTCGATCTCCAAGCTCGACCGGCAGATGGTTCTGTGGGGGGGGAGCCTCCAGGTGGGCGGGACCATCCTGCTCATTTCAGCGGGGGCCTGGGTTCTTGGCCTGCCGAGGGAGCAGGCGGTCTTCTTCGGGTTCCTCCTTGCCCTGTCGAGTACCGCCATCGTGCTCAAGATCCTGATGGACCGAGGAGAGATCGACTCGCCGCAAGGCCGCTTTACCGTCGGGATCCTCCTCTTCCAAGATCTCTGCGTCGTTCCCCTGATGCTCCTCACGCCACTCCTGAGCGGCAAAGAGGCCTCGAGTCCGGTCGCCATCCTCTGGGTGCTGAGCAAGGTCGTCTTCACCGTCACCCTGATCTTTTTCCTCTCCCGCTTCCTCGTCCCGAGGATCCTCTTTGAGGTGGTGAAGCTGAGGAGTCCGGAGGTCTTTATCATCTCTATCATCCTCATCTGCCTGGGGACCGCCTGGGCCACGGCGCAGATCGGCCTCTCCCTTGCCCTGGGGGCATTCCTCGCGGGAATGGTCATCGCCGAATCGGAGTATTGCCATCAGGCCCTCGCGAACATCGTGCCCCTGCGGGATAGTCTCAGCAGCCTCTTCTTCATCTCGGTGGGGATGTTGATGGATGCGGGCACCCTCTTGGCCCACCCGTTCGCGGTCGCCGGGACGCTATCGGCCATCCTGATCGGAAAGACGGTCGTGGCCGTCGGGAGCGTTCTGGCGCTTGGGTATCCCCTGCGCGTGGCTGCATTGGTGGGGTGCGCGCTCGCCCAGGTGGGAGAGTTCTCCTTTGTCCTTTCTCGCGTAGGATGGGAGTGGGGGCTCATCACTCCACAGGTCAATCAGTATTTCCTCTCTGCCTCGGTCGTCAGCCTTCTCCTGACCCCGTTCATGATTGAGGTGAGCCCGACGCTGGCGCGGCGGGTCGGCCGCCTGCGCTGGATCGAGCGGAGGTTTCCGGGGCGGAGCTTCCAAGACCTTCGGCCTGAGGGAGTGGAACTCCGCGACCACGTGATCATCGTGGGGTACGGTCCCACCGGTCGGAACCTCTCCCGAGTCCTCAAGGCGACGCAGGTGCCCTACTGCATTCTGGAGATGAACGGCGAGACCGTGAGACGGATGCGGAGGATGGGAGAGCCCATCTATTACGGGGACGTCTCGAGCCGAGAGGTCCTGAAGCACCTGATGATCCAGCACGCCCGATCCCTGGTGGTGGCCATCTCTGACCCCCCCTCGATCCGTCGGGCGGTCCGGCTGGCCCGGGAGCTCAATCCCCACCTCCACATCGTCGTCCGGACCCGGTACGAGGCTGAGATCGACGAATTGCACCTTCTGGGAGCGGATGAGGTGATCGCAGAAGAGTTCGAGACGTCCATCGAGCTCTTTGCACGCGTTCTGCGCCGTTATCATGTCCCCCGGGCGGTGATCGAAGAGCAGGTGGACAAGGTACGGGGGGAGCGATACGAGATGCTGCGCCAGTTGCAGGTGCCTCCACTGCAGCAGGCGGATGTGGCTCGAATCTTTGCGCAGGTCGATATGGAGACGTATCTGGCCCGAGAGGCGGCCTCCACCACGGGCAAGACCCTGGGCGAGCTGCACATCCGGCATCGGACAGGCGCCTCGGTGGTGGCGGTGATCCGGGACGGGAGGGTCTGGGCCAACCCCGGGCCGGACCACCGGATCGCGGCGGGGGAGGTGCTCGTCCTGGTGGGGAACCGGCACCAGGTGGAGCGAGCCCTGGTCCTCCTTGACCACGGGGAGGGAAAGGTGGGTGCCGGGGACGGGGAGCACACGGTGAAGCCGCCGGACGGCGTAACCTGAAGGGAGACCCGTCTTTCACCACCGGAGGGGGAGAACGGAATGTTCTTAGCGGTGCGATGTCAGCCCGAAGGGATCGTCGAAGAAACAACGGACCTCGCCTCACTCGGTCCCTCCTGCCTCAAGCTGGCATCGTTCCTGCATGGTCCCCCCGGTGAATCGAGAGCGTCTCTCCTATGCAGAATGAGAGCCTCATATCGGTCTTTAGCGTGCTCATCGCAGCGACGGGCATCTCGTTGGTCTTCAAGGACTATCTGGCCAGCCTCGTTGGGGGCATCATCCTGCGGCGGATTCGACAGGTCAAACCCGGCGTCCGCATCAAAGTTCTGATCATGCCGGCCATTACCATCAAAGGCGATGTCATCAGCGTCGGGGCGCTTCGCACGACGCTGCACGAGGTAGGCGACGGCGAGAGACTGCCCAGCGTCCGCACGGGGAGGATCGTGAAGGTTCCCAACTTTACGCTGGTGAACAGCCCCCTCGTCATTTACGACGAGCAGATCACCGACGAGGTCATCGCCTACGAGACGCGGCCCTTTACTCACCTGGATACCCTTGAAGAGGATATGCGGGCGGCCATCAGCAAGGATGGTCACGAGGTGATTGAGGTGGGCTTATACCAGAAAGAGGACCGGCTGATCGTCCACGGGATCTTTACCGTCCACACGCATGAGGCGGGCGACGTCCGCGGCCGCATTCTGAAAGCATTCCTGGAGCGCCGCCAGGCGCGCGCCGCTCACGCCGAGGCCTCGACTCCCCTCAGGGTCCAGTAGCGACCTGGCATGGACTGTGGAAGCGGTCCAGCGTCCGCGGGGTCTTACGGATTCCCAGGCCAGTTGCTATCCGTTGGTGGGAAAGTAGGCGTTTCTCAGATACTGGGTCAGCATCCGCTGCGTGTTGAAAAACGAGCCGTTCAGAGAGATAGCCGAGCGCTGGACCTCGGCAAACGCGCTGGGCCGCCCGTAAAAGAGCGGGAGAATGACGTGCTCGAGCTTGGCGTACAGCAGGGTCACCTCGCCGAAGGGATCATCCGGGGGCTCTTGCCCATCCCCTATGGACCAGCCGGTTATGCCCTCCACGTGGCCTTCGATCCACCACCCGTCCAACACACTTAGACTCGGCACCCCGTTTAAAGCCGCCTTCATGCCGCTGGTGCCCGAGGCCTCGAGCGGCCTCTGCGGGGTGTTTATCCAGAGGTCCACACCGGCGCAGAGCTGCCGGGCCAGAGCCATATCGTAGTTCTCCAGATACAGCACGTGCACAGCGTCACCGAGGGCGGCCGACGCGTCAAAGATGCGCCGAATGATCACCTTCCCCCCTTCATCCCAGGGATGGGCCTTTCCTGCATAGATGATCTGCAACGGGCCCACTCGACGCGTAATCCCCCGAAGGCGGTCCAGGTCGTAGAACAACAGGTCTGCCCGTTTGTACGGGGTGGCCCGCCGTGCAAAGCCGAGGGTCATGGCCGCCTGATTGAGGCGGACACCGGTTCGCTTTTCAACCTCGTCCAAGAGTTCCCGTTTGGCCTCGGCATGGGCCTGCTGGATCTCGTGCAGGGGGATGCCGACCGCGTAGCGGAGGTAGTGGTTATCATACCGCCACTCCGGTATGCGCCGGTCGTAGAGGGTGCGAAAAGGCGGCGCCGTCCAGGTGACGGCGTGCACGCCATTGGTGATGGCGTTGATGGGGTAGTGGGGAAACATATCAGTAGAGACCTCGCCATGTCGCATGGCCACGCCGTTGGTATAGTTGGCGAACCGGAGGGCGAGGTATGTCATGTTGAGGGTTCCGTCCGTGTAACAGTGCATTCGCTCCAGGGCGGCAGCTCGCTCCGCCCCAAGGACGTGGCGGACAAGGTCGACTGGGAACTGGTCGTGCCCCGCCGGGACGGGCGTGTGGGTCGTGAAGACGCACTTGCGACGGACGGCCTCCACGTCCGGGTCGGTGGCGCTCTGAAGGCCTCGTCCCTCGGTTTGCCGCTCGAGCAATGCGAGGGCGAGGAGGGCGGAGTGTCCCTCGTTCATGTGGTAGACTCCGACCGTGTCGTCACCCAGGGCGCGCAACATCGCCACACCGCCCAAGCCCAGGACCGCCGCTTGGCAGAGGCGGTAGTGGTCGTCTCCGCCATAGAGATAGTCGGTGAGCGTCTGATCCCAGGGGCTGTTTTCGGGCAGGGCGGTGTCGAGGAAGTATACGGTTACCGTATGCCCGGATACGCCACGCACAACGTAACGCCACGCGGCGACGCGCACCTGCCGGCCTTCGATGTCGAGCGTCACGCGAGTCGGTACGGGTTCCAGTACCTCTTCCGGAGCCCACAGGGCCGGGGTCTCGGACTGGTTTCCCCCGGGATCGAGGTGCTGGGTGAAATACCCCTTCCGATGGAGGAGGGTGACTCCCACCATGGGGACCCCGAGATCGGCGGCGGACCGGAGCGTGTCGCCAGCCAGCACCCCCAGGCCGCCGGCGTACGTGGGGATGGCAGGTTCAAGACCCACCTCCATCGAAAAATAGGCAATACTGTGTGGATGGGCCCCTTGCGCCGAGGCTGAAGGCTCCATGTTCACACGGGACCCCCTCGTTGGTGTTCAATCATCCGCCAGCACGCTGCCTGTGCAACCGCTGGGATGTCACCACATCAGCGGCCGAGTCCTCAAAAGGGAAGCATATACCACGCTCCCGACTCCCTGGCAACGCCCATCGAGAACCTTTCCATCACCGCTCGCTCTGCACTCCGCTCTGTACAAGGACGGCGCCGCTTCGGGGCGCGAGCTTGAGCTCGCGGAGCATTCCAGCCGCAATCGGCCATCGTGCCTCGCTCCCCGTGTCCAGCAGAAGGCCCTCGCTCACGCCAAGGGCCTTGACCGGCACATCGATCACCCGGGCATCCGACGCCACATTCAGCGCGATGATGCACACCTGATCGGCGACCTTCCGGCCAAAGACATACAGGTCGTTGTCGGCATACAGGCGGACATACGCGCCGTGCCGCAGGGCCCGGTAGGTGCGGCGGAGCGCGATGCATTGTTTGACAAAGGCAAGCAGATCGTGATTCCACTGCGATCGCTCCCACGGAAACGCCCTGCGGCACTCGGGATCGTGTCCCCCGGCCAGCCCGATTTCGTCGCCATAGTAGATGCACGGCGCGCCCGGATAAGTGAAGAGGAACAACAGGGCGAGTCGGAAGGCCGTCTGGTCGCCGCCAACGCTCGTGATGAAGCGCGGGATGTCGTGAGTGCTCAGGACATTAAGCTGAGCTTGGCTGATGGCGGGATCGTAGAGGCTCAGGATCCAGCCGATCCGGTCGGCAAACTCGATGCCGCTGAGCGGGCGGACATCACGGAAGCTCTGCAGGCGGTGGATTCCTTCAAGGTCAAGCCGCTCGCCCCCGAAGAAACCCAAGCACGCGGCCGTGAGCAGATAGTTCATGATCGCGTCAAACTGATCGCCCTGGAGCCAGCGTGTCGCCTCGTGCCAGATCTCGCCGACGATGTAGGCATCGGGGTTTGCGGCCTTGACCCGGCGGCGAAACTCTCGCCAGAATTCATCGTCGTTGATCTCGGCCGGCACATCCAACCGCCAGCCGTCGATGCCGAATTCGATCCAGTGGGTGGCCACGCTCCACAGGAACTCGCGCACCGCCGGCGTCTGGGTGTTAAATTTCGGTAACGCGGGCATGTCCCACCAGGCTTGATAGCCAATGGCCTCGTAGCTGCCGACGCTCCTGCGTAACGCCTCCTGCGATGCCGGATCGGGATACGCGCCGAAGTGGCGCTCGCCCGACAGGCGGTCCGGATGGAAGTGAAACCAATCGACATACGGGGAGGCGGCGCGGTTCTCCAAGGTATGGTGGAACTGCCAGAGGCCGCGGCTGGCGTGGTTGAAGACCCCATCGAGCACGATGCGGATGTTTCGGCCGTGGGCGGCATCGATGAGTTCGCGTAAGGCGGCGTTGCCGCCGAGGAGCGGATCGACGGTGAAATAGTCGTAGGTGTGGTACCGATGATTGGCCGCCGAGGCGAAGACGGGATTGAAATAGATCGCGGTGACGCCCAGCTCTTGGAGGTAATCGAGGTGTTCGATGACCCCCAACAGGTCCCCCCCCTTGAAGCCGAGCACAGTTGGGGGGCTGTCCCACGGTTCAAAGTTGAGATTCTTAGGGAGGCGACTGCTCTTGGCGAAACGATCGGGAAAGATTTGATAAAAGACCGCGTCTTTGACCCACTCCGGTGCGACGACCGGCATGCACGCTCCTTCTAGCGAGGTCACTGGTCGAGCAATTATAACATATGCACCCGCTGAAACCATCGGTGCAGAGCTTCATCGGGCGCCGAGACGACCTGTCTTGCGCGTGGTGATTCGGTAAAAAAATACTTGACAGCGGGAAATGGGTGTATATACTCCCAAGTGTGGACGGCTCGACGAGAGGCGATGAAAACGAACCGAGACACGGTAGAGCAGCAGATTAGGAAGTTGGCGGAAGAGGAGGCGCGGGGCTGTGCTTGCGGCAATATCCGCCAGGCAGCCCGTGCGGTTACCCAGTTGTACGATGAGGCGTTGCGGCCTACTGGTCTTCGGGCCACGCAGTTCGGCATCCTGGGAGCGACGATGGTGATGGGGCCACTCACTGTGTCAAAGCTGGCCGACGTGACGGTGACGGACCGCACGACGTTGACACGAAACCTCAGGCTGCTCGCGAAGAGGGGCCTCATCCGCATTCAGACGGGGAATGACCGGCGCGAGCGGGAGGTAACGCTGACGGACCGAGGGCGCGAGGCCCTGGCCAAGGGGTACCCGTTCTGGCAAAAGGCACAGACCCACGTGGTGAAAGGGTTGGGCGAAGAGCGGTGGAAGAGCCTGCGCGAGGGATTATCCGCAGTGGTCTCGTTGACACGAGGGAGTTAACGCTCATTTTTTTGAGCATATACGTGTAGTTACACTCTGTTTGCGTCAGACGCCAGGTCGTCTAATTACTGCGAGGGAGGTGAATGGAATGCTTGACTTGATTCTGCCACTCAGTATCGTCATGAGCTTGCTGTCCTATAGCCTCATCGCAAATTGGTATGTGATGCCAGCTCTGGCGTCTACGCCCCGTGAGAAAGCACTTACAGCTCTCTTGCTTCCCCACAGCTTCCGGCACATCGGCATGGCGTTTCTTATTCCTGGTGTGACCGCAGAAGTATTGCTGCCGCGCTTCGCGAATCCAGCCGCCTATGGGGATCTGCTTGCGGCCCTGCTTGCCTTACTTGCCATAATGGCATTGCGCTGGCGATGGGCTGCGGCCATACCGTTCGTATGGATCTTCAACATTGAAGGATCGCTCGACTTACTCAATGCTCTCTATCGCGGCTTTCGGCACATCCCTGAGGGCGACCTTGGAGCCACCTATTTCATCCCTGCGGTCATCGTCCCTGCCCTCTTGGTCACCCACTTCATAGTTTTCAAGGTCCTGTTGAAACCAGGGGCTACCCAGGGGGAATCGTAGGCTGCTTCACGCGGTTCATGGATGAGTGGTAATCGCTGCAACATGCCGGGGAGAAAGGAGGGAAGCTTGATGAACGCAATTCAGGCCCATGAGTTTGGAGGGCCGGAGGTTCTTCCCGTACGAGGAGGTCCCCGATCCTAAGCTGGAAACCGGGGTGAGGTAATCGCCAGCCGCACTTCCGCGGCCGGTAAGGCCTGCCCCGGGGGTCTCACGCAGGCATCTGGGTCGAGCTAACCGGCAGATACGAAGGGTGAATCCGTGCGCCGCTTCCGTCCGTATATAGAAGAAGGGAGGGCGGATAGGTCAACGCGGCCGAAACCTTTAGGAATGGGAGGCATCTAATGGGTAGTAGAAGAAAGGAGCGAGATCTCGACCGAAGCACCAATCAGGGGGAAAGACCGGTGGCAACCATCGTCGAATACAGCGCCCAAAAACGATCCATCAATGTCTACCCGACGAGGATCATCTCCCCGCCCGTGCCGAGTCAGTGCTGTGGGGCGCATACCGTTCGGGTGGGCGAGATCCAGGACGAGCGCGGGTGGCCATTTGTATATCAGCGCTGTGCGGCTTGTGGTTTTACGGTGCGGCGATTCGCTCCACCTGAGGAGGTGTTGGAGGCGAGAAGGATCTGGCGAAATGGGGGGCGCGAAATCCGCACGCCTGATGCGGCGTAGGGGGAAACACTAGAGGAGAGAAGATAGGAGACAAAGGAGCGAAAGATGAAACTGTGGCACACAATGTTCATCCTGACCTTCATCGTTCTGTACGGCACCTTGAGCGTCGCCATTCTGAGCAGCTGGGTGTATGAAAAGGCCAGGGCCCTTCACGGGCGTCGAGTGCTCTTTCGTCGAAAAGGCCTGCGAGCGCTCCTCCTGGTCATTCTCACCACGCTCGCCGTCAGCGCCAGTCCGCTGCATGCCGGGTCCGAAACGACGGTGGCCAACCTGCGAGGAGATCAGGTCCGCGTCCCGATGGAGGTCCCGCCGAAGGAGCGCTTTGTTCTGCAGCGGCTCATCAGCGTGGATGACCGCTTGATCGTGTTTCTCTACCGGGACCCCAAATTCCGACAACCGGTGGATTATGCGGAGACATATAACCTGATGGGTGAACTCCTGGAGATCACCTGGGTCGAGCCCACTGGAGGTCTCACGATAGCCAGAGACATCAATCTGGGTAATCCGAAGGCCAAGGGGCCAGCTCGGGTTCTGGAAATCGTCGGTTTTCGTCAGCACGGTTTCTCTCCCGACCGCCAAACGGATACGCTGACCGAGGACGCTGACATCCCGTTGCATGTGAAGTAGCTGACGGGGCGCTCTAAGCCATCGGCCCCGCGGCCCGGTCGGTGGGGAATCGTGGGGCCGGAGAGAGGAGAAAAGGCGATGGGAACGATGATAACGCTGTGGCTCCTTCTCGTACTTATCGTCGCAGGACTTGCTGGGCAGAGCTGAGGGAAAGGGACGTCTGTTTCCTAATTTTTTTGGGCTGATCAGTGTATTTACACGAGATGACTGGACGAGGAAAGGTAGAGGCGAATGACACGATTCAACAATCCTGAAAGGAGGACAGTCCAATGGCAAAGAGAACGGCGAAAACAGTGCTGGCGCTCGTCGCTGTAATAGCGGTCACCCTTGCGGGTCTGTTCATGACCGCCGCTCCCATGCACCAAGTTTCGGAGGCAGCGACACCGAAGAAGTACCGTACACTTCACAAGACCATCAAGGTGGACGGGGTCGACATCTTCTACCGTGAGGCGGGGCCAAAGAATGCACCGACGATCTTGTTGCTCCATGGATTTCCCACGTCGTCCCACATGTTCCGCAACCTGATTCCGGCGCTGTCGGACACGTTCCACGTAGTGGCTCCGGACTATCCGGGCTTCGGCAACAGTTCCATGCCCACCGTGGACGCATTCGACTACACCTTCGATAACCTCGCGGAGATCATGGACAAATTTACGCAAAAGCTGGGACTGCGGAAGTACACGCTGTACGTCATGGATTACGGGGCGCCTGTTGGGTATCGTCTCGCGGCCAAGCACCCTGAGAGAGTTCAAGGGCTCATTGTGCAGAACGGCAACGCGTATGAAGAGGGGCTGCGGGAATTTTGGGAGCCGTTTCTCGCCTACTGGAAAGACCGGAGCGAGAAGAACGCCGAGCCTCTAAGGAAGTCCCTGAACCTCGAGGCAACCAAGTGGGTGTACACACACGGCGTCCGCAACCCCGAGGCGATCAGCCCCGAAAACTGGATTGTGGACCAGTACTTCCAGGATCGGCCGGGGAATAAAGCTATTCAGCTCCAATTGTTCTACGACTACGGGTCGAATCCGCGGCTGTACCCCGAGTGGCAAGCCTACTTTCGCGAGCATCAGCCGCCCACCTTGATCGTCTGGGGCAAGAACGACTTCATCTTCCCGGCCGAAGGCGCGCACCCGTATAAGCGCGATCTGAAAAATATTGAGTTCCACCTGCTTGATACGGGGCACTTCGCTCTCGAGGAGGATGGCGATCTGATCGCAGGCCACATCCAACAGTTCATGAACACCAAAGTCGTTTCGGTGGCCACGAGTCATTAGTTGACACGGGGTCGTCCTCTCCCGAGGGCGACCCCAGGTTCCACAAAAAAGGAGGTAATGGAAATGAAATACGTGACGGTCACCGACGAGATCTTCGAGAGCGAAGTGCTCGAAAGTTCTGAGCCGGTTCTGGTGGATTTCTGGGCGAGTTGGTGTGGCCCGTGTCGAATGATCGCCCCGGTGATCGAGGAGCTGGCGGTGGATTTCGAAGGTCGCGCCAAACTGGCCAAGGTGGACGTTGATCGCAATCCCCAGGTCGCCGCGCGATACGACATCCGCTCCATCCCGACCCTGCTCCTTTTCAAAGACGGCCAGGTTGTGGATCGGGTGATCGGGGTGGCGCCTAAGCAGGTACTCGCTGACAAGTTCAACACCCTGCTCAAGGCGGCGTAAGACGACAAGCGGATAGGTAGACCCGAGACATGGAAGAGGGTGTGATGAAAGCACTGCTGACCGAAATTAGTCTCTTCTCTGCGTTTGATCTTGGGCCGTTGGGGCTGGCAAACCGGATCGTTATGGCGCCCATGACACGGAGCCGGGCTGGGGCCGGCAATGTACCGCAGCCCGTGAGTGCGGAATACTATGCCCAACGGGCGTCTGCTGGCCTGATCATCACCGAGGCCACACAGGTGTCAGCGCAAGGGGTTGGATACACGAGTACGCCCGGCATTCACACTCGTCAGCAGGTCGAGGGGTGGAAAGCTGTCACCCAGGCTGTTCACCGGCGCGGAGGGACGGTTTTCCTGCAGCTCTGGCATGTGGGTCGGATTTCCCATCCCTCGCTGCAACCTGACGGCGGTCTTCCGGTGGCTCCTTCCGCGGTCAAGCCGAGGGGTGAGGCGTACACGTACCAGGGGCTTCAACCCTTTGTGACCCCGAGGGCATTGGAGACGGATGAAATCCCTGAGGTCATCGAGCAATTTCGTAGTGCCGCCCGGTACGCACGTGAGGCCGGCTTTGACGGAGTTGAGATTCATGCGGCCAACGGGTACCTCATTGACCAGTTTCTGCGGGATGGGACCAACCACCGCACCGACCGCTACGGCGGCAGCATTTCGAGCCGCGTACGCCTCCTCATCGAGGTCACGGAGGCGGTGAGCGCCGCGTGGGGTTCTGAGCGCGTCGGGGTCCGGCTGTCGCCGACATCCACATTTAACGACATGAGCGACTCGGACCCGGCCGCGACATTCGCCTACACGGCCCGACGGCTGAACGAGTATGGTATTGCCTACCTTCACGTTATCGAGCCGGTATTTCCGGACGTGCCCGAGGATGAACGTGTAACGCCTCGGCTGCGACAGGTGTTCGAAGGTCCCTTCATGGTCAACGGCGGATATGACGTGGCCTCGGGCCACGAGGCAATCGCGAGCGGCAGAGCCGACCTGGTGTCCTTTGGCGTGCTGTTTCTTGCCAATCCGGACCTGCCCCGACGGTTCGCGATCGGGGCCTCGCTCAACACCCCGGATCCCTCGACCTTCTACGGCGGTGACGGCCGCGGCTACACCGACTATCCATTCTTGGAAGCTTCTATGAATGCAGCAAGATGCGTCTTGGAGGAAGCGTGCAACACAGCTTCTTAACGGGGACAAGGGGGTCATGGGGCTGCCACTTGTTATGACAACGCTTCTGGTGCTCCTTCCATCAATTCACTCCTGGGCGCAGTCCCGCTTCGTCGAGGAGCTACGAACGTTCTCAACGCGCTACCACGAGGACCCGTCACGGCTCGATACCATCCGGGACGGGTTAGAGCGGGCGGTGAAGATCAATCGCCACGTCGAGGATCTTGTGGCGCTCGCCCAAGTCTACTTCATCTGGGCAGAGGTGCGAGCCACGAGCGACGAGCAGAAGCTCGCAGCTTACAATCGTGGTAGGGAGGCCGCGAATCAGGCCAGGAATTTGGATTCTTCGAATCCAGAGGCTCACTTCTGGTACGGGGCCAACACCGCCCGGTGGGGCCAAACCAAGGGGGTGGTCCGGTCACTTTTTCTCCTTCCTACAGTTCAGGAGGCGATTCAGCGCATCCTCGACCTCGACCCGAACTTCAACCTGGTCTACGCCCTGGCAGGGAACGTCTTCTACGAAGTCCCAGGGCTACTAGGCGGGGACCTGGACAAGGCAGAGGCAATGTTTAGGAAGGGGCTTGAGCTTGACCCCCAGTTTACCGTGATGCGCGTCGGGCTGGCGAAGACGCTTATCAAAAAGGGGCAGATCGCAGAGGCGCGACGGGAACTAGAAGCCGTCCTAAACGAGAAGGAACCGCGAAACCTGGCCGACTGGACCCTCAAGGACTCCAAAGAAGCACACATCCTCCTGCAATCCATCCAAAGGAGATCCTAGTGCATCCTTTTGGTGACGGGAGAGTTACTAACCAAACATAGGGAGGGAAAAAAGATGGCTTGGATCAAGACTTTTGAGGAAGATGAGGCGCGAGGTCTTCTCAGATGGGTCTATGGGTTCCTGAGTTGGTCGCGGGGAAGGGTCCCGAATATCGTCAAGGTGTCCAGTCTCCATCCCCGTCTTCTAGTAACTCTCGGCCCTCTTTTTCGCACCATCATGGAGGGTTCGTCTCCGCTAACGCGGGCGCAACGCAAGATGGTCGCCGTTGTCGCTTCGAAGGTCAACAACTGTTTCTATTGAACTGACTCCAACGGAGAGTTTCTCCGTCAAGAAATGAAGGACACAAAATTGGCTGATGCGTTGATGGAGGATTATCATACCGCTCCACTTCAACCAGAGATGAAACAGCTCTTGGCCTTCGCCGAGAAGATGGCCTTGGACGCTAGCCGGATTACCCGCGAGGATATCGAGGGACTGCGCAATGCAGGTTTCTCAGATCGGGCGATCTTGGATGCCGCGCATGTCACCGGCTTCTTTAGCTATATGAACCGGGTGGTGCAAGCCTTAGGCCTCGACGCTCAGGCGGCACGCGAGGCTCAGGCGTTGTCGAGATAATTGAATCAAAATCTCTAGTGTGTCCAG
>Ga0247727_10006152_pt1 | contig 23747 bp, 18 predicted proteins | sample WisWelCaveWW1625_FD_202498 | JGI IMG/M metagenome (GOLD analysis project Ga0247727, IMG submission 202498) | Biofilm microbial communities from Wishing Well Cave, Virginia, United States - WW16-25 | ecosystem: Environmental > Aquatic > Deep subsurface > Groundwater > Cave microbial mat | place... | reverse complement strand
CTTCTTCCGCCGCTACCGCGGCGGAAGAAGCAAGAGGAAGAACAAGAAGATGGTTTCGGGCAGCCCGTTCTAGCTCATTAATCATCTTCACCCGCCGGTCGAGCCGGCGGGGGTCGGTGAGGATGAGCGAGAAGTCTCAAAAATTGGGCCTACTTTGGCTTCTTGTCGCGTTCTTGTGCCCGCTTCTTTTTCTTTTCCTCTTCGGCCACAATTTCCATGAACTCCTCGTCGCTTAGATTGTCGCTGGAGCTGGAGGGGCCCATGGTCTCGATGTTCTCCTCGCCGAGCGAGACGGAACTCTTGCTCGGCCGTTGCGAATCGTCGTCTTCGCCTGGCTGATCGGCCTTGGCGACGGGCACGTTGAGAAGATCGAGTGCCGCGTCTTCATCGGATTTGGGTTTGATCTCCACCTTTCGGCGGGCCGCCACCTTGGACTTGTCGCCTTGCTTCGTCAGACCGGCACGCTCCAAGAGCGAGAACCGCATGATGTCCTCGTGCAGTTCGTCCACTTCGGCGTCGGCACTGCGGGATGTTGTCGGCGTATAGTCGAGTCGGAAGCGGTGCTTTGAGATCGTTACTTCGTCGCCGGGATAGATGCGCTTTTCGAGCACGCGTTCGCCGTTCACCTTGACGCCGTTGCGGCTCTTCATGTCCTTGATCTTCCAGTAGCCCTGCTCCAGGATCAGCTCGCAATGGTTGTTCGAGACGTTGGCGAACGGCAGGCAAATATCGCAGGTCTGGCGACGGCCGATGACGAGCCGGTCCTTCATCAGCGGAATGGCGTCGCCGCCACCCGTAGGTTCAAGGAATCCATATTTTGCTTCGGGCAGTGCCACGGACCGCCGTCCTCTCAATTCAGCCCAGTTCCAGAAATCGCAACGCGCTCAGTCTAGCATGGTCAATTCATGTAAATCAACCTTCCAGTTGCATCAACCGCCATTTGGTCCGATGGCAGTTTCCAAACGGAAGCCGGACCGCGGATTCGGCCGGTTGACGCTGCGCGCGGTCGGCACCTATAATTCGCGCGGCTTTTGGAAGCGTGGACATTCAAATCTGAAAAGGAACCGACCATGGCTGGCAACATCCTGCAAGTTTCGGACAGCAACTTTCAACAGGAAGTGGTGCAGAGTTCGATCCCCGTGCTCGTGGACTTCTGGGCCCCGTGGTGCGGTCCCTGTCGCATGCTCGCCCCCACGATCGAACAATTGGCTACGGAATATTCCGGCAAGGTGAAGGTCTGCAAGCTCAACACCGACGAGGCCCCCGAAACCGCCGGCAGCTTCGGCATCAGCTCGATCCCCACCGTGCTGGTCTTCAAAAACGGCCAAGTGGTCGATCGCCTGGTCGGCCTCAACCCCAAGAACCGTTTCGTTGAGATGCTCAATCAGATTGGATGAATCATGAGCAAGCGGGTCATTCAGGTCGGCCACAGTCCCGATTCCGACGATGCGTTCATGTTCTACGCCCTGGCCAAGGGGCTGGTGGACGCCGGCGACATCGAGTACCGGCACGTCTTGCAGGACATTGAGACGCTGAACCGCCGCGCGCTCGCCGGCGAACTGGAAGTCAGCGCGGTCTCGATCCACGCCTTCGCGTTCCTCGCCGACAAATACGCTCTGCTCTCCTCCGGCGCCAGCATGGGCGACCGCTACGGCCCGATCGTCGTCGCCCGCGTGCCGATGGGCCTCAATGACCTGCACCAGAAGACCATCGCCATCCCCGGCACAATGACCTCGGCTTTCCTCGCCCTGAAACTCGCCCTGCGCGTCAACTTCGCCTACGAAATCGTGCCGTTCGACCAGATCATCGCCACAGTGGCCGCGGGCAAGGTAGACGCCGGCCTCATCATCCACGAGGGCCAGCTCACGTACCGCGACGCCGGGCTGCACAAGGTGCTCGACCTCGGCGAATGGTGGCACGCGGAAACCTCGCTCCCCCTGCCGCTCGGCGGCAACGTCGTCCGCAAGGACCTTGGCCCCGAACTCATGGCACGCATCAGCCGCGACATCCACGCGAGCATCAAGTTTGGTCTCGATCACCGCGACGCGGCCCTGACTCACGCCATGCAATTCGCCCGCGACCTGGCCCGCCCGCAGGCCGACGAGTTCGTCGGCATGTACGTCAACGCCTGGACCCTCGATTACGGCCCGCGCGGCCGCCAAGCCGTCCAACTCTTCCTCAACCGCGGCTACGAAGCCGGCGTGATCCCGCACCGCATCGCCGTCGAGTTCGTCGATTGACGTGATCGCTCATGGCCCCGGCGGCGGTGGGGGTGTCGGCGGCTGCGTGGTCGGGCCGGTGATCTGGTCGAGCAGTGTGATATCGGCGTCGTTGCGCAAAGCGTTGCGGAGCATGCCCAGCGTCCGAATGTTCTTCTCGTTCAATGGCTCGGCCAGGTCGTCGATATCCTCGAGCACCGGACGAATCTGGTCCACCAGGGAGTTGAGCAATGTCAGCTTACCCGCCAGCGCGGCCACTTCGGCTTGATACGGGGCGAGGGTGGCATCGGGCAGGCTCTGGTAGTTTATCCCCAGTTGCACGAGCACATCGGTCGTGGTGTTGCCGCGACTGACGATCGCCTGTGCTTCCGCGTTCTGGACCCTCCGCGTGTAGTCGATGTCGATGCGTGTTGGCATGGTCGAATCGCTCCAAAAAACGTTTCAAATGGTGTCTGTCGGCGCCGCCGAATGTACAGTCATCGTCCACGTTCCGCAAGAGGACTTCTAGAATTAATCGGAGTCGACTGTGCTGCTTGCCGTCCATCAGGACATATCATACGTCCATGCGCAGTAACCGACTATCCGCATCATGAGCTTGACGGACAGCACTGCCGCGTGTCCGGAGGCAACCTATATGTTGCCGGTTACGATGGCAAAGCTGTCTGTCCCAGTTCTGGCGTGGTCTGGACCAACGTAAACTTAGACTGCCACAATGACAGTGCCATCGCGTTTTCACCGGTAAATACCGCACTTCGGCGACTTTTTCCGCAGCGCCTCCACCTGTTCCATCGGCACATTCGTGGCTTTGATGGAGAGCCACTGCAAGTTCGTCAGGGCGGCCAGCGGACCCACGTCGCTCACCCCCGTGCCGTTGAGGACGAGCCACTGCAAGTTCGTCAGGGCGGCCAGCGGACCCACATCGCTCACCCCCGTGCCGTCGAGGTAGAGATAGCGAAGCGATTCCACTTGTTCTAGGCACTGAATGTCCTTGAGATTCTCGCAACCGACGAGCGAGAGGTTGGTGCAACGCACCCTGGTCAGAAGCACGGCCAGATCAGCCACCGTCTCGCGATCACGCTCCTGTTCATTAAGGGAGAACTTGACACTGTCATCGTCCTCGCTGATCACCAAGTCGCCATGCCGCTTGAGTTCCGCGATCGCCCTATGCCGCAGATACCAGGGCCGCGCGACCAACAGCCCAATACTCGAAAGCACGACGCCGGCCATGAGCAGCCACAGCAACACGGCCACGGGCTTCATCCAGCGATGTGCTAGGTTTTCATTCATGCGTCACCTGTTGCGTGCCGCTCGGCCCGCTTCAAGTGTGCGGATGATGGCTTCCACATCGAAGATGCAGCCGCCCCAGGTGCCGCCGCCGAGTTGTTGCAGGGCGGCCCAGAGACGGGTGTCGTCGGGCAGGGCAGGGTGCGGGGCGAGGTCGGGGCGAGGCGGGCGCGAGGCAAGGATCGCGGCGCCGTCGGCGTGGGAGAAGCGGCGGCCGTCGCTGCCGATGAGATCGACGGAGCCTTCGAGGCGGTTGCGATCGACGATGATCTGGATCAGGTCGCCGTCGCGGACCCGGCCGATCGGACCGCCCGCGAGGGCCTCGGGGCCGACGTGGCCGATGCAGGCGCCGGTCGAGACGCCGCTGAATCGGGCGTCACTCACCAGCGCGATCTGCTTGCCGAATGAAAGGTGCTTGAGGGAGGAGGTGACCTGATAGATTTCTTCCATGCCGGAGCCGAGCGGGCCGCAGCAGATGAGGACGATGATGTCGCCGGCCTGCACGCGATCGGGTCCGTGCGATTTGATCGCCGCGACGGCCGCTCGCTCGCGGGTGAAGACGCGGGCCGGGCCGGTCTTGCGATAGACGCCGTCGGGATCGACCACGCTCGGGTCGATCGACGTGCTCTTGATGACCGAGCCTTCCGGGGCGAGATTGCCGCGCGGGAATGTGATCGTGCTGGTCAGGCCGCGCAAACGGGCAACGTCGGGCGACATGATCACGTCGTCCGGGTCGATGCCGTCGCGTTCCTTGAGCAGCGCCCGCAGGCGCGAGCGGCGTTCGGATTTCTCCCACCAATCGAGCACCGGCCCGAGCGGCTCGCCGGTCACCGTCAAGGCGTCGAGATTCAGCAGACCGAGCCGCCGCAGGTGAAGCATGACCTCCGGCACACCGCCGGCCAGAAATACCCGCACGGTCGGGTGACCCACCGGGCCGTTCGGTAGCACATCGACCAGCCGTGGCACCTTGAGGTTGATCGCGTGCCAGTCTTCGATTGTCGGGCGGCAGAGGCCGGCGGAGTAGGCGATCGCCGGGATGTGGATCAGCAGGTTCGTCGAGCCGCCGAATGCGGCGTGAACGGTCATCGCATTGCGAATCGATGCGCCGGTCAAAATCGACCGCATCGTGACGCGACGCTCTTCGAGCCCGGCCAGTGCCCGCGCGGACCGCCGCGCCATGTAGAGCCAGATCGGCTGACCTGACGGGGCCAGCGCGGAATGCGGCAGCGACAGGCCGAGCGCTTCGCCGACAACTTGCGAAGTCGCCGCCGTGCCGAGGAACTGGCAGCCGCCGCCCGGCGACGCACAGGCGTGGCAACCCAGCTCGGCGGCCTCATCGAGCGTGATTTCCCCGTGGGCGAATCGGGCACCGACCGACTGGACCTTGCCGGCATCTTCGCCCTTGGTCGGCGGCAGCGTCACACCGCCGGGCACCAGGACGCACGGCAGATCGTGCATCGCGGCTAGCGCCATCATCATCGCCGGCAGGCCCTTGTCGCACGTGGCGACGCCCAGCACGCCGCTCGCCGTGGGAAGCGAACGGATGAGTCGCCGAAAAATGATCGCGGCATCGTTGCGATACGGCAGGCTGTCGAGCATGCCGGTCGTCCCCTGTGTGCGGCCGTCGCAGGGATCGGAGCAATAGCCGGCGAACGGAATGCAGCCGAGCCGTTTCAGCTCCTGTGCCGCCTCGCGCACGAGCAGTCCGAGTTCCCAATGGCCCGTGTGATAACCCAGCGCGATCGGCCGGCCATCTTCGGCCCGCAGACCGCCTTGCGTGCTCAGGATCAGGAACTGTCGGCCAGTCAGCAGTGCCGGGTCCCAGCCCATGCCGGCATTTTGGCTGAAACCAAAAACGTCGCCGCTCGGTGAGTTGAGCAACATCTCAGCCGTGAGCGGCAGCCGGCCGGCCGGGCCAATCGCATGACTTTGCACATCGAGCAGGGCATCAGCACCGGTGCCGAGCAAGTCGTCGAGAAGAGTGAGTGGTGAGTGGTGAGTGGTGAGTGGTGTGGCCATTTGGTTCTCAGTGTGAGTGCGTGATGGTTTGGTGCGATGCCATTTTACATGGAGCACGGCAAGTTATGCAGCGAAAGCTCGCGGCGAACTTGCTATACTGGCCGCCCGGACTGAGTGGAAACCTACCGGCGCCACGGAACTCTGAAATGATTACGGTCCGCTGCACCAAGTGCCAGAAAGTCTTTCCCACGAACGCGACGTCAAAGCATTCCGACGTCGCGTGTCCGGAATGTGGGGCGGTCAGTCCACTCGGCTCGATGACCACTTCGACGGCCGGCGATTCCATGCTAATCAGCGCGGGCAGTCTGAAGCAGATGCTGGAATCGCCGCGCGGGCCCGGTGCGGCTCAGGCTCATGTGCGTTCCGAGCCGGTGATCATCTGCCCGTCGTGCAAGGTTCGGCTCTACATCAGCCGCAAGAAGTACGGCGGCAAGCGCGTGAATTGCCCGGAGTGCAAGAAGCCGATGGTGGTACCGAAACTCACGCAGGTGGTCGAAGAGGCAGAAGGGAACGAGCCGGCGCCGCAAGAAGATTGAGGTTTTGGGGAGGCCGATCGGCTAGCGCCGGGAGAGAGTGTCCTGCCGGGCCCACCAGCTTTTCCAATCCGCGATCGATCGGGCACGCACGCCCGGCGCACAGTGGGCCAGGGCTTGCAGCGACCACGAACGAGTCTGTGAGTCCCGCGAGTGCTCGTAGAGTTCGATGAACTCCGGCACCATATCCAAACGCTGATCGGGTGAATAGCGCCCGCACTGCGACAGGCAGCAGAACGCTCGCTCGCGGGCGGCCGGACCATATTTCTGCGAATTGCCGGCGATCTCGAAGAAGTACGGCACGAGTTCCGGCGAGCCTAATTCACCAAGCGACCACACGGCGTAGTCGCACGCCTCGTGACGCGGATAGCGCTCCACAAAACGCTCGGCCTGCCCCACGATCGTGGTCTCCGAGACCCCTTGCTGCGCGAGCAGTCCCAGGTAGCTGAACCCGGTCATCAAGTCTTCCGTGCTGCCGGATCTGAAGTATCGACTCTTGATCGCATCCACGCCTTGCTCGGAAGGCGGAATGTGGGCACGCCGGAGCAAGAGCGTGCCGGCCGCTGCTCGGCGGTCGTAGTCGGTCTCGTCCATGACGGCCCAAAGTTCTTCGTTCGAGAGCGTCTTCATTTCCACCACGAGGCCGCGAGCACGTGCCGCATCGACGGTGGTTGATTGTCCGGCGTGATTCGAGTTTTCATCGTGTGTGCCCGATCGATCGCCGGCGGCGACCCTGGAAATGTTCTCGGAGGCCACGGCGATCTGTTCGCGTGCGGCCTCGATTCCGCGATGCACCGTTTCCGGATGATTCGCGAACACGAAAAACGCCAAGGCCGACAAGGCGGCTCCAAACATGAATCGTAGCATGGGGCAAAACTCTCCGGGCGGGAGGGACCAATTCACCTGCCTCCGTCCGTCGGGTAAGTATAGGCTACGACCCGCGGCGAGGCCGGCAGAACGAGCGACAACAGGAAGCGCAAGCTTGACGGATTTGACGGCGGTGAGGGTTTTTCGGGTGAAGCGATTGGAAGCTATACTGCACGCGGTCCAAACTGAGACATTCGCCAGGCGCGGCACCGTAGCCCGAAGCGCAAGCGAGGATAGTCGTTGCGGTGCCTCGCTTGCGCGTCGGGCTACGGTCAGTCTTGGCCGCGTGCGGTATGACTCAGACGCTGCGGCGGCAAAATGCTCCGCTGCGAGCCGTCGGCACCGGGATAATCCTGGTGCAGTGCATCATCGACGGCCACCCGAAGCGATTCGCCCAACCCACGCTGGCGAATGGCAGAAAGCTCGTGCCAGCACGCGAGTGCCGCCTCGACGACCTTCGGGTCCCAGTGATCGTTCGCACCCTGGCGGAGAATCTGATCGACCTCGCCCGGCCTGCGTCCCGGCCGGTAGGGCCGGTCGCTCGACAGGGCATCGAAGGCGTCGGCCACGGCCAGGATGCGGGCGATCAGCGGAATCTCGTCCCCTTTGATTCCCGACGGATAGCCGCCGCCCCCGAACCGTTCGTGATGGTGCAGGATGCCGGGCAAGACGTGCCGCAGCCGTTTCAGCTCACGCAGGATCGAAACGCCAATTTCGACGTGACTCATGACGTGACGATATTCCGACGGGGTCAGCTTGTCGGGCTTCTTGAGCACTTGATCCTCGATGCCGATTTTGCCTACGTCGTGCAGCAGGCCGGCCAGGTACAGGTTGGATAGCTCGTCGGTTCCGAGCATCATTTGCCGGCCCAGGCTGACCGCGATCCGGGCCACGCGTTCGCTGTGCCCGCGAGTGTATGGGTCCTTGGCATCGATCGCCGAAGCGAGCGCTCGCACCACGCCGAACAGGAGTTCTTTGAGGTCAACGTAAAGGTTCAAGTTCTTCCGATAGACATTGAGCAGCGAGGCAACCGGCCGCATCAGGGCCGCATCGTTCGAGCTGAATCCGTCCTCCGAGTTCTTGTTGAAGGCCACAAGCCAGCCGGCCGGCTTTTCTTCGTCCGCGCTCACGATAGCGATCGAGCGCACCGTCGGGCAAGCGATAGCCCATCGCGTGTTATGCACTTGATTTTCCAGGAAGCAGCGGCGAGCACGAGGATCGGTGTTGGTCGTCGCCTCCTGGACCATGCGGCGAATTCGATCTTCCTCAGCCGCACACTGGCCCATCATGGCAACCGGATCATTGGGACTGGCCGGCACCCACGCGACGCATTCGACCGAAAGCGATTCCAAGAGCGAAGTGAGCGCCAGCTTCTGAAACCGTTCCGGGCGATCCGAAATCCGCAACCGGCCCGCAAGCCGATCGACCACCTGCAACATCTTTCCGGACGATTCCAGTTGGCCGCCAAGCTCGGTCTCGCGACGTTCGACTTGCTGGAGCTTGTCACTCATTCGCTGTCGTTCGGCCACGGCCACGGCCCATTGCTCGAGACATCGCGGCGGGTAGGAGGCCAGGGAACTGCTGGAATAATCGGCGTTTTTTGAGGTGATTGACACTGAGCCGACGGCCTCACTGTTTTCCGTCCACGATCGAAACAGACCGATCGCGACCATCGTCGTTTTCTCGGCCTTCCAGATCGGCAGTGCCAAGAGCTGGTATGACCCGTCAGTCCAAAGCTCTGGCTCTCCACGAGCGATGACGCGACGAACAAGCTGCAAACAGCCCGTACACTGGAAGTCGTAGTCGACGTCCTCGGGAACTGAGATCGCGTGGAGATGTGATGCTTCAAAGAGTCCGAACGGTGTCCCGAATTCTTGCCGCAACAGATTGACGTGTTTGATGTGCCGGCTTGACTGGTGTACCGCGCGTGCCGATGACTTTGCCACTAACACGGTTGCCATGATTTCCAATCTCCGTCGAACTGCTTGAAACTCAGGTTCCGACCCGAGCCGCGACACTGCACGCAAAAGAAATTGAAACTGCCCCCGAGTTCGTCGGCCGTGCCGTCAAAACATGATCCGCGACGGCTCAATAGATGAGTTGGCCGACAATTCGGGCATCAGCCAATATCTAGCTCACGCTGCGCGGGTGGTCAAATCCGCCCCGTGGCCAAATTGCCGAACTGCCCGCACGACCTATCCTTGGGGAAGCCCACCTTAGGAGCAGGACAAATGAGCAAGCTTGATGTCCCGATCGAAGCATCCCTAGATTCCTCGTCCGGTAGTGACGGTGCAATCGAGCGAGACGTGCCCAGTCTCATTTTCAAGGGATTTGAATTGGACGACGAGTCCCGGGGAGCCGCGGGCAGTCCGTGGGGCGCCTCGAACTCGGCGGGCGACGACGAACTCGGCAGCGTGCTGCGCGGTGCGGGGTGGCTCGGTTCCGAGCGATCGGTTCGCGCGGGTCATGCGTCAAACCGCAAGCTGCCGCGGGCCGGCGATGAGGTGCTGGGGTTTCGATTGCTGCGCGAGTTGGGACGCGGAGCTTTCGCGAGGGTTTTCCTTGCCGAACAAATCGCCCTGGCCAATCGTCGCGTGGCCGTGAAGATTTCGCTGGCCCAGCGCGATGAAGCCCAGACCCTAGCCCAACTGCAACACACGCACATCGTGCCGATCCATTCGGTTCACGTGGATTCGACCAGCGGGTTGCGGGCATTGGTGATGCCCTATTTCGGCGGCACGACACTGGATCGGCTGATGGACAAAGCGGGCCTGCAACCCAATCGGCACGTGACTGGTCGAAGCCTCGTGACGGCTCTCGATGCTCTGTCGTTGGCCGATTTTGGCGGCCAGCCGGGCGGCTCATTGCAGAGTCTACCGTCGCAACGGTGGGCGGCCTCTCAAGCATCCGGCTTGCCGAGCATGGGCACGTCCCAGACGGCAAGCCCGTGGCAAGCGTCGCGGATTTTCGGCCGAGCGTTTCTCGGCTCATGGCGAGACCCGGCTGCTCCCGTGAAGACGCTCGGCCAGCCGGCCCGCGAGATTCTCGAACGGTCCAATTACATTCATGCCGTGACCTGGATCGCCGCTCGCCTGGCGGAAGGTCTGACTCACGCCCACCAGCGCGGAATTTTACACCGCGACATCAAGCCCTCCAACGTCCTGGTTGCCTCCGACGGGCAGCCGATGTTGCTCGATTTCAACCTGGCTCGCGATCTGAAATCGAACGACTCCGGTGCGGTCGCTTACGTGGGCGGCACGCTGCCCTACATGGCCCCCGAACACCTCGACGCATTCAACGTCAAGAATTCCACGCCGCCGACCGCCGTGGACGCGCGATCGGACATCTACTCGCTGGGCGTCGTTCTGTTTGAGCTGCTCACGAACAAGAATGCATTTCCGTTGGAGCTGCCGGGCGATTCCATGCCGGCCCTGCTCGACCGGATGGCCGCCAAGCGCCGCGAACGAGCACCGTCACCGCGGGCGATCAATCCCTCGGTCCCGCAGAGCCTTGATGCCGTCGTGCGCCGATGCCTCGATCCTGATCCGAACCGACGTTACCAGGAAGCGGCGCAGCTCTCGCAAGACCTGCAGTGCGAATTGGACAACCTTCCGCTGCGGCACACCCCCGAGCCCAGCCTCGGCGAACGGACTCGCAAATGGATGCGGCGCCACCCGCGACTCAGTTCGGGCGGCTCGATCGCGGCAATCAGCGGCGTGCTGATCGTGGGGCTGGCAGCGCTGGTCCTTTTGGTCGGTGGCCGGCTGGCCGGCTACGACGCCGAACGGCGCTGGATCAAATTCGAGGAGGGATTGGTCCGTGCCCAGTTGCTAGTGCATACCGGCAGCGAGCCTGGCCAGAACTTGACCGAGGGCGAGCAGATTTGCCGGCAAACGCTGGCACAATTCAACGTACTTGCCGACCCAAAATGGAGGCAGAAGTCGCCCACGACTCGGCTGCAACCGAAGAACCAGGCCCGATTGCCGGACGACGCCACCGAGTTGGTTGTTTTGCTGGCTCGGGTGCGAGCGGAGCAGGCCAAGCTCGCCAAGCCGGCCCGCGACCAGAATGCACTCCTCGAAGATGCAATTCAGTTGCTCGATCAGGCCGAGCGATTCAATCCGAAACGAGTGCCGCGTTCGTTGTACGAGGACCGCGGCAACTACCGCCGGCAACTCGGCGATGCGGCCGGAGCCGACGCGGACGCCGCGCGGGCCGAGGCCACGCCCACGCGCTCCGCACGCGACCATTATCTGCAAGCCACCTCGCACGCCGTCGAGAAGCGATTCGCCGACGCGGCTCGCGGACTGGAAGCCGCATTGCGAATCGACCCCAAGCATTTCTGGGCGCGGTTCGAGTTGGGCATTTGTTATTACCAGTTAGGCCAGTTCAAGGACGCGATCGGGGCCTACAACGCTTGCGAGACGCTTTGGAGCGAGTGCCCCTGGGTCTATCTGAATCGTGGGCTCGCCTACAGCCGGCTCGACAACTGGGACGACGCGATCACCGATTACACGAAGGCGATCAGCCAGGACGGGAATTTTTCAGACGCCTATGTGAACCGAGGTCTGGCGCATCTAAATCGCCGACGGCACGCGGAGGCGATTGCGGATCTCGACCGGGCGATTGAACTGGGCCAGAAGCGCGGCACGGTCTGGGCCGCGCGGGCCACTGCCTTTGCGGCGAGAGGTGAGTTGGATCAGGCTCGCGCCGACTTCGATGCAGCCCTGCGTGCCAGTCCGGGCGAAGAGTCGATTTTGTCCAGTCGCGGTTTTGCGTTAGCCCGACTTGCCCCCGATCTTGCCCTGGCCGATTTTGATCGCATCCTCGAACGCCGGCCGCAATCGGCGCAGGCCCATTACGGGCGTGCATATGTGCTCGGCGAAATGCCCGACCGCGGCCACGAGGCGATTGACGCCGCTCGGCGGGCGTTGGCGGCGGATGAGAACCACCTGAACGCTCGATGTGCATTGGCCGTTCTGCTAGCCCGAGCCGGCGAGTATGAATCCGCGATCACCACGACCGACGATTTGCTGCGTCGGAATCGGCGCGGCCAGGCCTGTTACACAGCGGCCTGCGTTTATGCCCTGGCCGCTCGCCAGAACACCGAGCACGCCCACCAGGCATTTCATTGGCTTGAAAAATCGCTCGAACAGAAATTTCCGAGCGACAGCCTGCGTTCCGACAAGGACCTGGACCCAATTCGAAGCGATGCCCGGTTCGCCGACATTGTGGCCCGAATCGGGTTTGACTCGGCCAAGCCGTGAACTAGGCTTCAAGTGTATTCTCAGATCACATCTCTGACGAATCCGCGGCCTATCGAAACGTTCATGTGATGCAGTTTCGGGCCACATCAAATGGGAGGCCCCATGTCCGGCGAGCAGACGCAGACTAAGATCGTTGAAGGGGAACTGAAGGTCTCCGATATCATGACTCGCCAGCCGCTGACGGTGCCGCTCGGCACGCCGCTGCTTCGCGTGGCCAAGATTTTGCGGGCCAGCCAGACTCAGCACGTGCTCGTCACGGATGGGGACGGCAAGGTGGTCGGCGTCGTGTCGGCGAACGACATCGTCGATCAACTGGCGCGGCAGGACATTGTGGACGGGCCGGACCTGGACGACCAGACCGTGGAATCGGTCATGACCACCAAGTTCATCGCCTGCTCAACCGAGACGCACGCCCAGGAACTGACCGCCGTCATGGCCGACGGCACGATCCAGTGCATGCCCATCTTCGAGGGGAACCGGCTGGTCGGCGTGATGACGCCGAAGGACATTCTGCTGAGCTGGAATCGCCTGCACCCCACCTTGCAACAGGCGGGCAATGACGCGCTGACCGGGCTGGCGAATCGAGCCACGTTCGATCGGCGGCTGGCCGAGGAGGTCGCGCGGGCACATCGCCGCAAGATCGCGCTCGGCCTGATGTTCGTCGACGTGGACAACTTCAAGCAGATCAACGACACCTGCGGCCATCTGACCGGCGACGCCGTGCTGCGCATGATTGGCGTTTCCATGAAGCGGCACCTGCGCGAATACGACGTGATCTGCCGGTTCGGTGGCGACGAGTTCGCTGCGATCTGTTGCGATTTCAAGTCGGACGACATGTTGGGGCCCGTACACCGGATCCAGGAGGCGATCAAGAGCGTCTCGGTCCCATCGACGGAAGGCTGGCGAGCCGTGACTATTTCCATCGGTACGGCCCTGTTGCCGGACGGTGCCGAGGAAATCACGCCCGCCTGCTTGATTCACGCCGCGGACGAATGCCTGTACCAAGCCAAGCGCGACGGCCGCGGTCGCTCGCGCAGCGTGGAACTGACGGGTTATGTGAACCAGGCACAGGACGTGGTTGGCCAAGGCCTGATCGATGTGTTGATATCGCACTAACTTTGCCAGATTCCGTCCCTTCAATTCAATCCTGGCAGCGTCTGGCAGCTCTGTTTTGTACCCAGCTGCGTGTGAAAAGAAAAAGGCCCCGAGCGTTCGGTCTTGAGGCAATGGCAGCAAGTCCACCATAGACTTACACCACTCGAATCACCCAGAGCCCTTTTCATGTAGCTCAGCGATTGCCTGGAACAATTCTCAGGCGAATTGCTCGACGAGGTCGCAGACCAGGTCGAATTTGGGACGGACCACGTCGACGGGATTGTGCTCCAGCACATCGTCGCACGATTCTGATCGAGTTTCTGGCAGGTAATTTCGAGCCGTTTCGCTCGCGCTCGCCAGACTGGCAATCCTGGCGAGGCCAAGGCGGCCGAATGACCGCTGGTTGAGCACCTGATCGTCGGTTGATATCGACAGTTGATGGGTTCGCTCATTGGCCCCAGGAGACGAATCACTTTCACTTCGGTCCGATCGGATGTGCGGAGGTGCAACGATGGTGAACTCGACGCCGCCATCGGGAGAATACTCTACGTCGTGCTCGTCTGCTCCCGCGTGTTCGTGCGGCGTCGTGCCAAAGAAGTCGCCCTGACCCTTATTTACTAAGTCCAGCAATCTTTCAAAGCCGTGCGGAGTGATCCCCGAGTTTCCGGCCGTGTCGCTGCCGGAATCGAGGTACGCCGAAGTGCCGCCGGCGCCGTAGCAGGCGGTGGCCGTGTTCGTACTGCTCACGGTGGTGAGCGAGCCGGTCCCCATGTTGACCTGGAGGGCGTAGGCACCGGTGCCGAAGACCGTGCTGTCGGCACCATCGGCGTAAATGTAATACACCTGGCCGGCACTGATCGGCTGCGTGAGCTGCACCGTGCTGTTGTAGCCGCCCGTGATGCTCTTGCCGCTGATCAGTTTCTTGCTCGAGTCGTATAGTTTCAGCGTCGGGGCCAGGAGACTGATGCCGGAGCTTTGCATCTTGATCGTCATGCTGCTGGCCGAGCCGCTGGGGATCGTGAACTTGTAGTAGTCGATGTCTGAGGTCGTGGTGATGTCCAAGCCGGTGAGGGTGATCTGCTTGTTGCTGTCAATGGAAGTGGTGATGTTGGTCGGCGTGGACATGCTGCCGTTGGAGGCGACCTTGTCATAGGCGTCGGCCGTCCGGACTCCATAGATCTTCTGAATGCCCGACTTGTCATCGCTGGTCAGGGCACTTTTGACCGATGTGTACGCTGAATACATCATGGCGGTCGAAGTGGTCGAGTGGCTCATGCCGATGGCGTGGCCGGTCTCGTGAGCGGCAACCGTGTGAATGTCATAACTAGACCCAATGTTCCACGTCGTCTTGGTGTTCAAGATGAAATCGGCGGCCGTGGTGTCGGCATTGCTCGGCGGCGGAAACATCCCCACGCCGAGATACGAAGTCAGGTCAATGGCCCCGACGCGAATGTCGCCAAAGTTCGCGTCGCCCTGAACATTGCAGTCGCTGCCGCTGCCGCCACAGGACCCGAACGCCGAGGCGTCATCCGATACGACGCTGAAGTTGAGGTTCGAGTTCGCCGCCCAATCTTGTAGCCCCTTCAGGATCTCCTTCTGCCAGGTGGTCGCGGTCCACTTTGTGTTCATCGTGCCGAATAGGGCACTGGGCGAGCCGCCGATGTCGGTCCCGTCCGGCATGAAGCTGACGGTGACCAATTCCGGGTGCGGCAACACGTTGCCACTCACCGCGTACAGCAATTCTCGCGGCTCCAGGCGTTCGAGCGATGCGCCCAGGGCGAGCCGGTTCGGCTTTTTCGCCGTTCGCTTCTCCGACCGCCTAGGTCCGATTGATATGCGGCCGTCCTCGCTCAGTCGATACTTGGGCTTTGTGCCCATTTCGTTCGTCCGCCGCTTTGCCGTGTCGAAGATCGTGCCGTCTTCCAGGATTCGTAGCATGCGTTAGTCAGGCTTTCAAGATTGGAACAGAGATATCGAACAAACCGTCGATAAAGTGGACTACTACGCCAAGCCGAGCGCCTGCAGAGCGCGTTGCAACCAGTTCTGACTGCGGCGGCGATTGGGGACGGTCATGACAGTCGCGGCACCGAGGCCGGCGATCATGCCCAAGGCCATCGTCGGTTCCGAAACGGTGCGGCGCAGTGCGCCCGAAAGACCCCCCTCGTCGGAACCGAGGAACACCTCGATGACCTCGTCGCTCGCCCCGCCACCGTCCCCCCCGCCGCCGCCCCAACCAGCACCGCCCGCATCCGATCCGCCGAACATCAGGGCCGCCAGTTCCGAAACTACCTGCGACGATGGGCTCAGTGCGTGCATGCCATCGACCAGGGCGTCCGGCAGCGGGTCGTGCATTGATCCGCTCACGCCGTTCACCGAGAACTGCACCACCGGCCGCGAGACGTTCAGGCTGAAACCCGCCGGCAGAACAGACCCGCCCGACGATTGGTCTACCCACGCGAGGCTGGTCGCTCCGGCCGTATCGGCCTGCGGCGTGCCCGCCGGTTGGCCCGACACCGCGGGCAGCGAATTGACCGCGAACACGATGGCGTCTGCCGATTGCTCGCCGGCCGGCTCATCTTGCTCGGAACCTGAATCGCCTGGTTCCTGCGTTTCGGCACTCTCATTCGTTCGCACCGTCACCTGAATCGCCGGCAGCGAGTTGTTATCGCCCGGCAGTTCGGGAGTGAAACCGCCCTGAATGCTGAGCGAATAGGTGCCATCCGGAACGCCACCGGAAGCATCCATTTGCACCACATACTCGCCCGCCGTCAGCCAACGAAAGATCGTGCTCCCGAAGTTGGAAAAGCCAGCACTCTGAGCTAGCACATTGCCCGATTCATCCAGCAGGCGGAACGTGCCGGTTCGGTTCGTGCCCTGGCCGGGCCGAAAACGAAACGTGAAGATGCCGGGGAGCGAAAGTTCAAAGCGATAGAAATCCTGGTCGCCGCCCGTTTCCTGCGTAACGGTGCCGTCAATTTTGATCCCGGCCAGCATTTCATCGGTGTAGAGATGCCCGAGCGGTTGTGCGGTATCGAATGAGTCGTTTGATCCCGCGTCCGTCCGCAAGATTTCAGGCGATTCAATACGGAAATTGAGCTGAAAATCGCCATTCAGCGAGCCGCCGTCCAGCGCGTTGTCGGCTCGATCCGTGATCTGCATGGAATTGAGAAGAAACGCATAATCGCCTGCGGCCGGCCGGTCTATCAACAAGTAGGTCACCTCGGAGGCCACGGTATCGTACTCAATCGGCCACACCGCGACGTTGCTACCGTTGCTGCCGCTGAGCATGGCCCCGTTTTCCAGGTCTCGCAAGTCGATGGGTTCACTAAAGCGAATCGTGATCGTGGCCGGGGGTTCGTGCAAGGTCGAGCCCGGTTCAATGCTGGTGCCGAGAACTTGTGGCCGAGTGCTATCGGGCTCGGCCGCGACTTCCAGCAGATAAGCCCCAGTGGACCCGCGGCTGCCGCGGCCGGAACCCGGTTCCTGCGGATTGAAGCCGCCCGGCTCGCCCGGCTGGTTGCCGCCGGCAGAGACCGCAACGAAGTAGGTCTCACCGTCCAATCCCGCGAACAACTCGGCATCCCACAAAACCCCCTCGTGAAGTGCGTCGTCATTGGCGGCGATCATGTGGCCGTTGGAATCGAACAACGTCACGGCCGAATCCAGCTCGCTGCCGACCCCTTGAGCAACGACTCGCAAGTGCAAGGCATAATGACCGTCGTTCGGTACTTCGATCCGATAAAAGTCCACGTCGTTGGTGGCGGCACCATTTCCGCGCAGCTTCGTGTCTCCGATAACTCCCACGGCCCACGTCGGTCGTCCGACGTTCAACTCCAGGGCCGGCGCATCGGCAATTCGATCTGTGGATTCAGCGAAGGCGTGTCCCAGGTTCAACGAGCCGTCGATGGATATGGAAACTTCCCAAGCAGGCGTGCCGTTCGCTTGATCCAAGCGAAAGCCAACGGCCGGAATGCTGTCGAAAGTTACCGTCGAGAGCATCGAGCGGCATTCGAGCGTTTCCAATTGTGGCGAACGCCCCGCAGTCTCGGCTGAAACTAATCGCCGCGATTCAACGCGCGTGCGAGCGGTTTTGTGAAATCGCCGAAGTGCCGCACTGTTTCCGCTGGAAGTGGTCATCAGCTTCTCCAGATAGATACAAGACCCGGCCCGCCGCACGGCGGCTTCGGGCTCGGTAGTTCCCGCGCTCGGCGGCGAAACAAGACCGAACGGAACCGGTCTCCCCCCGATCTGTGAGTCAAACACCAAGAGTCAAAACGAAATTGATTGCTACCGATCTGAAACGAGTAACCGAACGGTCAATTCAGACAGCGCCGAATGGCGTCTAGGTGGATACTAGGTCACCACAAACCAAAGTCAAAACCGCCAAAGGATCAAGGCGGCGACACGGTCGAGTTCGAGACCACCGCAGCGGGACTCAGGGGTTAGATTGTGAGGGTTCTGCGGCCCTAATGGCTCGGTGAGGTTGGGCACCTTTCCGCCTACCGCGCAGACATGGCTAGACTCGAAACACTTCGCGCCACATGAGGTTAAGACAATTCAAAGATTTTTTTCATTTTTTGTGTCCGGTTTTTACTCGAATTCGCAATTAACTGAGTGGTGACGGTAATGCACTTAGAAAATGGAGGATGCAATGACTCTTCAACTGACCGCGAACCGACTCCGCACTCGAAACGGCCGGTCCCGAAAAGACCAGGCCCACGTAATGTCCTCGGCCCACCATGGTGGGTTTAGAGTCGAACGGCTCGAATCGCGACTGCTGCTTTTCGCAACGAACGGCGGCGTGTGGCCACACCCCGAACTGGTCAGCGTGAGCTTCATGCCCGACGGGACCGACGTGGCCGGAATGCCCAGTGCCCTCTTTAGCACCATGAACGCGCGATGGGCCACGGCGACCTGGCAGCGGGAAATCCTGGAAGGGATTCAGAATTTTGCAGCCAATGCCAACCTCAATTTCAGCATCGCCGCCGATGATGGCTCGCCATTCGGCTCCGCGGGCGGCAGTGGCACCGACAACAACATGCAAGGCGACTCCAATTTCGGTGATATCCGAATCGGTGGCTTCAATATGACTCCGTATTTGGGCCTCGCCATGCTGCCCCCGCCGATCAACGGCGACACGACGGCCGGTGACTTTTTCCTGAACACCACCGCGACCTGGAACATCGACGCCAGTTACGATCTCACCACCGTCGCGGGCCACGAGGCTGGCCACAGTGTGGGCCTGGACCACTCCGCGATCTCTACTGCCGTCATGTACTCTAGCTACACCGGCGTGAAAAGCACCCTGACCGCGGACGACATCGCTGGAATTCAGGCGGTTTACGGGGCGCGTCCCGAAGATAGTTTTGACACGGGGGCTTCCAACGACACTAAGGGAACCTCCACCGTCCTCACGTCCTACATCGACGCGAACAAACAAGTGACGCTGACCGGGCTCGACATCACGGCAACGTCCGACATCGATTGGTTCAAGATCACGACGCCCAGCGGCAACTCAGGCACCATGTTGGTCCAGGTGCAGAGTACCAGCCTGAGCCTGTTGGCTCCGAAGCTGACCGTTTACAAGGGAAGCACACTGAAAGGAACCGTGAGCGGCGGCTACAGCTCGACGATTTCCATCTCCAATGCGATCGGCAACGGTCAAAACTGGTACGTGAAAGTGGAAGCGGCCGAATCGAGCGTGTTCGGGACTGGCAAATATGCCCTGCAAATCAATATGGGCACTGCACCTCTGCCGCCGGTCAATAGCCCAAACACGGCCACAGCAGCTACGGGATCGGGCGGCAACAGTTCGCCGATGGATCACGCCGAACACGATCATGGCAATGGCGGTATTGCAGGCGACGACCAATCAGGTGAATTCGCAACGTCACAGACGATCGTGACGCCCACTAGCGAATCCACATCGGACGTGCAGTCAGGAGCGAACAACGAATCTGCAAGTTATGAAGCATCGCAATTTGTTCTGGTGGCTGCGACAACTGAGACTGCGTCGGACTATGTCGGGCCTTGGGTGTATTCCGTGTCGAATCAAGTAGCAGACGAGCAGTCAAAGTCGATCGACGAGCTTCTCGCCGCGGACTTGCTGGATGCGGTGCTGCCGGGATTCGGTTTTGCCGGTGATCTGGCTAGCAGCTAGGCCGGCTGTCGGTTCGATTTTGAGCACGCGATCGCAAACTCGAAGGCAAGAAAAACTCTCCGCAGGCCTGAATGGCCTCACGAAGACCCGCCTTTTCACTCGAAGGCGGGTTTTTCGTTTTCTCAAACCAACGTGACCTGCGGCCTCCCCGCCCGAACTTCTCCGATCGCCCAACAATCCACTCGGTGGCGGGCAAGCTGGTGAATGATGTGGTCGCCGAAGTAGGGACCGACGATCAGGACCATGCCGATCCCCATGTTGAACACGCGGTACATTTCGGATTCGTCAATTCGTCCGAGCTGCTGCAGCCACGTGAAAACGGGCGGCACCGGCCAGGAATTCTTGCGAATCACTACCTGGCAATCGGCGGGCAAGATGCGTGGCACGTTTTCCACCAGTCCGCCGCCGGTGATGTGCGCGATGCCGCGAATGACTCGCTTGACTCGGTAATGAGCCAGAACATCTTTGATGACGCGCACGTAGATCCGCGTGGGCTCGAGCAACTCCTCGCCCGCGGTACGGCCCAATTCGCTCACGTGGCTGTCAACGCCCAGCCTGGCGGTTTCAAAAACCACCTTGCGAGCCAAGCTGAATCCGTTTGAATGCAGGCCGCTCGATGCAATGCCGAGCACGAGGTCGCCCGGCCGCGTCGCCGAACCGTCCACGATCTTGTAGCGCTCGGCAACGCCCACGCAAAAGCCGGCCATGTCGTATTCGCCGGCCGGAAACGTGTCCGGATGGATCGCGGTTTCGCCGCCGAGCAACGCGCATTCCGCCTGTCGGCATCCCTCGGCCACGCCGCTCACCAGGGCCGCCGTCAGAGCTGGGTCATCTTTTTGCATGACCAGGTAGTCCAGAAAGAACAGCGGCTCGGCCCCCATGCACAAACAGTCGTTCACCGACATCGCCACCAAATCGATGCCGACCGTATCGTGCTTGCCCATCATCATCGCCACCTTGAGCTTCGTGCCCACGCCGTCGGTCGATGAGACGAGCACCGGGTTGCGATAGTTTTTGGCGAACAGTCGATCGATGTAATCGAGGCTGAAGAGGCCCGCGAACCCACCCTCGCGTTCGATGACGCGCGGCGTGAACGTGCGTCGCATGAGCGGCGGGAGCTGCTCCATCGTCTGGTTGTACAAGTCCAGGTCGAGCCCGGCGTCTTTGTAGGTGAGCTTGGTGGGCATGCGGGGCACTTGTTTGAAGTTTAATCTTTCAACTTCTTGTGGCAACGCTTGCAACGCACTCGCATGCGAACGATCGCACCGCATTTCGGACAACGTTTTTGCCTACGAGCAATTTTCAATGCCGTTCGTGGACGAAAAGACATCGCAAAACTCCTTCTAATCCTCGCTAAGGCTCAATTGGGGTTTCTGAAGAGCGGCAAGGTTACACTAAATTCCGAGCGGTGCAAACTCCGAGATCACCGCCTTGGCCGCCCGCAGGCCGTCCACTGCCGCGCTCACAATGCCGCCGGCATAACCCGCCCCTTCGCCGATCGGGTACAGACCGGCCGCCGACGGGGACTGGAATGTCTTCGTGTCGCGAACCACTCGAATCGGCGAACTGCCACGCGACTCCGGACCGACGAGAGTCGCCGATCGCAAGAACAACCCGCGCCAGCGACGATCGAGAACGGGCAGCCCCTCGTCCAGCGCCTGCACCACCACGGGGGGCAACCACTCACGCAAGTCCGAAGTCACGGTGCCGCGTCGGTGGCTGCTGGGAATCTTGCCGTTGCTCGCGCAGCGAGCCAGAAAATCTTCCGCCCACTGAATCGGCGCCGCGTAGTCGCCCCGGCCAATTTCAAATGCGGCACGCTCGCACCGCCGCTGCAATTCCACGCCGGCCATCAACTGATCGCCGAACTCGCGCGGGTCAATCGTGACGACCAGACCACTGTTGGCGAACGGCGAATCGTGCCACGAGTAGCTCATGCCGTTGCTACCGTAATGCCCAGGCTCCGATACGCTCGGAATCACAAATCCGCCGGCGCACATGCAGAACGTGAACAGGTCGCGGCTGCCGTGTGCCACGAGTTCGTAGTCGGCCGCTTCGAGCCGCGAGTCGCCCGCATGGCGGCCGTAACGGGCACGATTCACTTGCTCCTGCGGCTGCTCGATTCGCACACCCATCTGAAACGGCTTTGGCTCCATCGTCACGCCGCGGGCCGCGAGCATTGAATAGACATCTCGCGCGCTGTGCCCGGTGCCAAGCAGGACCACATCGGCAGCGATTCGGCCCGAGCTGGTGTGGATGCCGCTGACTCGACCGTCCCGTAGCTCTAAATCCTCCACGCGGCAGTTGAATCGGAACTCGGCACCGGCCGCGATCAGCCGCTGTCGAATCGCCTTCACCACGGCCGGCAGCCGGTTCGAGCCCAAGTGCGGTCGGTGTTCATACACGATCGACGGGCGCCCCTTGCACTCCGCCATGATTCGCAAAACTTCCTGCACGTCGGGACTGCTTGCACGGCAGGTAAGCTTGCCATCGCTAAACGTGCCCGCACCGCCCTCGCCGAACAAGTAATTACTCTCGGGATTCAATTCCCCGCCGGCCTCGAAGTCCCGGACATCACGGCTGCGTTCTCGTACTTTTTTTCCGCGTTCCAACACAATCGGTGCGTAACCACGCATCGCCAGCACCCACGCGGCGAAAAGCCCGGCCGGCCCCGAACCGACGACGACGGGCGGATGCTCCATGACCCGTTCGCCGGGCGGCGGCACGCTGAACGGCTCGTCGCGGTACAGCCCAATCTCGCGGTCCCGCAGCTTCGCAACAATCGTAGCCTCGTCACAAGGCAGCTCCACTTCGACCGAATACACGAAACAGATCTCGCCGTGCTGCCGCGCGTCCAGACTTTTTCGCAGGATGCGCCAGCGTGCCACATCCGAACTCCTCACACCCAAACGCCGCGACACGTGCGCTGGCAATGACTCTTCCGGCTCATCGAGCCCCAGGCGAATATTCGAAATCTTGATCGGCATGTTGCTATGATAGCCGCCCGCAGCGGCGGACGAACCGCCGTTTTTCGTCGTCGACCGGCTTGGCACCTGGACATGAATCGTGCATTGGTTTGAACGAATCCCGCGGAAGACAAGGCTCTGGATTTTCCCCGTGCTACTGGCCTCGACAATCGGCCTCATGGCCGTGCTATCGATTGTGGGGAAGCCGCTCATCAACGACACGGCCCCCCTTGGCATGATTTCGTTTGAGATTGCCTGCAGTCCCGGCGCGGCCGAGGAGATCGTCAAGTCTTGGGATGATTACGCGCGGGAAAACACGCTCCTAAGCCTGAAGTTAGATTTTGTTTACCTGGTCTCGTACGCCCTGACGCTGGGTTGCGGCTGTGCCTGGACGGCAGGCGGCGTTCGGGCACAAGGGTTCTCTCGAACCGCATTGATCGGCGTTCTCTTGGCCACAGGCCAGTGCATCGCCGGCCTGCTCGACGCCGTGGAAGACATTGCACTCATCATTATCATGCACGGGACCATCGCGACCCCTTGGCCTCAGATTGCCTGCCTCTGTGCGGTCCCAAAGTTCTTATTGATAATTGCGGGCGTTTTCTATTGCCTGATCGGAATTGCAGTCCACACACCCGCCCAAGGAGCAGGCACACACCATGAGTAAGCCAACCGTCGCCATCATTGGAGCCAGCACCGACCGGCGGAAATTTGGGAACAAGGCCGTCCGCGCTTTTGCCTCGCGCGGATACGAAGTCTTCCCGATCAATCCGACGGCTGCGGAAGTCGAAGGCTTCAAAGCGTACAAGTCCATCCTCGATGTGCCCGCCGAGAAACTCGATCGCGTCAGTCTCTACCTTCCCCCGGCCCTCGGCGCGAAGGTGCTCGACGAGATCGCAAAGAAACCGATCGGCGAGCTATGGGTGAATCCCGGCGCGGAGAGCGACGACCTGCTGGAAAAGGCCGAACGGCTCGGCATCAACACGATTTTCGCGTGTAGCATCGTTGGCCTCGGCATGAGTCCGGGCGATTTGGACTGAGCGCAACGTCAGGCCACCCTCAGTGTCCAGTTGCATCGTCTACCAGAGCAATCTCTTTGGCGGTCAGGCCGTAAAGTCTATGGACCAAGCGATCAATCTCGCGATCCGTCGCGTCGATCTGGTTCTCGATTGCGGTCCGCTGCGCGACGGACTCGGCATCGTTGAGGTGTTGCTGTAACTTCATCATCGATTCGACGCACGCGACGACCCGATCGTGCTGCGCGCTCTTCGTTCTGTCATTCTTGTCCATAGGGCAGATCGGAATGCGACATAGGTATCTTGGCTCGTAAGCAAACCAGC
>Ga0247727_10006151_pt1 | contig 23748 bp, 10 predicted proteins | sample WisWelCaveWW1625_FD_202498 | JGI IMG/M metagenome (GOLD analysis project Ga0247727, IMG submission 202498) | Biofilm microbial communities from Wishing Well Cave, Virginia, United States - WW16-25 | ecosystem: Environmental > Aquatic > Deep subsurface > Groundwater > Cave microbial mat | place... | reverse complement strand
AGGCAGGAAGGTACGGCCTGATGGCGGCGTTCGGTCCGGGCTTCAGCGCGGAACAGGTGCTCCTCCGGTGGACGTGAGCGTGGCCTGTTTCCTCGCGCTCCTGGGCCTCGTGGGCGTCCTGAGGCTCTTCGAGCTCGGGATCTCTTCTCGCAACCGGAGGGGGCTGCTCGATCGGGGGATCGCGCCGGTCCGAGACCCGGGCTTCGCGTGGATGGTCGCGCTCCATGCGGGCGTCCTCGCGGCCGCGGGCCTCGAAGTCGCACTCCTCGGCCGCCCGTTCCTCCCCGCCCTCGGCGCCGCGATGTTGGCCTCCCTTCTCCTGGCGAACGGCCTGCGCTGGTGGGCGATCCGGGCTCTGGCCCATCACTGGAACGTGGGGGTCATGGCCTCGACGTCCCTCGGCGTCGTCTCGAGCGGACCGTACCGCCTCGTCCGTCACCCGAACTACGCGGCCGTGTTCGTGGAGATGATCGCGCTCCCTCTGGTCCACACGGCGTGGGTCACCGCTCTCGTGGCGGCATCGGTGCACGCGGTCATCCTGAAGCGTCGGATCGCGGTCGAGGAGAAAACGCTTCTCGCAGATCCCGCGTACCGCGCGGCGATGGGCGAGAGGCCGCGCTTCGTTCCTCGGTGGTCCGACCTCTCCCGACGCAGGGCCGCGCGGTGACCGACGTCCTGATCGCCGGTGGGGGGATCGCGGGCTCGACGCTCGCGATCCTCCTCGGTCGCCGCGGGCTCTCGGTCGAGCTCCACGAGCGGGATTCGTTCCCGCGGGAGAAGCCATGCGGCGAGGGGCTCATGCCTGCCGGCGTGGCCGCGCTGGAACGGCTCGGGATCGGCGAAGCGGTGGGCGGGGCTCCCTTCCGCGGAGTGCGGTATCACGTTGCAGGTCGAACCATCGAGGGTCGTTTTCCCAGGACAGCGGGTCTTCCGGCCGAGGGGCGGGGACAGCGCCGCCTCGTGCTCGACCGGATCCTGTTCGAGGCCGCGGCCGCCACGCCGGGGGTAAGGGCCCACGCCGGAGCTCGCGTCGAAGGACCCCTTCGGGAGAACGGACGCGTGGTGGGCCTCGTCGTCGACGGTGATCCGCGCCGGGGGCGGCTCGTCGTGGCGGCCGACGGCGCGCGCTCGCGGCTGAGGCGTCAGCTCGGCCTCGACCTCCCCCCGAGGCGGCGGCGCACGGGCGTCCGCGCCCATTTCCGCCTGCCTCCCGGGTGCGAACTCTCGCCCTGGGTCGATGTTTACGTGAGACGCGGATACGAGCTCTACGTCACGCCTCTCCCGGATCGGGAGATCCTCGTCGCGGGGCTCGCGGAGCCGGGCGCGCTCGATCCGCCGATCGCGCGGACCTTCGAAGGATGGTGGCGCGGTGAGAGAGATCTGGCCCTACGGCTCGGAGACGCCGAGCAGGTGAGCGACCTCCAGGGGGCGAGTCCTCTCGCCGGGAGGGCACGGGCCGGAGTGGCGCCTGGTGTCGTGCTCCTGGGGGACGCGGCGGGATTCGCGGACCCGATCACGGGCGGGGGAATGGCGGAGGCCTTGGTCACCGCCGGCCTCCTCGCGAGCCGGGTCGCCGGCGGGTGCGTGGACGACCCAGGTCTCGCACGCTTCGAATGCGACCGTAGACGCCTGCTCAGAGATTCCCGGATGCTCGCCGCGCTGATGCTCTGGCTCGCGCAGTGCCCGGCCCTGGCCGAGAAGGCCCTGGCGGGGCTTGGCCGCACACCGGGGCTCTTTTCGCACCTGGTCGGGATCTCCGCCGGAGTCCGCGGCTCGCTCGCGCGGGGCGGCACGAGGCGGTTCTAGCGTTGTCGTGGATCCGGTGGTCGTCGATGACGACTTGACACTCGGCGTCCGGAGGGTGTGAACTCTGGTTCGGTTCCCCAAACCGCTTGGAGTTCCAGATGGCGCCGTCAGTAGCGGCAGGCGACCGCATCTTCCTTCGCGACCGCCCCTGGCGCGTACGCAAGGTCACCTCCGCGGGCGACGATCGCCGCATCCTCGAGGTCGAAGCCCTGGACGGAGACACGCCGGCCGCCCTCTCCGCCGTGATCCCGCCGGAGGAGGCCACACCCCTTCCGAGCGAGCAAGTGCAATTCAATCTCGGCGGTCTCGATTCCGCTGCCGCCTGGTCGAGGGCGCACCTCGTCCTGGGTGCCACCCTGGTCCATGAGACGGGCCTGCTGTCCGGCGCGCGGTTCGGAAGGGTGGCGCTCGAAGCCTACCAGCTCAAGCCGACATACCGCCTTCTTGCCAAGCCACGACCGAGCCTCCTCGTCGCCGACGACGTCGGGCTCGGGAAGACAATCGAGGCTGGCCTCGCGATGCTCGAGCTGATGGCGCGGGGACGCGCCTCGCGCATCCTGATCGTGACACCCCCGGGGCTGATGGACCAGTGGCGGGAGGAGCTGCGCGACAAGTTCGGCCTCGAGTTCACCCTGATCGACAACGCCTCGGGGCTCTCCAAGGTCCAGACGGACCTGCCGGCCGGCGTCAGCCCATGGGACGCGCTCCCGCGCGTCATCACCTCCATCGATTTCCTCAAGAAGGAGACGGTGCGGAACCGGGCGCTTCGCAAGCGCTGGGACCTGATCGTCGTGGACGAGGCGCACGGCTTGGCGGAGTCCGGCACGCCCGACAACCCCTACCGTACGCAGCGAACCCGGCTCGGGTTCGCCCTCCGGGACGCAGCCCGCGGCCTCCTCCTTCTCACGGCGACGCCGCACAACGGCTACTCCCACTCGTTCCGCTCGCTCCTGGAGCTCGTCGAGCCGACCCTGGCCACGCTCGGTGGATCGGTGGAGGAGGTGCGGCGCCGCATCGAGACCGCCCGGATCCGGCGGATGAAGGTGCAGATCAGGCGGCGGTTGCCCGACGGTCGCGAAGAGGCGGTGTTCCCGCCTCGGACCGTCCGCGGGATCCCGGTCGCCGATCTGACCGACCAGGAGAAGGACCTGTTACGCAAGGTCGCCTCGTACTGCTCGCGGACGGCGCGTGGGGCCGCGGACACCGAGGACGCGGAGCTCGTGGGCTTCGCCATGCAGATCGTGAAGAAACGGGCTCTCTCGAGCCGCCTGGCCCTGGCGAAGACCCTCGACCACCGTCTCGAAGCGCTGCGCAAGGAGGAGGCCCGGGAGGAGCCCCCGGACCGCTCCGAGCTCCGGGACCTGCAGGCGGACCTTCCGCTGGAGGAGACCGCAGCGGAGCGGACCGCACGGCGGATCCTGCGCTCCGCCATCCCGCGCGACGAGCGGCGCCGCAAGAATGAAATTCAGGCTTTGAACTCGATCCGGCGGCTCCTCGCGAAGCTTCCCGTGAAGGACCCCAAGATCGAGGCCCTCCTGGCAGAGCTGCGGCAGGTGCTCGAGGAAACTCCCGTGGAGAAGGTCATCGTCTTCACCGAGTACCGGGACACGCTCGAGTCGATCCAGGTCCGTCTGGACGGCGACTCCACTCTCGCCGGCCGGTACGTCATCCTCCGCGGAGGTCTCACACGCGGCCAGCGGCGCGAGCGCCAGGACGCGTTCGAGCGGCCGGAGGTCCGCCTGCTCCTCGCCACGGACGCCGCAAGCGAGGGCCTGAACCTCCAGCGGCACTGCCGGCGGGTCGTCCACTTCGAGCTTCCCTGGAACCCAAACCGCCTCGAACAGCGCAACGGCCGCGTGGACCGCTACGGCCAGACCGGAAACCCGGTGATCCGTTACCTGTACTATCCCGACAGCCCCGAGGAGGACGTCCTGGACCAGCTCGTCGCCAAGATCGAGCGGATGGCGGAAGATCGCGTCTCGACCCCCGACATCCTGGGTCTGCTCGCGGGCGAGCGGCGCATCGGGCAGGGGCTGGTCGAGCTGGACCCCGAGGCCCGCGACGTCGAGGATAGCAAGGCGGCGCTGGTGCGGCTCTTCGAGGACCGCACGGCAGAGTTCGTCCGTAACGTCCAGCCGCTTCTTGCGGCCGCAACCGATGCCGCAAGCGAGCAGGAGCGGATCCTCGGACTGCTCGACACAGCGGAACCCCTCCTTCCCGACGACGCGCGCCTCGAGGAGATCGTGCTGGCCATCCTGGGGCCGGGGGCCGTGATCCCGGACACTGCGAGAGACCGCGTTTTCCGCATCGAGGTCCCCTGGCCCCATCGTGGGGCCGGCGTCCGACCCGTGTATCCCGCCGCAACGTTCCGCCGCTCCGTGGCGGTGCGCCACCGTCCCGACGAGGTGGAGTACATGACCCCGCTCCATCCGTTCGTCCAGGCGATCGCCGCCGACGCACGCCGCCGTCTGCTCCAGGTCTATCCCGAGGCCCGAGGCCTCCTGCCACGCCGCCTTGCCGCCAGGACCGTGCAGGGCGGCGAGGCGCCCTCAGTGGTCTTCACGTTCCTGGGAGCGATTGAGGGAGGCGGGGGACTCTTCGAGGAACGCATCCTCGGCGTGCGCGTGGACCTGGAAGGGGAGGTCCACGGCGATCCCGACGGGAACCTGCGCTTCCTTGCCGAGATCGAGGAAGCAGGGGAGATCGAGACAGGGCAACTCCAGCTCTTGTTCGCCTCCCGGTTCGACGCGATGCGCGAGCGCGCCACCGCGGAAGCCCACCAATGGCTCGGGGGCCGCGCCGACCAACTGCGCCGGCGCCGCGCGGAGCAGGCGGAGCTTCTCCGCCGAGACTTGGAAGTGGACGTGGCGGATCGCATGCGCGAGATTGCCGAGGAAGAGAAGCATTCGCGGGGCCTCGTCGAGGCAACGGGGCAGCAGCGGCTCTTCGCCGAGCAGCAGGGGCGCGGCGGCTTCGACGCGCGCCGGGCCGCCGTCGAGACCTCCGCCGCCCAGCGCCGGGAGGAGATCGCAGTGTTCGCGGACATCAAAGCCCCAGTGTCTCCGCGGCCGCTGGGTGCGCTCTTCCTCGTACCGGAGGGCGGCGCGACGTGATGCCCGAATACTCGGCCGGGCCCAGGGCCAGACTGCCGCGGGGGCAAACGCGATGAAGGAGATCCGCGGCGACGCTAAGAACATCCGTGCACTGCTCGGCGGTGCGAAGTACGCCGTCGACTACTATCAGCGCGAGTACAAGTGGCAGACAAAGCAGGTCGCCGAACTGATCGATGACCTCGCGGACAAGTTCCTGGACAGCTACGACGCGAGGCACGATCGGTCGGCCGTCGAGACCTACGGCCACTACTTCCTCGGTTCCATCATCATCAGCGACAAGGACGGACGGAAGTTCATCATCGACGGCCAGCAGCGGCTCACGACGCTGACGCTCCTCCTGATCCGGATCCATCGCCTCCTTGAGCACGCCGAGCAGAAGGGGCAGGTCGCCGATCTGGTCTTCTCTCAAAAGTTCGGCAAAAAGTCGTTCAACCTCGATGTGCCGGAGCGCACGGCCTGCATGGAAGCTCTCTACGCGGGCGAGCCCTTCGATGACAACGGCCAGCCCGAATCGGTCGTGAACATCCTCGCGCGTTACCAGGACATCGAGGAGCGCTTCCCCGAGGAGCTTGCAGGCGATGCGCTGCCGTACTTTGCCGACTGGCTCATCGAGAACGTGCATCTCGTCGAGATCACCGCCTACTCCGACGAGGACGCCTATACGATCTTTGAGACGATGAACGACCGCGGGTTGTCCCTCACGCCGACGGACATGCTCAAGGGCTACCTGCTAGCGAACATCACCGACCCCGGATCCCGAACCACCGCAAGCCAGCTCTGGAAGAGCCAAATCAGCCGGCTGCAGGATCTCGGGAAGGACGAGGATGCCGACGGCATAAAGGCCTGGCTGCGGAGTCAGCACGCCGAGACCATTCGGGACCGCACGCGGGGAGCCGTCCCGCGCGACTTCGACCTCATCGGCACGGAGTTCCACCGATGGGTCCGGGACCACGAGGAGGTACTGGGACTGGCCGGGAGCAGCGACTTCGCCCGGTTCATCGAGAAAGACTTCACCTTCTACGCCCGGCAGTATCACCGCCTGAGGCAGGCCGCGGAGACGCTGACCCCGGACCTTGAGCGCGTCCTTTACAACGCCCAGAACAGCTTCACGCTCCAGTACGCCGTGCTGCTCGCGCCGCTCCGCGCTGGCGATCCTGAGGGAGAGATCCTTCGGAAGCTCCGGATCGCGGCCGCCTATCTCGACATCCTGATCGCGTGGCGCATCTGGAACTCGCGGGCCATCGACTACTCGACGATGCAGTACGCGATGTGGTCGGTCATGCGGGACATCCGTGGGAAAAGCGCGGCTGAGGTCGCTGACATCCTTTCGACACGGCTCGCGGCAGAGACGGAGACGTTCGCGTCCAACGACCGCTTTCACCTGCACGGGATGAACGGACGTCAAATCCACCGACTTCTCGCCCGGATGACGGACTATATCGAGACGCGCTCCGGGCTCCCGTCGCGCTACCCGGAATACGTCCAGCGCAAGGGCAAACAGGGCTACGAGGTCGAACACGTGTGGGCCAATCATCCCGAGCGGCACGAGGGGGAGTTTGGCCACCCGAGCGACTTCGAGGAGTACCGTAACCGGATCGGCGGCCTGCTCTTGCTCCCCAAGAGCTTCAACGCCAGCTACGGCGATCTGCCCTACTCGGAGAAGCAAGGGCACTACCTCAAGCAGAACCTTCTGGCCCAGAGCCTGCACGAGAAGGCGTACGACCGCAGCCCTGGATTCCTGCGGTTCGTGAGGGAGAGCGGCCTTCCGTTCATACCGCACCCTGAATTCAAGAAGGCCGACCTCGACGCCAGGCAGGAGCTCTACCGCAGGCTCGCCGAGGAGATCTGGAATCCCGATCGGCTGGCCCAGGAGGTCACGCCGTGACCCTCCGCCACCTCCGCAACGCCCGCGGCTTCTTCTCCGACTACTACGTCGGGAGCATCTTCGGCCGCGGATCGGGCCGCGGCCGCCGGAGGAAGCTCTCAGACCGCGAGACCGATCTGGCCTACGCGCGCTTCCGGAGGATCCGCGAGCGCGCGGAGGGGCGCGCAGCCGAGCCTGCGGAGTGTCGCGAGCGCCTCGCCCGCCCGCTCCTCCGGGACGTCTTGGGCTTCCACCTCGGAGCGGGGGACGACCGGATCCACGGCCTTTTCACCTCGGCCGACGCGGAGGCCTCGGGCCAACCTCCAATCCTGATCTGCCACTGCGGCGGCTGGGACGAGGACCTCGACGCGGGCCGGGGTTCGGCCCAGCCCGTCCGGCGCATGGAGGCCGCGCTTACCCGTCTCGGTCTCCGCCACGGCATTCTCGTCACCGGCGAGCGCCTGCGGCTCGTGCGCGCGGCGGGGGAGGGCCCCCGGAGCGCGCACCTCGAGGTGGACCTCGCTGGCCTGGCCGAGGACGACGATCCCGAGTCCTTCGCGGCGTTCCACCGCCTCTTCTCCGCCGCGAGCTTCCTCCCGGACGCCGAGGGCAGGATCCCGATCGAGGGGGTCGAGCGCGAGAGCTGCCGGCACGCCGAGAAAGTCAGCGATGACCTCAAGCAAGCAGTCTTCACGGCGGCGGAATCCCTCGTCGCGGGGTTGATCGAAGACGCGCTCACCCGGGGCAGGGTCGCCTCGGCCCGCGACATCGCGGAGCCGGACCTCCGCGTCCACCGCGACGCCGCCCTCCTGGCGCTCTACCGCATCCTCTTCATCCTCTACGCCGAGGCCCGCGACCCGCGCCTCGACGAGCACCGGCTGTACCGCGACTCCTACTCGGCGCAGGGCCTTCTCGACGAGGTCCTGCGCGACCCGGGCCGGGCCTGGCCGGACAACCGCTGCACCCTGTGGCTGCGCCTGCGCGCCCTGTTCCGCATCTACGACGAGGGCCTGCCACCGATCACGCCCTGGCAGAACATCCCGCCGCGCGGGGGCGACTTCTTCAGCGCGGAGACACCGGAGGGGAAGCTCCTCGACGAGGCGCGCCTCCCGGACCGGGCCGTGGCATCGCTGATGCTCGACCTGGCCACGACGGCCCCGCGCCCCGGCGTCGGGCGCGAGCGCGTCTCCTTCCGAGAGCTCGACATCGAGAACCTCGGCGCCGTGTACGAGGGGCTCCTCGAGTACGAGCCGCGGATCGCAGGGGAGACCACTCTCGAGATCCGCGTCCAGGGCCGCGCCTACTCCCTTGTGCCGTCCGACGTTATCCGCCTCTGCGAGCAGAAGAGCCTCACCCTGCGGGGCGACTTCGCCCTCGTCGAGGGCACCGCGGCCGCCTCGCTCCACCCCGAGGCCCCCGGCGACGACGCCGAGGAGGAGGAGACGGCGGACGAGGAGCCGGAGGAGGAGCCCGAGGAGGCCGCCGAGGCCAGCGCGGAGACCGGGGAGGATGGCGGCGACGACGAGGGCGTCAAGAAGGGCGCCACCGCGCATCTCGTCCGGCGCCTCGAGCCGGGGGACTTCCACTTCGTCCCGGGCCCGGGCCGGAAAGGCTCGGGCTCGTTCTACACGCCGCGCCTGCTGGTCCAGGACCTCGTCCGCCACGCCCTGGGCCCCCTCGTCGAAGGTAGGAGCGCCGCCGAGATCGAGCGCCTGCGCGTCCTCGACCCGGCCTGCGGGAGCGCGCACTTCCTGGTCGAGGCGATGCGCTTCCTCGGCCAGACGCTCCACCGCGCCCTGGTCGAGGAGCACGGCGGCAAGGCGCCTCCGGAGTTCCGGAGCACGATCGGGCAGGGCTGGGACGACCACTGGCGCGCGTCCGACGAAGAGGCTCGCGCGGCCAACTCCGAGGCGCGCGCCTGGTGCAAGCGCCGGATGGCCGAGCGGTGCCTCTTCGGCGTGGACCTGAACCCCACCGCTGTCCAGCTCGCCCGCGTGGCGCTCTGGATCGAGTCGGTCGCCGGCGACCGGCCGCTCACCTACTTCGAGCACCACGTCCGCTGCGGGAACTCGCTCCTCGGGAGCTGGATGGAGCGCCTCCGTGTGCCTCCGCTCCCCGAGCTCTCCCGCCAGGCGAGCGCGTCGCAGCCCGGCCTCTTCGAGAAGCTCGTGAGGGATGCCGTCGCGGAGGCCGCGCGGATCCGCAGGCTGATAGACGAGGCGGCGCCCGAGGACCTGCGCCGCGAGGGGATCGATCCCGACACCGTGGAGGAGCAGGACTTCAAGGAGCGGCAACGCCGGATGGCCGAGGAGACCCTCGCCGCCGCGAAGCTCCTCTTCAATCTCCGCTCGGCCTCGGCCTTCGTCCCCGAGATCTGGGGGGACTGGAACACCCTGTGCGGACTCGTCGGCTCGCCGGAGGAGCTGAGGCGCGCCGCCGCCGGCCGGCCCTGGTGGAGGGCGTTCGAGACCGTGCGGGAACGGGAGAGGTTCTTCCACTGGGAGCTCGAGTTCCCCGAGGTCTTCCTCGAGACCGAGAAGCCCGGCTTCGACGCTGTACTCGGGAACCCGCCGTGGGATAAGGTGCTGCCCGCGCGAAGGGACTTCTACGCACGCTACGACGTGCTTATCCGCGCCTTCACGGGCAACGACCTCGACCGGCGGATCCGGGAGCTCCAGGCGGTCCAACCCGGGCTGGCTGACGAGTTCAAGGCGTACAGCTCGCGCACGAAGGTCGTGGCGAACATCCTCCGAAAGGGCGGGGATTTCCCGCATTCGCAAGCGCGCTCGGGTGCAGCGCACGAGGACGTGTCGAAGTACTTCCTCGACCGTGCCGCGCGGCTTATCGGCGAGGGCGGTGCCGTCGGCATGGTGGCCCCGTCCGTCGTCTACAACGGAGACGGCTGCGTCGGGCTCAGGCGGTTTCTCCTGCGCGAGGCGGCGGTCGAGAGGTTCTACGGCTTCGAGAACCGGAGGAAGGTCTTTCCGATCCATTCGAGCTACAAGTTCGTGAGCCTCGTTTTCCGCAAGGGCGGACCCGAGGCCGACGCGTTCCACGCCGCCTTCATGCGCCACGATCTGGAGGAGCTCGAGGCGACCGCCCGCCATCGCGAGCCCGGACACGAGAACGTGTCTCCGGGCCCGGCGCCGTGGGTGGTGACGATGCGCCGAGATGAGATCGAGCGGCTGTCGCCAGAGACATCCGCCTTCCTGGAGTATCGAGGGCCAAGGGATCAGGAGATCGTGCGGAGGATGCACGAGGGGCGGCTGACGTTGGGTGATGCTGGCGCGGGATCGTGGGAGGCCCGCCTGGTCAGCTGGCGCACCCACGAGGTGATCTACAACGCTTCGGAAGACAAAGACCTCTGGACCGATCCCAGAAGCAACCGTCCTCACTCCCCGGAGCACGTCCTTGGGCGCGTGCCTTCCGAGTTCGGCGAGACGCTCGAACTCATGCGCGAGCACGGCTTCTGGCCCGTGTTCGAGGGCAAGCACATCGAGCAGTTCGTCGTCGGAATCAAACCCATCCGCTGGTGGCTCTCGGTGGAGCAGGCCGAGCGCAAGTACGGCCGGCCGTCGCGCTCCGAGCCCACCCTCGTGTTCCGTGAGACTGCCAGCAACACGAACGAGCGCACCTGCATCGCGGCCGTCTTGCCGCCGCGCTCGGCCGCCAGCCACACGCTCACTGGCGTTCTCGTCGCGAACGTTGAGCCCGATGTGGCGGCTACCGTCCTCAATTCGCTGACCTTCGACTGGGCGCTTCGTCTCCGGACCGCCGGGACACATGTGAGCTTCACCTACATGCAGCCGATGCCCGTCCCGCGGCCCGACGTCACCAATTCGCTGCGAGGCATCCCGCCCCGCCTCGCGTGGGAGTCCGGCATCCAGCACATCACGGACGACCGGAACCTTTGGCCCGACCTCTGGGTTGCCAACCGCGCGGTCGCCGCGACCTACGGCCTCGGCCCCGCCGACTTCGAGCACATTCTTTCGACCTTCCCCGGCTTCGCCCGCAAGCGCCCCGCGTTCCTCGCCTACTTTCACGAGCGCCTGGCCGAGTGGACCGAGGCGGTGGGAGGACACATCGACGTGACGACCTATCCTGCCACTCGAATTCGGCCGCGCGCCGTGCAGGCGGCGGAGCCGAGGAAGCACCCCGATGGCTAATAGCTCCGGGTAGGGGGGATGTTTCGAGTGAGAAGCACCCCGATGGCAGATCTCGATGCGCACGGCGGCCCAATCCGGGGTTCGGCCGGGAAGGGGGACTCTTCGGCTCACTTGCCCCCCAGTCGGTGGTCGAGGCTCCGTGGCGAACGTCGGGATTCGGACGGACCTGGCCGCAGGTGCGGGGGCTTCTCAAGGGGGACCGACTCTGGAATAATGGCGTTCGCCAAGGAATATTGCGGGTCAACCAAGGCTGCGGGACGGGTTCAGGCGCCCCGTCGCCCTGGCAAAGATCGAAATCGAGAGAGCGCCGCCGAGGCTCCGAAAGGAGTCTATCGGCGAGGTGAGCGATGCCGGTACCGCGACTGAGCAGGGTGTTCTTGGCCCTCATCCTCTTCGGGGCTGCCATCCGCGTTCCTTGCCTAGCACAAACCCCTTCTTCGCAGTCGGCTGAGAAGCCTCAACTCTACTACTTCGTCATCGACCGCTCGGGATCCATCAAGACGAACAAACTTGTGATTCCGATCCGAGGGGCGTTGGTGCAGGAGCTCGGTGAGATCCCGGAGTCTGCCGAAGTGCGCCTCATTCTTTTCAACGAGAAGGCGGACCATCGGCGCGGCTGGCCGCGCACGGACATGATCGCCCGCGGCGAGCTTTCCGAGTGGTTCGATGAGAACTTCGTGCCCCGGGGAGACACGAGACTCTACGACACGGTGGGAGAGGTCCTTGTTGAGATCCTCCAGATCCGGAGCGCTTACAGCCGGATCCAGTTGACGATCCTCTCCGACGGCATCGAGGATCCGCCCGTGTCGACCCGGTACCGGAGCTGGAAGGATCTGGAACCGTTGTCGCAGGACCTGAAAAGGAGCGAGCCGCCCTTCTTCGGAACCTGGTACACTCTCGGTTTCGATCCTCCTGCATTACCGGCCGAGGAGGCTGGGATCAAGACGCAGCGGGTGCCTAGTCCCGAGCAGGGCTTCGAGATCGCTCCCGCATCTCCTTCCGGTCCGCCCTTGGCGCAGGTCGACTTCGCCGTCTCGGCGACCTCGGGCAGGATTCCGCTCCAGGTCGAGTTTCGCGACCGCTCGAAGGGAGAGATTGTCGCGTACGCGTGGGATTTCGGCGACGGCGGGACGAGCGACGAGAAGAACCCGGTCCACATCTACCGCAAGGCAGGCACGTACACACCTCGCCTCTCCGTGAAGAACGCCGCCGGCGCCGAGTCGAGAAGCCCGGGAGGCGCCGTCATCGAGGTTCGGGAGCCCCTCCCGTGGTGGATCAAACTTTCCGTGGCACTGCTCGCGGCGCTTCTTCTTTGGGTCCTCGTGGTCGTCCCGTTCTTCCTCAAGCCGGCGATGCTTCCGCACAAGGACGTCGCCGCGCGCGGCGATTCCACCCAGATGCTTCGCTACCTCGTCTCGAGACACGGCTGGAACTGGCTCTGGCCCCGTAGCTACGTGACCCTCGGACCGAGACCGACGGAGGACATCAGAACCGGCGCCGCGACGAGCAAGGCAGCGGCGGTCGCCAGGATCCGTCGGGCCTTCGGGTCGAGGACCTACGTGCTCAAGGCGCTCCAGGAAAACGCCGTCGCGACGATCCGCATCGACAAGGATCTTTCCGGAAACGAAGTCCGGGACCTCAGACCCCTCGCGGCTTCCAGGACGACGATCCTCCAAGACGGGAAGCAGTACGAGGTCGGGGGGAAAACGTTCACTTGGATCCAGCCCGCTCCCGGCCGGCGGCGGCCCTGAGAGCGCCGAGGAATCCAATAGGAGGTCGATACCGATGGGTGACAACGAAGGCATGATCGCCAGGCCCATGCTGTTCGTCGGACTGGGCTCCACCGGCGCCAAGGTCATCTCGAAGATCAAGCGACTCATCGAGGCGGAAGGGGACCCCTGGACCGCGAACTTCTACAAGTACCTGCGGGTCACCTCGGAAGTAACCCCGGAGAAGGGAGTCGATCCGCACATTCGCGGGATCATCCTCTCCACGAAGGGGCTAGGAAGCCGTTCGGTCGTCGAGGCTTTCTCCAAGTCCATGAACCCTGGCCTTCAGACCGCGTTTGATGCGTGGTGGTACAAGAACGGCGGGACGCCCTGGATCCCCGCCTACGGCTCCCTCGACGAAGGCGCTGGTGGGGTGCGACCGATCGGCCGGCTCCTTCTCCATTACCTGTGCCTCAAACAGGGACAGGACGTGGTCACCGTGCTCCAGTCCATCCGCAAGGAGGTCCAGGACGCGCAGCAAACGCTGCCCACCCACAAACAAGCCCAGGTCGACGTCAGCCGCATCGACTGCCACGTCTTCGGGCTCCTCGCGGGAGGAACGTGCAGTGGAACGTTCCTCGACCTCGCGTTGCTCATCCGGCAAGCTCTCCCGAACGCCCGAGTGTTCGGCACCTTCCTCCTGGGCGATGTCTGCTACTTCGGCTCCACCGCTGGAGAACGCGATCCGGCCGCGGAAGCTGCCCAGCGCTACAACACCCTTTACGCCCTCGCGGAGATGATGGTCGTCCAGAGCCGAACGGGCCGGGACGTCGTGACGAGGGACTGGGTCCGGCAGGTCGGTCAGTCCGCGATCTCGGAGGGGACTTTCGACGCTCCCGCGTACCACAGGATCACCCTTGTGGGCGCCACGAACCAGGACGATTATTACCTCCGAGACTTCGAGGAATACCAGAACTTCCTGGCCGAGTACTATGGCGGCCTCTTCGCGACCGAGGGCCACGCCCGGGAGATCGGCCGGGCCGTCGACCAGGCGGCACAACAAGCCCACCATGTCGAGCAGGACAATCCGAGCCGAGCCAACACGCTCCAACGAATCGGGCTCTTGAACCTGCGGGTGCCCGCGGAGAAGACGCTCGCAATGGCAAGGGACGAGCTGGCGAAGGAGATCGCCACCCACCATTTCAAGAACGACGACCGGTGGCCGCGCCTACTCGAGCGGTTTCAGAACGCCGTATCGTGGACGACTCTCGAATCGCAGTTCGCGCCGCCCGACGAGAGCATGGTCGAGCAAGAGCTGGATCCGCTCCCCGAAACCGCTGAAGAGTTTCGGACAGCGTATGAGCTCCGCAAGAAGGACCTGGACGCGTTTTACGCGCCCTGGCAGGCGGGCGGGCATGCGGAGCTCCGGCAACGCTTATCCGGCTTCCACGGCCAGTGGGCGGGAGCCCTTGAAGAGATCCTGCGCGACCTGCTGGGGCAAGTGGCGGAAAGCCCGTTCAGCCTGGGGGGCCTCGGGTCCTTGCTGAAATCGCTTCGGGACCTCCTCGATATGAAACAGGCGTCGCTCGATAAGGCAATCCTGGACCTCACCAACGAGCTCTTCGCAGACAGGACCGGGAGCCTCGAGAAATCGTTCAAGGAGAACCTCGACGAGGCCATCGGAACCTACCCCGGGTCCGGTCTGACCACCGTGTTCCGGCGATGGCGGTGGTCCGGGCAACAGGATGTCATCGACGCCCTGCGGAAGTACCGCGGCACGTTGCGAAAGCTCGCCACCGCGCGCGCCGCCCAGGCGGCCCTCGAGCCACTGCGGAGCGAGATCAAGGCGCTGGTGGTGGGGCACAAGCTCGTTGGTGGAGAGGCGGCAGAGCCCGTGTTCCTGGCGCAACAACGGGCCGCCGACGAGCTGTTCGCCACGGCCGGCGAGCGACGTGGACTGCGGCAGGAGGTGATCGATTCGCGAGAGGCTATCTCGAAGTGCTTCGTCCAGCCGATCCTCGACGAGGTCGTGGGTGGCGCGACGGGCCAAAGCCGGCGCGAGGTCGTACGAACCCGAACCCTGGCCACATGGAAGGCGAAGGACGGCCAAGGGTTCTTCGAGTCCTTCGGCAAGCTCGTGGACCTGCTTCGCGGCCGGGCCGACTCGCAGACACCAGAGAACGCCCTGAGACGAGACGAGGTGAGGCAGACCCTCGGGTCGCTCCGGGAGGGACTGCGGGACACGTTCAACACGGTGGTCCGCGAGTCCGTCGGGCCAGCGGTGGATGGTCTATCAGTTTGGGAGGCGCTCCGGCGCTACGTGGAATCCGCGGGAGGGCATCCGGAGACCCTCCTCCAGAACATGTTCAAGGCTTACGCCAAGCGGGCGCAGCTCTTCACCAAGCTCGTCTCCGGCGCCGAGCAGGACACGTACGAGAGGACGACCCGAACCTACTACGTATGCGACGAGAAGGACGCGAGAGAGTGCTTCGAGCGCCTTGGGATCGCATCGTCCGCGACGTTCCTAGGCAACCTTCTCGAGAACTCCATCGGGCACAGACCCGCGCCCATGACCGGGACTCGGGCGTCGAGACGCGAGCTGATCCTGTTCTTCAGCCGGGAGGGCGATCTCCCGATCTACTTCGACAACTTCAGCGCCGTGGCCGGACTGTTGCAGGCGACCCCTGCCCAGCAGCGGGGGCGGGAGAAGAACTGGAGCGACCGCCGCTTTCCGGAATGGATCCGGCGTTGGCATCAGGCGAGCGACAAGCCGTACATGCTGACATAGCCGCGCACGATGCTGATCCTCCTCGACCGAAAAGTGTTCGACCGTTTGGCGCCGGCGCCGTTTCCGACGGCGAATCTGACGCGCATTCTCGTCTCCCCACCCTCCGAGCGCTCGGGCCCGCTTTGGCTCTTACCGGGTACGGACGAGACCCGAGACCTCGCCGCCTGGCTTCGGGAGCCGAACACTCTGCGAAATCGTCCCCAGGAAAACCGCTTCCTGCTCGTTTGGGAGCGAATCGACCCGCGGCTCCTCGACGCGTTGTCGCTCCTCGCACGGCAGCGTCAGGACTTCGCGATCCGGGCCAGTGTCCTCCTCGCCGGCCCTCTGGACCCGGGCGTGGACTTGAACGCCATGTTCGACGTGGATGCCGACTCCGCGCGGCCGCGTTTCCTGTCCTCCATCTTTTTCATCGGCAACCAGGACACGGCTGGCGATCCGGTGACGCCGGACCGACGGTCGCAGATCGCCGCCGCGTTGCTCGATACGTTGCTCGCGGCCGGGGAGCGAGCGGCGGATCCATTCGGGATCTTCGTGGCCCACGGGGATGAAGCGAGGTCCTACGGCGCCTTCGGATTGCGCTTCTGGGGGCGGCGGCCGTCCGACATCGCGCCCCTTGTCCGTCGGTTCGCCCTCCAGGTCCTCTGGGAGAAGATCGCGCGGGGGCAGGCGGCGGGGCTCACGGATGACAGGAGCCTGGCCGACTCGGTCGGCGCACTCCTGAATCGCCTCAAGTCGCTCGACACCCCCGTCTCCGCGATCGGTGCCGAAGGGGCTCCGCGCCGATTCCCGCAGCGGCTCTCCCCACGGCCAGTCAACCCGTTTGAGGGATGGTCGTGCCCGATGACCCGGGCTGCCGCGCTTCGCGAGGGAGGCCACATCATCGACCGGCACAAGCCGGTGATGGCGGACTACCGCCGGACTCTCGCGAAGGAACTCGGGTCGCTCTCGGCGGAGATTCGCCGGCACGGAGAGGATCTCTTCCGGACGACGAGGAAGGAGATCCGCGAGACCCTCTCCCGTTCCGCGAACCTCGCCCAGCTCGCCGCGCTCTTGAGGGCCTACTTCCCGGCCTTCGGGAAGCTCCGTGACCGCGCCCTAGCCCAAGATCGAAGCCCCTGCGAGCCTGCGTCGACCCCGATCCTCGCCGACTGTCGTCGGCGTTTCGTCGACGAGGCGAGGACACTTCTCGAGCAGCAAGTCCGATCCCTGCCCACGTTCGCGCGCCTCCTGGTCGTGTGGTCCGTCGCTGCCTTTCTCATGGTCATTGCCGGGACGATGCTCCGCCTGGGCGCGGGTCCGGGCTTCGCGGCCATCCCCGGCGCCGGTGGACCCGCCCTGGGAGTTGGCGTGACGGTCTGGGCGCGGTACCGCGCCCGGCGTGTCGCCGAGGGGATGCGGGAGCACTTCGAGGAGTCCCATGCGTGGCTGCGCGAGAGCTTCGTGCGGAAGCTCGAGTGGGTCGTCGCCAAGACCCAGCGAATGCTCGAGTTCCAGGTCATCGCGGACGCGGTGGCTCTGGGTCGGCGGCTGGGTCGGCGGTTCGACGACTTCTTCCACGCTTGGCAAGACGTCCTCACGAAGCCTCCCGACGGTGACCCCGCGGCTGACCTCGAAGGCTGCGGCGTCGGACCGGACGAGCAGTCCGATCTGCGCGATTCGATCGCCGATGTCTCCCGGCAGATCGTCTCGGAGGTCGCGAGCGACCTTCCCGAGGCGGAGTCTGGACGTCAGATCGACAACGTGTTCGCGACGCTCGCCGGGCGCGTGCATGCGGCCTCGTCGGACAGCCCGGTGCCCGAGGAGCAGGTCCTCTCCGGGATCGAGGAGCACGCACGAGTCCGGATCTCGCCGCCGATCCTGGCCAGTCTCGGAGATGCGCTCCTTCAGAACGGTCTTTCCAAGACCTACGTGCTCCCGTCCGCGTATTCGTCCGATCTCGACTCCAGGCTCCAGGCCGGTCTGTCGGGATACACCGTCAAGATCGTGCGAGCGCGCATCTCGGGTCCGGCGGCATGGATCGCCCGGACGGGTCTCACCGAGGATGAGATGCGCGATTCCTTGCTCAGCGCCCAGGTACGCTCGTGACCTCGGGGCGTCCTGTCCGTGCCGGGGAGCGACCATGGGCCTCATCGAGCAGTTGAGAGAGCAGCCGTTCTACGTCGGGCAGATCCTCCGACGTCGTACGCTCCCATCCGGCGCTGCCGAGACTCTCTCGGTCGCCGACCTGTTCCAGCGCGTCTTGCGGTTGAAGAACTCGACCCTCGAGAGGATCCTCCCCGTCCTCGGCTTCGACGAGGCCTACGCCGCGCACCTCGGCATTCTCCATCGCGCGTTTTCCGAGGACGAGGCCGGCGGTCGCGACGCGGTTCTCGTGGCGCCGTGGAGCGCGGTGCGGGAGCTCGCATGGCAGCTCGTCTGCCTCGCCGAGGCGATCGACGAGGGCCGGCGCTGCCTCGTGCTCTGCCGCGATCGGGCGGGAGCCGAGGTGGCCGCGGAGCAGTTCCGCGACACCGTTCGCCGGGCGGACATCGAATACGCCGTCGAGTTGGCGGTGGTGACGGAGCCAAGCGGTTTTTCCGCCCTCGATCGGTCGCTTCCGTTGATCGTCGTGTTCACGCCGGACACGTTTCGGTCTTTCCTTCACCTCCCGGGACTCGGCCAGGCCCGGGAAATCGTGCTCTCCGCCCTCGGCCGCGTGGCCCTTCCGAGTCTCGACGGCTGGCCGCCGGCCCTTGCCTCCCATGTCGCCTACCTGATGCGGGAGCTTCACGTGGAGTGCGCGGCGCGCGGGGTGTTTCCCGCCCTCGTCGGGACCGCTTCCCGTGCGCTCCACCTCCAGGGGTTCGCGAGCGAGCTGTGGGGAAAGCACGTGGAGGGGAGCGCTCTCGTGGAGAAGGACTCCGTGGAGTCGCCCTCCATCGATCTCGTGAACTACAGCGGCGGGCTCGTCCGCAGTCCCTCGGACCCGAAGCAGTGGGTCCGGCAGGTGCCGCGGAAGGTGGCCTCCGACCTGCTCGATTGGCTGGTCGGCCGTTACACTGCGCCGCCCCCACCGGGCCTCGAGCTCCACTACGTCCTCGACACCTCGGGATCTATGGCCGGCCGGCTGCCCGCGGTGGGACGGGCCGTCGTGAAGGATCTTGAGCTGAAGCTCGAGAGCGGAAGCTTGAAGCACGGCGACCGGGTCAGGCTGACCGTTTTCGACACGGCCGCCGCCGAGATCTTCTCTCAGGAAGTGTCCCCCGGCCTCGTGAGCGATTTGCGTTCCGTCGTCGAGAACCAGAAGGCAGGCGGCGGAACGGATCTTCCTCAGGGACTCGGCTCGGCGCTCGAGAGCGCCTGGAAGGGGGCCGCCGGGTCGATCCACATCATTCTCTTCAGTGACGGCGAGAGTCCCGTGACAGCGGTCCATCGCGGGAGCCTGCTGAGGCTGGCAAGGGAGGCGCGGGCGGCAGGTCGTGTCGTACGGATTCTCTATGTCGTCCTCGACATGGAGCCTCCGGCGGAGACGAAGAACCTCATCCTCGCCATGGGCGGGCGGGTTCTCCGGCAGTCCATTGCCGAACTCGAACGAGGGGGTCGCTACGACGCCGAGGACGAGCGCGAGGGCCGGGTCGTCTTCCTTTCGGGCGAGAAGGGTCTTCCGGACGACGTGATCCAACCGTTCCAGGCCGGCAGGAGGCCGCTCGTCTTCGCGCGGGACGTGGCGAAGTTGCGGATCCCTCCCATGGACGTGACCTCGGTGGTGGTCAGCGGTCGGTTTGGGAGCCTCCGTCAGATCCACGACCAGGTCCGGCACCTGGGACGGGAGTCGGTGCCGGTGTTCCTTCTGACGGAGGCCGAGGCGAGGGCGCAACTGCTTACGGAGGACTATCCCGAAGCCGAAGGCCTCGCGGCGATTCCTCTGATCTGTCCCCGGAACACGTCCGTGGCCCGCATGAGGCTCCTCGATTGCGTCGGCAGTAGGGAAATCGACGCGAGTCACTTCCGGTATCTTCTCCAGGGTCCCATCGCCTACGGCGCCCTCATGAAGGAGTTCCGGGTCTCCGGAGACAGCGCGACGCAAACGAGCGCAACGCCCCCGCTCCGCGAGAGCGAGATTCCGCCGGGGCTCGAGCTCGTTCGCAGAGAGGCACGGTGGTTCGTCCGCGCCATGGCCGACGGATCGCCTCCTCCCGGTCCTGAGGCGTATCCCCTCGACACGTTCTCCGGAGAGCGGATCCGGATCGAGGGGCTGGGCATCCTCGAGCATCGGGACCGGGCCGTCGCTCCCATCGTCCACCATCCTGGGGCCATCCATGACAGCGCGGACAGAAGCGCCGAGGTCGCCCGGTTCTCTGCGGATCGAGTGGAGCTGCGGGCGAGGTCGGAGGACCGCTACGTTCCGATCCTCGAGGGTCTTCGCATCCGAGCGACAGAGGCCGAGGAGTGGACTGCCTCGCGTCGAACCGTGGACCGACTGGGCGAGATCTCTCTCGGGCCGGTCCAGGTCGCCGCGACCGTTCCCGGATCGAGGTGCTACCGGGGAGCGAACCTCGACGACCGATACAATGACCAGCGGTTCGGTGACGGGATCCCGGTGCAGTACGAGACCAGCGCCGCGCAGTGGAAGCCCCGCGATGCGTCGCCGAAAGTCCTATCGGGGCTGGCGAACCTTCTCCGGCTGACACTTGTCACCGTGCTCCGCGAGGTCGACCACACGATCCTGGTCTGCCCCGACTTCGAAACCTCTGCCATTTGGCTCGTCGACCTGGCACCCGGCGGAAACGGCGCCGCGACCCTGCTGGGTGGAGACCCCGTCCTCCCTCAGGCGCTCCTGGCCCTGGGGGGTCGGATCGCGCTGGAGTGCCCCTGCGAAGGCGGCCTCGCGGGGGCCACGACGATGGAGGACCAGAAGGTAGACGACACGGGCTGTCCCCGCTGCACGCGAGTGATAGGACCGGTGATTCTCGACGGAGGGGTCGATCGTTTTTCGGGGGTGTCCAAGAAAGACACGCTGGAGTGGCTCCTGCAGAACGGGCACCTTCCAGGCCCCGCGAAGCTGCACATCGAAGAGAAGTATGCCGGCATCACCGATCCCCTGCGCATCAGCGGGGACGACCAGGGCTCGCGCCGGGGTCTGCTCCGCCTCGCGCGTCGGATCCTCCGAGACCGTCTTGGCCTCGAAATGAACGACGGAGACGTTGCCCGTTTCAAGTGGCTCGAGACCGGTGAACCCTATCTCGGCCTCTATGACTCCGGATCGAACGAGCTAGCTATGGTTCAGGGGCTTCGAGAGTGGATGGCGCTCGACGTCTGCGGGCACGAGTTCTTCCATAACCTCCAGTACCGGCTCGCCGGGCTGTTCCTTCACACCGCTCTCGGTCACGGCGCGGCTCCGCCCGTTCCGTTCGACGGCAAGCTTTTCATCGAGGGTTCGGCGATGTGGGCCGAGAGCCATGTGGTGGATGCGCTCGCTCTCCGCAGCTCGCTAGAGCTCGCCAACCTGAGGCAGGGCGACGAGTACGGCATCGGGTTCCAGTTGATCAAACTTGTCGAAGAGCAGTACGGGGGCGTTCCCGCAGTGCTGGCCCTCCTCGCCACCGGCGACATCGCGAAGGTGACGAGGGGGGAGATCCGAGATCTGCAACAGCTCTACTCGCGCTTTGGGACCTCGCCGTGACACTTCCGTGGAGAACCGTCGTGTCCAGGTCGTCGGTCTCCGGCCCTTGGTCGAGGAAGGGTCTACGGACCGCGATATCCGGCACGGTACGGATGCTCTCCTGTAGCTGTTGTAAGAGTCGCGGCATCAGTAATCGTGGAAACACCACCCTCAATTAGCGTGATCACGCTCACGTGAACTCAGATTCCGGCTCGGACCGACCTTGCCGGAAGGCTTCCGTGGGAGCCCGATCACTCACGGCCGCGTGTCGCCTGCGGTCACCAGATCAAAGATCTCCTCCTCTACTGCTCGGAGCAAGGTCTCCACCTCCTCCTTCGGGAGGAAGGCATGTTTGAACCCGGCTTTTACGAGCTTGAGTACCTCCCATTCTGTCAGGCCGCCCACCAGTCTCGCGGCCTCGAGGTATTCGTCCGTCAGGGTCTGCCGGCTGTGGAGGTAACGGTTGTCGGTGCCCAAACAGACCTCAAGCCCCTGCTCCATGTAGTACCGAAGGGGGTAGTACTTACGTTCCCTAGGATCGTACGACTTGTCTCCGTAGGTGGGCGCCACGAAGTTGCCGGTGAACTCGTTGCTGATGGGGCACATCTCCATGCAGATTCCCTCGGTGATGCAGTAATTGAGCAACTCTCGGTTCTCCCGCAGCCGCAGGCCGTGTCCGATGCGTCGCGCGCCCAGCATGTACGTGGCCTGCCAGACGCTGTCTGCGGAGGCAGCCTCGCCGGCGTGGATCGTGATCGACGCGCAACTCTTGAACAGCGGTCGCACATGGTCCTTGAACCGCTCGGCCTCGACCTTCTCGTCTCCAGAGAGGTCGAAGCCGGCAACCTTGCAAGGCTTCCACCATTTAGGAGTCAAAGCCGAAGAGTCGGATCCCAGCCGGCGATCAGCCCGTTTCCGCTGGAGGCAGCAGCTCAGCAACGCCACGGCCTCATCGAACTCGTCCATCGTTTTGTGCCGCTTTGCCCCCAGGAGTACGTTGAACCGCACCCAACGCCTCCCTTTTTCGCACAGAGCGAAGAATGCCGCTGCCAGATCCAGGGACCGACAGAGCAGGTCCGTCGCGACGACGGCCGACATGCCCCCCTTTGTGTAACCCGTGGTGGCGCACCGCACCTCGGAATAGACGATGTTGTCCTTCCTTGCCTGTCTCGCGAGGTCCATGGAGGCCAGCACGATGTTCTCGGGGAGCTGTAGGTGGTCGGCTCCCAGGAGCCCTGCACCCCAGAGATACCGGGAGAGGCTGCGCTCTCCCGGTGGGGGGTTGTTCGGCAGGCTCACGATGTCGGCGAGAGAGAGATGAGAGTGGGTCGCGGGATCCCAGCCAGCGCTCTTGCCGACGCTCTTGAGCCAATCGCAAGCGCACCGAACTCGCTCCTGTATCGCCTTCGCCGCGGCCGCCCAGTTGTTTCCCTCGAAGGTTTTCCGGGCTTCGGCATGCGTCAGCGATCGGCGCCATTCCCCCTCGCTTGCCCGATCCCCCACAAGCCTGATGATGAGCGACCAGGCATTCTCCGTGAGCGTGGGCTGCTTCTTCGCAAGTTCGTCGATTCTCGCGAACGGTTCCCACCTTTCACACAGGCCTTCGAGTTCTTGCGCGGCCAACGACAAGACCGCCACGAGAAGAGCGGTTACCTCGAAGTCCTCGATATCCAAACCAGTCGGTTTGAGCCACTTGACGACAGCGTCAAGGACGTCCGGTTTTTTTGGGATGGGCTTTCCGTTTGCGCCAGCTGATGAACGCCACAGCGCCACAGCGGCTGATTGCTCGCTCTGTTGCAACACTCCGGCCTCCAGAACTATCTGCCAGACGCCAGACGCCAGAGCTTCCAGCTGGCTGAGGGGCGGCCCCTTTCGTAGCAGGTAGCCGAAAGTGTTCCAGGCCAAGGCTTGGATCGTCGGCAACGAGATGCATGTACCGATGTGGTGATGAAGGTCCGCCTTGGGGAGCGCCCGGAGCCAGGCGCGCACACTCTTCTCATCCTCGGGGCCGCACACTTCGCGCTGGAGCCCTGCCAGGACTCGAGGCGGCAAGCGGTACAGCGATCGGAAGGCCGACCTGCTGCCTCTCGGCTCCACCTCCGGGCTCCTTCGCCCGCCCCCTGCCAGGACCGCGGGCAGGCCGAAGACGCGTTCCTTTAGGACGTAGGCCTCTGCGCCGAGGTTGAGGGCCTGCTGGATTTGTTCGGTATCCTTGGAAAGGCTCAACACCATCAGGCGTGGCCTGCCGGCACTCGGTGCCGCGGCGCCAGCTGCGGAGCACGGCTCCTCGCTCATGTCGAGCCACGCTGCTATCTGCCTTACAATCGAGGCGCCGAGGGGCCGCCCCTCGAACTCGATATCCACTAGGATGACGTCATACCCGTGCAGTTTCTGGGGGCCTGGGGTCGCATCAGACTTCTCGCTCTCCCCCGGAGACCCCTTGGATCGGGTGGCGTCGACTGTTGGCGGATCCATCATCTGGTCCGGGTCACGGTGTCCTTCCACAACTTCCGCAAGCGCTCGCCAATAACTTTCGGTTCGTCTCCCGAAAGTGTGATCACTCCAGTGGAAGGTGGCCGCACCCATGCCAGATGGCGGTGATGTAGGTCTCGGTCGTGCGGTAACCGTAGGCACGATGGCTGACGACCTTCACCTTGTTGT
>Ga0247727_10006150_pt1 | contig 23753 bp, 25 predicted proteins | sample WisWelCaveWW1625_FD_202498 | JGI IMG/M metagenome (GOLD analysis project Ga0247727, IMG submission 202498) | Biofilm microbial communities from Wishing Well Cave, Virginia, United States - WW16-25 | ecosystem: Environmental > Aquatic > Deep subsurface > Groundwater > Cave microbial mat | place... | reverse complement strand
CTTAAAGATATTACTCCTGATTCAGATTTCATTGGGAAAGAACCTCCTCTTCTTTCTGATCTTGAAACTGTGCTTGCTGGTATGGAAGGTGGCGAGAGCCTTGCTCAAAGGCTTTTCAAATATACGAGAGGCACGTGGTCCGGATTCATTAACCAGCCGACAAATGTCGACATAAACAAAAAATTCGTAGTATTTTCTGTGCGCGATATGGAAGACGACTTGAAGCCTGCGGCTATGTATATTGTCATGCAGCATATTTGGAGCGCAATTAGAAAAAATCTTAAAAAGCGTCTTCTTGTAATCGACGAGGCGTGGTGGATGATGAAACAGGAAGATACCGCAAGTTTCGTATTCAGTCTCGCGAAACGAGGGCGCAAATATTACCTTGGTGTTGCAACTATCACGCAAGACGTTGGCGACTTTTTAAAGTCTCCGTATGGGCTTCCTATTATTACAAACTCTTCCATTCAAATTCTTTTGAAGCAGTCTCCTGCGTCAATAGATCTTGTTCAAAAAACATTCAACTTAACAAATGAAGAAAAGTTTCTTTTACTTGAATCAGGTGTTGGGGAAGGAATATTCTTCGCTGGACTGAAGCATGTTGCTCTTAAAGTTATCGCTTCTTATACAGAAGACCAACTTATTACAAGCGACCCGTCACAGCTTCTTGCAATTCGCCAAGCAAAAAGCGAGCTTAAAAACCTTGGATTAAATGCGGCCCCTCAAAGTCAAAAACCAAAATAACCATGGCTTACGAAGATACATATTCTGATGAATTTGATACCAGTTACGAAGATGACACCCAGAACGAAGATATAAACACAGATGCTTCTTATCGTATCGGTACAGCTACTTTTTTTCTTATGATATCGCTCGCGCTTTTTTTCGATATCGCACAGATTGTTATTACAATTCTCTCTTTTGGGACAATTGGGGCAATTATAAGCCCTATATTGTCTGGTTTGGCATGGTTTCTATTCTATATTTGGTTTAAAATGAAAAGTATAGACTTAATGAGTTCGCGACGGTTTGTTCGGAATATTCTCACAGGACTTGCAGAACTTATTCCGTATATTGATCTTCTACCAATGTGGACAACTACCATTATCTTAACAACACGGGAAACACGAAAGGAAGATCGTCGAAGGACAGAAAATAATGTTTTTGTATAATATAATAAATGAGCATGTCAATTTTTTCTATAAAATATAAATATATTGGTTTTTGTAGCATTATATTTTTTGTTTTCCTTTTGTGGACAACTATTGCGCACTCCCAGCTAATTGGGCATGATGAGCCAATCATTATTTCCAATCCAGAAACTCCTGGGCCGCAAGAAGACATATCTCTCCATGTAGATTTTTTTGGAAGCGATTTAAACAGAGCAAATATCAAATGGTATAAAAATGGAACGCTTCTTGATCAGGGAGTTGGCTTGAGAGATATTACCGTTCAAACTGGAATTTTGGGGTCACAAACAACTATTAGGGTTGACCTTACAACAGGAGAAGGAGATTTGTTATCAAAAACTCTTGTGCTTCGCCCAACTTCTCTTGAGATTGTATGGGAAGCAGATACATATATTCCCCCATTCTATAAGGGAAAGGCCCTTCCTACCTCAGGAAGTATCGTTAAGCTTGTTGCGATACCTGAATTTATAACTTCCGCTGGTGTAAAAATTCCAAAAAAGGATTTATTTTACAAGTGGCAGGCAGGCGGGGGTAATATTTTTTTGGAAGGAGGAGAAAAACCCCAAGGAAAAGGGAAGTACTTCGCATTTGCAACTGCTCCGCTTTTAAGCAACGCTATAAACATTTCTCTTGAAGTTTCAAGTCAAAACAGGAGTTTAGTAAAAGAATATTCAACCTCTATTAGAACAGAAAATCCAGAAGCTCTTTTTTATAAAGAAGATCCTCTTCTTGGTACTCGGTATGAAAAAGCCCTTCCAAAAAATTTCTTATCGAACGATGGAGAGCTTACGGTTCGTGTTGAACCATTTTACCTTTCAACGAGCGCTGCTTTTGGGGGAGAATACAAATGGGAATTAAATGGGAAAAGTGCGACCCCTCATGAAAACAATCCTCGGGTAATTACGCTTGTGCGAGGACAAGATATAAAAGGGAAGGCGGAATTAAAAATTGATATCATAAACATTGGGTCAATAAAGCAACGAATACAAGATTTATTAATTATTTCATTTTAAAAAATGACAAAAAAAATAATTTTATTTTATATAACAATTCTTCCTTTAGTTTTTCTTTTTGTTTTTTCTTTTTTGAGCTCCGCTCTTTTTGCGCAAGCAGTAAATCTTATTGAAGAACTCCCGGGACAGCCCACTCTTAGTCGTGGTGAGGATCTTTTACCCACATACTTATCGTGGGTATTTCGGTTGAGTCTTGGAGCGGCTGCTATACTTGCTGTTCTTTTTATTATAATAGGCGGGGTTCGATACACGCTCACTTCTATAAGTCCTTCAGAAAAAAGCGCAGCAAAACAAATGATTTGGAATGCGATATACGGCCTCCTTATAGTTTTGGTTGCATTTCTTGTGCTTCGAACTATTAATCCCGATTTGGTGAACTTCAGCCTCCGTTTACCTTCGATAACTGGCGGTATACCTGCCGGTCCAGGCCCAGGAGGGCCTGGACCGGGCGGACCTGGGCCTGGACCAATCACATACCCCGATGATTGGCTTGTGGCAGAAAACGCCCTAAGAGCTGATTTTGGTGCTCTTGGAATTACCGTAAACAGAGATCCGTGCCCAACACCCCTTTCCACCGCTTCAGGTTGTACAAATGTATATGGATTAGGAAGTAGTGCTGTTAGTGGCGTAAAAGCTCTAAGATCTGCCTGTGGATGCCCTATTATGATTACTGGCGGTACCGAGAGAGATAGCCACACAACTCACGGGATTGGAAGATCTATTGTTGATATAAGAAAAAACTCTGGAGTTAATTTATATGTTACGGCTAACACAGTAAGCTCTCAATCCACAAGTTATGGGACACTGCACACACTCGCAAATGGAGATAGATATTTAGATGAAGGAGATCATTGGCATATTGTTTTTTAGTAAATAAGTTATGAGTAAAGTTATAAAAATAGTCTTAATAGTTTTCGCCCTTATTTTCCTTATTGGAGGAGGAATTCTTGTATATCTTGCCTATCAAGAACAAAAAGGGTCGGGCGGGCTTGGGGATCTTTTTCCAATCGGAGGCAATAACACAGAACCAACACCAAACGGCAACGATGACGTAATTATTGATGATGGTTCTTTTCCTGATAACTCAGGCGGTATAAGAAAATTTTTCCAAATAACCATTAACCCAATCGCTGGGTTTACAACTTTTGAAACCAGTGAAGGAACTTTTGTTAGATATATGGAAAAAGGTACTGGAAATATTTTCGATTACAACACAAGAACTGATTCTCAAACACAAATCTCAAACAAAACAATAGAATTCGTTCAGGAAGTATATTGGGGAGAAAATGGGAATGAGTTTATTACACGGTCTCTTTTACCAGATGGTGATATTAAAAACATTTATTATTCCTTTGATAAACCGAGTGCGGAAATATTTTTCTTTGAAAAAAATCTTAAGCAGGGCGACAACAATGAAGATGTTAAAAATATGCAAAAAGCCTTAAATAAAAATCCAGAAACGCTTATAGCAATAACCGGCACCGGATCCCCAGGAAACGAGTCGCCCCTTTATGGAAAAAAGACTGCGGATGCCGTAAAAAAGTTCCAGGAAAAATACAGAAGTGAGATAGGAACCTCAACCGCTGGCGTCTTTGACGATGCCACAAGAAAAAAAATGAACGATTTATTTAAACCGCAGCCGTCTTCTATACAAAGCACTGAGCTCTTTGAAAAAGAGCTTTCTAGAAAAATTATTGGAATCGCCGTATCTCCGAATAAAAAGGAAATTTTTTATCTTGAACTTTTTGGGGATCAGGGCGTTTCTGGTAATAGAGCAAAATTAGACGGGGCCGGGAAAAAAGAACTTCTCACTTCGGATATTAAAGAGTGGAATATTGAGTGGTCTTCTCCGTTAAAAATATTCTTAACTACAAAATCATCTCAAAATGTTCCAGGCAGTGCTTACGAATTAGACCTAAAGACAAACCAGCTTAGAAAATTATTTAGTGGTATTCCTGGTTTGACCGCAAAAGAAAATATTGATGGGTCTCTGGTTGTATACAGTAAAAAATCAGAACAAGGAAATGGCTTCTCGACACATATTTATAGTGTTTTGGACGGAAACCATACCGTAACAAACATTTCGACTCTTCCTGACAAGTGTGTTTGGGATGAGAGCGATAAGGAAATACTTTATTGTGGCATTCCGAGCTCAATACCAGTTGGGAAGTACCCCGATGATTGGTATAAAGGTAGAGTTTCGCTTTTTGACAATGTTGTAAGTTTTACTTTTGATACGTTGTCACAAAATCTTTTAGTAAATCCTTCTCTTGAGACACTTACAACAAAAATTGACATTGCTGAAATAAAACACAAAAAAGAGGGCTTTCTCTTTTTTCAAAATAAGGAAGATTCAAGTTTGTGGGGAATTCGCATGGGAGAGGTGTCCGGCGCTTCTTCGAACTAAAAGCTCGTGAGATATCGAAAAGATATTACTTGTTACCCAATAAAGTGGGACAGCGCCAGGAAATCCCCATGACACCATTCCGATAACAATCGGTAATACATAACGGGCCTGTATGGCCATATTTTTTTTAAGTTCGTCTGAGAAATTTATTGTGGCGCCTTCTTTTTGTTTCACTTCTACTTTCGGGAAGGCGAGTTTCATTTGAAAATACTGAGATAGGCCTGCAAGAAGAGCTAGGAAAATATTATGGGATTGGGTAAGATCAAATATTCCCAAGAAATTAAAGTTTATATTTTCTGGAGGGATTATAAATGAATAGAGGAGTTCTGTATTTATAATATTTTGAGAAAGGCCTTTCCAAAAAACCCAATAGAGCCCGAATATGATTGGTATTTGTATAATTGTTAAAAGACATCCCGAGAACGGGTTAACGCCATGCTCTTTATAAAGTTTCATGATTTCTGCTGCCTGTTCTTGTTGACTATTTTTGTGTTTCTCTCGAATTTGTTTTATTTTGGAATCAAGAATTCGTACTTTCGCTTGTGTTTTTATTGATTTGTGTGAAAGAGGTAAAATAAGCACTCTCACAAGAAGGGTAAGGAAGATGATTGCGAATCCTATGTTATAACCAGGAAGATGCGCTGTGATAAAAACAAGCGCATTGTAAAGTGGCTCAAAAATAGCTATGTTAAAAATTTGTGGAATACTCATGATTTATCTGGTAATGGATCATAATGGTTTGCTTGCCAAGGATGGCAACGCGAGATTCGTTTAAACCCAAGAACTGTTCCTTTTAAAGGTCCGAATTGAGTAATTGCTTCTTTTGTATATTCTGAGCATGTTGGTATAAAAACACATCTATGCGGCAGTATTCCTAAGTATTTTGAAAAAAACTGATAACCAGAAATAAATTTAACAAGTATTTTTTTCATAAAATCATAAAAGGTTTGTTTTTTTAAGCAAATCTAATATGGACAATTCAAGTTCGTCAAAAGATACTTTAGCGGCAGTACTTTTAAAAACAAAAGCTCCTCTATAGCCGTTTTTTATTTTATTACTATGTTTTTGTATTATATATCGAGCCCTCCTTTTAAGCTTGTTCCTACTTACAGCTTTTTTCGCTGTCTTTTTAGAAACAACGAAGGCAAACTTTGCGGGAATATTTTTGTTTAAGCTTTGGTTTATATATAAAGCTGCGTAGGAAGAATGGTATTCCCCTCCTTTTCTTTCTAAAAACAAATTCTCTATACCATCACGAGTAAGTTTGTGATTTTTAGAAAACATTAGTGTATTATGGTGTAAGTTTTCTCCTCCCTTTCTGCCTTCTTCGAGCTAAAACGCGTTTTCCTCCTTTTGTTTTGTTTCTTGATAAAAATCCGTGCGTTTTGGCTCTCTTTCTTTTTTTTGGTTGATATGTTCTAAACATGCCAATTAGTCTATATTAAACAAAGCCCAAAATCAATTTATACCTCTTGTTTTTTAAAACACATACTTATTCCACCAATTATTAACACTATTGTACAGTTTCAAAATAAAAAACTCCTCATTATAATGAAGCTTACCTAAAACCTTCTATATATAAACCATGATAGATAATAAACAACTTTGGGAACACACCCTGACCGAGCTTGAACTCGCTGTTTCTAAAGCAAACTTTAATACCTGGTTTAAAAATACATTTATCTCAAAACAGGATTCTGGTGTTGTCTATCTTTGTGTTCCTAACGCGTTCGTGAGAGATTGGCTTTCGGCAAAATATCACAAACACATCCTTCGTTCACTAAGAGGACATGTTTCAGCTGTACGAAGTATCGAGTATGTAATATCTAAAAATACAGACCTCGCGCAACAAGAAGCAAATAAACAACAAGAGGAGTCTACCCCAAGTGACCAATTGCAACTTGCTGAATTTCAAGTGCAGGTTGAGACCGGATTAAACCCGCGTTATACATTTGATTCTTTCGTGGTCGGTTCATTTAATGAACTTGCGTATGCTGCCGGACAAGCTGTTATAAAAACCCCCGGTATGGCTTATAATCCGTTGTTTGTTTATGGGGGAACAGGCCTTGGCAAAACACACCTTATTCAAGCAATAGGGAGTCAAATCAAAAAACACTATCCTGATAAAAAAATTTATTATATTACGTCTGAAAAATTCACACTTCACTATATTGAATCTGTTCAAAACAATAGAATGCATGTTTTCAAAGAAAAATATAGAAAATACGACCTCCTTATTATGGACGACATACAATTCATTTCCGGAAAAGAAAAAACACAAGAAGAATTGTTTCATTTATTTAATAGTCTCTATGAAAACAACAAGCAGATAATTTTTTCATCTGACAAACCTCCTAAATTCATTCCTCAACTCGAGGATCGTCTTAGGTCTCGATTTGAAGGGGGGATGATTGTTGATGTCTCAAAACCAGACTATGAATCCCGTTTGGCAATCTTGAAATCAAAAATACAAAATTCCAAAACCACCTTAGGGGATGAAACAATAGAGTATATAGCTTCAATCATTCAAGACAATATTAGAGAGCTTGAGGGTGTTTTAAACTCAATTATATGCCAAGCACAACTTAAAAAACGTGGTCTTTCCATACCAGAAATAAAACAATTGATAAAAAACAATATACAACCTCAAAAATCCGTCTCTATTAAAGATGTCATCCGTATTGTTTCTGAGTTTTACAATATAAACGAAAAAACACTTTTGGAAAAAACAAGAAGAAAAGAAATTGTAAAACCTCGCCAGGTTGTTATGTATTTATTACGGGAGGATTTAAACACTTCATATCCTTATATTGGCCAAAAACTTGGTGGGCGGGACCACACTACAGTCATTCATGCGTGTGAAAAAATAAAAAGAGACTTACAAATAAACTCTGTTCTTTCCCAAGAAATAGAGCAAATAAAAAATCTTTTATACACTAGTTTGTAGTTTGTTTTTAGTTTTTTTCTGTTTATATCTTGTAGAAAACCCCCTAAGTCTTGTGTATAAATAAAAACTAACCATAAATTTTTATGAATACCCCACATAAAAACAGTAAAAAATCCACAACTTATTCACCACACAAAAACCAAAAAACATCTTTATACAACTTCTTTTTTGTCTTTGTCCACAAATCCCCAGAGTAAATAATAAAAACATTTTTATATTTATAAAACTAATATTACTTCTATGAAACTCTCTTGTACTGTTGATAAATTGAGATCAAAAATAAACCTCTCTGGAAGAGTTATTGGAAAAAACCTTTCTTTACCCGTTTTAAATTCCATTCTTCTTGATGTAAAAAAAGAGCGTCTTACTATAAAAGCGACAAACCTCGAGGTTGGTGTTGAGTTGCAAATTCCAGCAAAAGTAGAAAAAGAAGGAGTATGCGCTGTTTCAGGAGGTGTTCTACAAAACTTTCTTTCTGTTCTCACAAACCAAGAAGTTGTTAATATCGAGCTTATTAAAAACACACTATCAATATCAACAAAAAATAACTCGACACTCATTAAAACAATCCCGCATGAAGATTTTCCTGTTATTCCTAAAACATCAGGCTCCCAAAAAGAAATCTCATCAAAACAATTTATTGATGGTATTAAAGCTGTTTGGTTCTCTTCATCAACGTCGGATATAAAACCAGAAATCGCAAGTGTGTATATATATACTTCAGGAGGAAACACAATTTTTGTTGCAACAGACTCATTTCGGCTAACAGAGAAAAAAATTCCCATAAAGAATTTTGAAACAGACGGCCTACTGATTCCTTATAGAAACGCTCTTGAAATTGTAAAATTTTTTGAAGAGAATACAGAGGACTTAGTTATTTTGTTTAACAAAAACCAACTCTCATTTCAAACCAAAGACACTTACCTCACAACAAGACTCACGGACGGGGTATACCCGGACTATAAACAAATTATTCCTAAAGAATTTAAAACACAGGTTGTTGTTCTGAAACAAGAACTTGCAAACGCTCTAAAAATAGCGAATATTTTTTCAGATGAATTCAGCCGCATAACCGTTAGAGTAATGCCCGAAGATGGTCGTATGGAGATTGAATCAAAAAACGCAAACATTGGTGAAAATGTTACAAAAATAGACGCACACCTCGAAGGAGCCTCTACTGAAGCCTCATTCAACCATAAATATTTAGGAGATGTTTTGCCTGTTTTCCAAACAGACAGCGTTTCGCTTAAATTCAATGAGCCGAACAAACCTCTTGTAATAACAAATGTTGGAGATGGGTCGCTTATGTATCTTGTTATGCCCATAAACCGATGAGCGAAGACATAAAAGAAAATTGGGCCCCGCTTAATGTTTTTTTTGAAAAACTGAAAAAACTAATACCCCCACAAGAATCAAAGATTAAAATCCTTCAAGACGCCATAAAAGACTCCACAGGCATCGTTCTTCAAAAGGAGAAGATAAAAATTAAAAACAAGTTTGTTTATTTAGAAATTTCAGCGGTTCAAAAAAATGAAATCCTTTTAAGAAAAGAAAGGGTTCTTTCTGTTTTACAAGAAAAGTTTCCAAAACTAGAAATTATTGATATACGATAAAAGTTTTACTGTAATTTTATTTCTATAGATTTTTCAACTTTATTTCTCACACTATCATATACTCGAACCGTGAGAACATTTATTTCGTATAAGGTGTCTATACTGTTGGTGGGAGAAAAAGAGAAAATAAAAGGGAATGACCTATTTGTGCCGAGATACGTTTCATTTAAAAAGTAATCAACTTGGGTTGTTGGGTACTTTCCTTGGATATTTAACTGCACTGTTAATTTTGAGCCTTTATTATATAGAGTGTTTATTTCAGGAGAAATAATATTTACTTGTGGCACACTTTCAGGCGTATGAACATCATCAAACATCGTAGGAATTAAACTCCCATCTTCTTCCAAAATTTTTTGGGAATTTACCCAGTCACGAACACGTGTTTCCCAAAGAATATATTGCGAATCTTCTTCGGGTTTTTCTGGAATTGGTCCTTGCGGGTTGTCTTTATCAACCCAGTGAAGTATGGAGTGCACTTGTGTCAGAATAATCTCTTTTTTGGTTTCTTCTGGCGTATAAGGTGTTGCAAGTTTTCCGGAAACTGAATCCATAAAATAAGATTTGCTTCCTTGCCACTTTCCACGCAAAACAGGTTTTAAGAACTCGTTTTGTGGGCCTGGTTGGACAAAAGACTCTTTTGGCAGTTCGGGCAAGATTTGGTCCATAAAAGCTCTCCACAATGGGGCAATAATAAATCCAGCAACCTTTTTCTCCATAGAGCTATTGTCGCTATTTCCAGCCCACGCCCCGACAGCAAGATTTGGTGTATATCCAAGAACCCAAGCGTCACGGAAATCGTTTGTGGTTCCTGTTTTGGTTGCTACATCGCGCGTATCGAACGAAAGAGGAGAGTCTGATCCGAAAGCTGGGGCCCGCGCAACATTGTCGGAAAGAATATCATTTATTTGACGGGCTATATTTTTATCAAGAGCCAAAAATCCCCCCTCCTTATATTCTTCTAAAACATTCCCACTCTTATCTTCAATACGGAGGATTCCGTTATAAGGATTTCGTATACCATCGGAAGCAAAAACCCCATAAGCACTTGTAAGCTCTAAAAGTGAGACTTCTCCACCCCCGAGAACAAGAGTTAATCCATAGCGGTCTGGGTCGGTAAGTGTTGTAATTCCCATATTTTGTGCCATGGAAAGAGCATTAGATAAGCCCGTAAGATATAAGGTTTTTACCGCAGGAACATTTATAGATTGAGCCAAAGCATCCCGTATGGTTACAGGTCCGCGAAATGTAAGATCATAATTTTCCGGCATATAACATGTATCCGGAGAAACACCGGGGTTTGGAATTCCATAAGCGTCGCAAAATGCTGAAAACTGAGTTTTCAAATCAAAAAGCGCAGTCTCAGGCGTAAAACCCTTTTTAAATGCTGCCGCATATACAAAAGGCTTTAGAGCAGAACCCGGCTGTCTGCCTGGTTTTAATGTTGTAATATTTACTTTTGGATCAAATTTACAGTTGACTCCAGGAGAGCAACCAGAAGGAGAAGCGTCAGAAAACCAATCACGCGATCCAACCATAGTAAGAATTTGCCCTGTTTTCGGATCAAGGGCAACAAGGGAGGCATTATGAGCATTAAAATTTTTTGAATTGTTTTCTCCGTATTCTTTTACAATTTTCTCGGCTTTTTGTTGAAAATTCCAATCAAGAGTCGTTATAACTTTTAATCCACGAGTTTCAATTACATCAATGCCGTATTTATCCTCAAGATACTCTCGTATGAAAATAACAAAATGTGGTGCCTTAATATTTTGTTCTTCGCGAGAACCGAATAAAATATCTTCTATTTTTGCCGTATCCCGTTCTTCTTCTGAAATAAATCCAAGTTCATACATTCTTTCAAGTACGACGTTTTTTCTTTCTTTTAGTTTTTCTATATTTGATCCGTAGGGAGAATAAAATGTCGGAGCTTTTGGTATTGCCGCAAGATAAGCCGCTTGGGCTAATGTTACATCGCTTGATTTTTTTCCAAAAAAGGCAATACTCGCTTCTTCAACTCCATAAATACTTCCTCCATATGGAACCTCGTTCAAATAAAGCTCCAAGATTCCATCCTTTTCCTTTACTTGTTCAAGTTTTAAAGCAAGCACAGCTTCCTTTATTTTCCGTGTAAGGTGCTTTTCATTTGAGAGGAGGGTATTCTTAATCACCTGCTGAGTAATAGTTGATCCGCCTTGCTTTGTATCCAATGAGAGAAAATTTATGATAAATGCCCTAAGTATTGCAGTCGGCTTTACTCCTTTATGTTCATAAAATTCGGAATCTTCGATTGCTATTGTTGCATTTTTTACATGCCTTGAAATTTCGGGAAGGAGAACAACCGTCCTTTTTATATCTTTATGGATATCAAAGAGAAGTATCTCGCCGGTTCTATCATAAATTTTTGTAGATTCGGCAACCTTCCTTTCCTCGAAGGATTCAAAGTCGGGAAGAGGAAGCGATGAAATCCATATTGCAAAAACTCCGCAAAATACAATGCCTAAACTTGCTAAAAAAACAACAGCATGCGTAATTTGCCGCCCTCGAAACTTTTTAATTTTTCTTAACTCTTTTTTCAAAATCATAGATCAAAGAATATAACCTAAATTATAAGACAAATAAAGGCTTTTGTGTTACATTCCTGTATATGGATATGACGAATAAAGAAGCAGAAATTAACGAACTTCTTACGAGAGGAGTTGGAGATTTTTTCGATCCAGACGGAAAATTTAGAGATAAACTTATTAAAAAATCGCAGGGCAAATACAATAAAGACATTATCATTAAGTTTGGTATTGATCCAACACACCCCAATATACATCTTGGGCATACTGTCATCCTACACAAACTAAGAAAGTTTCAAGAAATAGGATGTAAGATTCTATTTTTAATAGGAGATTTTACGGCCCGTATCGGAGATCCGTCTGGAAAACAAAAAACACGTCCAGAAATAGAGCAAAAAGAGGTGGAGGCAAATATGAAAACCTATCTTGAGCAGGTGGGTAAAGTTATTTCAATTGATAAGACTTCTTTTGACTGGATACGGAACTCTGACTGGTACACAGGAATTACCGATATTAATTTACCAGAGGATTCAGTTGTTACCATTGAACACAAAAACAAGACCCTTCAAGTTTCAGGGAATGACATTCTCGGAAAGACGGCGGTATTTACTAGCACTCGAATGATGAGAAAAATAACCGGTGGGGAGATTTTTACTATTACACTTCAAAGTATTTTATGGAGCTTGCGCCACATTACACTTTCACAAATTTTAAAGAGAGATTTATTTCAAGACCGTGAAAAAAGCGGGAATGAGTTGTATTTGCACGAATTGCTATACCCAGTATTTCAGGGCACAGACTCATATGTTATTAATCTCGTATACAAAAGTTGTGATCTTGAAATAGGTGGTACTGATCAGACCTTTAATATGATGATGGGAAGAGATGCTCAGAGAATTAATAAAAAAGAATTAGAAAATAGAAATTGTAGCACAGAGGAACAAACAATACTCTCAGTTCAAATTCTTGAAGGAACCGACAGTGTGCAAAAAATGAGCAAGAGTTTAAATAACTATATTGCAATTACTGATACTCCGGAAGACATGTTTGGTAAGGTAATGTCCATTAAGGACGAACTTATCGTGAAATATTTTACTTTGTGCACCTTTACCCCACTTTCTGAAATTGATCAACATAAAAAAGAAATGGAGTCTGGAAAAAATCCGCGAGATTACAAAATAAAACTTGCGCATGAAATTGTAGCAATCTATCACGGAGAGGATAAAGCCAAAAATGCCGAATACTATTTCATAAAAGCTTTTAGTAAAAAAGAGATTCCAGAAAATATAAAAACAATCGAAGTTCAAAAAGGATTTTTTCTTTCGGATATTCTCAAGCAAGAAGGCGTTGTTTTATCGAGCTCTGAATTTAAAAGAAAGACGGAAGAAGGGGCGGTGCGGTTTATTAATTCTCAAGGAAAAGAAAAAATAATCAAAGATCAAAAAGAGACCTTTCATGAAAATGGAACTGTGCGTCTTGGGAAATTTATTCTTGGTATCAAAATTAAAACCCCATAACGGGGTTTTAATTTTTTAAACTCTATTCTCTATTCTTCATCGTCATCATCGTCCGTATCATTATCTCCGCCACTCCACTCATTTTCTTCACCTAAATCATCTACCACATCCTCGTCGTCTTGAACATTGTAGAAAAATACCATAGAAAGCTTTTTGATTTATTAAAAAAGGGACGACCCCCCCGAACGACATATTTGTATTAAATTTAAGGATCTTTTTCAATACCTACGTTTTAATTGTGTGGATAAGTTGGAAAGATCTCTATAAATAGAAGTCAAAGCAACAGCAATAGCGTCAAACTCATCATCCTCTCGTTTTTTTAAAGGAAGGTCTATTGTTTTTAGAACCATCTCTGAAACTTGTTTTTTGTCTGCTCTACCGTACCCAGCAACGGTTTCTTTAATTTGTATGGGAGTATATGAATAAATGGGAAGTTTATGTTTTGCTGCAATATATGTGCACACACCGCGCGATTCGGCGACTCCCATACCGGTTTTTTGATTAGTGTGCATATAAAGAGTTTCAAGCGCGACACAATCCGGTCTCCAAATTTTTATTACATTCTCGAGTTCTTCCCCAAGAAAAAGAAGACGTTTTTCAAAATCATCTCCGCGTTTTGTTTTAATACAATGAGAATAAAGAAGTAATTCTTTTTTAAGACCTTTTTCTACAATAGCAATGCCAAGTTTTTCGTATCCCGGATCAATGCCAAGTACTTTCATAAAAGAGCGTTAGTATAGACAGCATCGATATCAGAGTGTTTTTCGAGAAGAGAAATAATTTTTGATAATTTTTCTTTATCGTCTTTGGAAACAAGGATAAAGTTTTCTGCTTTATATTCTATTGTGTTTTTTGAAAATGCCCATAAAGCCGAACCCGGGGAAGAAAGAGCCACTTCTTGTTCTGAAAGAATATGTTTTATTTCGGAAGATGTGCGGTTTTTATTATCCGTGAACCCTTGTATAAGAAGGGCCGCTCCTCCGGGGCCATATGCTTCATATAAAACTTCTTCCAAAGTCACGCCTTTCCCGCCCATACCTTTTTCAATTGCGCGATCTATGTTTTCATTCGGCATATTGAAGGACCGCGCTTTTTCTATAATGGTTTTTAACTGAGGAGAATTTTTATCTCCATGAGAAGCGCGTGAAGCAAGAGTAAGTTGTCGCGCCAACTCAGAAAAAACCTTGCTCTTTTTTGCATCAAGAACCTCTTTTTTTCTTTTTACTTTTGACCACTTATTATGTCCGGACATATACGTTATAGAAGCTTTCTTTGGAGATCCTCTGGAGCGGGGATTCCAACATGAATATAAGCTTTTTCTGTTACAACTCTTCCGCGGGGTGTTTTTTCCAAAAGGCCCATCTGTATTAAATACGGCTCGTATACTTCCTCAATAGTTCCCTCATCTTCAGAAAGGGCAAGCGCAATTGTTGAAAGTCCCACAGGTCCGCCAGAAAATTTTGTAATGATTGTTTCCAAAATTTTTTTATCGGAAAGTTGGAGCCCTAAAATATCGATACCAAGAAGAGAAAGCGCTTCATCAACCGTTTCTTTAGTAAGATTCTTTTTTTTAACTTGCGCATAATCTCGAACGCGCTTCAGAAGCTGGTTTGCGAGCCGCGGTATTCGCCTGCTTCTTTTTGCAACCTCGTCAGCGGCATCATCATGTATTTTTATCCCAAGAATTTGAGAAGAGCGGTGGATAATTTTTTTAATGTCTTCCTCACTGTAAAATTCTAATTGATATATTCCGCCAGAAAACCGAGAGCGAAGCGGGGAAGAAATAAGGGCAATACGAGTTGTTGCGGCAACTAATGTAAACGGCGGAAGGTCAAGTTGTATAGTTCGCGCACCGGGACCTTTACCAATAATAATATGAAGTATTCCAGATTCCATAGCGGGGTAGAGCACTTCCTCCACCATTTTATTCAACCTATGCGCTTCATCTATAAACAAAACATCGTGAGGAGAAAGATTTGTAAGTATCGATGCAAGGTCCCCGATCCGCTCAATTGCGGGCCCGGATGTCATTTTGAGACCGGAATTGATTTCACGAGCGATAATGTGAGCGAGTGTTGTTTTTCCGAGGCCTGGAGCTCCGTAAAATAAAAGATGTTCAGGAGGATGTTTGCGCTCCTTTGCGGCAGAGAGCAGGATTTTTAAATTTGTTTTTATGTTTTCCTGTCCAATGTATTCATCCCAGGACGGAGGCCTTAAAGCGCTATCCAAAAACTGATCCTGCGGAGGAAAACTGGCGTCTTCATTTCTTGACATCGCTATTAGTATATATTACCTTTTCGAAGCGCAAAATAATTCAACCACTTGACATTTTTACTCATTTGTGATTATATATTAGTGTCCTTTGAAGCCGGAAATCTCTAAGCAATCGAGCCGCAAGGCGAGTGGGTGTTTCTACGAGGACACTTTGGTGTCTCGCAAGAGATCCACTGCAGTCATCCTCAGTGATATGCCTCACTTTTAAATTTTTTAAAAGTTATAGATTGCTTAGAGGTTTTCGGTTTTAATGTTCTAGTCTTTTTCAAGATCAATAACTCTCGAAAGCTCGAGAAAGTCTGTTGTCCCCGCGACAATTTTAAGAACCCCGTCTTCTTTCATGCGGGGTATGCCTTGTTTTTTTGCAGCTTTCCAAACCTCCCGTTCGCTTGGGTGCATAAGAATAACTTGTTGCACTGACTCATCAACAAGAATAATATCAAAAATACCCATCCGCCCCTTGTATCCTGTGTTATTGCAGAGAGAACATCCTTTTGCTTTGAATATTTTTATTTCATTAATCGGAGGAATGATTTTTTTATATTCTTCTGAAATCTCGCTTACGACTTTCTTTAAAATCTCAAGTTCTTCATTGCTTGGAGGACACGGCTCTTTGCATTTTGCACACAAAATTCTTACAAGACGCTGGGCCATAAGAACATTTATGGCATCTCCCATAACTTTAATATCTACCCCAAGATCAAGAAGTCGGGGAATGGCGCCCGCTGCGGTATTTGTGTGAAGCGTTGAAAACACAAGGTGTCCAGTTAGGGCGGAGTTTATAGCAATACGCGCAGTTTCTGTGTCTCTAATTTCTCCAACCATGATAATGTCAGGGTCTTGTCGGAGTGCGGCACGAAGCCCTTCCAAAAACCCGTATCCTTTGCGCACTTGAGTTTGGGTTACTCCCTGAAGGTGGTATTCAATCGGATCTTCGATGGTAATGATTTTGACATCAGGATGGTTTGCAAGTTTTAAGAATGAGTAAAGCGTTGTTGTTTTTCCGCTTCCGGTGGGCCCTGTGTTTAATATCATTCCGTTTGGCCGAGCGAGTTCTTTTTTCATTATAGAAAGAACTCTTTCATTCATACCGAGCTTTTCAATATCAAGAGAAACAGTAGATGGATCGAGAATTCTCATAACAACTCCCTCCCCATAGTTTCCCGGTAGTATGCTTGTACGAATTTCAATATCAGTTTCTCCGGTTCGTATCGTGAAGCGCCCGTCTTGGGCTTTTGTTCTAATATTGAGCTTTAATCCTGAAATAAGTTTGATTCTTGAAATTAAGTGCTTAAAAATGCTGTGGTCGAAAGAAACAATATTCTGAAGCACGCCATCAAGACGAAGCCTGAGCCGCACAATAGTTTCTTCCGGTTCAATGTGAACGTCGGATGCTTCAATAGAAAGCGCTCCTGCAAGCACGATTTCCAAGACTTTTGTAGCGCTTTGGTTTTTGTTTCCTTTAAGTTCCTTGTCCACATAAGTTTGTAAAATAGCAAGCGATTTGATTTCTTGTTTAACTTTCTCAATTTCCGCAGTGTTTATATCAACCATTCCACTTACATACTCTTTTGTTCCGCTGATTTCTTTATATCGTTCCCACGCCTTCTCAAGGCCGTGCTTAGAAGAGATATGAAGAGCCACATAATAACCTTTATCTTGAATAAGTTTGACGACTTCTTTTACACGAGAATTATTCGGAGTTAGAATTGCAAGACTTATTTTTTTCCCAAGCTCTGAAAAAATTGCAGCTCCGGAAGCCCGGGCAAGCTTTTCAGGAAGATATGAAAGAGCCTCTATGTTTATAGGTACGATAGAAAGGTCGGTATAAGGAATGCCTAATTTTTCAGAAAGCGCCATAGTAAGACCTTCTTCTTCTAGTCTGTTAATTTCGCTTAGTTGTTTTGTATTTACAGCAAACGGGGCTGGCATTCCTAAAGTATAGCATTCTAGGCCTTTTTTATGAGGATTAATAATGAGAAGAATGTATTGACAATTTTAATAAAATATGCTATATTTACATAAGAAAAGCTTCAAGACAGGTTCATAAAAAAACCTGTAAAAATAAGGAGAAAAACCATGAAGCTTCACAGTGTTCTTCTCATCGTGTTCGTAGCTTTCCTCTCGGCATGTGCCCAAGTGCCCATCACCTCTCATCCGGCAGAGGGCGTCGTCTACGGTTCCGGTCAGGACGTCCGGGTGGATGCTCGTGGAAGCCTCGCCATGTGCGACAAGTTGATGGGAGAGGCAGCTCACCGGACTCTCTCTCGAGACGAGATGAATGCGGTTCGTGAGTGCTACAACCAACAGCGCGCGGTCCACAAGGCAGGTCTCGAGCAACAGCGGAACGACCAACGCTTCGTGATGGAGCGCGACAGGTTCGACGCTCGCGAAGAGGAAGCGGCGTTTCGCCGTACCGAACGCACCGTCAACACGGTGGTCAGGGTGATCGAACGTCTCGATCGCCTCGGCAAGTAGGACGGCACAGGGGCGGAGATTCCGAAAGGATTCTCCGCCCTTTCTCTTTATAAGAAGGAAATATACAATCAAGATTAATGATAAAAGGAGTAAAAATTATTTCCCAAAAAGAAAAAGGCCTTTCTCAAATAGCGCGAGATCTTATTGAAGAGGTAAAAGAGCTTGGAGCTCCTTATGTTATTGCGCTTTATGGCGATCTTGGCTCTGGAAAAACAACTCTTACTCAATATATGGCAAAAGAATTGGGAATAAACCACCCTGTAGTAAGCCCAACATTTATTATCGAAAAAATTTATAAAATAAAAGAGACACCCTTTTCTCATCTTGTGCATATTGACGCATATAGACTTGAAGGGGAAAAAGAGCTTTCATCAATTGGATGGGATGAAATTCTTAAAAATAAAGAGAATCTTATTGTCGTAGAATGGGCAGACAGAATTGAAAAAGCTCTCCCCGAAAACACTCTTCGCGTAGAACTTTCTTTTGTGGATCACGATGAGCGGGAAATAGCATGGTAGAAAAACAGAAAACAAAAGTTCTTGTTCTTCTCGATACGCATGCAATTATTCATCGCGCATATCATGCGCTTCCCGATTTCACATCGGGAAAAGGAGAGCCGACAGGAGCTCTCTATGGTCTTACGACAATGCTCTTAAAAATCATTCGGGAATTGAAGCCTGATTATATTGCTGCTTGTTACGATCTTCCAAAACCCACCTTCCGCCATAAAGTTTATAAAGAATATAAAGCAGGACGCGCCAAAGCGGACGATGAATTAATATCTCAGATAAAACGCTCGTATGAAATATTTAAGGCATTTTCCATACCTATTTTTGAAAATGCGGGATTTGAGGCGGACGATATTATAGGAACGATTGTCTTTAAAGCAAAAAAAGAGAAAGATGTTTCCGTAATAATTGCATCAGGAGATATGGATACGCTTCAGCTTGTAGACGGTAAGCGTGTCCAGGTTTTTACATTAAAAAAAGGAATTACGGATACTATTTTATATGATGAAAAAGCTGTTCGCGAGAGATTCGGCTTTGGGCCGGAACTTCTTCCTGATTATAAAGGGCTTCGAGGAGATCCATCGGATAACATAATCGGGATAAAAGGAATCGGAGAAAAGGGAGGAGGAGAGCTTATCAAACAATTTGGGACGCTTGAAACATTATATAAAACTCTTAAAAACGACAGGACTATTTTCCTAAAAAAAGGCTTCAAGGAAAGAATAGTAACTCTTCTTGAAAAAAATAAAGAAGAAGCCCTATTTTCAAAAGTTTTAGCTCAAATTAGAACCGACGCCCCAATTTCATTTTCTCTAGAAGATGCAAAATGGAAAAAAGAGTTCAATAAAGAAAAAATGATTGAGTTATTTCAAGATTTAGGATTTAAAAGTCTTATAGCACGTGTTTCAGAACAGTTTTCTTCAAAAAATGAAACAGAAATTCCAGAGATAAAAGAAGTTATAGATGAAAAAGAACTGGAAAGGGGAAAAATAGCGGCGTGGCTTCTCGACTCTTCTCTTGCAAATCCTTCACTAGAGGATCTTCTTCATTTCTCAAGAAAAAAAACTTTTTTAGAAGCGAAGAAATATATTTTTGAAAAGCTTGAAAAAGAAAAGCTCGTAAAGCTTTTTCACGAAATCGAGGAGCCGCTCATTCCAATTCTTGAAAAAGCGGAACAACATGGGATTAAAATAAATAAAAAATATCTTCTCGCTCTTTCGAAAAAATTTCACGAGAGACTCTCTTTTCTTGAAAAAGAGATTTGGAAATATGCTGGAGAAAAATTCAACATAAACTCTCCAAAACAGCTCGGTGAAATTTTATTTGAAAAACTTAGACTGGGCGGAAGCAGGATTAAAAAAACAGCTGGAGGTGCAAAATCTACCAGGCAGGGTGTTTTAGAGGAAATGAAAGAAGGAAACCCTATTATTGAAAGCATTCTTTCGTATCGGGAGATACAAAAACTTCTCTCAACCTATGTAGATAATATTCCCGAGATGCTTGATGAAAAAGATAGACTTCATACCCATTTTATGCAAACAGGAACGACAACTGGGCGCATCGCTTCGCAAAATCCAAATATCCAGAATATTCCCGTTCACGGAGAGTATGGGGAAACAATACGAAAGATGTTTATGGGAAGTGTGGGGTATAAACTTGTTGCCTTCGATTATTCTCAAGTGGAGCTTCGTGTCGCGGCACTCTTATCAAAAGATAAGAAACTTACGGAAATTCTTCTCTCTGGGCATGATGTTCATAGTGCAACAGGAAGCCTTATTTTTAAAGTTCCAATTGGTAGTGTTACAAAAGAAATGCGCAGAATCGCGAAAGTTATAAATTTTGGGATTATCTACGGAATGGGAGTTAACGTCCTCCGTCAAAATTTAGGCACATCCCGCGAAGAAGCGCATACATTCTATAAAAATTATTTTGAGACATTTGAAGGGCTTGCGAAATATTTGGAACGCCTTAAAAAAGAAGCGAAAGAAAAAGGATATACTGAAACTTTTTACGGAAGAAGGCGCTATTTTCCGGGCCTCCGTTCTCATATCCCGTATATTGTTGCCCAGGAAGAGCGCCAAGCTCTTAATGCGCCAATTCAGGGAACAAGCGCGGATATTATAAAAAAAGCCATGATTTTAACGGATGAACGCTTGAAAAAGGAAGGGTTGAATGAAGAAGCTCCGCTTCTCCTTCAAATTCACGACGAGCTTGTTTTTGAGATAAAAGAAAAATTTGTTGAAAAAATTGCTAGAATTATTAAGGAAGAAATGGAGCATGCAATTTCTGCCCCTATTCCATTTATAGTAACCACTCATGTTGGAGATAATTGGGGCGAAATGAAAAAATTAGATATATAAATGTGGACAAAAAAAGAGTGTATATAATTTTGTTTTCTATTGCCGGAGCGCTTTTTGGATTTTTTATTCATATGGTTTTTGAGATTTGGTATATAAATACGCTTCTTTTTCCTTCATATGAAACATATTCTCTTGGCCTCTCATGGAACGGGATTTTATTTCTTCATGCTCTTTTAGTCTTTGTTCTTACAATTAGCGGAGGAATTATTGGATTCTATCAAGGAAAATACTGGTGGCGCATTATTTATGTTGAGAAAAAGTTTTTCTCTAGATTTATAAAAAAATGATTTATCTTTTTTACGGAAATTTCGCAGAAGCTCATGAAAAGGCAGGGAAACTTCTCTCGTCTCTTCGCGAAAAAAGAAAAGAGGCAAGCGTAGTAAAGCTCGAGGAAGATATGTATAACACAGGAACATGGGAAGAACTCATTTTTTCCCAGGGGCTTTTTGTGGAGAAAATTTTAGTGTACGGAACAAAACTCTCTGAAAACAAAGAGCATAAAGCATTTATTGAGAAACATATAAAAGAAATTGCGGAATCAAAAAATATTTTTATTTTTATGGAAGAGGAAATCTCCAAAGGCATGCTTTCTCTTTTTAAAAAGCATGCAGAAAAAATAGTTGAGATTTCTTCTGAAAAGAATGAGCAGAAAAGGGAATACAATCTTTTCCAATTCACCGATGCATGCGGGGAGAGAGATAAGAAAAAAGCTTTCTATGAGCTTGAAAAAGCGTTTCTTAATACTGTTCCCGCAGATGAAATACACCCGCTTCTTTTTTGGCAGTTTAAAACGATTCTTGTAGTAAAAACTATGGAGAAAAAATCAGAAGCCGAGGCGGATAAAGCGGGAATTAAGGGTTTTTCATACAGAAAAGCGCTTTCATTTGAAAAGAATTTTTCAGTAAAAGAACTGAAAGAAAAAATCGGGAAACTTACCGATTTGTTCCATAATGCCCGCTTCCAAAAAGAAGATTTTGAGCTTGGACTCGTGCAATTTGTGTTGGGATTGTAGGGATTGAAAAACATCTTTTTTCGTTATATTATATTTAAAAATGTCTAAAAAAATAATTGGTTGGGTATTTATATTGGTCTCAGTTCTTTTAATTTTAAGCCCATTATTGGAGTTGCTTACAGGAGTTATACTCTTACCCGTATCATTTTTAAATGAAAAAACAATTATTATTTTCCCGCCATTATTATTTGTGTTTGGTATATTTTTAGTAAGTAAGTCATCAAACGTATCCAAACGTTTTGATTATACAAACGTACTTGGAGTTCTCTTTTTAACTATTTTGATTTTTGGGGTGATACTGGCACTTATGATTGAAATGGCTAGTGGTATACGTGGTAGTTGGTAAAATCTAATCACTCAAAAGAACTCGCCCTTGCGGGGCGCTGGTTTTCTATCGCGTGCGATCGATATAGAAAACCTTCTTGCTATGAATCCGCCCGGAAGGACTCGAACCTTCGACCGTCTGCTTAAAAGGCAGCTGCTCTACCACCTGAGCTACGGGCGGGAAATGTATACTCCTCTCAATAAAAAGAGTAAAACAATACAGAATTATACATATAAATATTCTCATTGTCTATTTTATAAAAACAAAAGCCTACGATTATACGCAGGCAGTTTTTGTTTAGTATGTATCCCAGAAATTATCAGATTTGTTGGGTCTGGTACCCTCAAGCATCCAAAGAAGAAGACCCAACATGAAGATAATTACAACAACGGGAGCAATAAGAATTAGAATACAAGCCGAGAAAAAATGAAGAAGAAAACGCCAAAATACAGAAATATTCTTAGTAATCCAAAAGTGAGCGGGTGTGCAGTCTTCCATCGATGATGAAATGTAACCAAGATAAAAAAATATTCCTACTGCTAGATAATACAATACAAACTCTAGATCTACTTCAGAAAACATGGTTGCCCCCAAACTTCTTGAGGTAGTATATACTTCAAACTGTAATTCGCAAGGAGATTTTAAAATGAGAAAACAAAAAATTTTCCTTATTTTGCAGAATATTCGGAGTATCTATAATGTTGGGGCAATTTTCAGGACTGCCGAATGCGCCGGTATTTCAAAAATATTTTTAAGCGGGTATACACCAACGCCTCTTGATAGGTTTGGAAGGGAAAGAAAAGATTTTGTAAAAGTCGCGCTTGGCGCGGAAAAAAGCATTGTATGGGAACAAAAGAAAAATATAGAAAAACTTTTGGAAGATTTAAAAAAAGAGGGGGTGCATATCATTGCGGTAGAGCAATCTAAAAATTCCGTTGATTATAAAAAAATAAAAATAAAAGGTCCCACCGCATTTATTTTTGGAAACGAAATAAGAGGCCTTTCTTCCTCTGTTTTAAAAAAGGCGGATATTGTTGCCGAAATTCCCATGAAAGGGAAGAAAGAATCTTTAAATGTTTCCGTTTCTGTTGGTGTTGTTTTGTTTCAGACACTTGACAAAAATCTATAAAAATGCTAGAAAAATATCAGAAAGGGGTACATTATGTGCGAAACATGCTCGGAAGATTCGAAGCCTGTGAGTCTCGATGAGCTCACTCATGAGTACATCACAGCTTCGGTCGAAAAAGCGAGACACAACAGAAATCGGGCGCGATGGTTCATGGAAAGGGACCCCGAAGCATACGAACAGGTTGGTCGCATGATGGGGAACTGGGCGTACTCGGAAATGGAGGAACCCACCGGTCAGCCCTTCTGTCCCGAAGAAGAGTTTTGGTGGGAGGTCCAAATGAAGGAGGGAAAGATCATGAGCCCCGAGTAGGGGCAAGGCCTGAAGCAATTCAGGCCTTTAGCTTTTTGGTGAAATATTATGTCAATATAAAAAGCGTCCGAAGACGCTTTTTTACTATTTTGCTCTCAAGAGTACGGAAATA
>Ga0247727_10006149_pt1 | contig 23754 bp, 19 predicted proteins | sample WisWelCaveWW1625_FD_202498 | JGI IMG/M metagenome (GOLD analysis project Ga0247727, IMG submission 202498) | Biofilm microbial communities from Wishing Well Cave, Virginia, United States - WW16-25 | ecosystem: Environmental > Aquatic > Deep subsurface > Groundwater > Cave microbial mat | place... | reverse complement strand
AAAGTGGCCGCAGACTTCAAGCTCAACATGCGCCTTATCTTTGACACAGTTCTCCCTCAATGGAACTATCGGGCCCTGCCAAATCAGACAGTTGTTTAATTCTCATTCCTAAAACCATTTTGTAGGAGTAAAACATGCTCAAACATATTCTGCTGACTGTTCTTCTGATTTCGTTGCTCGCCGCCTGCGGCGGGCCAAGCCGGGAACCATTGACCGTGACGGTTCTGGCCAAAGAAATGACCTTCGACCTGACGACCATCGAGGCTGGAGTTAATCAACCGATCACGCTTACTTACGTCAATGAGGGTCTGATTGATCATGCCTTTGCCGTCGAGGGTTTGGTCGAGGAACAAAAAGTGAAATCCGGCGAAACTCGTTCGTTTACTTTCACGCCAACCCGCGTGGGCGCATTCAAATATTACTGCACCATTCCCGGCCACGAGATGGCGGGGATGACCGGCAGATTGACAGTGACGCCCTAGACCAGTAAAAGATGTCCTTCAACATTCATTTAGGAGCAATACTATGAGCGATCTCGATTCCATTTCCCGCCGAAAGTTTTTGAAATTGGGACTGGGGGCCGTCGGCTCCATTGGCGCAGTCGGGGTGCTGGGTTCGTGCGCTGTGCCGTCGCCTATTGGGCAAACGACAGGCGGCGTTGCGGTAAATCTCTACAACCCCCACAATCAACACGGCGGCCTGGCGATGCCCATGCCCGTTGGCGAGATCAATTACCAGGCCAACGGCTTCAATCCCGACGATATTCTGACCGACTTTGATTACGGCAAAGTAAGCACCCTGCCCAACGGCCAGACTCTGCGCGAGTACGAAGTGTTTGCTGGCGTGAAGACGGTGGAGGTCATGCCTAGCGTCAATTACGAAGCCTGGACTTACAACGGGCGGGTGCCAGGCCCCACTTTCCGCGCTACTGAGGGCGACCGCATGCGCATCAACTTCCTTAACGCTACCGGCCACCCGCACACCATGCACTTTCACGGCGTCCACCCCGGCAACATGGATGGGGTGTACGAGGTGATTCCGGCCGGCGAGCGCTTCACTTACGAATTCGACGCCGAACCGTTCGGCCTGCATCTCTATCACTGCCACGTCTTCCCGCTGGCCGAGCACATCATGCGCGGGCTATACGGTGCATTCATCATTGACCCAAAGGGCGGGCGGCCCACAGTGGATCGTGAGTATGTAATGGTGATGAACGGGATCGATCTCGACTTCGACGGCGTGAACGACGTGTACGCCGTCAACTTCATTCCGTTCCACTACGACCGCTACCCGATCAAATTCAAAGTCGGCGAAAAGGTGCGAGTTTATCTGGTCAACATTTTGGAACGCGATCTAGTTAATTCGTTCCATCTGCACGCCAATTTTTTCAACTACTACCCCACCGGCACCAGCCTGACTCCCACCGAATACACTGACACCATTATTCAGGCGCAGGCACAGCGCGGCATACTGGAATTCAGTTACCGCTATCCAGGTAAGTACATGTTCCACGCTCACGTAACCGAGTTTGCCGAACTGGGCTGGACGGGTGTGTTTTTAGTGGAGGAATAAAACATGGAAACTGCTACGCAACCTAAAGTTCAATCGCAACCCCAAAGCGGCGGCAAGACGCTAGCGCTGTTTCTCATCCCCGTTGTTTTGCTGGCGGGTGTCATCGCCCTGTTTCTGTTCACCAATGGCGCGGGTTTGAATGTAGAACCGGCGGCCCCCATCGAAGGGTTGCAATTCGAGCGTACGATCCTGCGTCCCGACCAGATCGAGTTTCAAGTGCAGAACACCAGCCCGCAAGAGATCACCGTCGCCCAGTTGATCATCAATGACGCCGTGTGGCCGTTCGCCATTTCGCCCGGCCACACCATCCCACGCCTCGGTCGAGCCGTCATCACCATTGACTACCCCTGGGTGACGGGTAGCCCCTATTTCATCAAGTTCTTTTCGTCCAACTCCGTGCCGTTTGAAACCGAAATCGAAGTCGCCGCTGAAACCGCCACTCCCACTACTGGAACGTTACTCAGCTTCACTCTCATTGGCTTATATGTGGGCGTGATCCCGGTGTTTCTCGGCATCTTCTGGTTTCCGGCCCTGCGGCGACTTGGCATGCAGTGGATGACGTTTCTGATGGCAGTGACGGCAGGCCTGTTGATCTTTCTGGGCATCGATGCCACGAGCGAGGCCTTTGAGATAGCCAACGAAGTCGCCGGGCCGTATCAGGGTGTGGGTCTGGTGGGTATTGGCATCGTTGCCACCATCATGTTGCTCGACGCCATCAGTCGCCGCCAGAGCGGGATCGGGCGCACTGAAGAAGGGCAACGCCTGGCAACGGCGTTCATGATCTCGGTGGGCATCGGCCTGCACAATTTGGGCGAGGGGCTGGCGATTGGCGCGGCCTATAGTATCGGCGCGGCAGCGCTGGGCGCGTTCCTCGTCGTCGGCTTCATCATCCAAAACATCACCGAAGGGCTGGGCATCATTGCCCCGGTTCTGCGTGACCGCCCGGCGTGGGTGAACTTGTTGTGGATGGGCCTCATCGGCGGCGCGCCCGCGATCCTGGGGGCATGGGTCGGCGGCCTCACCTATTCGCAGCCACTGGCCGTCGTCTTTTTGGCAATTGGCGCGGGGGCGGTGTTTGAGGTTGTGTATGAAATCTTCAAGTTGATTCAAAAGGACTCCGCCAAACGCCCCATGCCGATCACGATCTTTGCCGGGGTGACGGTGGGGATGTTGTTGCTCTACATTACCGGTTTATTGATCAAGTGAAAGCGCGCCGTTCCGGCGTAGAAGAACCAGGAAAGATACGTTTATGGAAAACGAAACCATCTTCAGGATCATTCTACCCATTTTATTCATAAGCTTTGTGGCCCATCGCGGCTACTACAGTCGAAAGTTCAGCCCCTCAGCCGAGAACACGATCAAACAGCGAGAAGAAAAAACAGTTCCCATGCTGGCGAATCTGCTCAGCATTCCGGGCTTGCTCGCCGTCGTCCTCTACATCGTCTATCCAGGGTGGGTGTCATGGGCTTCCCTTCCATTTCCCCTTTGGCTGAGATGGGCCGGAGTCGGGATGGCGCTGGCGGGTTTCCTCCTGCTCCAATGGGCGCATCAGGCGCTCAGCAAAAACTGGAGCGATACGCCGCGTCTGATGAAAGAACAGACTCTGACTGTTGGCGGCCCGTATCGTTGGATCAGGCATCCGATCTACACCGCATTTCTTCTGATCATGGGCTCCACCCTTTTTCTATCGGCCAATTGGCTGATCGGGGGGCTGTGGATCGGGATGACGGCTCTCGAGGTGTTCTCGCGAATGCAGTTTGAAGAGGCGCTGATGACGGAGCGGTTTGGCGACGACTATCTTGCTTACATGAAACGCACAGGCCGATTGTTGCCGCGTTTAATTCGCTGAGGAAAAAACGGATGGGGACACCGTCTCAAGATCGCCTTGCCCGCGCCCAATGCGCCCTCGAAGGCCTCTCGGTCGGGGATGCTTTCGGAGAGCGATTCTTCCGTCACAAAACAGTCCTTGTCCGTCTTTGGCTTCGGGGTGATGGAAACATCCGCGATCTCGAAGATCAACTTGGCTCACCACCCTGGCACTGGACAGATGATACCGCAATGGCGATCTCCATCGTCAATGTTCTGCGCGAGTGCGAGAAGATCGATCAGGAAAAGTTAGCCTATGAATTTGCCATTCAATATACTGCTGAACCCCGGCGCGGCTATGGCCCAGCGATGCACCGGCTTCTGCCACAACTGCGGCGATCCAAAGCTTGGCAGTCTGCGCCCAGTGGGCTTTTCAGCAATCAGGGGTCATTCGGCAACGGTGCGGCGATGCGGGTCGCGCCAGTCGGCGCATACTTCGCAGATGATCTCGATGCGGTGGTTGAGCAGGCTCGCCGGTCAGCGATTGTCACTCACGCCCACCCCGAAGGAGTCGCGGGCGCAATTGCGGCGGCAGTGGCAACAGCGATAGTGTGGCAGGTGCGAGAGTCGGCTAAACCGACGCCGCAGGAATTTTTAGATCGCGTGTCGTCGCTAACGCCGGAGAGCGAAGTTGCATCGAAGATTCGTCTGGGGCGTGACCTGAAACCAGAAGCCACCATTCAAGAGGCGGTGGCAACGTTGGGAAATGGCAGTCAAGTCACCGGACAGGACACCGTGCCGTTCGTGTTGTGGTCTGCCGCGCACCACTTGGACAATTACGAAGAGGCACTGTGGGCGACGGTCAGCGGCCTCGGCGATATGGACACGACCTGTGCGATAGTGGGCGGGATTGTGGTGATGTATATTGGCCTCGACGGCATCCCTGACAGGTGGCGGCAAAACCGGGAGATATTGCCTGCTCAGTAAGAGTCTGTGTCGAGGTGTTTAGAGCTTGACTCGATTTTTTTTATCCGTTAATATATGAGCGTACGCTCATATATTCATAAATCATCAGGGGCTATGACAAAACAAAACACTCGCTGTGAAATAGACTTTATCCACGAGGCCGAAGTGCACGCCGCGCAGGCGACGCTGATTGACGGGTTGACGGCTACCTATTTGGCCCGCACCTTTCAAGCCCTGGCCGATCCCACCCGTGTTCGCGTGATCTCGGCCCTCTCCCATACCGAACTGTGCGTGTGCGATCTGGCCGCCCTGGTGGGCATGACCCAAAGCGCGGTGTCGCATCAACTGCGCCTCATGCGCGATTTGCGTTTGGTCAAAGCCCGCAAAGAAGGCCGCATCGTGTATTACACACTGGACGACGATCACATTCACGATCTGTTCCATCGCGGGCTGGAGCATGTGGAGCATAAATGACAAACCTCCAAATCCTCGAAGTCCCCATCGCTGGAATGGACTGTACCGAATGTACTCAGCATGTCCAGCAGGCCATTGCCCAACTGCCAGGCGTTGAGTCTGTCAATGTCTTTCTCGCCTCCGAGAAAGCCATTATCCGCCTCGATCCCGCCCGCGTGAGCTTGCCCGCTATCCGTGACGCAGTTGCCAAAGCAGGCTATGCCATCCCGGAGCCCTCTACACCGCATCCTTCGGCAACTGCGGAAACAATGCCTGATTATGCTCAGGATGCTTCGAGTCGATTCGGAGTCAATAACTTCTCGCGCCGGGTTGCGACATTGCTTGCCCTTCTCTTTGGCGCGATCCTCTTCATTGTCGTCCTCGGCGAGTGGTTTGGCCTCTTCGCGCAACTCACCGCGCGCGTGCCGTTCCTGATCGGCCTGGCGATTGTCGTCGTCATCGGCTGGCCGATCTTTCGCAACGTGATCCGCGCCGCGCTCAAACGGCAAGTCACATCGCACACCTTGATGACGTTGGGCGTCGTTGCCGCACTCGCCATCGGCGAATGGGCGACTGCCGCCGTCGTCGCCTTCTTCATGCGCGTCGGCGACTACACCGAAAAATTCACCGCCGAGGGTGCGCGCCGCGCGGTGAAAGACCTTACGGCATTGGCCCCACAGACTGCCCGCGTTGAACGAGAGGGGATTGAAGAAGAAGTGTCCGCCGCCACTGTCGCCGTCGGCGAAACCGTCATCGTCCGCCCCGGCGAAACGATTCCGGTGGATGGAGTCGTGATCGCCGGTCAGGCCACGATTGATCAATCGGCCATTACCGGCGAGTCCATGCCCGTCGAGGCCGCACCCGAATCGCACGTCTTCGCCGCCACCGTTGCCCGGCTCGGCAGTTTGCGCGTGCGCGCTACCCGCATCGGCGCGGACACAACGTTTGGGCGTGTGATTAAACTCGTCGAGGAAGCCGAAGCCCATCGCGCCGACGTGCAACGCTTCGCCGACAAATTTACCAATTACTATCTGCCAGTGGTCGCCGCCATTGCCGCCCTCACCTTTCTTCTCCGCCGCGACCCCTCGGCAACCGCCGCCGTCCTCGTCGTCGCCTGTTCGTGTTCCATCGCTCTCGCCACACCCATGGCCATGCTGGCCTCGGTCGGCGCGGGCGCAAAGCGTGGCTTGCTGATCAAAGGCGGGAAATATCTGGAGACCCTCGCCCGCACTGACGTGGTGTTGATTGACAAGACCGGCACCCTCACTCTCGGCCAACCCCAACTCACTGACGTAATCCCTCTCAACGGGATGGCCGCCTCTGAACTATTGACTCTGGCCGCCTCTGCCGAACGCTACTCTGAGCATCCACTGGCCGAGGCCGTGCGCGCCGCCGCCCGCGCCCAAACCCTTTCACTCATTGAACCCGAAGGTTTTGAGGCTGTCCCCGGCATGGGCGTGCGGGCGAACGTCAATGGCGATGCGATCAAAGTTGGCAATCACCGCTTCGTAGGGCAAGAAGATGAAATCTTGCCCTACAACGAATTGGAAACGCAAGGCAAGACACTATTGTTCATCGCCCGCAACGACGAAACGATCGGCATGTTGGCCGCCACTGACACTCTTCGCCCCGAAGTCCCCGCCGCCCTCGCCGAACTGCGAACGCTCGGCGTCCGACACCTCGAACTCCTCACCGGCGACAACGAGCGCGCCGCCTCAACCCTGGCCGAAAAACTCGGCGTGCGTTATCGCGCAAACCTGTTGCCCGAAGACAAGATCGGCATCGTCAAAGATTATCAGGCCAAAGGCCATACCGTCGTCATGATCGGTGATGGGGTGAACGACGCGCCCGCGCTGGCGCAGGCGGACGTTGGGATTGCCATGGGCGCGGCGGGAACGGACATCGCCATCGAAGCCGCCCACATTGCCCTGATGCGTGATGATTGGTCTCTAGTGCCGGATGTCTTCGGCATCGCCCGGCGCACGATGGGGGTTGTCAAAACGAATCTGGCCTTCACTGCTGTCTATAACATCATCGGGCTGTCGCTGGCGGCCTTTGGCCTTCTGCCGCCCATCTTCGCCGCCGCCGCTCAATCGCTCCCGGATTTAGGAATCTTAGCAAACTCAGCGCGGTTGTTGCGCCAACGCTGAAAACAATATGCACGCCCATTCTGACTCTCACTCTCACGAAGCCGCCACCCTCACCGTTCGCCGACTGGCCCTGGCCCTGATCATCACCCTGGCCTTCGTCGTCGTTGAAGCCCTGGCCGGGTTCTACGCCAATAGCCTCGCCCTGCTCACCGACGCCGGACACAATCTTACCGACGTGATCGCCCTGGGGTTGAGTTGGTACGCCTTGCGGTTGGCGGCCCGCCCGGCGAACGCTGGCAAAACCTTCGGCTATCATCGCGCCGGGATTTTGATCGCCCTCTTTAATTCGGCCTCACTGGTGGGGATGACTTTTTGGATTTTCTACGAAGCCTACGAGCGCCTCCTTACGCCGCCCGAAGTCGAGTCCACCACCCTCATCGTCGTCGCCATCATCGCCTTCGTCGTCAATCTAGGCACGGCATTGTTGGTCAAACGCGGAAGCGGCAATGATCTGAATCTCCGCAGCGCCTACTTGCACCTCGCCGGGGATGCGGTCTCCACCTTCGGGGCGATCCTGGCCGGGATCGGAATCCGGCTGACCGGCTGGGTGGCGCTTGACCCGTTGGTGAGCATTTTGATCGGTTTGCTGATTTTGTGGAATGCCTGGCGCATCGTCCGCGAGAGTTTAGACATCCTGCTCGAAAGCACGCCGCGCGATGTGGATATGGGGGCGATGGTAGGCGATCTGCTCACGGTGAACGGCGTGCGCGGCGTCCATGATCTGCACGTGTGGAGCATCACCCAAAACATGCGGGCGCTTTCAGCGCATGTGCTGACGAACGATGTCCCCCTGAGCGAAGGCGCGACGATCCAGCGTCAACTCAATGAAATTCTGCACCACCGCTACAACATCGCCCACGCCACCCTGCAACTGGAGTGCGAAGGTTGTGAACCGGACTCGTTATATTGCAACCTTGCCCCGCACGATCATTTTAGGTGACTGTCACCGGCTCGCAGTAGCCTGAACTTCAAAGCTTTGAAACCGGTGACAGTCACCTCATCGGGCGGCAATGGTTTGCGCCGCCGTCTCTGCCGCCGTCTCCGGCGAGGCCTGCCCGGCCAACACCACCTGCACCGCCGCCGTGATTGGCGGGCCGACAACGTTGAGGATCGTAGGGGAAGGCTGAGGTTGAGCAGTCAACAGGGCTTCAGTGAGAATAGCGCGCAATGTGTCGTTCGGCCACGTTGCCATTGCCGAAGGCCGGGCGGGCAACACGTTGGCCGCTCGTGTCCATTCGCCCAAGGTCTCCGGGGCCGTGAGAGTCAGGATCAACTCAAGCGCGACGAGTTGACGCGCCGGGTCGGAGGCCGCCAGCGCATAATTCCATTGACTGGCAAAAGTTGCGCGCTTGCCATCCCGAGTCGGCAATAACGTAAAGGCTGTGCCGGTCAGGCGCTCGCGATCGGCCAGATAATCACCGCTCGTCACCGCCGTTGCCGTCACCCGGCTCTCACGATAAGCCGCCCACAACTCGCCCGGGCTGGTGGCACTGAGGCTGATCCCCGATAAGGCATTATTGGACTGCAAAAAAAGATAGTAGGCCAGGACCTGCGAGAGGGTTCCCGGATCAATTGACGGCTTCCCCGAGACATCTGTCAACTTACCGCCGAGGGCGACGTAGTTCTGCAATGTCACCAGCGCCATCGGATCATTGAGCGGTAATCCAAATGTCCCGGAATTAATTTGGACATCATTCCATGATAACGGCGGCGTCTGATAGACACTGGTGGAATAGGCCAGGCCCAGGACCTCGGCGGCGAAGGGCGATCCAAGTAGTTGATCGTTGACACGCGCCGTCTGCAACGCAAACGGATAGAAATCTTCCAGTTCCGACTCTGGGAGACGGGTAGTCAGCGGTTGAAGATAGGGCGCGGCGGCGGCCAATGACTGGCCGTCGAGAGCGAGCACATCCGGGCTGGTGCTGGGTGCAGCCTGGAGCGCAGTCTGCAAAGCGTGAAGCAGGCTGCCTTGCCCGTTCGGCTTTTTGATCCGCACCTCGACCGCCCAACCGGGATGCGCCGCCTCAAAGGCTGCCAACTGGGCCAGCAAAACTCTGCCGCCGGAGGTGTCGGGCGTGGGCGCAAATTGAGGCGGGAGCCACAGGCGGAGTGTCTGCGTCGCCGGGGTCGCGGTGGAGGCCGGGGAAGCCAACTGGGTGGTGTCAATCGGCGGCCCAGAGGATGGGTTGGCGACTGTCACCCCCGGAATTGGTGTAAGTATAGATGTAGGAACAGGCGCGGAGATGCAGGCGGTAAGAAAAACAATCCATAAGGCACAATTCACAAGGCGCAATTGCCGATAGAGATTTTGAGTTGAGGCTTGAGAATTGGGCCTTGAGAATTTCAAATTGCTCATTTCACGATTATACCTGCCCTCAAACACGAGTTGACACGCCCTCTCACGTCAGTTACGATCCCGCCTCCATGATGCTGGATCAATCCTCCGCCGCCATCTGGACCGTGAGCGGCCTCAATCGTTATATCCGCACGGCGCTGGAAACAGATTTTCGACTCAAGGACATTGTCGTCAGCGGCGAGGTCTCCAACCTGTCGCGGCCCGCCTCCGGCCATCTCTATTTCACCCTCAAAGATCACGCCGCCGCCATCCGGTGTGTGATGTGGAAGGTGCAGGCGATGCGTTTGCTCTATCGCCCGCGCGAAGGGGATCGGGTGCAGGCGCATGGGTCGGTTGGGGTGTACGAGGCCGGCGGCCAGTATCAACTCTACGCCGACTGGATTCAGGCCGAGGGGAGCGGCGATCTCTTCCACGAATTCACGATCCTCAAAGCCAAACTCGAAGCCGAGGGACTTTTCGATCCGGGCCGCAAACGTTCTCTCCCCTCGCGCCCGAACCGGCTGGCCATCGTCACCTCGCCCACGGCCGCCGCCCTGCGCGACATGTTCAACATCATTCGCCGCCGTTGGCCCGCCCTCGACGTCATCCTGTGTCCGACCCCGGTGCAGGGCGATGAGGCGCCGCAAAGAATTGTCGAAGCGATTGCCGCCGCCAACACCCTTCGGCCCGACCTCATCATCGTCGCGCGCGGCGGTGGAGCTATTGAAGATTTGTGGGCCTTCAATGATGAAGACGTGGCGCGGGCCATCGCCGCCTCCGGCGCCCCCGTCATCTCCGGCGTCGGCCACGAAACCGATTTCACCCTGGCCGACTTTGCCGCCGACCTCCGCGCCCCTACCCCCTCCGCCGCCGCCGAACTCGCCACTCCCGACCGCGCCCAGTTCCTGGCCGAAGTGCGCGCCCGTTCCGAGCAATTAACCGTCGCAATGCGTTCAGAGATACGCGAACGGCGCTGGGCGTTGGCGGGCCGCCTCGCCGCCCTGCGCGGACTCTCGCCCCGGGCCGCCCTGGCCAATTCGCGGCAACGACTGGATGATCTCACGACGCATGCCGCCCCGGCCGTGCGCCATGCCTTAGAACTCCGCCGCCACCGCCTCGACGGCCTCCACCTTCGACTGGAGGCCCTTAGCCCGCTGGCGATCCTCAATCGCGGCTACGCCATCGTCACCCAGGCCGGAACAACCGAGGTGATTCGCTCCGCGAACGCCGTGCACTCCGGCGATGAGTTGCAGGTGCGGGTGAGCGAAGGCCAATTTGAGGCCGTCGTCAAGGAACACAAAGACACAAAGGCACGAAGACACGAATGAAATTGGCAAACAAGCGCTTGGGCTTTCTACTCAACTTCAACGTTCCTCTTATGAAACACAGCATCAAAAGAATCATTTTATAACCCTTGTGCCTTCGTGTTGAGAGAACTTCCATGCCGAAAAAAACTTCCTCTCCCGAACCGACATTTGAAGCCGCGTTTGCCGAACTCGAAGAGATCGTCGCCAGGCTGGAGTCAGGCGAACTCTCACTCGACGAGTCGCTGGCGCTGTTTGAGCGTGGGCAGGCGCTGGCCGCCAAATGCCGCGCCCTGCTCGACGCCGCCGAACTTAAAGTGAAGCAGCTCACCCCAAGCGGCGAACTGGAAGACTTCGATCCCGAGGCAGACAACGCATGAATGCCCTCGACATGTTCAGGAATGATCCCCTAATCGCCGCCTTCGCCGCCTGGTCGCTGGCGCAGATCATCAAAGTGCCGCTGGACTATGCTTACACCCGCGAACTCAACTGGCACTTACTTCTCAGCGCCGGGGGGATGCCTAGTTCGCACTCGGCCCTGGTCTCCAGCCTGGCCTGGGCCATTGGTCTTGAATACGGGTTCGACTCGGCGGCCTATGCCATTGCCTTTGTGATCGCCGGCATCGTCATCTACGATGCCACCGGCGTGCGCCGAGCCGCTGGAGAACATGCACGGGTGATCAATCGCATGATTCAGGATTTAGCCAGCGGACACCCCCTCAAAGAAGAAGAACTCAAAGAACTGCTCGGCCACACTCCGCGACAGGTGTTTGCCGGAGTCATCTTCGGCGTCGTCGTTGGCTGGGTCACGTGGGTGTGGCTTAAAACATATCGCGGATAAAAAAGCCCAAACCCTAATCTTCAAAAGCCCAAAGATGTACAAACTCACCATTCTCTTCCGCCAACCCCAAGACCTCGTGCAGTTTGAAAACGACTGGGCTGACAAGTTCGTGCAATTCGCCGACGCCATGCCCGGTGTGATCCGCATCGAAGTCAGCACCATAGATGGCGGCCCGACCGGTCCCGCCGAATTTCACAAGATTCACGAATACTATTTTGCCGACCGGGCGGCGATGGACAAAGCCATGCACTCCGAGAAAGGTGTGCGGGCCGGGAATGCTCTGCAAGCCATTGCCCCCGGACTCTACACCCTGCTCTTCGCCGACGTGACCGAAGACATCGTGCGCGCCGCGGGTGCGCTGCCCGAAGCCAAATCATCGCCCCAATGAACTCCGCCGACCTTGCCGCTTTCATCACCGCGCACAACATCACCGCCGAGATCATTCACATGGAGACCCACACGCCCACCGTGAAGTCGGCGGCCCGGGCCCTGGGTGTTCATCCCGATCAGATCATCAAATCCATCCTCTGCCTTGCCGATGGATCACCGGCTCTGGTTGTCGCCAGCGGCACGGCGCGCATTGACCTCAAGCGCCTGGCCGACCATCTCAACATTTCCCGTAAACGCGTGAAGATGGCCGATGCGCCGACGGTGTTTGAGATTTCGGGCTTCGAGGTAGGAGCCATGCCACCCTTCGGCCACAAAACCAAATTGCGAACGCTGATCGATGGGCGTGTCTTCGCCCAGGCTGAAGTGTACGGCGGCGGCGGGGACATTAACGCCATGATGCGAGTTGCGCCGGCCGAGATTGTGCGGGTCACTCAAGGAGAGCAAGTTGATGTAGTGCAAAACAATCTCTAACCACAAAGACACTAAGGCTCAAAGGCCACAAAGTTTTTCTTTGTGTAACTTTGTGTCTGTCCTTCACTTTGTGAAGGCTGTGCCTTCGTGGTGAAGGTCAAGCCATGAATGATTATTCCAGTCACCCCGCCTCTTCTTTCAATTTCCAATACATCCGCTACGAAAAGTCCGGCTACCGCGCCACCGTCACCTTCAACCGGCCCGACAAGTTGAATGCCGTGATCTACCCGATGTTGCTCGAATTGCGCGAAGCCTTTCTCGATGTCTCGTTCGACGACAGCATCGCGGTGCTGGTATTGACGGGCGCGGGCGAGCGGGCCTTTTGCACCGGGGCCGACCTGAACGAGCAAAAGCAATTCATTGATCGCCCACAGGACTATTGGAAGTGGATGGGGGCCTTCATCGAAGCCCACGACCGGTTGCGCAACTTAGGCAAGCCTTCGGTTGCGCGGCTCAACGGCATCGTGGTGGGCGGCGGCAACGAGTTCAACATGTCGTGCGATCTGGCAATTGCGGCAGATGACGTTTACATTCGCCATGTCGGCGCCTCACACGGCTCGGTGGCGGCGGCGGGGGCTACACAATGGCTTCCCATTATCATCGGCGACCGCCGGGCGCGGGAGATGTTGTTCCTCAACGAGGAAGTTCCGGCGGCGAAGGCGCTCGAATGGGGTCTGGTCAATCAAGTCGTGCCGCGCGATCAATTGGATGTTGCGGTGGACAAGATGTGCGAGATTCTGTACCGCAAACTCCCTGAGGTCACACGCTACACCAAACAGCACCTCAACTTCTGGCGCGACTTCTCGTGGGGGATTACGATTGGCCACGCCCGTGACTGGCTCAGCCTCCACGCCGACGCGGATGAAACGGTTGAGGCTGTGCGCGCTTTTGGCGAGAAGCGCAGGCCAGATTACGGCGCGGTGCGTAAAGCTCAGACCTTCGGGGTTTTGGAAACCCCGAAGGTCTTAACTCAGACTTGCCCGCAGTGCGGGGCAACTGGCTTGCCTGCCGGGCACAAGTTTTGTGGGGAGTGTGGGGCGAAGTTGAGCGGGGAATTGAACCACTGAGGCACTGTCAACGGATTTCGTCGCCCGCGGGCGCGAACAGCTTGAACGGATTTGGCCGATCGGCAATCCGTGTAATCCGCTCCCGCCGAAGGCGGCATAATCCGTTGACAGCTTTTCCCCCCATAGCGCAAACCCCAAATCTGCTTTACCATTCCCCATCATCTCCCTCACAGACGGCGGATCTGTTGATCCACCGCGAGCTTTTGTGAAATACTCGGAGTTTTACTGCCAAAACAGGAGGGCGCTCTATGTCCACGAACGAACCACCATCCACCCCCGGCAGTGTCTCGCTCGGCGAGGGCAGTCAGATCACCCTCGGCGCGGGCGATGTGGTAGCCCGCGACAAGATCGTCAACAACATCCAGGACATCGTCCAGCGCGCCCTCACCGCCGCCGAACAAGCCAAACAAGCCGAGGCCTTTGAGAAACAAAAGCTGGCTCAGGGTGTGAGCGCCCGCGTTGGACGGGTGCAGGCCATCGCCAGCGACGAAAGCGACTCGGATCAGCCCTATCAAGGCCTGCGCGAATATCGCTTGAGCCACGCCGAAAACTTTTTTGGCCGCGAGCGCGCTATCAGTGAATTGTGGCAAGTCCTCGCCAGCGGCCCGCTCACTATCCTGCACAGCGAACCCGGAGTCGGCAAAACGTCACTCCTGCTCTCCGGCTTCGCCTCGCGCCTGATCGCCGCCGGGCATTTCTCGCTCTACCTGCGGGCCGAGGCAACTGACCCGGCGCTTCAACTCAAACGCGGCTTCATCCCTGATCTCGACGAGACGCCCCAACTGGCCGCCGCGCCACTGCGCGAATTCCTTAGGCAAGTGACGGATGTGATCGGGGCCGGCACAACACTCTGCATCTTCATTGATGCCTTCGATGCGTTTTGGGCCGCCAGCAACGAGGCCGGTCGCGCTAAATTTACCGACCCACTGGCCGACTGTCTCGAAGACAACAGTCTGAACGTCCGTTGGGTGCTGGTCGTGCGCAGTGAGCGTTTCGAGAGTCTTTCCGGCCTGCGCCCGCGCATTCGCAACCCGTTCGCCAACGCCTATGAATTGCGGCGGCCCTCACGCTCCGAAGCGCGAGCCATCATCACCTCGCCGCTGGCCCGGCTCGGTTTCAAGATTGAAGACGGGTTGACCGAGACCCTGCTCGATGAGTTGAGTAAAACCGGATTGGCCCTACCGCAGATTCAGATTGTGTGTGAGGGCCTGTTCAAAGAATTGACTCAGGGCGAAAAGACCATCACCCGCGCCCACTACGACAAACTGGGCGGCGTGGACGGACTGTTGCGCCGCCACTTTACGACGATCCTGACTCAACAACTACCCCAATCGCATCGCGGAGATGCCCGCCGCGTGGTTGATCAACTTGCTTCAACAAACCTCCGTCGCGATCAACTTGATGCGCCCGGCGAAGTGCTGGCCCAATTGGTGAATACCCACCTGGTGCGCGTGCGAATGACTGAGGCCGGGCCAATTCACGAATCGGCCCTTTCGCCGTTGGCGGTTGAGCCAGAGTCCGATAGACCCTTAGGGTCTTTAGAGACCCTAAGGGTCTTGGGCAAGGTTGCCCCCAGAGTCCAGCCTCAACCAACCGAGGCGGCGGCCCCGTCCGTCGAGGTCACGGCGACGCAGACGGTCGAGTATCGCGAGGCGGCGATACCAGTCGCCGAGGGCGGGATCCGACTCGGCGTGGGGGCGTCCATCACCATCGGCGCGGGCGATGTGGTGGGCCGCGACAAGATCATCAACAACATCCAAAACATTTACCAGCGCGCCCTCACCGCCGCCGAGCAGGCCGAACAGGGGCGGTCGTTTGAATTGCAAAAACTGGCGCAGGGAGTCGGGGCGTTCGTGGGCCGCTTGCAAACTATCGCCAGCGACGAGAGCGACACGCGCGACGCGAATCCATATAAAGGGTTACTCGAATATCGTTTGAGCGACTCGGAAATTTTCTTTGGCCGCAGTCAGGCCATCCGCGAATTGTTGGCCTGTGTGCGGCGCGGCGCGTTGACGGTGCTGCAGTCGGAGTCCGGCTCCGGCAAGACCTCGCTGCTGCAAGCCGGACTCTCGCCGCATCTGATCGCCGGCGGGCATCTGCCGCTCTACCTCCGGCCCTACAACACCGACCCGGCGCTGGTGATCAAACGCGCCTTCCTCACCGACCCTGGCCTGACGCCGACTCTGGCCGCAGCGCCCCTGCGCGATTTTCTATTCAAGGTGTGCGAAGTGCTCGGCCCGGAAACGACGCTGTACATTCTGCTCGATCAGTTTGAAGAGATGTTCACCCAACAAGACGAGACGGCGCGCGTTGAGTTTGTGCGTGAACTGGCCGAGTGTTTGAATGACGAGGCCCTCAACGTGCGCTGGGTGCTGGCATTGCGAACTGAACACTTCGGTAACCTCGCCAACTTCCGCCCCACCATTCGCAACCCCTACGAGAATGACTATCGCCTCAATCGCCTGACGCGGGCCGAGGCGCAGGAGGTCATCGTCACCCCCGCCGCGCGGCGCGAGGTGCAGTTTGAGTCTGGATTGGTGGAGGCCATTCTCGATGATCTGGGCAAGACCGATATCGCGCCGCCGCAGATGCAGTTGGTGTGCGCCTCGCTGTTCAACGACTTGAATGGCGGGAAAGTGATCACTCACGCCGCGTATGAGGGCGAGGGCCGCGCCGCCGGAATCCTGCGCGGCCATTTGGAGCGGGTGCTGTCGCGCGACCTGCCGCAGGGATCGCGCGCCGCCGCCCGCCGCTTGCTCGAGTCGCTGATCTCGTCGGAGCAACAGCGCGTCATCCGTCAACATCAGGAGTTGGTGCAGGAGATGGGGACAGGCGGGGTGACGGCGACCACGTTGGACACGATCCTGTCGCAGTTGGTGGACAGCCACTTGATCCGGGCCAACGAAACCGAGGGCGGTCTGGTCTACGAGTTAGCGCACGATTATTTGTTGAGCGAGATCAAGCTGGATCCCGAAGTACAGGCCCGCAAGGCGGCGCAGGAAATGTTGGAGCAGGAACTGCGGGCTTATCGCCGCTACAAGACTTTGCTCACGGCTGAACGGCTGGCGGTGATTGAGCCGTATCGCGCCGAACTGCAATTGACGCCGGAGGCCGAAGAACTGCTGCGCCTCAGCAAAGCTGAAGTGGAGCACGAGGCCGCCGAGCGCGAGGCCGCCCGCCAGCGCGAACTCGAGGCGGCCAAGAAACTGGCCGAGACCGAGAGCCGCCGGGCCGAAGAACAGGCCCAGGCCAATTCGCGTTTGAAAACCCGCAACCGGGTGATCACCGGCGCGGTGATCCTGGCCGCGATTCTGGCGCTGGCCGCCGGGACGTTTGCCATTCAATCCACGATCAATGCCGACCGGGCCGATCAAAACGCGCAGGAGGCGCAGGCGAATTTCGTCACTGCCCAGGCCGAGGCTAACTCGCGGGCAACGGCGCAAGTGCTGGCCGATAACAATGCCGCCACGGCCCAGGCCGAGTCGGTGGTGCGGGCCACGGCCCAGGCCGACGCCGAACGTGAGGCAAGAATCGCCATCTCCGGCGAGTTGGCGGCTGAGGCGGAGGCACTGCTGTCGGATGACGACCCGTTGACGGCGGGGCCGATTGCCGTCGAGGCCCTCCAGGTCGCCGACACCACCGCCGCCCAGGACGTGCTGGCTCAACTGCCCTATCACTATCCAGCGATTGACAAGATTTTGAACGAGCATTCGGGGGGCGTGAACGCGGTGGCCTGGAGTCCGGATGGCAAACTTTTAGCTTCCGACGGTCAAGAGGGCGTCGTGGTGATTTGGGATGCGGCGAGCGATGAAGTCGTGACGACTCTAACCGTGCCTGACAACTCGTGGTCGCCGTCGCTGGCCTGGAGTCCGGATGGGAGGCAAGTGGCCGCCGCCATCGTGGGCGGCGGCGTCATCTGGGACGTAGACAGCGGAGAGGCCGTGCAGATTTTGCAAGAGTCCGATTTCGTCACCCGCGACATCGCCTGGAGCCCGGATGGAAGCAGGCTGGCCTTGTCATCGGACGATGGCACGATCACGATTTGGGACGCGGCCAGCGGCGCAGTCGTGGCGAGCCTGTCCGATGGCCGGGGCTGGCCGATTTGGAGCGTGGCCTGGCATCCCAATGAAAACCTTTTGGCCTCCGGCGCGCAAGACGGCGTCGTCCTCGTTTGGAATTTGGCGACGGAACAGGCGACGCCGACTCCGGGTAACACCAGTTTGGTGTACGACCTGGCCTGGAGTCCGGATGGCACGCAACTGGCCTCCGGCTCGTGGGATACCTTCATCGCCATCTGGAACAGGGAGACCGGCCAGACGCAAACGCTGGAGGGCCACACCGGCAACGTCTACGGCGTGACCTGGAGTCCGGATAGCACACAACTGGCCTCGGCGTCGTTGGATAGGACGGTGATCGTTTGGGATGCGGCGAGCGGCAAGCCAAAGGCGACTCTGGCCGGCCACACTGGTACAGTCTACGGTGTCCATTGGAGTCCGGATGGGGCGCAGATCGCATCCGGCTCACAAGACGGCGCCGTCATCCTCTGGCGCGCCGGGGGCCAATTGGCGACGACACTGCGGGGCCACCTATCGCCGATCAACAGCCTGGCCTACAGCCCGGATGGAAGGCGGCTGGCTTCGGGTGGCGGGGACAATATCGTCATCATTTGGGATATGACGACCGGCCAACCGATTCTGGCGAACAATTATCGGAGCACCATTTTTGCCGTCGCCTGGCACCCGACCGGAAGGTACGTGGCGGCGGCGCTGGATCGGGGCGGCATTACGATTTGGGACACAGAGAATGACGAGCAACTGGGCGAACTGCAAGGCCACACGGTTTCGGCCCGGAGCGTGGCCTGGAGTCCGGATGGCAGGAAGCTGGCCTCTGGCGGGGACGATGCGACGGTCATCATTTGGGATGCCGAGACTGGTGAGCCAGTGACGTTGAACGGTCATGCGGCGAGCGTTCGGACCGTTGCCTGGAGTCCGGACGGCGCGCAATTGGCCTCCGGCTCAGACGACGCCACGATCATCCTTTGGGATTCGGGTGGACAGGTGATGAACACCCTGCAAGCCCCTGCCGCGGTGTCGAGCGTGGCGTGGGATAAAGATGGCAGGCGGCTGGCCTCGGGGTTGGAGGACGGCACGGTCATCATCTGGGATGCGGCGAGCGGGCAGTCAATCGCAACACTGGAAGGACCGGAGGCGCCTCCTCCAATCAGCAGTCTCGCTTGGAGTCCGGATGGCGCCATGCTGGCCACCGCCAATTCGTTTGACGGGAACATCCTGGTGTGGGATGTAGCGAACGGGAGGATCCTGACGACCCTGCGGGGACACAAAGGCAATGTGGCCGCCCTTGCCTGGAGTCCCGACGGGGTCTCTCTGGCCTCCGGCGGCGAAGATCGCCTGATCCAGGTCTTGCGGACGGAGACCATCAACCCGCCCTGCGGGTGGCTGGCCCGCAACCTGACGATCACCGATTCGGTGATCTACTTTGGCGACGAAGATCACATTAAGACGTGCGAGAATTTGGCGGAGGGAGAGTGAGAACAACGGATCACCCGAATTTAACGGATTGGTCGCTCTTTGGGTGATCTGCGCGTCCGTCTGATCCGCTGTTATTGAGACACATCCCGCCATATCCCCTCCAAACTTTCTCCACAAGGTTTCGTAGAGTCCAAACCAATAGCACGGATCACGGAATGAACGGATCAGAATCCGCCCATTCCGTGATCCGTGTTCTCCTGCCATCACGTCTTCACACCCCCTTAACTCTCCTCGCCCTCTCCATACCCTCTCCACAAACCTCTGCTACCCTCTCCCCAACTTCAATCTCCAGTCTCCAATCTCTAATCTCCAGTCTTTAACCATCCTCCCATGCCTCCCAAACCCCTCCTCCCTCCTGGCCCCCGCACCCGCCGCCCGCGCGGCATGTTGCTCGAACTCGCGGACGATCCGCTCAAACTGTTGCAGGAGTGCGCAGCTTACGGCGACGTCGTCGGCATCCCGGTGCTGGGACGCACGATCTACTTTCTCAACCATCCCGAGCACGTCAAGCAGGTGCTGGTGGACAACAACCCCAACTACGTCAAAGGGCGCGGCCTGCAAGCCACGCGGCGGGTGACGGGCAGGGGCCTGCTCACCAGCGAGGGCGAGTTTCACACCCGCCAGCGGCGGATGATTCAGCCCGTCTTCCACCGCCAGCGCATCGCGGCCTATGCCGAGGTGATGACGAGCTATGCTGAACGAGGGATGGCCGACTGGAAGGATGGCGAGGCCCACGACCTGCATCACGAGTTGATGACGTTGACGATGAAGATTGTGGCGAAGTGCTTGTTTGACGCCGACGTGACCGATGAAGCCGACTCGGTCGGGGCGGCGATGGGGGGCCTGATGGAGGATTTTTCGCCGCTCGACGCTTCGCCGTTAGGCCGCATCCTCGAAAAGCTACCGACACCGCGCCAGCGCCGCCGGTTGCGCAACGCGAAGATTCTCGACGACGTGGTCTATGGCTTTATCAACGAACGGCGAATAAGTGGTGAAGACAGAGGTGATCTGCTTTCAATGCTGTTGCAGGCTCAAGATGTTGAGGGTGACGGAACCGGAATGACTGACCAACAGTTGCGCGACGAGGTCATGACGCTCTTTCTCGCCGGGCACGAGACGACGGCCAACGGATTGGCGTGGACGTTTTATCTCCTTGCCCAACATCCCGAGGTCGAAGCCAAACTGCAGGCCGAACTTGACTCGGTATTGAATGGCCGTTTACCCACGCTGGCCGATCAGCCAAAGTTGAAATACACGCGGATGGTGTTTTCCGAAGCCTTGCGTCTATATCCACCGGCCTGGGCGATGGGCGAATGGCGGTCGCCCCGGATCACATCGGCGGCTACACTATTCCGAAGGGGGCGACGGTGTTGATGAGTCAATACGTCATGCATCACAACCCCGCTTACTGGGTCGAGCCGGACAAGTTCCGCCCGCAACGATTCGATCCTGATGTCGAGCATCAGCGACCGCGCTACGCCTACTTCCCCTTTGGCGGCGGCCCCCGCCTGTGCATCGGCGAGCCGTTTGCCTGGATGGAAGCCGATCTCCTCATCGCCGCCCTCGCCAGCCGCTATCGCTTCCGCCTCGCCCCGGGTGCCCTCGTCGAGCCAGAGCCAAGCGTGACTCTGCGGCTGAAGCACGGCTTGCCGGCCATCGTCCAGAAAAGGTGAGGAGGGAAAAGGGAGGAGAGAGGAGGGAAGAGCGATTACCCTCCTCTCTCCTCCCTCCTCTACATTTCACGGCGCCATAAACTCCTCAACCACTGGCCCGATTTTTGCACGTTGAGGAATCCAGACGTTGGCCCCGCCCGGCGTCACCCAGGCCATGAGGTACGACTGGTCAATGGCGTAGGTCGCAATCTGCGAGCGATCAATTTTTTGGGCCTCGAGGCCATAGGAAATCATTTGGGGCAGGGAGAGATCGGTGTCAAACGTCCCGGCGGCGGCAGAATACAGTTCCGGGAGTTTGGTCACGATGTCAAGGTTGACGGCCTTCTCACGGATGGCGAGCAGGATAAGTTGTTGGCGCTTAATGCGATAGGTGTCGTTGTCCTGATGCCGGGTGCGGGCGTAACGCAGGGCGGTGATCCCGTCCATATGTTGCGGCCCCGGCTCGATCACCAGCGTCATGTAGCCGTAATCATCAGTCGGGAACTTATCGTCGTAGATTCGCTCCAGCACCTCAATATCAATGCCGCCCAGCGCATCCACACTCTGGACGAAGCCCTGAAAGTTAACGATGGCGTAAGAGTCGAGGGGGATGCCAAAATTGAGGGTCACCGCCTCCATCGCCTCCTTCGGCCCGCCGCCGGGGATCTGATACACCTCGCCATAGTAATAGGCCGTGTTGATGCGGCCTTCGGTGATGCCCCAGGCCCCAAGGTTGGGCAGGGCCACCCACACATCGCGTGGCAGTGACAGCAACTTAGCCCGATGCTGATCGAAGTCCACACGCAGGATCATCATCGTATCGGTGCGGGTGGGTGTGCCGATCTCGTCGGGGCGTTCGTCTTTGCCCAGCAACAGGATGTTGACCACCCCGGTCGGGGAAGCCGGCGTGGCTGGGAGAATCGGAGTCGGTTCGGTCACTCCCGGAATGTGGGGCAGGTTGGGCGCGACAGTTTGAATAATATCAATGGGCGCGGGCGGCGTTTCCTGGGCCGCAATCGCCTGGGAGCGGGCATCGAAATAAACGCTGAAGAAGGCGCAGGTCAAACACAGATTGAAGCCAACGATCCCGGCCAGAGTCAACACCATCAGCCGCAGGCAACCACGTTCGCCGCGCGGCGGCTGACGGCGCTGACCGCGTCTGACGCGGCGAGTCTCGGATGGGAAGGTTTGAATTGTTTCTTCACTGCTCATTGAATTTTCGCTCGCTGATTCAGAACAACGGACTCGTGGGAGTCAACGGATCGCGATCCGTTAAATTCTACAAATCCGTCGTTCCCCGACTTGTGCGATGCGCCCGGCGCATATAGAATACTTCGCAATGCCCCTCGAAGCTGACGTCGCGTATTTGCACTTGATTGACGGCATTCGCCAGCCCGAAGTTCCGCCCGGCTTCGCGGTGCGGGCCGCCCCCCGCCGCTGCGCGCGCGGGCGTGACCGCGACCTGCTTCTCATCGGCTTGTACCTCGGCTCGGCCCCGCCCTCTATTCTCGACCTGACCGCCGATGCCTACTTCGGCGCCCCCGGCTCCGTCACCGCCGCGCTCCGGGCCACCGTCATCGCCGTCAACAACAAACTGCTCGAACTCAACCGCCTCGCTATGTCGAGCGATCCTATCTCTGGCGGCCTCACTTGCGCTGTGTTGCGCGAGAACGAACTGTACGCCGCGCAATCCGGGCCGGGGCAACTCGTCGTGATTCATCCCAACGCCGTCGAACGCTTCCCCGACGCCTCACGCGAGTCGCGGCCACTCGGACTGGGGCAATCGCCCGACGTGCAATTCTTTCACACCAACGTCGCCGCCGCCGATTACGTTTTGCTGGCCCGCAATGCGCCTGACAGTTGGCAGTCAAACTCCGTCACCGCCCTGCCCAGCACCGGGCTGGAGTCCGCCGTCGCCCGCCTCACCCGTCTCTCTGGCAAAGAGGCGGCGGCGATGGTGGCGCGCTTCGCGACGGAAGGATTAGCCCCGATCAAAGCCCGGCCGGCGATGATGGCGGCGGCGCCGCTAACGTCGCCGACCCCAAGGCTGTCGCCGACTCCCCCTCCCGACCCGCTTCCAATGGCGGTCCCCATTGTCGAGGCCGAAAGGAGAGGCTCCACCCCGGAGGCGGCAAATGGTCAGGCGGCCCCGGAGTCGCCACCGTCGTCGTTGGCTGGAATTATATCGCGCGTTCGCGCCGCCACCGCCCACCAGGAACCCGATCCGAGTCCGGCCCTTGAGAGCGGCGGCGAGCCGATAGGCGTTGAAGAGGCGCTAGAGGCTGAAGAGGCAGAGACGGCTTCACCGGAGTCACGTTTCAATCCGCGCGCCTGGCTGACGGGATCCGGCCAGCGATTCAAAAATTGGTTTATCAGCCTCCCTCTGCGCCGCACCGAGCAGTCCCTTCAACGAGGATCATCGTCGTTGGGTGGGTCGCTGGCCGGTGCGAGTGGCAACCTTTTTCGGCGCGTCCTGCCCGAGGGGACAGACTTCCGCTTTTCAAACTCGGCGCTGTTGGCCGTTGCGATTCTTTTGCCCGTCATCATTGCCATCATCGCCGTGGCGATCTACATTCAGAATGGTCGCACGCGCGTGTTCGACGAATATCTCACGGCGGCAAAGTTAGAGGCGGGCAAGGCGCGCACCACCGCCGACTCGCTGGCGGCCAAACCTTACTGGCTCAACAGCCTCAACTTGTTGAATGAGGCTGAGGAGGCTTACCCGGGGCGGCCCGAGGCGGCAACCCTGCGGGCTGAAGCCCAAGCGGCAGTCGACGCGGTTGAAAACATTCAACGCTTCAATTTTGAGTCGCTGGTGCCGGGCGGCTTTGGGCAGAACGCCAACATCACCGAGATGGTGGTGAACGGCAATGAGGTGTATGCCCTCGACAGCGCGCAGAGGCAGGTCTATCGCGCCGTACTGACCGAGGCCGACAAGTACACGATTGATCGCGGATTCGATTGCGGCGTCGGACCAGTTGGCACGTACAACATCAGCCAGATTGTGGACATCGTGTGGCTGAACACGCCCAACATCGTGAACAAAGCGGCGCTGTTGGCGCTGGACGCCGACGGCGATTTGATGTACTGCAAACCTGATGGCTCTGCGCCTGAAGCTTCACAACTCACGCCGCCCGATGCGGGCTGGCGCTCGCCCAAAGCCGTTGAAATTTTTGCCGACCGGTTGTATGTGCTGGA
>Ga0247727_10006148_pt1 | contig 23759 bp, 29 predicted proteins | sample WisWelCaveWW1625_FD_202498 | JGI IMG/M metagenome (GOLD analysis project Ga0247727, IMG submission 202498) | Biofilm microbial communities from Wishing Well Cave, Virginia, United States - WW16-25 | ecosystem: Environmental > Aquatic > Deep subsurface > Groundwater > Cave microbial mat | place... | reverse complement strand
CTCAACAGCAGACTGTATCAGGAGGCGCTAGGAACATCAGGCTTGAGTGGATCGTGTTGGCAGGCATCGCCACTTGGGGAGCACTTGGGGATACGAAAGCTGGCGCTTCAACGACGGGTCCGCCGAAATTCGTCGCCAGACTGGTACCTCGTTTCGGTAACTGAACAACTCGTCGGGACCCTCGATGATGAAAGTTGGGATCCAAAAGACAGCGTCCTGGTTTCGTTTTCGGAATGGAAGGCGAGGCAGGAAGTGCTCCTCCTGGTCGGCCGCCACGGTTGGTTGCGTGGCAGCCTAGGCTCGGCCGTGCTCACGCCGGGCGGACCGGACGGGGACTGGGACGTCAGAGGGTGGTGACATGCGATACCCGAAGGGAGCCCTCGTGCTGTCCGATGCGCTGGATGTTCCGGCACTTCGGAAGGTCTACCAGGCTGGGCACGTCACCGCGTGGCAGCTCTACCGGGCACTCAATCCCGTCTACGACGAGAGCAAGTGGAAGAGCTTTGTCCGCAGACTGGGCATCCTGAGTGAGCGGCATTTCCTCATTCGCCTCGTTGTTGACGGGATGGCCGCCCCGGTATTTGCGCTGGGAGACGAAGGCGCCCGGTCGCTGCAGGGCCGCTTGCCCACGGTGATCGAGGCCGGACCGCGAGATTCCAACCGAGGAGACCGCGACCATGTGTGGCACGATGTCGAGCTTTTTGAACTGCAACTGAAGTTGCGCCATGCTGGCGTCGTGTCGTCCTGGTTGTACGAACCAGAGATTCGCGCCGATAACGAGCTCACGAACTTCGGTTACGCCAAAGACTACGACGCGATCGTGACATTCCGATACGGGCAGAAATCCGGAAAGGTCGCGCTCGAATACGAACGCAGTCCGAAATCAACCAAGCAGTACAAGCGCATTGCCGGTATCCTTAACGGCGAAACGAAGATCACTTCCGTCCTCTACCTCGTGTGCAACGTGCAGATGGAATCCTTCTTGTTGAACGGTCTGCGCGGCACTCGCCGCCAAGTGTACGTCAGTCAGGCCCACGAATTCGCAGAACATCCCACCGAAGCAGCGCTGGTTGACGTTGCACAGCAAGTGCAACATCGGCTCGCGGACTGCCTTTCCTAGAACCACCAACAAATAGCGGCTTTGATGCGCAATTGGCGTGTCTTTGCTGTGTCTTTGCTGCACTGCCGCGCCGGGAAGTAGTGCGCTCTCAGCATGTTGCGATCTGACTACCGGTAGTTTGAGAGTGTATTCGGTCTTGAGGGCTGAATCGACCTGTCTGGATGGATTTGAGTGGGGTTGTAGGGTTGGCCGGTTGGGTGTTGGTGGTGGGTGTGTGCGTCGTGCTGGTTGGGGAATGGATTGGTGGTTGTGGAGTGTGGGTTGTGGTGTGGGGTTGTGGTGCCATTGGGTTGAGGAATTCGGTTGACCGTAGCGCGAGGTCGTGGGCCGGAGTGGGTGAATTGCAGCGCGGGAAGTGAGTGTTGGTGGTGCGAGTGGGACGCCAATTGGGTAGTGGTACGTAGCCGTGGTGACACGGTTGTGGCGCGTACGGGCTTGAGGTGAGCGCGTTGAGCTTCACCGTTTGGCGCGATAGTGCGGCGTGTTTCCTCTCACCAATCGTGATCCTCATTCCAATTGCTGGCGCGGTGGACGGCAGGGGGATGCGGAAGTGCGTCCGTTCTGGGGCGGCTTAGGCGCAATTCGTGGCCGCAGATCGTCGCGCATCCAGGTACGACGGGGAGGCCGATCGTAATCGAAAGGAGAGATTGAGCATGGCTTATGGTGCGTTTGCAGATACGAAATCGCGGTACAGAGATCTTGAAGATCTGGTGGACTACCGCGCATACGATGGCGCGTGGACGCTAGGGTTCGAGGAGAACTGGCTAAAGCCGCGACTCAAAGCGCTGGGATATTCGCACGTCCGGTTCTTCGGTGGAACGACGTTCGAGTATGACGGGAGCTTTCGGGAGCGCGTTTGCGAGCTGGCACGGCAAGGAAGTGTCAAGGCGGACTTTTTCGTGTACGGGTGAGAGACGCTGTCCCTCGACGGGTGTGATGCGGTCAATCCAACAAATCAAATGAAGGAGAGCAGAAGATGTACGTGAATGGAACAGCAGGTACGCAGGACAATTCGGCGCCGCCTATCGCGACGGCGCCCGGCATGGATGGCAAGGTCGCGCACATTGGTTTCACGCCGGCGCGCATTGAGGAGATCAGAAATCAGTTGCTCGATCCGTTCGACCCGGCGGAAATCAAGTGGCGCGTTACGGCGACGTCGAGCCAACAAGGAAGAAATGGCCCGGTGAAACGTGGCCAGCTGGTGGCGTACGCAGATCAGCGTGCCTACACGGACCGGCTGAATGACACTTTTGGCGAGTGGGGTTGGACGCGCGCCTACAGTGTCCAGGTGGCACAAAACTTCGAGCGAACGCTCAACAAGGGTGGTAACGGACAGAAGCAGAGCGTCATCTGCGCCAAGGTCGTGGTCGTTTCAACGGTATCCGTGAGCGGCCTTGGGTCCCACACCGGCGTCGGAGAGGAATGGGCGGACGACGAGAATTCGGCGACGCGTGCGGAAGCCCAGGCATTCAAGCGCGCTTGCGCCTGCTTTGGATTGGGCCGATACCTGTACGACCTCGACAAAATCTGGGAGGATTTGGACCAATACAACCGTCCCGTCCGCAATCCCAACTTGCCGGATTGGGCGCTTCCCGCGCACTCAAGACGCCAGACGAAGCCCCAGTCACGTCCGCATTCGACGGCTTCGACGCAACCGCGCCAAGGACTGGTCCAGCAGGAGACATTGGCCCAGGTCAAGCAGTTGTGCGGGACGGTGGGTTTCGGCCTCTCAAAGTTCACCCTTCAGAAATACGGCGGCGTGACCGATGCGTCCAAGATCGGATTCGCGAAGCTGACGACGGTGTTCGAAAAGCTGAGCGATCTGGCAAATGGAATCGAGCGGCTTCGAACCGCATCGGCGAAATTGCCCGACGGGCGGTATGCAGCCGTTTGCCGGGAGCTGAACCTCGCCAGTGACTCACTGGACGATATCCCCGACCGCGACGGACTGTGCGCACTACTGAAGCGTGTGGAAGCCGAGGTCGACACGGCAACGATCGGTGCCACCCAACAGAAAGTGCATGGCTCAATCGAGGAACTCCGCGGTAAGTTGCTTCAAGCGGCCAGGAAGGTTGCCGACGGTGGACGCACCGGCTGGCCCGCAAAGTTCGGCGACGTGATCGCACAGGCCACCGACGGCAAGGTGACGCTAGAACGGCTAAAGAGCCTGACTGTTGCAGACGCTCCTGTTCTCGAAGCGGCGCTCAGCAAATTGGCCACCTAGCTGAATGACCATCACAACAATGTGGGGTCAGGCCCGGAGCATTCCCGAGCAGCGCGGCCTGACCGAACTCCATCCTTTGATATATGCGCTGCATGCCCTGGGTACGCATCCTGTTCCCACCTCTTTGACGGCTCCCGTCCCGGAAAGCCGTTAACCCTCTGCAAAAGGACAGCCACACACCCGAGGCGTAGGTTCGCGGGAGGCGTGTGTCTGCCCACAACCAACCCACTTCAAAAGGAGAACTCAGATGTTTGGAAATCAGAACGTAAGCGCGAGCGAGGTGCTCAGGACGCGAGATATGAATGTGCGCCCTGGACGGGATGTGACCGAGATCGTCGGCACCTTCCTGACGGTGGCCGAAGCGGTGGTCGCCCACTGGGTCGAGTATTCAAAAGGGCTGCTGCTGTTTGTGATGGTGCCGGGCGACGAGCGGTCCGGAGAATTCTATATATATGACCGGCGACAGGGCGGCTTCTGGCTTCTGAGCTTGGCCGATAGCGTGTTCGGCGGGTACGCCCTTGCGGACATGCGACAGAAAATCAATGACTTCCAGCTACTGGACTTCGCGGAAGATCCTTCCCGCCTCCGGGTGGCGAAAGGGTAGCGCCAACTCGCTTTGCGATTGCGGGAAACGGGTGTAAAGAATACCTATGCCGGAAGTCTTGCTGGCAACGCCCGAGATGGCGTCCGAGTACGCGCAGTGGTTCGTGAACCGACTTGCGTATACGCGGCAGTCGGATCGGCCACACCCCGAGTCAGGGCGGCACTACTACTACCGTCCACGCGCCGAGGCCGGCGGTGAACGGGGCCTGGATTTGGAAGATGTCCGGCGTCACTTGGCCGGCAAGATCACGCTCGGGATCTACGCGATCAATCCAGAAACACAGCGAGTGAAGTGGATGGGGATCGACGCAGACTACAAGCGATCGCTCGACGATTTGCTGAAATTGCAATACGAACTCCAGCAGGACGGCATCCAGGCGGCGCTGGAACAGAGTCGGCGGGGCGGACATCTTTGGATACTGTTTGAGACGCCTGTGCTTGCCAAGCACGCGCGCGTGTACATCCGGCACTTGGCCGGCAAACTCTCGGTTCAGGTAAAGGCGTCCGGCCCCTCGGACGGGATCGAACTGTTTCCGAGGCAGGATCGGATCGAACCTACGCAATTTGGCAATGCGATCCGAGGACCGCTCGGTGTTCACCGGGCAGTCAACCGGCGCTACTGGTTTTACGGCGCACAGCACGACCTCGAAGCGCAAATGAAGTATCTGCGTGGACTGCGGCGCGTCACGGAGAGGCGACTCTGGGAACTGGTCGCCGGCCTTGCGCTCGAAGAAGAGAATCCCCGGCCTCAACCGCTGACGGGCACGCGCTCCGAGCGGTCGCACTTTCAGATTCTCGACCGCGTGAATCGGGAAGGGTTGCGGCGCGTTGGGCGGAACTGGGTCACGCAATGCCCCAGTTGCGCGGTGGCTGGTCGTGATCGCGGTAAGGACAACTTGGCCATTTCGGTTGAGGAGCCCTCGAAGTACTTGTGCTGGGCTGGCTGCACAAACATACAGATCCGGGCGGCGCTTGGTGCGCCTGCTCCGGTGAACGCGCGTTAGGAGGAGGAGATGGCGAACGAGTCTCGACTGGTGCTGCCGAAGCCGATGATGGCGAAACTGCAATCCCTGGGAATCTATTGCCAGACATGGGTCACCGCCGAACGGCAGGACCGCGCGAAGCGGTGGGTTCTGCGGGGTGTCGAAAGCGGCGGGAGCGCCAAGGAATTCGGGCGCTACATCTCCTTCTTCGCGGCGGATGGGTCGCGGATGGAATGGCTGCAGAAGGCGGACCGCATCGGGGCAAACGGCGTGCATGCGATCGCGATTGGTGAGGCTCTGATCGGCGTCGAAATGGCGCGCGTGGATGAAACGTACCAACTGGTGATCTCAAGGTACCAGTTCGGAAAGCCAAAGACAGAAGGGAAACGGCCACCGGTCGAGTCATCCGTGATCTTTCGCGGCGTAGATGGCCAGTTGTCGGAGAAGTTACGGAAGCAAGGGCTGTCGCCCGCCTTCCTGACCCGGAGCGGAGAAGTGAAGGCGGTCCCTGGCGATTTCCTGGAGGCAGTAAAACTCGTCGCCGGTGGAGTTGCGTGCCTGAACTGCAGGCACGTACACGGATTAGTTGGCGGCGCGGGCTCTGCCGAAGCAAAGGACCCTGCGGGGACGGTGGTTGCGATCGCGTCTTGAGGAATTGCGGGAGTTCAAGGGAGCCAAAGATGAAAGAGTACTTGACGAAGCTCTGCATGTTTCTGTTCTTGGCCGCTTTGTTTTCGGGCCGAACGAACGAGCTTGGGGTTTTGATAGACGCGCTTACCGGCACAGTGCTGCTTTGGCCGCTCTACCGGAAGTTCGTGCCAGCGCCGAAGCGCCGCCGGACAGTCGTCGTTGACGAGGACGCCGAAATCGCGGAACAGACTGCTCCGGAATTGGCCGCGAAATAGCACCGCGAAAGGAGACCTGCGATGAAGGTCGGTACCAAAAGTGTGATAGGCGGAGCGCATTGCTTTCTTTTGCACCCGTTCTTCGTTGCATGGGGTTGGGCGCGTTTGTTCGGTTGTCCTCGCGATGTTCGCCTCTGGTTTGCCTTCGCTCTCCACGACATCGGATACGTTGTCTGCGGCGACATGGACGGTCCAAGTGGCGAGCGGCATGTCCTACTTGGAGCACGCATCATGGGTTGGCTCTTCGGACCGGCCTGGGAGGACGAGTGCTTGCGGCACTCGCGATATTGGAGCCGCCGGATGGGGCTTCCGATCAGCCGATTATGCCTGGCGGACAAGTTGGCTTTCGCGCTCACTCCTGCATGGCTGTATCTGCCGATGGCGGGATGGACGGGTGAGTTGCAAGAGTACATGGTGCGCTCGCGGGAGCGGCAGGCTGGTGACAACGAGTTCACGGTCGAGGAAGAGCGACTGGTGCGCTCTGAGGTTCCCGAAGATTGGCTGCGCGGGCTTCAAAGCTACACGCTGCGATGGGTCGAGCGGCATCGGGATCAGTGGGCGGCCTTCGGAGGCGTGACGGTGGAGGCGAGCATGTACCCGCAAATGAAACTCAGGCACTACGACTGCGCCGATTGCGGCATTCCTTGTAAGAGTACCTCTCCCAACGCGGAGCGATGCAGGAAGTGTGCAAAGCTGCGGCAGGACCGACAAAGCCGTGAGTATCAGCAGAAGATGCTGGCACGCAAGCGGGCAGCGCGCAAACAGACTGAAGTTGAGCGGGGAGCCGCAGCGTAGACCCTAGCAGTGGAGCGCCGCGGAAGTGACGGCCGCTCATTCATTGATCCCGCAGGCAGCCTGCCCACCGGGATTCTTATCAACACTTAACCGGACTCGGCTCCTGCCGCGCTATGCGCCAAGGGGACGGGGTCCGCATTTTGAACGATCAGGAGATACAAACATGTTGGGATACACAAAGATTCAGATCATGGGCAACCTTGGCGGAACTCCGGAAATGAAGTTCCTGCCGAGCGGTGACCCCGTTGTCAATTTCTCGGTCGCCGTGAACCGGCGATACAAGGACCGGGAGGGCAACCAGAAGGAAGCGACTGACTGGTTCCGCGTCTGCGCCTTCAACGGCGTAGGGGAGGCCTGCGCGAAGCATCTCCAAAAGGGCGACGGCATTTTCGTCGAGGGGCGCCTCCAGGTACGTCAGTACGATTCAAAACAGAACGGCAAGGAGGTTTCCGTCGAGATCATCCCCAGTACCGTGCGTTTCCTGGGTTCCGGTCGCACGGAAGGAGCCGAGCGTCCCACACCAGGCAAGCCGCCCGCAGGGACGCGTGAGACGACGGACGGTGCCGATGCCAGCGATGGAGACGTTCCGTTCTGAAATCAGATCAGCCCCCCGTCCGGGCTGCTGTGCGAGTTGCATGCGGCCCGAACTCGCAAAAGGAGGAATCCATGGCCTATTTGTGTGATTTCTGCTCCGCGCCCGACGCTGGGTGGCGGCATCCGGCACGGAGCTTCATAGGCTACGTTGCTTGTGGCGTTGTCGGCGAGAGTGTCGGTGACTGGGCGGCGTGCCAGCAATGCCACCAGTTGATCGTTTCGGACGACCGAGTGCGACTAACGGAAACGTCGGTCTTGACCTTCATCGCACGGCACCCGGAGTTGGAAGATTTCAAAAGTGAGTTGGCGACCGAGATGGAGATCCTGCACGCGCAGTTCTTTGACAATCGTACCGGTCCAGCATCGGCGATCGCATGAGGTCCGTTGGCGGGCGGCGGCGCCGCCGCCGCTGCGGTTGAAAGCATATCTCTGCCGCGGTTAAACCATATCCTTGGCGCGCATACTCCAGCAAGCTCTTTGTTTGCCTTTCAGGGTGAAGCCGCCCTCCGAACGGGATAAAGCATAATGTTGCCAGAAGTGCTAGTTTCGGAGCATCACCTTGCCGCGAACGCGCTGCGACATAGACGACACGTCGCTTCCCTTTCGGACGACTTTCCGACATGCCGACGTTACCTCCAGGTGGTTGGGCATCAGTGATGGTTTACTGCCGTGACCGGCGTTTCATGGGACGTATCCGGCGAACGGCTCGCAGGGTCAAACTTCCCAGATATCAAACAATCTGGTGCGCTTCGCTGGTGAGAACGGGATTCACGACAGTTGTGTGATCCTTGCGAGGGTTCCGCTACCCACAGCCGGGTCCTCAATGTCGATACCTAAACGGCCCGCGCATCGCCTGCGAAACCGCGCGCGACGTGCGCGACCTTCTACCAGCGACGTCGCGGTTTCGTCAGGTGCATGCGCCTGTTAGCCGGCAAGTATTGTCTACCAGACGCCAGGAATAAGACGCTTCGTCCGTGCCGAGTACGCCGCGTATTCGTCGCCAAACACCTCGACCATCATCCTCTCCTCCGCGCGGACGCGAAGCGCGCAGAGGATCGCGAACGCGATCAAGTTCGACGGACCTGCCACCCAATTCGGGATGACGAGCGCCTGGCCGATGGAATACAGCACTAGCGCCAAGTACATCGGGTGGCGGAAACAGCGATAAACGCCTCGCGTGATGAGTCGATGCTGCTCGCGTACCTCCAGGGTGATCGACCAATTTGTACCAAGGTCAGCGTGCGACCGGTAGAAGAGCCAGAGGCCGATCACCAAGCACATCACACCGGCGACGAGCGGGCCGGTGCCCAGCGCGTACTCAGCGAACAAGAACGCTGGCGACGCGACCCAGATCAGAGGGACGAAGAATCCGACCCAGGCGAGAACCAAGAGGCCGGTCTCTAGCGGAGTCTTGTGGCTCGTGGCGACCTTGACAATTCGACTCCGGCGGCCGTGCGGCGCACGAATGGCCATCATCACCACTGTACCTGCGAGCACCAGCGCCTTCGCGATCCACGGATTCATGGCCGGGCACCATCCCTTTCACACCGTACTGCGACATCGTCAAAGTGCGTCTGTCCGGCCAACACCCTCTCGGGTCGAGTTGTTTATGACTGGAAGCTCTTGAAGCCTATCGCTGGCTGCGAGAATTATGCCAGATCTCAACCGTCCAGACAACGCCACGGATAGCTTTCGCGTACGGCCCTTTCCACCAGCAATCGGGCTGGCCGGCCGGCCATAAACGACGTTCTGGGAGATCACTCCCGTGAAGTCCCCGTCACGTCAACTGGCCGAAAAACACACATCGCGGAAGGTAGAGCGCCGGCCCCGCCGGCCGTTGCCGAAAGGCCGAGTCCAAATAAGCGATAACCTTGCCGAACGGCAATTTTATGCTTTAAATCACAGCCGCCGCCGAAACGAACATTGAAGGGGGTCCGAAAATGAGGCTGGAAGGACGAATGCGGCTTGGGTATTATCCGTTGGATCAGCGGGAAGCCCAACGGATGCGGCGATTCCTCCAGTTCCCGAATGAACCGGCGAGTGCGCTCGATCCTTGCGCGGGTACGGGCGCGGCGTTGGTGGCGATTACGGAGAATAGTTGCTCCAGACGATACGGGATTGAACTTGATTCGCACCGCGCATTGGAAGCGCGAACGACTCTCGATGAAGTGATCCAAGGCAACGCATTCGACACCAAGGCACCTGTGGAGTCGTTCTCCTTGCTGTATCTGAACCCGCCCTACGATTTTGAGGTCGGCGAAGGTAAAAATCAGCGGATGGAGAAGCTGTTTGTGGATGAGTTCTTCCGCTGGCTCAAGCCCGGCGGCGTACTCGCGATGGTGATACCGTTCGACCGCATCTATGAGTGCCGAAATGTCTTGAGTCCCCACTTCAAGGACAAGGCGATTTACCGGCTGACTGAGTTGGAAGCAGAGCGCTACAAGCAGGCCGCAGTATTCGGCGTGCGGCGATCCGCGGCGGAAAAGAATCGGTTGAGCGACCAGGCCGTGAACCAGGCGAACTGGAAGCTTCAAGAGTTGACGCGCAGATATGAAGAAATCCCGCCGCTGCCTGACGCGGCGGATCGTGCGTATGCCGTGCCGCAAAGCGGACCGGTGCGAATGGAATACCGGGGACTCCCTCTGGACTTGGTGGAAGATCTGCTGGCGAAGTCACCGGCCTGGCTGCAGGCCCAACGAGTGACGCACGCCCAACGAAAGCAGTTCTTCGGGCGCCCGCTGACTCCATTGCACGCCGGCCATGTCGGATTGTGCGCTGTGAGCGGTCTGCTCAATGGCATGTTCGGTAGCGGAACCGAGCGCCACGTCGCGCATTGGGAGGCGATCAAGGTCGTCGATAAAACGGAGGAAGAAGGCGATGACGGGGAGACGGTAATTCGGGAGAAGGAACGATTCAGCCAACGGTTGACACTCCTATTCAGCGATGGCCGCATCGAGCTTCTGTCCGAGAAGCCGCGAGAAGACGGCAACAAGGAGACCCCACATGGAGAACGCCCACTTGCGAATGGGGAAGTTGAAGTTTGTGCGGCAGACGCGTGACACGATCACCGAGGTGTCTCTGCATTTGGATCGGTTGGTTGCCGAGAAGCCTGCGGAACCGCGCTCCGCGGTGCAGATTCATCTGACGTCTGTGTTTGGCGGCGACCAGGAGGTTGGCGCCATCGCAGCGGCCATCGCGGATGAGCAGCGATTTCAGATCAGCTTGCCCGGGCGGGCCGAGTTGTTCGGGTTCCTGGGCGAGAAGCCGGTGATGTACCGGGCATCGCTCCAGATTCCTGGCCGGAAGCGACCGGTGCGGCATCTGGCCGCAGTCTCGCAGGCGCTCTTTGAGACTACGCTCGGAGCCGACGGGCAAGCGCGGCGGACAATTCTCTACGACGGATCACCCGAGTTCGTGCTGCATCGGTTGGCTGTGAGGTTCGGTCTCCCAGCGCTTCCCGAATGGGCCGAATGGTTCCAGGCGGATCTTGACCGGCGCGGCTTAGTGGAAGAGCTTCTGGGGTTCAACTGTTCGCCCGTAGCAATCAAGGGCACCAAGCTCCGGATGTTGCGTATCTTGAGTACGGGCATAAAACGTCAGCTCATAGCCGTGCCGCCGGAAGTGCCTGCGTCCCTCCCGCCACTGGAAGCTGCCTAGATACGTCGTCACCTGCTCCCTACTTGCCTTTCTCTCGAACAGAAGGAGTGTGCGCGCATGAGCGCTCTGACTTGCATCAACGAGTACCTCAAGATCTATGGGGCTGAGCTGGGACACCGTGTTGTCGATCAGTTCCCGCCGCTCCATCGACCCTTAGACCCGGTCTGGCCCGCGATCAACGAACTGAAGCGGAATCCATTTCCTGCCCAGTCGCTAGCGATCATGGGGATCGTCAAGCGATGGGAAGAGGCACGATGCGCGGCCGCTGTGGCCGAATGCGGTACTGGCAAGACGCTCATCTCACTGGGGAGCGTGTTCACGCACGCGCGCGGGAAGCGGTTCACGGCGCTTACTATGGTGCCGCCCCAGTTGGTTGAAAAATGGGCGCGCGAGTGCTTCTTAACGCTGCCCGGTGTTCGGGTCTTCTTCATTGATGGCGTGCGAAACGGAGCTTCGTCGAAAGGCTTCACGGGAGTGAACGAAGTGAAATTCCGTAACGGACGAATCGTCCGGGAGGGACTGAAGACGACGTTGAGCGAGCTTCGGCTGGCAAAGCGTCACCGCTCGGCGCGGGCGCGCTGGAACACCAATGTCGGCGCTCCCTCGATCTTCGTCATATCGCGGGAGCGGGCCAAGCTCGGCTACTTCTGGCGCCACGCATACGGAACACCCCGCTCGGGGCCGTTTTACGGATGTGTCGTGAATCCGGATACGGGGAAACCGATCCTTACGTCGGACGATCAACTGCGCCGGGCGGACTTCCGAAAGGTGAAGCACTCGGAGCTGATTCTGCCGGACTCGGTGAAGGCGAGGCTTCCTTTCCATAGTGCGCTGTGGCAAGCCGACAATGCGAAGATCCCGCGCATGGCGCCGATGGAGTTCATCGGGCGGTATCTCGATGGATTCTTCGACTACGGAATAGCCGATGAAGTTCACGAGCTAAAGGGCGAAACGGCGCAAGGCAATGCCCTGGGAACGATGGCCTCTGCGTGCGACCGGACGGTGATTCTGACCGGGACATTGCTGGGCGGCTACGCCGACGATGTCTTCAACATCCTCTACCGGGTTGAGCCCAGGCGGATGCGCGAGGAAGGATTTGATCACGGCGAGGCTGGCGTGCGGCAGTTCGCCAGCGTGTACGGCGTGCTCGAAAAGGTTACGACCATTGAGGCCGCTGACAACGCCTGCTCGAAGGCCAAGGTGACGACGACCGTGAAGCGTCGGCCGGGCGCATCGCCGCTGCTCTTTGGCGGCTTCCTGATGAACTTGGCCGCGTTTGTGTCATTGGAAGACATCTCGGATGCGCTTCCGTCATATCAGGAGGAAGTGATTTCGGTCGAGCTGGATCCGGTGCTCAAAGAGGCATACGGACGGCTTGAAGATGACGTCCGGGAAGCGCTGCGCGAACATCACGGCAACGCCTCGGTGGTTAGTACCGCGATGAACGCGCTTCTGCTGTATCCGGACCGGCCCTTTGGGCTGGGAACACTCTATGGGTTTGACCGGAATCCTGAGACGGGGGAGCGCGAACGATTTGTCATTTCGGAGCCTGTGGATCTGGACCAGGAGTTCGTCTACGCGAAAGAGCGGCGGCTGATCGAAGAGATCAAACGCGAGCTTGAGGTGGGCAGAAAGGTCCACGTGTTCGCCGTCTATACAAGGAAGCGGGACGTGACCCGGCGGCTCCAGCACCTTCTCTTGAAGGAAGGGATTCGCGTCGAGATTCTGACTGCGGAGGTGCCGCCCGCCGATCGCGAGGCCTGGTACGAGCGGCACATTTGGAACGGCATGCAGGTCTGCCTGGCTCACCCCAAGCTGTGTAGCGTCGGCCTCGATTTGCTCGACTTTCCGGTGCTGCTGTTCTATGAAACGGGATATTCGACGTACACGCTCCGCCAAGCGAGCCGGCGCAGTTGGAGGATTGGCCAGAAGCGCCCGATTCGCGTTGGATTCCTGACTTACGCAGAGACGGCTCAGGAGTCGTGCCTACGGCTGATGGGAAAGAAGCTGATGGCGTCGCTTCCGATGGAAGGCAAGCTCCACGCCGATGGGCTTCAATCCATGGACGCGGACGACGACCTGCTTACTGCCATGGCACGCGATCTCGTCACGCGTCAGGGTGTAGGCGAGGCCGCCGCAGACGTTTGGAAGAATCTGGTGGGTCGACACAGAGGGCCAGTCGAGATTGTTGACCCAGCCTTGCCGGTGGCGGTCGAAACGCTGATCGCGATTCAGGAAACGAACTCGGCGGAGCTTGCGACTTGGATTCGACCGGCGGCTCCTGCGGTTCAGCTCTCCCTGTTTTGAAGTGAGATGGCGATTATTCCTGGAGGTGATTCATGTCGGCATTGGCAATAGTGCCGGTTACGCCGGAAACGGTCGCCGGCCTTTCGCGGCGGTTGGCGGAGTTGCTCGAGCAGAGCGAGTCGGAAGGTACCCAGGGTCAGCTTCCTGATGCGACACGCGAACAGGCCGCCGGCTTGGTGGAGGTGTTGCGCCGCCGCATAGTGCGTAAACCCGACCGCGACTATCGCTCGCTCTTCGATCTCGACGACCGGCTGATTGAACTGATGGGGCTGGTCGAGGAGGCGGCGGACGGCGGAGGCGAGATTTCGAAGGAACTGGCCCAGGAGATCGATACGTATCTGGAGGCCTACCGGCTCAAGGTGGATCGCATCGTCGGCTACTGGCGTTGGCAACAATCGATTGCCGACATCAGTTCCAAGGAGGCCGAGAGACTGGCGGCGAGAAAGAAGGCGGCCGAGAATCGGGTGATCAGACTGAAGGGATTCCTGTTCGCCTTCATGATGGCCCGCGGGATCAAGAAGCTGGAAGGCGAGAAGAGCGACATCGGCATGCAGCGAAACAGCACTGCCTCTCTGGCTATCGACGATCCGCTCCAAATCGCAGAACACTTTTTCGAGCGGAACGTCCGTTTTAACAAAACTGAATGGCTGGAGATCGTTTATCAACTGACCGAAGGAGAAGTGCGTCGGCGTTTGGAACTGGCCCTCAAGGACGGTTGGGAGGTGAACGGCGAAGCCATCCGCGCCGCGCTGGTGAACCAAGAGGCGATTGCAGGCGCGCGGCTGGTTACTGGCAGCCACGTCCGCGTCCGGTGAAAACACTATGAAAGAGTTGGAGCACCACGTGGGACGGGCTGGCTATTCTCAAGTAGGGAGGTCGGACATGCTCACTTTCCCGGTTCATCCTCTTCAACTCGCCGGCATTGTGTTCACAATCGCTCTGTTGGCATTGGCATGGGCAAGCCGCGGCCGCCTCAATTCTATGGGGTTCGAGTTCCTTCATTGGAACCGGACTAGCGCCCGTGAGAACGCGGAGGCTCTGGGCTTCGGCGCGGTCTGCGGGCTTGCGGTCGCACTGCTATTCCAGGCGCTGTACAAAGGCGCGCCGTTCAAATGGCAGGATGCCTGGATCGGAATCACCCTCGGTCCGCTCATGGAGGAGGCCGTATTTCGCGGGTACCTCTTCGGCTTGGCGGAGTTGGGACTTCGAAAACGAGTTCCTCATCCAGGCTGGATTACGGGTATTGCGATAGCCGCCGTATTCGCGCTCTGTCACCTTCCGAAGGCCGGCATCACGGGTCTCCAGATCGGCGTCATCTTCGCGATGGGCGTCGTCTACGCCTGGCTGAGGATCAAGTCGAATTCGACGACGTCGCCGTTCCTGGCGCACTCGGCGTACAACGCCATCATTTTCGCGGCCACGGTGCTGCTCGCGTGAAGTAGATTCCAAGACACTTTCAGAACTTGGGGAGCCTTCGGGCTCCCCTTTTCGCTTTTCAGGAGAGAAACTCAATGATTCGATCCACAGAAGACTTCCGCAGCTTGCTCAAGGCGGCTCGCCGTGCCGGGACTCCGCTGCTTGCCGTCAGGACGGCCGATCCGGCCAGCGCGATGGCCCAGGTTTCGGCAAGCTTTTGCGGCAAGACCGAAGTGCCTGTGTTCGCCTGGGACATCATGGGCGGCATCGCCGCGCGCAACAAGTCAGCCAAAGAGGCTGCGGCCCACGTGTTCGGCGAGAAGGCTGCTGTCGCCGGTCCGGCGGATGTACTCTTGACCCTTCACAAGGGCGCTACGGTGAAACAGTTTGCGGACGCCATTGTGTTCTTCAACAACCCACAACGCATCTGGGAGCAGGTAGACATCGTGCAGGGCGTCTGGAATCTCCGTGACGCCTTCAAGGTTGGCGGCCAGATGCTCGTCCTGGTAACGACTCCCGGCTCGGTGCTTCCGGTTGAGTTGCAGAATGATGTGATGGTTATTGACGAGCCACTTCCATCGGCGGACGACCTGCGCCACATCATTCCCGGCATGTTCGAGTCAGCCGAACTCGCTCCACCGGACGAGACCGTCGTGGATCAAGCCGTCGATGCTTTGGTGGGAATCGCGGCCTTTCCGGCGGAACAAGCTCTGGCAATGTCGCTGTCGAAGAAAGGTCTGGACATCGAGCGTTTATGGGAGCGAAAGCGCCAGGCCGTGGAACAGGCACCGGGCTTGACCATTTGGCGCGGCGGCGAAACGTTTGCGGACATCGGCGGTTGCGACAACATTAAGAGATTTCTTAGCGCCGTGCTCACGGGCCAGGAATCTCCGCGCGTCGTCGTGTTTGTTGACGAGATCGAGAAGGCGTTTGCCGGCACTGGCACCGACACGTCCGGCGTGAAGACCGAAATGACCGGGACGATGCTCGGCTGGATGCAGGATCGCGGAGCGGACGGAATCATTGCCATCGGCCCTCCAGGCGCGGCGAAGTCGATGATCGCGAAAGCCGCGGGCAATACGGCCGGGATTCCTACCGTCGCGTTCGATCTTTCGGCGATGCAGAGTTCGCTGGTGGGCGGCTCAGGCGAACGACTGCGCGCCGCGCTTCAAGTCGTCGATGCGATTTCCCAGGGTAAGAGCCTGTGGATCGCAACGTGTAATTCGATCACGAGCTTGCCGCCGGAGTTGCGACGCCGGTTCACTCTGGGGACGTTCTTCTTCGATCTGCCGTCGGCTCAGGAGCGTGAGGCGATCTGGAAGATCTACCTCGCGAAATGGAACGTGGATGGGGAACGGCCGAACGACGAGGGCTGGACCGGTGCTGAGATCAGAGAATGCTGCCGCAAGGCGTGGCGGCTGAATCTTTCACTGAAGGAATCGGCAGAGTACATCGTTCCGGTTTCGAGATCGGCAGCAGATCAAATCGAAACACTTCGTCGGCAGGCATCCGGGCGATTCCTGAGTGCCGCGCGACCGGGAGTATTTTCGACTGAATCAGACAGCCCTGCGGCGTCTGGCAGACGGGCATTTCGAGAAACGGATTAGGGAGGCACCATGAGTCAATACGAGGAACTCACCACAACCATGACTGACCAGCAATACCTGGTCGAGGCGCTGACGGAGATGGGCTACAAGCCCGAAGTACAAACCGAGGGAACTGCCTTACGAGGGTACGGCGGGGTCAGTTGGAACAGACCAGTACAGGTCACAATCCCGAGGGAGCAGCTTCGCGGCGCTTTGGCGTCCGTCGGCTTCGGTCGGGACGAAGCAGGAGTTTTTCAGGCCGTCATTGATGACCTCGACCGGAAGTGCAGCGGGTTCGACGAAAGCTGGCTCGGCCGAGTCGCGCAGACCTACAAAGAGCGGCAGACTATGGCGGTCGCCAAGACCAAAGGCTACGTGTTCCGCGGCCGCGACGTAGTTCAAACGCCACAAGGACCAAAGGTGCAGTTGCGTTTCGCTGTCCGCTAGCGAAGGGACGAGGAGAACATCATGCAGGAACAACTCATCACCATCGAAATCGACGAGCAGGGAAACAGCTCCATTGACCTCGAGGGCTTTCACGGCCAGGGATGCGGTGATGTCGCGAAGGACTTCCGTGGCGGCGATTCTGTCACCCAGTCCAGCAAGAAACGTGAATACTACGCCCAGGCGACTGGCGTGAAGCAGTCGCAGCAGAACACGTAGTATGCAGCTCAGCTGGGGGAGAACATGTTATGGGAGATCGCGCGTACGTGGAGATCGTATGCCGTGAAGAAGACGAGCCGCTGTTTGAGGCTCTCGGATTCATGCAAGAGTTCCGTCATGCGTTGCCCACCAACGTGGTGACGATGGTGGATGCAGAAGCATCCGAAGGGGCCACGACCGAGTTTCAGGCTCTCGCCGAAAAAGGCATCGTATTCCGTGGTTGGCACGATGCCGGTGGAAGTTATGACGGAGCTTGCTTCGCGAGTGCCGGCGGAAAGTACTACGAGGTGCCGCGGCTCAATCATAGCGATCTGCCTTGTATCGAAGTTCACGTAGACGGAACGGTCGACTCCGATCAATTGTTGGCTGCCTCCGAATACCTGAAAGCATCCGACCGGGCTGGTGAAACGTTGGGTTTTCCTTCGGGAATCGAACAGGAGGACGAAGCGCCATGAAAACGGTCTTGCAGATCATCGAAGAGGCCGGCGGTCTTGCCGCTTTCACCTGGACGCGGATCGAGAATCCGCCGTTCATGCTTCTTGTGGTCGAGTCGCTTGGTGAGCCGGGTCCAAACGGCCACCGCGCATTGTCGATCGCTCACTACGGAGAGCAGAACGGCGACGCTATGAGGGATCCGGAAATCTGCGCCGAGGTTGTCGTGGAAAGCGGAGCCGCAAAGCTCTGGCCGTACTATTTCCGCAATGACTACGCTGGTGTGGAACGTTGGAACCGCCTGCGCGAGCCCGACGGGTCGATGACCTGCCGGCCCCGAGAGACTCGCGACCTCGAAAGCTTCATGGAAATGTGGGACGCGAACATCCACGACCAGGGCTTCCTAGAAGCATTCCAGCGGACTGCGGGGCAGCGATGCTGATTCATGGGTTTGTCGCCCACAGCCGGGTGAACGGACCCGGCATGAGGGCCGTCGTATACTTCCAGGGCTGCAATCTGGGGTGCGCCGGTTGCTGGAATCCGGCGACGCACGCCTTCGCAGGTCCGCCGCGCGGAGTGCAACACGTTGCCGAGCAGGTGACAACCGCGCACCGGACCCACTTCCTCGACGGCGTCACCTTTTCGGGTGGCGAGCCCATGCAGCAGGCGCTGGATCTCCTGGACCTGATACGGCTGCTAAAGCGCACGCGGCCTGAACTCAGCATTGGCATGTATTCCGGCTACACGGAACGCGAACTGGACAGTGGCCGCTTCTGGACCCGGTACGGCATCGCGCAAGAAGCACGGCGCCGCGTCTGGGCGGACATCAAACAACACCTCGACTTTGCCGTGCTCGGACGATTCGTCGCTGCGAGGCCAAGTCAACTTCCGATGCGGACCAGCGCTAATCAAGTCTTGCGGCTCTTCAGCGACCGCTACCGCGAGGAGCATTTCAAGCCCTTGGAATTCGAGGTTCACATCGAAGCCCAAGGGTTGGTCCAGATTACCGGCTTCCCGCTTGCAGGCTTGCCTGTCTAGCGAGGCCGGCTCCTTCACTCATCCGGCTGCCGTTTTTCACGGGCGGTCTTTTCCTATTTCAATCCAAGTCAATTCAGGAGGTAGTCTACGATGGCGACTCAAGTAACTCTCTTTCCGTTCACCGGCCTGCCCGCGCCGGCTGGCGGCGAGCCAACGAACCACGACAACAACGGAGCTGGGCCGGTTCGCGCTGTGATCCAAGACCCGGGCGTGGATCTTGCCAAGAAAACCGTTTGCATCAAGATGCGTCTGTCCACGATGGGCAACACCCGCAAGGTCTCAACTTCACAGATCGAGGCGGATGCCGACAAGGACCTCCTGCGAGTATCGAAGCATCTGCTGGATTCAGCGGAGCTGAAAGCGATCCGCCGCTTCGACGGCGAGATCCGGCGGTTTCTCTACAACATCTGCCTGCCCTTCGAAATCGGCATTCACCTGCTGCCTATCGCAGCGCTCGAAACCGTCGAAGACCGCTTGCGGAAGTTCGCCGAGGACCGTCAGGCTCTGGTGACGGCTTTCCTCTCCGTGTACCCTGGGCTGTCCCAAGACGCGGCCAAACGTCTGCGTGGTTTGTACAACCCCGCCGACTACCCTCCGGTTGACGAAGTCGCCCGCGAGTTCGGGCTGTCTTGGCAGTACGTGAGTTTCGGCGTGCCGGACCAACTCAAGGGCATCTCTCAGGAAGTGTGGGAGCAGGAGCGTGACAAGGCCGCCCAACGGATGGCGGAGGCTTCGTCCGAGATCCAGCAAGTGTTGCGGCAATCCATGGCCGATCTGGTCGCGCACATGGCCGAACGGCTGAAAGATGGCGCGGATGGCAAACCCCTGAAGTTCAAGCAATCGACCGTATCGAATCTCGTCGAGTTCCTATCGAACTTCTCTTTCCGCAACGTGACCGACGATCAGCAGTTGCAGAATCTGGTGGGCCGGGCCCGAGACCTGCTGCAAGGTGTGGCCGTTGACGATCTCCGAACGAGTGGCGACATGCGAACGCACGTGCAGCAGGGAATGGCCGCGCTCGCGGCGGACCTCGACGGCATGCTAGTTAAGTCGGGCGGGCGCAAAATGCGGCTCGCTGAGGAAGAGTCCGTCTAGTCTGCCCTTCGGATCGCAAGACGCTTGACCGCTTCGAAGGGAAGAGCGTCAGCCAAGTGTATTGGAAGGCAGATCGCAAGACTGAAGCCGACTTATCCGTCCCAATCCGAACCGACCTTCAGCACAGGATAGGATTCGATCCTTGCGATCACCGGCGACGCCTTTTGCCCGGCCACCGCAGAACGCCCTCCAGTTCGGGCAACAATTCCACGTCCTCTTCCGACTGTCCGCTGTTTTCCCACTCCCGGCGCTTCGGCGGCGGGATTTCCTCATCCTCAAACCAGAGCAGTGTCAGAGTCTGGTCCAGCCGGTCCAGATGTCGCGTTTCCTCCAGCAATACGCCGCCGCGCTCCCAATGCTGGAACCACTCGCCGGCTTCAATCTGTTCCGCGCCATTGCACGCCGCGCCGCCACGGACTTTGGCGGATATGGAAATCTGCGGCATTTCGATGCGCGGAGCAATCCAGGCGTTTGCCTCTCGCAGCGCCTTTGATCTCGACGCATATCTGACCTTGCCCTGTTCTGAGATCACGTAAGCGCAGGGCGCGTTTACAACCGCGGCGAAGCGGGAACCGGTCGCCATGCTGGATGCGACGAAGCGGCCGGCCATATCATCTATGGCGGCAAGACCAATCACGGCCTTGTCCGCGACCGGCTTGAACAGGCGATAGGGAAGAAGCAATTCAGCCGCGAAGACGTCACAGAAGATTTCGGCCGGCGACTTTTTCACATAACTCCACGTAGACGACCCATGATGATCCGACGGCAGGCCCAGGACCATATGCGCGACTTCATGGCAGATCGTGAACCTTTGCCGCTCAAGGCGATCCTTCGCGTTCACGCAGATGTACTTCTTGCCCTTGATCTCGCACGACCAGCCGGGCTCGTCTTCGCTGAGATCGGTCCCAAGCCGCACGACCGCGCCGACCTGCTTGACGTAGTCTTCGACCGTCACCGGGAATGTCGCCGGATTGACCAGGCGGACGAGCTCGCGCGCCTTCATCACCACTGAGAATTCGTCCAGACTCATTCCTCTTCCATGATTCGGCGCACCCGCTCGATCAGCTTTGCGTAGTCAGGCCGGACATTGCCGCGAAACGCCGCGCCCGCGGCGGCTGCAAAACTCTCGTAGGTCACGGTCTTGTCCTTCAGAACGTGCGCGACCAGGCCCGGGTCGGTCTCGGCATGTTTCGCGAGATATCGAAGCATGTCCGCTTCGCGCTTGCCCGCCTTCAAGGCCTTGATCAGCTTCGACAATACGTCGTCCGAAGGCGATTCCTTCGCGCCTGTTTCCAGGCGGTACACATAGGCATGGTCGATGTCTCCGAGCTGCGCCACCTCGCGCAGCGAGAGGCCGCGTTCCTCCCGCAACGTTTGCAGCAATAGACCTAACGCGGACTGGGCCATCCAACCTCCTTGACACGGGCGAAACGACGGGTTAAAGTGGTGTTGTCTGGTTGGACAACATAGCCTATGGAAGCACCAGCAACACGAACTCCAGAGATTCAGGCTTCCGGCAAGGCTCGTTGTCCCTTCAGACAGCCAATATGGCACTTTGCCGCGTCGGGCGCAAGCCCGACCGTGCCCGGTGCTCCAAAAAAGGAGTTGCAACATGGTTAAGACGGAATTGGAGTTCTTTCTTCACGGCCAGGGCGCGAAACCGCAGGTGATCTCGGCCGCGGCCGACGACACCTTGCGCGAGGCCCTGGTTCGCGCCGGGATCATCAAGGAAGGCCAGAACGAAATTCTGGTCTTCGTGGGCGAGTGCCAGGAAGCGCTCGCGGACCCGGACGAACTGGAGGACGGCGCCGACCAACACGAGCCGGTTGACGCGAACCTCACGCTGGAGGCGCTCGGCATCGGGCGTCACCGCCACGTTCATTGCCATACCTGCCGCCATGTAGCAACCGGGATCAATTTCGGCGGCAAGACCAAGCGCCACAAGTTTTCCCCGGCAACGACGGTAGGCGTGGTGGCGCAGTGGGCGCGTCGTAAGTTCCGCCTCGACCCGACGGCCGCCGCGGAATATGTGTTGCAGCTCTGCGGGACCACCGAGCAGCCCCGGTCCGACAAGCACCTGGGCGAACTCGTCGAGCGCGGGACCTGTTCACTCTGCTTCGACCTCGTCAAGGAGATCACGCCGCAGGGGTAAGCGAAATGGACAAGCCCGACCAGCGCCTGTTCGATGACCTCTCTTCCGCCGAGTTCCGAAGCGGTGCGGAGAAAGGCCTCTGGGGTTTGCCGTCGCCGGACCTGCTGCCTGAAGCCCTGCAATGGCCGAAGCGTATCCTCTGGATTGCCGCTGCCCCGCGGCCAAACGCGTCGGAACGGTTCTACATCGCGCTGGATGCCGAAGGCTACCGGTCGGTGTCGCCGACCGGCACCTTCTGGGATCCCGCCAGCAAGTCTTCGCTCGATCATGCCAAACGACCGAAGGGCAGACCGGAGAGCCGCTTCGCAAAGGTGTTCCGGACGGACTGGAACGGCGGAACGGCTTTTTACCACCCCTACGACCGCGTCGCGGCCAAAGGCCATGACGCCTGGCCGAGGGAACAGCCGCATCTCATCTGGACCAGCAATCACACGATCGTGGACTACCTCGAAGAGTTCCACTCCTTGCTCACCTGTGGAGATTACCTTGGCGTATGAACCGGAAACCGCCTCCATCCGCTTGCCCGCCCTGCTCTGGGCGCGGACGGTTTTTCAATTGCGGCGGCGCAGCGCCGGGCGGCGCGAAAGCGGTGCCTTTCTTCTGGGACGCCAGCGCGGGCCTGCCGCGCAGGTAACGACCTTCGTCTGTTACGACGACCTTGACGCGAAGGCCTACCAGAACGGCGCCATCGCCTTCCATGCGCCCGGCTACGCGAAACTTTGGGAATTCTGCCGGCGCATGGGACTCCAGGTCCTGGCCGACGTGCACACACACCCCGGCGCCAGCATTTACCAAAGCTCGATAGACCAGAAGAACCCGATGGTTCCCATGACGGGACATACGGCTCTCATCCTTCCGCATTTTGGCCGCACGGCTTGGTGGTCGCTGAAGGGTGTCGGCGTATACGAATATCTCGGTAATTTCAGGTGGCGCACGCATGACGCGGCGGCCCTGGGATCAACGCGTATCAACCTGACCCTCTGGTGAAACGGCATGGATACCCCGGACGTTCGGTTGTCGCGCATATCGAAACTGTTCGTCGATCGCGATGAAGTCGCTCTGGATGCAGTTCTTGCGCAGCGCCAAGGCTACAGCGTCACGCTTTCCTGCGGCGATGATGTCGCGCAGTCCTACACGTTGCAGCTCGCGATTCTGACGGCCGCCAATATCGCCAGCCGTTGTTTTCCCGGTGCTGTCCGCGTCGCGCTTTCACAACGGCTGACCGACGCGTCGCTGCTGTTATGGCCGTCGCTGAAGCAGTCATTCGGACAAGCGCTCGTATCGCTGCTCGGTCCGGAGGCGCTGGCGAGTTCCAATCATTTCACAGCGGGGCGAATGGTGATCTTCGGGGACGCGGGCGACGACTACGGGAGCGCGCTACGCGTCACCTTTGACGGCTGGATCGCGAAAGTCGGCCCGGTGCGCGATTTCGGCCGCCTTCCGGAACGCGAATATTGCTCGCTTGTCGGCATCCTCGCAGCGGCGCTTGCGGTTTCCGAACTGTTTCTGGTCTTCGCCGAAATCAGCCTGGCGGCAACGCGCCGCACGGTCGCGCTATCGCTCTGGCGGCCGGATCTGGACATTTCCAATCCTTCGGCGCTCGGCATCCCCGTGGAGTTCCTGCCGCGCGATCTCTGGATGCTCGGCCTGGGCCATCTGGGCAACGCGTACCTCTGGTCACTGGCCACGCTGCCGTACCGCGACCCCGGCGAAACCAAAATCTATCTGAATGATTTCGACGAAATCGAGACTGACAACGTGGAGACTAGTACATCGTCCAGTTAGTTCCTTGTAGTATTAGCCTGCGCCTTCCGCTGCTTCGGTTGCTTGGGGTGGGCTGATTGGTACTCCTTGGTTGCTTCGATGATGCGCTGGAAGTGTTCCGGCCCCTTAGTCCAAGTGAACGGTGTCGGATTCTGACTGTACTTGTTCAGGTAGCGAAGCAGCAGTTCCTTCAGGTCTTTCTTCGATCGCTGGACGCTGTGGGTCAGCGCTTGCTTGGTGAGAATGCTGAAAAAACATTCGATCATGTTCATCCAGGAGGCGTGGGTGGGAGTGTAGTGGAAGTGCACGCGCGGGTGGCGCAGCAGCCACTGTCTGGCCGCTTCATTCTTGTGGATGTTCAGATTGTCCAGCACGACGTGAAGTTCGGCCAGAGGGTAGGACTTCACCACTTCGTCCATAAAGCT
>Ga0247727_10006147_pt1 | contig 23759 bp, 22 predicted proteins | sample WisWelCaveWW1625_FD_202498 | JGI IMG/M metagenome (GOLD analysis project Ga0247727, IMG submission 202498) | Biofilm microbial communities from Wishing Well Cave, Virginia, United States - WW16-25 | ecosystem: Environmental > Aquatic > Deep subsurface > Groundwater > Cave microbial mat | place... | reverse complement strand
CTTCCGGCTCGCCCACGGGCGAGAGGATTTCTTGGTTTTCATGATGGCTCCTGTTGTTTGTTTTGTGTGCTAAGTTTAAGATAAGAGCCATCTGACAAATTTCAACTAAATTTATGACAAATTCCCAGTATTGTGCTTGATCGTAACAAGATGCTTCCAGCATGACAAATTATTTTTCCACCAATAACTGAGGCCATACCTATGTCCGCAAGGCTTCAGCTACGTGTGGAGAAGATATCATTCAGGATGAATCCTTTTTCACTCCAGCACCGTACTTGACAACAAAAAAGATGCCTCCGGCATGACATGGCTGGTAGCCCATCGATGGCTTACCCACGTCCTCACGGCCACCGTTCCGCTGTTTTCCCTGGCACGATTTCGCGGAACAATTGAAAATTCTGCACGGCTTTGAAGTTCGGCATGTTGTGAAAATCGGGATCGCGGTAGAAAGATGCGCCGCAGCCGAGCCGCAGCGCATCTTTTGAGAGCAGGTTGCGGCGATGGCCGGGCGAATCCAGCCATTGCTTGACGATGGCTTCGGCGAAAGAGAGATAAGTGTGGTTGGGAATGATCGGGCCGCCGGAGGAATAGCTAAACGTGCCTTGTTTCTCGTCGATGAGATAAAACGGTGTGTTGGGTTCGTACACAATGCCAGAGCGGGTGGCGATATTTTCCGCGACAAACGGGTTTTTGATGCCGGCCAGCTTGGCGCGTTGTTCCGGCGTTTTTCTATTTTTGTCGTGAGGATTTTCGTGAGAGAAAAAGTTTTGCTCGACCATGCTTTTGGCGTGCAGATAAGCCGACCGTTCCAGTTCGAGGGCAAAAGGCAACGGCTTGCGGCCATTTTCGACTCTGGCTTCGTTGGTGACGAAGAAGATGGCGGCGTTGAGCAGCGGGTAGTCGATGCGAGTGAAATCGATGGTCTGGCTGAAGAGTGGGTTATCGTGGAAGTTTTTGTGGGTGGTGTTTTTGTAATCGCTGTGGCGCCAGCCGGTTTGGGGAAAGCCGGCAGAAAAAAGCAACGCGACAAAAAGCAGCGTGGTTCGATTCTTCAATTTTGTGAACATGCTTCAATGAGTTATGATCGCTTCTCAGCGAAACAATCTCCTAACACTCAAAGGATTGCTTCGTCGCTTCGCTCCTGCTAAGAAACGGTCATTGCGAGCGCTTTTCAGCGAAGCAATCTCTTAGAACTAACAGATCGCTTCGTCGCAAAAAGCGCTCCTCGCGATGACAACGTTTCTTCCTGAAAAAGCCACTGCCAGTGGTATACCACTCGCAATGATACGCATTACCGAGCTTGAACATCAAAATTCATTAGGCGTCACGACGAATAATCACGGCCAGCGATCCGTCGCCTTGCCGGGAATAATTTTTTCATACAACTGAAAGTTCTGGGTGGCCACGAACGTCGGCATGTTGTAAAAACTCTGGTCGCGAAAAAAATAAGCGCCGCAGCCGAGTTGCACGGCATCTTGGGAAAGCAGGTTGGCGCGATGCGGCGGCGAGTCCAGCCATTGCGCCACGATCACTTCCGCAAACGAGAGATAAGTGTGATTGGGAATCAACGCGCCGCCCGGCTGGTAACTAAAAGTGCCCTTCTCCGTGTCGAGGCGATAAACCGGCGTGCGCGGTTTGTATTTAATGCCAAAATGCGTCGCGATATTTTCGGCAATGAAAGGATTTCGCCGGAAGTTTTTGTGCGTGGTGTTTTGGTAGGCGCTGTATTGCCAAGCGGATTGCGCCAAAGCAGTTGAGACGGAGAACGCCGCCACAAATAACGCCGCCCAATTTTTCAGTGTCAGGATTTTATCAAACGGCCTCACTTCCCCACCGCCTGATGATAGCAATAATCAAAGAGCAGTTTCCATTCACCAAGCTGAATTTGGCGACAAAGCATTTCCGCCGGCGAACGGCGATTGACGCAGGCTTCGCAATGATCGATGAAGGCAAAGGGATCCCACTTTTTCTGCTGGCGAAGAAACTCGGTTGATTCGTGCGCGATATTTGCGGCAGCAAGCTCTGCCGCAGCCTCTTGCAGCGAGGCGAAGATGGGATGCTCGCCAACTCGATGAAACCAATATTTGCTGTTGGAGAAATCCGGCTCGCGGCGGTGCATGATGCCGTGCCAGTAGCTTCCCGTTGTGGTCGCAATCGACTGGCTGATTTGATGTGACTCTTCCAAAAAATCGTGATAGAGCCAGATTCCCGCGAAGCAAGCGCGCGCCATGCCCGTATCAATGATTTGGTTTGGCGCGAGGGCTTTTTCGATGGTCAGCGCGGCGAGCGCGGGACGTATTTTCGTGTTCGGTGTGCCGGGGCCGAGAGAATTGAGGCGTTCTTCTTGCAGAAGTTCGGCGAAGAGTGGGTCGTAGAGATTGGGGTTAAACTCGAGAAGCTTTTTCATGTAACATGCCTCCGGCTCCTGAAGGCTACGCCCGCAGGGAGCTACTACGAACGTCTCAGTCAAATGCCGCCGGTCTATTGTTGTCCCGCACGTGCGCCAAGACTTCGGCTAGGTGTTTCTCATTAGTTCGATTTGATGAAAGCGGCGGCAGATTGTCGAAGTTGAAAAAATCGGCCGCGAGGGTTTCGTTGCTCGGCCGCGCGGCGCCGCCGGTGATTTCGCAGAGAAAAACAATTTTATAGGCATGATAAAATTCCATCGGCCGGCCGGTGCGGTTGGCATCGTAGACGCCGATGATTTTGCGCGGCACGACTTGGAAGCCGCTCTCCTCCCACACTTCGCGCACGACCATCTCGGAAGGCATCTCACCGACATCGGCCCAACCACCGGGCATACACCAGTGCTCGTCGCTGCGTTCTTGCACGAGCAGAATTTTGCCGTTGCGAATCACGGCGCCCCGCACATCCACTTTGGGCGTGGCATAACCGGGCTGCGCGAGAAAATTTTGCCGCAACGATTCTTTGGGGAGATCGGTGTGATGCGCCACAATTTCCACGGCAATTCCGAGCAAGCGCTGGAGGCGTTCTTTATCGTAGTCGTTTTGGCAGAACGCCAGTCCGGTTTGGGCCAGCGCCTGAATCTCGCGCGCCCAATCGAGCCAGCGAGGTGAATTTATTTCGAGCATTATATGCGTTACTTTCTGATGGTGTATTCAAAATGCGCGGTGACTTCCAGAAAATCTTTGGGAAAATGTTGGGGCAGTTCCCGAAACGGCGCCGAGAGCTGCACGGCGCGCACGCTGGTTTCCATCAGCGACTTGTGGCCGTCGTAGCCGATCAACTCCATGCCCAGAAACTTGCCGTTGCGACTGATGCGAAAACGCAAAACGGTGCGGCCGCTGATGATGCCCATGTGCGTGAACGCCGGGGGCGGATAAATGTTGCGCTGCACGTGATTTTTTAGCCATAACATGTACGGCGCAAAATCCCATTCGTAAGTGTTCAGCGAAAAACCGCCAAGATCCGGCGCACGCGATTGCGTATTGTCCATTCCCGCTTCGGTTGAAATGCCTCCGCTTTGTCCGGGCAGAAAATACGGGCCGCCGGTCAAGAACTCCCGCCGAAAATTTGAGGCGCCATTGGTGATGGCGGGCCTTCCTTCTGTGGCATTTTTTGTCGCTGCGGTTTCATCGGAAGAGGTGCCATCACCCATGGTTTCCGAAGACGTTGCGTTTGGCGCTTGGCCGAGAATGGCTGCCGGCGAGGGCGGAGTATCGGCATCCGGTAATGAGCCGGTCGCGAAGGGCTTGCCGAGCGGCAGGTTTGACGATGCGTACGGATTTTGTGCGGCCGCGTTTTTGTCCGAACGATGCTCGGCCTCTTTCGGTGCTGACGTACGCCGCGCCGATTCCGGCGTTTCTACTATTGTAAAGGAAAAATTGCGCCGCTGCATGATTAATTTTTCCAGGCTCTTTTGCGCGAATGCTTCTTCCCCATAATCCCGCGCTATCATCCACTGCGTCAACGCGGGCACTGCAAAGATGAGGGCGAGCAAATGCAGCATTAGCGATATTGCCAACGCTGCAGCGATAATCAGGCTCTGCGCGCGAGCCGATTGAGCTTTCGAGCCAATGGCGAAATTTTTTGGAGAAGCGCTGTCCATTATAGCATTAGACGTTTCAAATCGCTCGCAAGTTCGATTTTGCCGGAAAAAAATTGGCGGCATTGCGCGGCCACATCCACGCCAAAGCACTCCGGGTAAAAGTGCGTCAGCAACACTTGACGACAATTTGCCCGCGCCGCTATTTGCCCCACTTCACCGGCGGTCATGTGCGTTGGCATTTTATGGCCGTCGGGAAACGAGGACTCGATGATCAACCAGTCGGCATCACGCGCCAATGTCACGATTTTCTCACACGGACCGGTGTCGCCAGTATACGCTAAAATTTTACCATCCGCTTCCAAACGATAACCGTTGGCCGGGGTGCCGTGAAACATCGGCAAGGTTTCAATCTGCCACGGGCCGAGGGCGAAACGCTCGCGCTCGACTTCGTGAATGAGCACGGGCACGGGCAGGCGCTCCAGCCATTTTCCATATAAAGCGCTCAAACCGGCAAAAAAATTCCCAAAGCCGGGCGGCCCGAAAAGACGCAGCGGCCGGTCGGCGCGTTGATGGCCTTCACCATCGAGCGCCCACAACAATGCCGGCAAATCGGCAATGTGGTCGAGATGCAAGTGAGAAAAGAGAATAGCGTCGACGTGCAAAATCGGCAACTCGGCTTCAAGGGCGCGACGAATGACACCACCGCCGCAATCCAGTAAAAGTAAAAAATCCGGATGTGAGACGGCGTAGCCGGACATGCTATGCTCGCGCAGCAACACGCGGGTGCCGGAGCCGAGCACCGCAATTTCAGCAACCATTTACTCGTTTAATCTGGCAACGAAAAGAGAACTGCAACGAAAAAAGCTTTTGAATCTGGCAACGAAAAGGGAACCGCAACGAAAAAAGCTTTTGATTTTGGCAACGAAAAGAGAACTGCAACAAAAAGGCTGCGCCCGTAGGGGAACCGCAACGAAAAAGGCTATGGTTTCACTTCCGCCGCCAGCCAGTTCAAATAATTGGCGGCGCCGTCGATGATCGGCAGCGCAATGATTTCCGGCGTCGAATAGCTGTGATTTTTTTGCACGGTTTCGATGAGCTGCGGCAGAACGTGGCGTTGCGTTTTGGCGATCATGACGGTTTCGCGTTGCTCGTCGATTTTGCCCTCCCACCAAAAGAACGAACGCGCTTGCGGCACGAGCGAGACACAAGCGGCGAGCCGCGCTTCGACTAACAATTTTGCCAGTTTCGCGCCCTCGTCCTCGTTGGCGGCAGTGATGAGAACAACGAGGTTTTCAGTATGCTCGGACATTACAAAACCCTTTTTAGAGTCGCTTCGAGATGCCGCTGCAAGTCCGGAACTTTATTTGTCGCCATCTCGACAACATATTGGAGAACGTCATCTTTAGCTTTTCTTCTTGTTCCAACCGTAAAGCGCCAATTGCCACATCACAAAACATTCCACTGCGAACGGCAAAAAGCCGAGAAAGCCGTACAGCGGCATTTCAAAAATTTTTGGGCGATTGAAGTATGGCACCGTGTAAACCCATTTCGCTTTGGCCCAGTAATTCCAAAATTCCCACAGAATGCCGCAAATCAGTCCGGCGAGAAATAGAGACAAGAGTTTCTGCACGCTTCCCTTCTCCAACTCGCGCAGCAGTGAGGGCATGCCGAGGCGGTAGTTGATGGGATCGAGCAGAAAAACGTATCCCCCCCAGACGAACACAAAAAGATATTTGGCAATGGCCGCGGGCACGAGCACCGGCACGAAACAAAAGAGCGCGCCGGTGACGAGCAAGAGCTGATGAATCCACTTGGGAAGGCGCACCGGTGAAAAAATCGCTTTCTTGAAAAAGCCGAGTTCGTCGAGCACTTCGCTGGTCATCAAGATGCCGGGGAAAATCGTGGCGAAGGCCCAAAAGAAGCCGGTGAGCCGCAGAGCGAAATTCTCCGGCAAATTTTGATAGTCCCAATTGCGCAGGTGCAAATTGTAGGCTTCGAAGAGAAACCAGCAGATATTGGAGACAAGCAAGAGAAAAAGGAATTCGTGGGTGCGATCAAAAATGAACGACTCGCCACGCCGGCGCGCCAATATCGCATCGAGCAGAAGAATGTAGCCCGTCCATTGAATCGCAGTGAACCAGGTATAGGCCGGCTCGAGTTTGGCGAACATCAGAATTTGGGCAATGAACATGATGGCGATGCCGAGATAGCCATGTTTCGGCAGGCCGGCGCGGTTGGCCCGGGTCGAAGCTTCAGAAAACGATTGTGGCGATGGTGCGTGCAGAGGAGAAGTGGTATGGCTTGGGTTTGAGGTCGTCAAGTTGTCGTGCATCAGCAATTCCGATATTTGAGTGTGAGCATGTGGGAGACCATACCCTGCGGGCCAACCTGTCCGCGTGAGCCTCGGGGAAACCGGCGCTTCAATTCATCCAAGTGGGCGAGTTCGACAGGCGCTCGCTGATAATTCGAGCAAAGCGTGGACGATAGATCAAGTCAAAAACGTTTTCTTTGTCCGGAAACAACGTTAGCGCTTGCCGCCGGGCCAGGCGAGCCAGCGCACAAGCCTCGAGCACGGAGATGTCTCCCTGCGCGATGACAAGCGCGGTCGCGTCGACGATGCGTCGCAGTTGCCGCATCTTCCGCTCCTCTTCGCGCAGTATATCCGTGGAATAGCTTTTGTCTGGGTGTGTTTCGTCGTTCTTCATAACGGTTCTGCTCAGGTTTAAAGTTCGGTTGAAACAAGTTACAACATTTTTGGCGAGAAAAGCAAGGCAATTTTGCGGCAGATAAGACTTGCTTTTGTCTTGGAATCTGGTTTATATTATTCTGATGCCACCCAGCAAAACACATAGAGTTTTCGTAAAGCGACGAAAAAGCCGCAAATTTGCGCGGAGAAACAAAATGGAAACTTCGGTAGCCAAGATTCATACGAATGCTTTGCCGAAGGAATTGCAGAGCTACATTCACGAGGATTTCAAAGCGAATGAAGCCTTTTATTGGAAAATAAGGAACGGTCTGCTTAAGACCTATTCAGGCAAATGGGTAGCTATCGACGGCGGCAAAGTCATTTCGGCCAGCAAGAACATTTTTGATGTGACACAAAAAGTTGGCAAAGAGAAACGTCATGCTTTTATCACAAAGGTGGGCGAAGAGGACAAGATCGTGTTGAAAAGACGGCGGGTGCAGTTCAATTATGACACTGATTATCCCGGTTTCGCCATGCCGCAAACGCGCGTGAGTTTCTCAAATTTTTCGGAATCAGCGTCGACAAAATTTGAGAATGTCATTCCTGACACAGGCTCTGATGGAACAGGATTGCCTATCGCTGATTGCGAAAAAATTCAGCTCTTCGAATCTCCGTACTTTGCTGTCTTCTTCCAAAGGTGTTGGAGCAGACGAAAGGGTTACGCCGGTTTATCAAGGGTTTGCCCAAATAAATGGCATGAAATACCCCGCGCTAATCGAACCGCTTCCGCGTGGTGAAAGCGATCGGCTTCTCGGACGGGACGTTTTGAATCAACTCACTACCATTTTCAGAGGCAGGGAAAACAAAATCATCTTTATGAGAAGCAAGAAACGTTAAATACTCGTCATTTCCTTGCAAGCTTCAACAACTCCCTTGCTTCTCTCCCCGCCCAGCATTATATTAATTCATGCCCAAAACCACACGCCAATATCATCTGCAATTTTCCGATCGCTATTTTGCCCAGGTTCGGCGCGTCTTCGTTGCCGTTTTGTTGGCCGCGGTCACGATCACTGTGATCGTGCTCCTGCGCGCGTTGATTACCCCGGTGATCGTTTCCATTTTTCTCGGCTATTTGCTCGCGCCCTTGGTGGGGGCCGTGGAAAATCGCGGCCTCTCCCGCACGTGGGCCGTGGTCATCGTCTTTCTCGCGCTCAGCCTGACGTTGGGTTTGGCGGTCGCGCTGGTATGGCAGGATATGATCGACGAACTGCAGCATTTGATCGCCGGCGTGCAGATCGACAATCCCGAGCAATTGGCCGAGAGCATCAAGGCAAAATTGCGGGCGGCCTTCCCCAGTTTCGCAAAATCCGATTTCATCGACAAGATCGCAGAGCGCGCCGTCACTTATGGCGAGTCCTTTGCCAACCAGATGATGGAAGGATTCATCGGCGCCTTTTCCGCCCTCGGCGAGATGATCATCATTCCGTTCCTGACTTTTTTCATTCTGAAAGATGCCCGCGCTTTGAAAAAGTTTGTCGTCCAGCGCATTTCGAATCGTTACTTTGAAATGTCGTTGAGCCTGATCCACAAAGCCACGCTGCAGCTCGGCCGTTTCATTCGCGGGCAATTGCTGGACGCCGCCATCGTCGGCATCATGGCGATGATCGCGCTGTCCTTGTTGAACTTGCGCTACGCCTTGCTGATCGGCACGCTGGCCGGCACGTTCAACTTGATCCCCTTTCTCGGCCCGATCATTGGCTGCTTGGCCGCAGTTATTGTTTCGGTTATCGATACGGCGAATTTCTCCAGTGTGTTTCCGATCATCGTGGCCTTCGCCGTCATCAAGCTGATCGACGATGTGATCGTGCAGCCGACCGTGGTTTCAAAAAGCGTGGAGTTGCACCCGGTGGTGGTGATCGTCGCGATTTTTGCGGGCGGACACGTCGGTGGGATTCTCGGCATGATCGTGGCTGTGCCGTTGGTTAGCATTATAAAGGAAACCGTCGGCATTCTTCATTGGGGCTTCACCAATTATTACATTTTCGGTCCGCCGCCGTTTGCAATCACTGAGTCCGAGGCCACTTTGGAAGTGCTGCCGGCTCCGGTGGCAGAGTTGCCGTTGGCAGCCTCGGCGCCATCGGCAACAGAAACAAAAATATCTTCCGGGCCGGCGCCGTTGAGCAGCACGCCGAGAAGTGCGGATAAAACGGGTATATCTCACACGAGCCTTCCCCCTGCCGGATCTGCGAAACCCGCCCGCCAATCCAAAAAGCCTTAAGGAACCCGGAGATTTTTTTCGGAGTAGGATAAACAAGTAACGCTGGTGAGAGTCAAAAGCTATGGAGCGCCTTTGATGACAATATTTTCCTCCCCCCATGGTGCCCGCCACTATACCCCATTTGAATTTTCGATTTTACAAATTAAAAAACGCCTCACCTGCTTGCGGCGGAGTTGGCTGATGAAAGGTTTCTTTAATCTCGTTGTTGGCTTGACCGTGCTGTTTTCGTATGAGTTTGACTTTCAAGTTCGGTAATGTTCTTCAACCTGAATTCATCCCCCTGCCCCCTGCTCTTGGGAAGAGAAGGGGGAGAAGCTGGTTTGAAGCTTTGAAAGTCCCCGTCTCTTTTTAAGAGAAGGGATTTAGGGGATGAGTTCTATTTTTGCCCATTACCGATTTTGATTGTCAAAGTTCATTAGGCGTACAAGCTGAGAGCTAATAAAAGCTGCATATATGTTGAAACCCTTCTTCAAATTCAACGCCTGCCCCGCTCCGCCTTTCCTACGTTTCCACAGGATGCGGGGCGGAGAAGGTGCTACTACGAACAACAGGGAAATGTTCATGAAAAAATTTTTTCTGATCGCCGTTGCCGCCCTCGTTTTTCCCAATTCATTGTTGCCGCAAACCAGCTCAAATCTCCAACTCGTGGCGCACGTCAATCCCGCGCCTGGCACGCAATATAGCGAAGTCACCGGCTGCGGCGATCTCGCGATCATCGGCGCTTTTCAAACCAACTCGTTCGTGTGGATTTACGATCTCGCCGATAAAACCAATCCCGCCCTGCTCTCGGCGATCCCGATTAAGCCGGCTTGCCTGGATGTGCAAGTGCATGGCCGTTATCTTTTCATCTCATTCGCCAACGGCATGGCCTGGTACGATATTATCGATCCGCGGCAACCCAAGTTGGTTCACGATTTCAAGCCGGGAATCAATGCCCACACTTCATTCGTTTCCGGCAATACGCTATATATTGCCGACCAAGTTTCGCGCGGCGTCCGCATTTTTGACATTACAGACAAAAAAAATCCCCGCGCGTTGGCCGACGTGATCGAACCTGGCTTGACGATTCACGACATGACCATCATTCGCGGCCGCATGTATGCGGCGTGGATTTTTGGGCAACCCGGCGGGCTAACTGTGGTGGATGTCAACATGCCGAGCAATCCGCGCGTGCTCGTGAAAATACGTTATCCGCAAGCCGCCACACACAGTGCTTGGCCGACGGAAGACGAGCGCTATATTTTGACCACCGACGAAGTCAGCCTGAATCCATTGCGCAATACGCTGAAAATCTGGGATGCGCGCACGCTGGGCCAATTGACGCAGGTCGCCGAGTTCATGCCACCCGGAGCAGTGGCGGAGCCGGTCGTCCACAACGTTTACGTGCGCGGCCGCTACGCTTACGTGAGCCATTATTGCGAAGGCGTGCGCATCCTCGATATTGCCAATCCCCACAATCCGCGCGAAGCCGCATTTTATGATGTCAACAGCGATCCGCAATGTGATTCTGATTCGAATTGGGGTGTCGATCCATTTTCCGATTTGATTTACGCCAGCGATATGCAGCAAGGTCTTTTCGTTCTCGAATTTGCCGATCATCCGCCGGCCAATGTGGCGGGCCGCGTGCTTGATGCGGCGACCGCCGATCCCGTGGGCGGCGCCATGGTTTATTTTCTCGACGAGTATCCCACCACCCGCTCCAAAGCCAATGGTGAATTTGGCATTCCTTGGTTCAAAGATGACACCGTGCGCATCGCCACCGAAGCGCACGGTTATCGCCCCGATACCACTGTTGTTATCACACGCGCTTCAGCGCCGACACCATTGACGATTTACCTCAACGGCGCGCCGCATTTGACGATTGCCAACTCGCAGATCGACGACGACAATATCGGCGGCAGTTCCGGCAACGGCAACGGCGTGATCGACGCGATTGAAACCTACGAGCTGCGCATGGCCGTGCAAAACCGCGGATTTGCCGCGTTTGCCAACGGCGCGTTCCGTTTGCGGAGCAGCGATCCGTATGTTAAGATCATCGATTCGTTGCAAACGGTTGGCGCGATTGGCATCAACCAAACCGCTGCTCTGGATGGTGCCCTGCGGTTCAGCGTGTCGCCGGTAACGCCGTCGAACCATCCGCTTTCGTTCAAGCTGGTGGCAACATTGAACAACCAAATCCTGCAAGAAATCGAATTTACGCTTCCGGCTCAACCTCCGTTGATCGCCGGCTTTCGCGCGACGACGACGGCAAATAGTGTCACGCTGCATTGGCGGCCCGCGAGCGACGCATCCTTAAAGGGGTATCATCTCTATCGCAAACTCGCCCGGCAGGCCGATACGGATTTTGCCAAAATCACGGCAACGGTGGTGACGGATACGACTTTCACGATAACCGGCCTCACCACCGGCGAGGTGCTCAACTTTGCGATTACCAAAGTGGGCGGCGGCGGCGAGAGCTTGGCCGGCGCGCGCCTCAAAGTCGCGGTGCGGGAGGGTGTCCCCCCAATTCTCGTCGTCAATGGCATTGATTGGGAAACATACGGCACTGAAATGACAGTGATGTATGACGCCCAGCCCTTCAACGCCGGCCGCATTTTTGATACGTGGGATGTGATCAGCGAAGGCTTCGGTTTTCCGGAAGATTATTTGCTCGTCGGACAAGCGCCGCAGTTGACCTTCGATGAGCTGAGGCCCTATCAAGTCATCGTTTGGGTGGGAAATAATTTCAACGGCGATCTCGGTGCCTGGCGGGCGAGCTTGCCGGCGCTGAAAACCTATCTCGACAATGGCGGCCGGTTGGTGCTGATCACGCGCCTGCTCTCCGAGTTTCTGGCAGATGATGATTTTCTGCAAAATTACCTGCATCTATCCCGCCAGCAGGTTTCTCCTACAAGCTTATTCATTCAGCAGCTTTCCCCTTTGCGGAACGAGTTGGCAACGATGAATTCCATTGGCAACAACACCCTCAACAACGGGCTGCAAGATATTGCGGGGAACGAATTTGTCGAACCCATTTTTTATCTCAACTTTGATCCCAACACCATTATGGGCATTCGGGCTCGGGCCCGGGCCAATGGGCCTTTCAACCTCGCCGTGATTTCTGGCCGGCCTTATCGTCTGGATGCCAATGCGCTCCGCACCAATATGACGATCATCATCAACGACTGGTTCGGCCTCGGCACCGAAGTTGATGAACCTGCCGGCGGACCGGAGAGCTTCGCGCTGCTGCCGAATTATCCCAATCCGTTTATGCCCGCCACCGGAGCCGCCGCGACGCAAATATTTTTTTTCCTCCCCCAGCGCGAAAAAGTACAGATCGAAATTTTCAACGTGCTCGGCCAGCGCGTGCGCGAGCTGCTGAATGCGCCGCGCGAGCACGGGCAGCACGCCATCGCGTGGGATGGAACGAACGACGCCGGCCAACGCGTCGCCGCCGGCGTTTATGTTTTGCGCCTGCGCGCCGGTAAGCTTGCCGCGGAAAGGAAATTGACGCTGGTGCGATGATGGATGACATTGGAACTTGGCAAGCGAAAATTTTTCGTTGCAATTTTCAGGTCGATTGCTTAACTTCACCTGAATAAAATTTCGGAGGGTAAGATGGCCTATCTCGTCAAAAAGCCTGACAAAAAGCAGTCGCTCAAAAGCGCCAACGCCGGCGGCCCGGTCACTTTTGAGAAATTCTACGACAGTGTCGAAGAGAATGTCAAGGCTAATTTGCTGGATGGAAAAATTATCCGCGACTCGCCGGCGATACCGGCACATGGTTTTACCATGATGTGGGTTGGCACGCTCATTCACAATTACAATGAGCTATTCAATCTCGGCAAAGTTGGCGGCGGAACGACAACGGTTAGATTGGCAAAATACCAGGGGCCGGAACCCGATCTTTTCTTTATTCGCAAAAGCAGGACGATTGAGTTTTATGAAAATCAAGCTGGGGAATGGATCGAAATCAAACCGGATGCTCAAGGTCGGCTGCACTCCAAAGTTTTGCTCGGTTTGTGGTTAAAAACAGAGTGGTTCACGGCTCATTCTTTGCCGCCGGTTTTGAAAGTTTTGCAGGAAATTCTCGGCAAAGATCAACCTATAATCTAACTGCATCTCCCAGGAGGCTGTCGATCAAAAGCAAACATCGAAACTATTTGCCCGCGTGTTTGGCAGTAATCCTGCCGGTCACCGGTCTTCTCATTGTATCCACCACTTACTCCCAGCAATTCGTCGGCGACTATTTCAGCCACGCCGTTCGCGCCGACTCGGTCATCTTCTCATGCGAATCCGCCTCCATCCTGATCGAATTTTGCAGCGAGTCCATCGTTAAAGTGAAATACATTCCTGCGGACACATTGAGGCGCGACACCTCGTTTGTTGCGTTTTCCGATGATTGGCCCGCCGTCAATTTCACCGTGCAAGATTTTGCGGATAGCGTCAACCTGCAAACCAGTTCGCTCACCATCACCTGCCGCAAAAGCCCCTTTCGTCTGCTCTTGCGCGAGCGCGGCGGACGCCTGCTTTTGCAGGAGCGCTCCACCGGCGGGCTTGGCTGGAAAGAGGCTTTTCGCTACGCCCACTTCAATCAAACTCCCGATGAGCATTTCTACGGCTTCGGCGAGCGCGGCATCGCTTTCGACCGCAAAGGTTATCGCTTCGAATCCTATAATCGTCCGGAATTTAGCTACAACAGCGCGCTGGCGACGATGAATATCAACATCCCCTTTTTCTGCTCGACATCCGGCTATGGCATTTATTTCGACAACACTTATCCCGGCCTGTTTGACATGGGCGCTGGAAATTCGGCTCATTACTCTTATCGCGCCGACGGCGGCGAAATGATTTTTTATTTTATCTACGGCCCGGATTCAAAAAGCATTTTGAAAAATTATACGGCGCTCACGGGCCGCCAGCCGCTGCCGCCACGTTGGGCGCTCGGGTATTTGCAGTCGAAATTCGGCTACCGGAAAGAGACGCAAGCGCGACAAATCGTCGATACCATGCGACAAAAAAAGATTCCTTGCGACGCGCTCATTCTCGATCTGTATTGGTTTGGCGGTTTGCCGGGCATGGGCAATATCAATTGGGACGCGGCGAGCTGGCCGAACCCGAGACAAATGATGCAAGATTTTTCGGCCACCGGCATCAAGACAATTCTCATTACCGAGCCGCATATCGTCATGACTTCGTCAAATTATGACGTCGCCCGCGCCAACAATTATTTTGGCACGAATGCCAACGGCCAGCCGAGCGTCATTCCCAATTTTTTTGCCGGACCGGCGAGTCTGCTCGATATGACGAAACCTGCGGCGCAAGCCTGGTGGTGGAGTTTGCACGAGCCGTTGGTTGCGCAAGGCGTCTCCGGTTGGTGGACGGATCTCGGCGAGCCGGAATTGCACCCGCCGGATATGTTGCACCACATTGGCTCGGCCGCGAAGGTACACAACATTTTTAACTTCTTGTGGAGCAAGGTTCTTTTTGACGGCTATGCGCGCTTCCGGCCGCAAGAACGCTTGTTCAATTTGACGCGCGCGGGTTTTGCCGGCATGCAAAAGTACGGCACGTTGCCCTGGTCCGGAGATGTGCGATCCACTTTCACCGGCCTCGCGGTGCAAATTCCAATGATGCTCGGCATGAGCATGTCCGGCGTCGCCTATCAGCATTCCGATCTGAGCGGCTTCACCGGCAATCCCTCGCCCGAGCTGTACGTGCGCTGGATGCAGCTCGGCGCATTTTCGCCGATTGCGCGCGCGCACGGTGCAGACGACTCCCATCAAACCGAGCCGTGGGCCTACGGCACAGTAGCGGAAGCGCTTGTTAAACGCTATTTGCAATTGCGCTATCGCCTCCTCCCCTACTCGTACACCATGGCGCAGGAAAATCATACGACCGGCATGCCGCTGGCCCGGCCGCTGGTGTTGGAATATCCGGATGATCCCAACGTTCATAATCTCGGCTACGAATATCTTTGGGGCGCGAATTTTTTGGTGGCGCCGGTAACGCAAGCCGGCGCGACGAGTTGGCGCGTTTATCTTCCTGAGGGCGAATGGGTGGATTACTGGACGGATCGAATTTATTCCGGCGGCGCGACGATCAATGCCAGTGCGCCGTTGGAAACGCTGCCGCTCTTTGTCAAAAAAGGCGCCATCGTGCCGCTGCAAAATGTGATGAATTACACCGACGAATTTCCGCTCGACACGCTCACGCTGGCGATTTATCCGGCGCAGCGTTCCAGCTTCACGCTTTATGAAGATGACGGCAAGACGACGGCGTACCACGCCGGAGCCTTTGCTCAAACAACTTTTAGTTGCGACGTGCAGCCACAAGCGGTGACGGTCAATATTGGCCGCAGCAACGGCGATTATTCCGGCAAACCAAGCCGCCGAGTTTATTTCGCCGAGCTGCATCACATCAGCCATGCACCGGACACAGTAACCCAAAATACAATCATATTAAAAACCTACAACAGCATTGACGAGCTGCAACGCAGCGGTGCAGGCTGGTGGTACGATGCGGCCGAGCAACTGCTCGTGGTGAAATGCCAAACCGTACCGGGCGAGGATTATGTTTTGCGGATCAGCGGTAATAATCTTGTTTCAGTCGTTTCCCCAGAGCCGACACTTCCCACCTTTTTCCAGCTTCGCGCGCCGCATCCCAATCCTTTTGCCGAAGCTACGCAAATCGCTTATCAACTCACGCAACGCGCGACGGTGCAGGTTGAGATTTTTAACCTCGTGGGCCAACGCATTAAAACACTCGTCAAGACGACGCAACAAGCGGGTGAGCATGCGGTTGCCTGGCGCGGCGATGATGAACGCGGCTTGCCCGTTGCGGCCGGCGTTTATGTGGTGCGCGTGAAAGTGAATGCGGGCAACGAAGAGTTTTTGGCTTCGCGCAAAATCAGCGTGTTGAGGTAGCCCAGACGGCCTCGTCCGGAAAGAAGCCAACAAACCGCTTGTTTTCTTTTAAGAGTTTTCTTAGATTGGAGAACAAGAATTTATTGACGCTCTGGCGCCGTTGATTTGAAGGAGTTTTTATGCAACAACCATCCAACACCATCAAAGAAACATTATTCAAGCTACCGCTCGTTTTGGAGCTTCAGCCGGAAGGCGGCTACACCGTCACTTGTCCGCTTCTATCAGAGCTCATCACAGAAGGTGATACAGTAAAGGAAGCTTTGGCTAATGCCGCTGACGCGCTGGTGGCCATTTTAGAAGCACATCAAGATTTGAGTCGACCGTTGCCCCCTGTGCTTCGTCAGGCTGCAACCGATGCACCTCTTTGGCTCGAAAAGGATTTAAAGTTTGGAACGATACGTGCAGTGGTTCGACAACTAGGTTTAGATTGGGGTAATTTTCAGAATGTTTAGCTTCGCCTGAATCAAAGTCCACCTGGAGGGTAAGATGGCATATCTCATAAAAAAGCCCCTTAAAAAGCAGTCGATCCCAAAAGCCAACGCTGCTGGGCTGGTCACTTTCGAAAAATTCTACGATATCGTCGAAGAGAACGTCAAAGCGAATTTGCTGGACGGCAAGATCATTCGCGATTCGCCGGCGATACCGCGGCATGGTGAAACGTGCATTTGGTTTCTCACGGTGCTGAATTTGTACGTCCAAAAATTCGATCTTGGCAAGATTAATGGCGGCACGACAACAGTCCGGCTGTCGGCCTATCAAGGCCCGGAGCCGGATATCTTTTTTGTGCGCAAAAGCCGGCGCAGAATTATCGGAGAAAAATACCTCGAGGGTCCGCCCGATCTTTGCATCGAGGTGATTTCCAAGAGCAGCCGCAAAATCGACCGCGGCCGCAAATTCGTGCTTTATGCCGAACACGGCGTCAAAGAATATTGGATCGTCGACCCGCTGCGTTTTACGATTGAGTTTTACGAAAATCAAGACGGCGAGTGGGTGGAAATCAAGCCGGATGAGCATGGCCGCCTGCATTCAAAAGTTCTCTCCGGTTTTTGGTTGAACACAAAGTGGTTCACCTCTCCCCAACCCTTGCCGCCGGTCGCGCCGGCGCTGCAAGAAATTCTTGTGGAAGGACACAAGCTTTGATTGCAGTTTCATCACATCTTTAAAATTGCTATTCTAATTCAATTCCCGTGTGGTGGGCAAAATGGCCTATTTTGTTAAAAAGCCCGGCAAAAAGCAGTCGCTCACAAGCGCCAATGCCGCTGGGCCGGTTACCTTCGAGCGATTCTACGAGATCGTCGATGAGAATGTCAAAGCCGATTTGCTCGACGGCAAAATTATCCGTGACTCGCCGGCGATACCGAGGCATTCACACGTCGTAAGCCGCTTTCACAGGCTGATCGGTGACTTTGCCGAGAAGTTTGATCTCGGCGAAGTTTTCGGAGCAACGGCGACGGTGCGCCTGACAAAATATCAAGGCCCGGAACCGGATGCCTTTTTCATTCGCAAGAGCCGCCTGCGCATCATGGGCGAAAAATATATCGATGGTCCACCTGATCTTTGCGTCGAAGTGATTTCCAAAAGCAGCCGAAAGATTGACCGTGGCCGTAAGTTTGTCCTCTACGCCGAGCACGGCGTCAAAGAGTACTGGATTGTTGATCCGCTCCGCAACACAGCCGAGTTTTATGAGAATCACGGCGGCGAGTGGGTGGAAATCAAGCCGGATGATCGAGGCCGTTTGCACTCGAAAGTTTTGCCCGGCTTTTGGTTCAACCCGAAGTGGCTTTCAAAGGATTTGTTGCCGCCGGTTTCTGAAATGCTGCAAGAGATTCTTGGCAATTGAAATGAACCTGGAGTAATCGTTTTGCAAATTCTCACAAAAAATTTTTGTCGAGCGTGCGTTCTATTTTTAGCGGCAGGTGTATTGGCCGGTTGCGCCAAGCCTTCAAACTCTCGGCGAACAACGGCAGAGAACGCTCAAGCTCAAACCGCGCTTTCACAGTCCGGCGGCGGTGGCGTGATGGAAAATAGAAGCCAGATCGTGGCCACCGTGCTCGAGGTGACGCCGCGAGAAGCGCCAGGGTTTTATTTGCGGCTGCGCATTGACGCGGCGAATGCAATGCCCGGCTATGCGAGTTTTGCAAAAATCAGCGAGGAGATCAACGCTTACCCAAACTTTGTGCGTCAAGAAGGCCGGGCGGTCGATTACGCTGATGAGAAAAATAAGCTGCTGTTGCAAGCCGGAACTTTAAAAGCAGGCGATCAGATCATCGCCGAGGTTTATTATCGCGGCGGACAAGGCCGGGAAAGCGTATGGCTGCTGATGAGCTGGCGACAAAAACATTGAGTCACTTGGTTACGAAGAAACTGCAATCATCTCAAATTCAACTTTAGGAGTCTCTCATGCCACTGCGAATCGCTGTGCTCGCCTCATTTTTGCTCGCGTTTGTTGCAAGCCTTTATGCCACTAACCCGCCCAATAAGGGCAGCTTTCCAAAGGGGTTTTGGGAAACCGCGCTCCGCGACCAGTCGCTGCTCAAGTATGGCGACCCCGGCTGGGTCAAACGCATGGAGCACCGCCGGCTGCTCCAGCAAACCCGGACCTTTGCTAAAGCTGCAGCGCAACCTTTGCAGGCGGATAATTTCGCTTTGCCGGTTCTGCTCGGCCAGTATAGCGATAACGCCGGTACTTTCACCGTCCTGGATTTTCAAAACCTGCTTTTTGACAACAATCCCTCCGGCACGCTGCCTGCTTATTACAATGAAGTTTCGTACGGGCAGTTCAATCTGACGGGAAAGGTTTATGGCTGGTATACTTCCGATCAAGCGCGGAGCTACTACGCCGGCAACAACAACGGCCTCAATTCAAATTTTCCGCAGAACGGCGCCGGTTTTGTGCGCAACATCGTGGGAAAAGCCGATCTCACGGTCAATTACAGCTTGTACGACAATGACGGTCCGGACGGCGTTCCCAATTCCGGCGATGACGACGGCTATGTTGACGGCGTTATTGTTGTGTATGCCGGCGCTGGCGCCGACTGGTCTCCATCGAACAATAATCTCTGGCCGCACATGAATTCGTTGGGGACTAATGAGTACACAACCAACGACGCTTCAGCCAACGGCGGCATGATCAAAGTCAGCGCATTTGCGGTTTGCCCGGAGCGCGCCGGCGGCGGCAACGGCCTCAATCAAATCCGGCCAATCGGCGTCTTCGCGCATGAGTTTGGACACCTTCTCGGCCTGCCGGATCTTTACGACCGTACGGATGCCAGCGAGGCACCGGATTTTCAAGATTCGGAGGGACTGGGCGAATGGTGCTTGATGGCGACGGGAAGCTGGGGCGGCGACGGCTCGCACACCGAAACGCCCGCGCACATGTCGGCCTGGTGCAAAATCCAGATGGGCTGGATTGCGCCGAAATTGGTGACACAGAATACGAACAGCATCACGATTCGCCAAGCAGAAAACAACGCCGAAGCTTATATGCTCTGGGAAGACGGCCATCAATGGAGCCGGTATTTTCTCGTTGAAAACCGGCAACAAACCGGTTTTGATCGATATCTGAACGGCGTCGGGTTGCTTATCTTTCACATCGACGAGAATCGCCGCTGGGGGCGCATTATCTGGTCGGGCGGCCCGGTAAACGACGACGAGACGCGCAAACTAATCGATTTGGAAGAAGCCGATGGGAATGCGGATTTGGATAACAACTCCAATCGCGGCGATGCCGGCGATCCGTTCCCGGGCACTGGCAACAACCGCGCTTTTACCAATGCTTCGATTCCGAATAGCCGTGACTACGACGGCGCCAGCACCGGCGTCGAAATCAAAAATATCAGCAACCCCGGCGCGACGATGACGGCTGATATTGTGGCCCGGCAGCCACTCGGCTACGCCCTCGCTTACGATGAAAATGGCATTACCGGTTCGGTATGGGGACTCCCTACGGTGCAGGATTCATGGAGCGGCGTTCAGTTTACGGCACTACAAGCCGGTGTTTTGACCGCCATCGATTTGGGATTCCTCAATAGCCCGAACACTTATGAAATCAAAATATATAGCAGCTTCAATGGCTCCCAGCCAAGTGGTCTGTTGGCGACGGTGAGCGGCGAAGCCACGGCTAGCGGATGGCAAACCATTTCCATTCCGGGATCGGTGACGCTCCCGGCCAACCGGGATTTTTTTGTGAGCGTGAAAATTGCGAACAAAGCTTTTGGGCACTCCTACGATCGTCGGGGGCAAGCGGCGGGGCGCTCTTATTTTTCCAGCGACGGCGTCACTTTTACTAATTCGATCAGCACCAACCCGAGCGGCGGTGATTTAAATATCCGGGCGCGGATCCGTGCGACCATCGGGACTGCGGTTTCAGAAGATGCCGGCAGTATTCCAGTTGAATATAGCTTGGGCCAAAACTACCCGAATCCATTCAATCCAAGCACCACGATTGAATTTGCTCTACGGCAAAGCGGTTTTGTTACGCTTAAAGTTTATACTGTGTTGGGAAATGAAGTCGCGACGCTTATCACGGCAAAGCTGAATGCCGGCCGGCATCAGGTGGAATGGGCTCCCAATGATTTGCCCAGTGGCGTTTATTTCTATCGGTTGGAGACGGAAGCGTTTGCACAGACGAAAAAGCTAATGGTTTTGAAATAAAACGTAATTCGTAAAACGTAAAGGTTTTCCAGGGCAAAAGTCCAGCGAAGCTGTGTCTCAAACCGACGAGCACCTGGACTCCTTCATCCCCCCCACGGATTGAAGAATGCCACGGATAATTTTAAAAAATCTGTGGGATTCTTCAATCTGTGGGAGAAAACTTGCTCTGTTTGTAAAGATTTTTGGATCTCAAAATCTCAGTGACCCATCCGTCCCTAAATGGTAAATCGGTTTGCTGAACTTTTACCCTTAACGAATCGCGTTCAATCGATCCGGATAGTTCGTAATAATTCCATCCACTCCCAACTCTATCATTCGACGCATGAGCCAGGGATCATTTACCGTCCAGACGTGGACTTTTTTGCCGGCGGCGCGCGCCCGCGCGAGAAACACCGTATCGACCAGGCTGTAATGGGTGCTCAACAATTCGACCTTCCCAGAGAAAACTTCTGCAGAAAATTCCCGCCAGCCAAAAATGTAACCAACCTGCAATGCCGGCGCAAGCGTTTTGATCTCGTCCACGACTTTGTGGTCGAATGAAGTCACAACACACTGCGCCTCGAATCTCTCACGTTTCAGAGTTTCCACGATGAGTGATGCAACGTTGCGCTCGTGACCGTGAATTTTGGCTTCGACGTTGAGTTGCATTCTACCGCGCACGAGAGCGATCACTTCTTCGAGCGCCGGCAATTTCTCTCCGGCGAAGCGTGGATCGAACCAACTGCCGGCGTCATACTGTTGCAATTCGGCCAACGTCACTTCCCGCACATTGCCTTTGCCGTTGGTGGTGCGATCGAGCGCGTCGTCGTGCGCCACCACCAGCCGATCATCCGCGGTTTGTTGCACGTCCAACTCGCACATTTCGGCGCCCATCTCCATTGCTAAACGGATGGCCGCGAGTGTGTTCTCCGGCGCGTGCCCGGAGGCGCCGCGATGCGCGCAACGGATGAAATGAGCGAGATTCATTTTTGATAGCTTGCAACGAAAAGAGAACTGCAACGAAATGACAACATGATTAAGCGGCAAAACAATTGTTCGAAAAATATTAAATCATTTTGTCGTTAAATTATTTTGTCTAATGTTTTTGCTTTCCATATGTTGGAAAATTGTTTTTATCATGACCCTATTGGGCTGAGACTTGTCGGCGCTGGGTTTTACGGCTGGTAATCGCGCGGCAACATCTCGGCGGCCCGTTGATAAAACCACTGCCCATAAACCGTGACCGCGTAGCCGTCGTAAATATAGCCGGAGGCATTTACTGTGACACTCTCACGGCTTGCCACGATCCAGGAAACTTGATTATCTCCGCGTTCGGGCGTATAGAAAATTTCCAGACAACCTCTAAAATGAAGCTCGCGCTCAGTCGATAAAGTTCCCGGCGAAAGCAACTCGTCAAAATCCGCCGCCACACGTCTGACTTCCTTATTTTCCCAAGGCGGAACTGCCAGGCTATAGAGAATAAAACCCTCTTCCTCGAGGCGGTTGGCAATCAACGCGACGAGAAAATGGCGCAACGAGCCGCGATAAGCCTTTTGGCGATCCGCTTGCCACCTTTTCTCTTCGGCAGCATTCGCCGGCAAAAGCTCGTCAAACTTGGGGATAAAGGCATAACCGATTTTATCTTCATCAATATAATAACGAAAATCTTCGATGAGAAACTGGGCACGGTAGCCGAGCTTTTTGTTCTCAATTTGCATCGGCTGGCTGGCGGTGGTGACAAAACTTTTCGGTTCCTTCTCAAACGCAAAATCCAAAACTTCCGGATTCAAAATCTTGCACGCCTCGGTATCGTAAGAATTTCCCCAAAATAGCTCCTCGAATTTTTTGAGATTTTTTTTCCATTCACGCGGCTGGGCAGCAACGACTTCCACCTCTCCGAGTTCCAAGGCTTTGGCCTGCAGGCTTAACTCAACCCGAAAATCTTTTGCCTCAACGAGCCGCACGGTCCTTTTTTCAACTTGATAACCGATGAGTGAGGCAAAAAGCTCGTGAGTGCCCAGCGGCACCTGTTTGATCGAGTAAAAACCGCCCTTATCGGTGGCGGCGCCGAGCGTGGTGTTGGCCAGAAAAACGTTGACGTTTGGCAAAGGCTTGCCGCTGGCCGCGTCTTTCACTTGCCCGGAGATGGCACCGCGCTCGGCTTGTGCCCATGATTTCTGAAAAGCCAAACCAGCTATGAGAAGCCATATTAAAAACAGTTGCCCAAAAATCTTTTTCATAACTCACCTCTCTCTTGCCACGATGGTTGAAAGGCGGCAATAAAAGAATAGCATCGCAGCAATTCTGCTCACGTCAGGGTTGGTAATCCCTTGGCAGCATCTCGGCAACACGTTGCGAAAACCAATACCCGGAGAGCACGAAAGCGTAACTATCATAAACATACCCGGCAGCATTTATGGTGACACTATCTTTGTTTGTGGTGATCCAGGAGGTTGGGGAATCAATAATGTACTTGCTTGTGTAGATGACTTTTAAATACCCTTTAAAATGAATCTTCATCTCCGAAGACAACGCCCCAGGTGAAAGTAACCTTTTCAAATCGACGGCCATTTCTGGAGTTCCTTTCGAAGGACGCGTTACGTTATATAATTGAAACCTCTCTGCGGTTAGGCTGCCGGAAGTTAAAGCGACGAGAAAATGCCGGAATGAACCACGATAGGCTTTGAGACGATTTTCTTTCCACTTTTTTTGCTCGCCCGGATCTGCGGGCACAAGCTCTTCAAATTTAGGTGTGAACGAGTATCTGACTTGCTTATTGTCCGGATAATATCGAAACGCCTCCAGAAATAATTGTATGCGGTAGCCCAGGCTTCTATTCTCTATTTGAAGCGGTTGGCTTGCAGTCGCTGTTAGCTGTTGCGGCGCTTTTTCAAGCGTAAAATCTAAAACTTCTGGGTTCAAAATTTTGCACTCAGAGGCATGATAATTTCTTCCCCAAAATATTTCTTCAAATTGGCGCAGATTTTCTTTCCATTCATGCGGCGGTGCAGCGACCACCTCAACCTGTCCTAGCTCGACAAGTTTCGGCTTGAGACGGAGCTCGACTTGGATATCAGTCGGCTCGCTTAACCGCAAAGTTAACTTTTGGCTCTCGTAACCTACTACCTGAATTTTGCACGGAAATTTCGAAAATTTCCCATATACACCATCAAATAGGCGTACCTCTGCATCGACGACTATTCTAATGACTCCAAACGGCACGCCTTTCAATCCACCGCGCTGAACTTT
>Ga0247727_10006146_pt1 | contig 23762 bp, 25 predicted proteins | sample WisWelCaveWW1625_FD_202498 | JGI IMG/M metagenome (GOLD analysis project Ga0247727, IMG submission 202498) | Biofilm microbial communities from Wishing Well Cave, Virginia, United States - WW16-25 | ecosystem: Environmental > Aquatic > Deep subsurface > Groundwater > Cave microbial mat | place... | reverse complement strand
GTGTGGCTTCGTAATCGGGAGTTTTGAATTCTCTGCTCATACGCGAATTGTACATCAACCGAGAGATTCTACATATCTCTCCGACAGACTGCTAGACGCCGAGACAGGTGAGCGCGCCTACACGCTTTTTCTGGAACATCTCGAAACAGAATATGTGACTGTTGCGCTTTCCCCACAAATTATTCGTGAGGCGGCTGACTTGGCGCGCAAACATGCGTTGCGCGCGTATGATGCGGTCCAATTGAGTATTGCACTCGTCACGCGCCTTCAACTGGATAAAGAAAAGGACGACTTGATTTTTGTCGCGAGCGACAACAATTTGCTTCAAGCTGCGCGCGCCGAAGGTCTGATTGTCGAAAATCCGTTAGCGCACACAGAGGCAGTAAAATAATGTTGACCTCTCTCCTCCCCAAAATCCCCCTCTACTGGTCATTCTATCGCAACGGCTATCCCAAGATGCTGCCGTTCAGCATCGTCATTAGCATTTCGTATCGCTGCAATTCAAAATGTAAAACGTGCGATGTGTGGCGCAAGCCAAATGATGACATGACGCTGGACGAGTGGACAAAAACATTTCAGAACATTGGGCGCGGTCCGATTTACATGACGTTCACGGGCGGCGAACCTTTTCAACGTAAAGATTTACCAGAGATGGTGATTGCGGCGTACACACATTGTCAGCCCGAATACATCACGATTCCGACGAATGGCATTTTGACACCGCGCATTTTGGAAGGCGTGGAAAAAATTTGTGCGAACGCGCCCAAATCGCGTATCGGCATCAATCTTTCGCTCGACGGCATTGGGCAAGAGCATGATGAAATTCGGATGGTGCCGGGGAATTGGGAACGCGCGATGAAAACGTGGGCGGGATTAAAAGCATTGCAAACGAAACACAAAAATCTGGTTCTCTCGATTCACAGCGTCATTTCCAAATACAACATCAAACGTTTCCGCGAAATTTATGCGGGCTTGCAGCCATTGAAACCCGATTCGTACATTACCGAAGTCGCGGAAGAACGCGTCGAACTTGACACCGTTGGCATGGACATTACACCAATGGCGCAAGAGTACGGACCCGTCGCGGATTTTTTGAGCGAACACGCGCGCAATACACCCGCGCGCGGTTTTGCGCGTTTCACGCAATCGTTTCGCGCGCAGTATTATCAGCTCGCCAAGCGTACACTCTTTGAACAGACGCAAGCAATCCCTTGTTTCGCAGGGTGGGCGAGCGGACATATTGCGCCGAACGGCGATGTGTGGTCGTGCTGCATTCGCGCGCAGCCCGTCGGCAATCTCCGCCGCACAAATTACGATTTGCGCCCGATCTGGTTTGAAAAAGTCGGCACGATGCGAACGTTACGCAAGAGCATCAAAAACAACGAGTGCGCGTGTCCAATGGCGAACGCGAGTTACGCGAATATGCTTTTGCATCCGCCAACGATTTTGCAAGTGGCGCGTGAATTGTTGACGCGCCCGAATGTGCCGTTGGAAAAACACGCGGGATTGGAGGTTGGAAGTTAGAAGCTGGAGGTGGATAGGGTAGAGACGTTTCGGTGAAACGTCTCATGGACGTTGGAGAATAGATCAACGCGAATCTATGCGAATCTGTCGTAACGAATTTATTCGTTCCGGTTCGCGTAGATTCGCGTTTTTCGTCCTTTGAAAAAAAGCGTTCCGTAAGTCGTTTGTGAAGCCGTTTGCAATCAAAATGGGCAATGGTATAATTCCCGCGAATACGTTGGGAATGAGCGGAACGAAACGGAACGAAACAGCGTTCGTTCCGTACGCGAATGGATGAGCTATGTCAAATCAAGTAATCCCCGCAAATCAAATCCGCACGACTGACGATAAAACAGGCGCGATGGGCGCGGTGTTTTTCAAATTGGAAGATGCGGTGCGTTGGGCGCGCACAAAATCCATGTGGCCCCTTTTGTTTGGTCTGGCGTGCTGCGCGATTGAAATGATGGCAACCTTCGCCTCGCACTTTGACCTCGCTCGGTTTGGAATGGAAGTGTATCGCGCGTCGCCGCGTCAAGCGGACTTGATGATCGTCGCGGGACGCGTGTCGCGCAAAATGGCACCTGTCGTGCGTCAATTGTACGACCAAATGCCCGAACCGAAATGGGTGATTGCGATGGGCGATTGCGCGTCAACAGGGGGCGTGTACAACAATTACGCTATTCTGCAAGGTGTGGATGAAATTATTCCTGTGGATGTGTACGTTTCGGGTTGTCCGCCACGTCCCGAAGCGTTGATGTACGGCATTTTGCAATTGCACGAAAAAATTAAATCGGGTGAACCGCGCGGGCAGATCAAGATCGAAAATTGGGGATTGCGAGGTTAAAAATGAGTCACACACAAATTTTGCAAGAGATTCAACAACTGCCTGTCACGGATCAACTCAATCTGCTTGAGGGCATTTTGCGCTCTGTACGCGGCAGACTCGCGGTAGAGCCGCAGCGTGTTGTGCGACTTGGCGGACTGTGGGAAGGTTATACCTTTGATGAAGATGAAATTCGCGCAGCCCGTTTAGAAATGTGGTCTGGTTTGGGAAAGGATTTTGATGAGTGAATTTGTCACGGACACACATTCGTTGATTTGGTACTTGACGCGTGACCCGCGTTTATCGCGCGCTGCGCGTATTGTGTTTGAAGAGACAGACAACGATGTAAATCGGATGTGGGTGCCAAGCATTGTTTTGGTTGAGACAATTTATCTTGTGGAGAAGGCGCGCTTTCCAGAGAGTTTAATTCGCAATATGCTTGCACTGGTTGATCCGCCGAGCAAGAATTATCAAATCCTGACGCTGGACATTGGAATTGTTCGAGAGCTAGAGCTGGTTGCTCGCAATCAGGTTCCAGACATGCCCGACCGAATTATTGTTTCCAGCGCGAAATTTCTCAACATACCACTCATATCCAAAGACTCCAGGTTTGCGAGTGTACCTGGTCTCAAACTAATCTGGTGAGCGATTCACTTATGGCAATCGCAACTCCCTTCACCCAAACCACTACATATATCGTGAACGATCCCATCGCGCGCCTCCGCGAACGCTTCGGTGAAAAAATTTCGAGCGTGTCCGAATTTCGCGGCGAGACGACGATCACGCTGGCGCGCGAAAGTTTGCCCGAGGCGGCGAAAATGCTGCGCGATGAAATTGGATTCGAGCAGTTGGTGGATGTGTCCGCGCTCGATTGGCATCTCACTGCCAAGAACGCGCCGAACCCGAACGAAATTTTGTTTGATGGCGACGATCTCGGCAGCATTGAACCCCGCGCGCGTTTCCAAGTCCTCTATCATTTTCTCTCGCACATTCACAACGCGCGTTTGCGGCTCACGGTGCATCTCAAAGAATCCGACGCGAATGTTCCCACGTTGACGGGCGTGTACGCGGGCGCAAATTTTTTTGAACGCGAAGTGTTTGACATGCTCGGCGTCAATTTTGTGGGACACCCGTTCATGCACCGTATCTTGATGCCCGATGATTGGAAAGGGCATCCGCAGCGCAAAGATTACGCGCTGGGATATGAGCCCGTCGAGTTCACGCACAACATTGAAAGTATCGAGGCGCGCAAACCAAAAAACATTCCCCCTCCCCGTCCCACCGACGCGATTTTTGAAATCGAAGGCGAGACAACGGAAATTTCCATCGGTGGCGGACTGACCGCAACAGTTTCTTCTTCGGCAGAATTTGAAGACCCATTGAATGAAACGATGCTCGTTAATTTAGGTCCGCACCATCCTTCGACGCATGGCGTTTTGCGCGTGGGTTTGCAATTAGCGGGCGAAAAAATTGTGGGCGCGATGGCGGATGTGGGCTATCTGCACACGGGCATCGAAAAGAACATGGAGTACAAAACGTACACCAAAGCGATTGCGCTCACCGATCGGATGGATTATCTCGCGCCGCTGTTTAACAATCTGGGCTATTGTCTCGCCGTCGAAAAATTGATGGAGGTTAACGTTCCCGAACGCGCGAACATTCTGCGCGTGCTCTTGTGCGAAATCAATCGCATCTCGTCACATCTGGTTGCGATTGGCACGAACGCGATGGACATTGGCGCGGTGAGCATGTTCACGTATGCGTTTCGGGAACGCGAATACGCGCTCGACCTGTTTGAAATGGTGAGCGGCGCGCGCATGATGACGAGTTATTTTCGCGTCGGCGGCTGCGTGGTGGATGTGCCGATGGGTTTTTCGGAAAAGACGCGCGAGTTTGTGAAAATGATGTACGAACGGATCGAGGAATACAAAGCGTTGCTCGACAAAAATCCGATTTGGATGGAACGCACGCAAGGCGTTGGCACGTACACAGATACCGACGCGCTCGCGTTGTCATTGACGGGACCGCTATTACGCGCGACGGGGATTGATTGGGATTTACGCAAACGGCAGCCGTACTGTGATTATGAAACGTACGAGTTTGATGTTCCCATCAACACAAAATCGAACACGGGCGATATTTACGAATTGTATCGTTTGAAAATTTTAGAGATGGGGCAATCGCTTCGAATCATTGAGCAAGCATTGACGCGCTTGAGCAAAACGGCGGGTCCCGTCATTACGCATGATCGCAAAGTCGCCCCTCCCCCCAAAGAAGAATTGAACAAGAGTATGGAGAGTTTGATTCACCACTTCAAACTCTGGACGGAAGGTTTCAAACCGCCCGTCGGTTTTGTGTATCAAGCGGTTGAATCGCCGCGCGGCGAATTGGGTTTTCTCGTTTCGAGCGATGGCACAAACAAACCCCATCGCGTCCGCGTCCGCGCGCCCAGTTTCGCCAATTTGCAATTGCTTGGGCATGTCGCGCCAGGGTACACGATTTCCGATCTCGTCGGATTGATCGCGATGACGGATATTGTGTTGGGGGATGTGGATAGGTAGAGCGGGGAGAGTGGAGGGTGGAGCGTGGAGCGCGCGTAGGAGGCGTTCTCTAACGCCGAGAAACGAGAAACGAGAAACGATTTACGATACGCGATTTGCTATGCGCGATACGCTATTAGCGAGCAGCCAATGAACTGGGAACCAATTATTTTACGCAATCAAAGTATTCCCGATATTTCCGATATTGATGTGTATGAACGCAATGGCGGTTATGAGGCGTTGCGGCGCGCGATTCAAGGGATGACAGCGGAGCAGGTGACAGATGCGGTGAAAGCGTCTGGATTGAAAGGACGCGGTGGCGCGGGTTTTCCGACGGGACTCAAATGGAGTTTTTTGCCGAAAGGTGTTTTTCCGCGTTACCTCGTCGTCAATGCGGATGAATCGGAACCTGGCACATTCAAAGACCGCGAGATCATGGAAAAAAATCCGCATCAATTTATTGAGGGCGTGATCATTTCCTCGTACGCGATTCAATCCAATCACGCGTTCATTTACATTCGCGGCGAATATCCTGTGGCGACGCGCATTTTGGAAGAGGCGATTGACGCGGCGCACGCGCGCGGCTATGTCGGCGATCGAGTACTGAATACGGATTACTCGTTACTGATTACTGTCCATCGCGGCGCGGGCGCGTACATTTGCGGTGAAGAAACCGCCATGCTCGATTCGCTGGAGGGTAAATTGGGAATGCCGCGCGTGAAACCGCCGTTCCCCGCTGTCGTTGGTTTGTACGGCAAGCCCACCGTGATCAACAATGTCGAAACGCTGGCAAACATACCGCCGATTATTGAAAAGGGCGCGGAGTGGTACAAAGCGATTGGCACGGATAAATCTTCGGGTCCGAAAATTTTTTGCGTGAGTGGTCACGTCAATCGTCCTGGCAATTACGAAGCACCACTCGGTTCGATCACATTGCGCGATTTGATTTTTGGCAAAGAATACGCGCAAGGTGTTCGCAACAACAAAAAGGTCAAAGCGATTCTCACCGCAGGTGCAAGCGCGCCGATGCTCACCGCCGAACATCTCGACACAAAACTTGATTACGAAGCCATCGCGGCGGCGGGCTCGATTCTCGGTTCCGCGTCAATCATTGTGTTGGACGAGGACACGGATATTCCATGGGCGACGCAAAAGATGATCGAATTTTTCGAACATGAATCGTGCGGCAAATGCACGCCGTGCCGCGAAGGAACGTATTGGCTGCTCACGCTCTTGCAACGCATCAATGAGGGCAAGGCGTCTATCAACGACATTGAAATGTTGCCTGTTGTGACATCGCAGATGATGGGGCGCACGCTGTGTCCGTTGGGAGATTTTGCGGCGTCACCTGTGACGGGTTCACTCAAGTGGTTCAAGAAAGAGTACGAGGCGAAAGTAAGGGTGAATGGAAATGGTCAAGCATAAATGATTGTTTCGTTTGGCGATGAGGCAACCACAGATTTGTATCACGCGCGCCAAACAAAGCGCGTCCGCCGTTTTCCGCCAACGATCATCAAAACTGCGTTACGCAAACTTGACGTACTCAATGCTGCACATCGCCTTCAAGATTTGCGTGAACCACCAGGAAACCACCTTGAACCATTAAAAGGCGACCTCGACGGATTTCATAGTATCCGCATCAACGATCAATGGCGAATTATTTTTCGGTGGATTCGAGACAATGCGAACGATGTCTCGATCACCGATTATCATTAGGAAATGCTACCCAAAAACCGCATCCCAACTCATCCTGGCGAGGTACTTGAAGAGGAATTTCTCAAGCCGCTCGAATTTACTCATTCCCAATTCGCGCAACACATCGGCGTCGCGACGTTGGTAGTGAATCAAATTGTGCGTGGACAACGCGCGGTTACTCCCGAACTTGCGTGGCGGTTCGCACAAGCATTTGGCACTACTCCCGAATTTTGGATGAATTTACAAAACGCGCATGATCTTGCAATGACGCAACCCAAACGAATGTTGTCACGATTGCAACCCGCAGATTGAAATTATGCCAGTCCAAGTTCTAAGCAAGCGAACTGAATTACTGAACCCAGCGCGCGTGCCGTACCTCACCGATGAGGAACGAGCGCAAGTGGCTGAATTGTTGGGGTGTCTGGAAATGGGATGTGAAGAGGATGTGCAGCGCGTGATTTTGTACGGCTCGAAAGCGCGCGGGGACGCGGTGCAGTGGTCCGATATTGATTTGCTTGTCGCGACAACGAATGGTTCGGATCGCGTAAAAGAAATTTGCTGCGCGTTTGAATATGATAACTTGCTCGTTGCGCCGATGGTTTTTTCGCGCGAGAGTTGGGAAAACTATCAACGTTTGAAATTGCCCTTTTATGTGAATGTGCGCCGCGATGGGATTGAGTTGTGGGACGACATCGCGGCGCGTTTGGAGGAGACTCAAGTGCCACTCGATTTTCCTGAAGGCGAACCGCGCCCGCTTGATTACGAGACGATTGAGGTCATTCGATTGTATGTTTCTGAATCGCGGGAAATGTGGCGCAACGCGCAAGTGATTGAAGAGGATGGTAGGTCTTTGTACGCTTTGCCGTCCGCTTATCGCGCCGCCTTTAGTTTGGCGACAGCTGTGCTTTATACAGTAAATGTTGTGCGTGACAAGCATAAAGGCGTTCGCGATGCCATCAGCCAGTTTTTGGTGAAACCAAAACTCGTGGAAGAAGAGTACAAAGATATTTATGTGCGGCTCTTTGACGCGCGTGGCTATGTGGATTATGGGAAAGCCAAAGGCGAAACAAAAAATAAATTGACGCCTGAGCAGGCAACACAACTTTTGCGCGATGAGGAACGATTGATTGCGCGCATGGAAAAATTTTTGCGCGAACGCGGCGCGATGATTGATTAGTTTGATACAAGGAGGCGCACGATGCCGAAATGGGAGATCTGTAAATTGTTACTGATTGAGCGGTACGAAAGACCGGCAATTTTGCCTCTAAAACTCTATGAGAAGTGGGTAGCTAAAGTTTATACACCTGATGGAAGCAAAATACTTTACGAAGGCTCCGAGTACCAGAACCGTCATCAATTATCAAAATACGTTCCAGACCCTGATAGGGTCAATGAATATGACGCCCTTCAAAGTAGAGAAAAGGCGAATCTCATAGTAAAGATACTAGCCGATGGGTGGGAACCGATCGGAGCTAATGAATTCCGCCGCCAAATTTCTTGATGTCTCATAGGAATTTTGTAAATGCCCAAAGTCACAATTGACTCGAAAATTATAGATGTTCCCGCAGGCACGCTCGTCGTCGAAGCGGCGAAACCGCTGGGGACGCACATTCCTGTTTTTTGTTATCATCCCAAAATGCAGCCCGTCGGCATGTGCCGCATGTGCTTGGTCAAAGTTGGCACGCCGAAAATGGATCCCGCGACGAAACAACCTGTGTTGGATGAAAACGAAAACGTCGTCGTTAATTGGATGCCCAAATTGCAAACGGGCTGCACGACAGTTGTTTCCGAGGGCATGGTTGTCGAGACGAATGTCGCAGACGTAGTTGACGCTCGCCGCAGCGTCATTGAATTTTTGTTGACGAGTCATCCGCTCGATTGCCCGATATGCGACAAGGGCGGCGAATGTCCACTGCAAGATCATGCGCTGCAATACGGTCCAGGCAAATCGCGTTTTTACGCGGAATCAAAATTTCAGAATGAAAAATCGGTGCCGTTGTCGCCATTGATCATGTTGGATCGCGAACGTTGTATTCAATGTGCGCGCTGTGTGCGTTTTCAAGATGAAATCGCGGGCGAGCCCGTCTTGGGTTTTGCGGATCGCGGACGCGGTTTGGAAATTACCACGTTCGAGGATCCGCCGTTCAATTCCAATTTTTCGGGCAACACGATTGATATTTGTCCCGTTGGCGCGTTGACCTCGCGCGATTTTCGATTCACCGCGCGCGTTTTTGAATTGAACGATCATGCGTCCGTGTGCCAGCAATGTTCCGTCGGCTGCAACATCAACATCGGCGAACGCGACAACACGATCAAACGTATCACGCCGCGCGAAAACGAAGCCGTCAACGAAATTTGGTTGTGCGACAAAGGACGTTTCGTGCACCATTACGCGCATAGTTCGGAACGATTGACGACGCCGCTGATTCGCGCGGAAACCGATCTCGTACCTGTTTCGTGGTATGAAGCATTGACGTTCATGGCGAATCGTTTGCGCCCGATGCTGGGTGAGGGGGGGGGCAAGACGATTGCGGGTCTCGCGGGGGATCGCGTCGCGAACGAAGATTTGTACTTGTTCCAAAAATTATTCCGCGAGGTGTTGGGTTCCAACAATCTCGATCATCGCGTCGGATGGTCACAATGGAACGCGGGCGACGAGTTGGTAAAAAATTTCGGCGCGGGCATTGGCACGCAGCTGCATGAATTGGGCAAAGACGCGACGATTCTGGTGCTCGGCGCGGATCCGCAAAACGAGCAACCCGTCATGCGTTTGCGTTTGTCGAAAGCGGCGAAACAAGGCGCGAAATTGATTGTCGCAAATGGGCGCGTGACGAAATTGAATGATGCCGCAAATCAATCGGTCATTTACAAATATGGCAGCGAAGCGCATTTTCTTCTCGGCATCGTGCGCGCGCTGATTGACAATGGGTTACATAAGTCCGAAAGCGCGAATGGGGCGGAAGAATTTGCGAGCGCGTTGAATTTGTCCGTTGCCGAGTGCGCGGAAAAAGCGGGCGTGAGTGAAGGCGTGTTGCAAGAGATCGCGAAAAATTTTGTGTCGAGTGAAAACGGCGTTGTGTTGTTTGGACGTGAGTTCATGTTTGCGATGCAAAATGATCCTGCTGTCGAAGCTGCATTGAACGCGCTTGTCGTTTTGAGCGGACATTTTGGCAAAAAGAATAATGGCGTCATTGCGCTGTATCCGCACAACAATTCGATGGGCGCGGTGGACATGGGCGTTTTGCCGAACGCGCGCGCGGGGCGCGAAACAACAAACGCTGTCGGCATGTCCGCCAAAGATTTTGGTTTGAAAGCTAAGGTGCTGTTTGTGATGGGCGCAGACCCCGCCCGCGACGATCCAAAATTTCGTAATCCTGGATTCATGATCGTTCAAGATTTATTCTTGACCGAAACCGCGCAAAAGGCAGATGTGGTCTTGCCAGCTGCATCATGGGCGGAACGCGATGGCACATTCACCAACACCGAACGCCGCGTGCAGTTATTTCAACGCGCGCTCGAACCCATGCAAAACGCGCGCGCCGATTGGGAAATTGTCCAAGACATTGCCAACCATCTCGGTGCGAAATGGAATTACACTTCTGCGTCTGATGTGATGAATGAAATTACGCAGACGGTTCCGCTATACGCGAAAATGTCGCACGAACGCTTACGCACCACCGCGCGGCGTCGCACCTCTGTCGCCACCGTCGGCGGCGATTCGGCAGAACCCGTACAAATCGCGCTCGGTGAATTGTTTGGCGATGTAAGCGGTGTGATGTGGGCGACGGTTTCGGAAATGAACGGGGACGCGAAATTTGATGTGAAATATGTGAAACCCGCCGATGGGAACGCTGCGGGGGCGGGGAACGCTGCGGCGAGCGTTCCGTACATGGCGGTCACGCGCGCGTTGTTGGATCGCGGGAACGCGATGCAATTTTCGGAAATCGTGCAGCCGCGCGTTCCTGCGTCGTTGGTTGAAATCAATTCGCATGACGCAGAAGAATGGAATATCGCGGATGGGGATCGGGTGAAAATTACGTTGGATGCAAAACCGCCGCGCGTGATGGATTTGAACGCGCATGTGAACGGACAGGTGTCGCAGGGTGTCATTGCGGTTGCGAACAATTTGGAGGGCGCGTGGAATTTACCGATGGGCGCGCGGGTGAGGTTTGAAAAGGTGATGGAGTGAAGAGATGGATTGGTTCAAGAATTGGGTAAAAGCAAGAGAGGAGCGTGAGGCAGAAAAGCGTCGTTTCGCAGATGAACAGCGTCGGCTGCAACAGGAGCGCGAGGCAGAAAAGCGTCGCTTGGCAGACGAACAGCATCGGTTGCAACAGGAGCGCGAGGCGCGAATCAAATTAATTGGCGACCCTGCAAAGTTCATCAGTCTATCCGACGAAGAATTCAAAGAGCTTGGTCAACTGCTTGTGAACAAGTTTGAACCGCTGATAAGTTCAGCTGGAATGAAATTGATTAGCCTTATTCTGGATAAGAACGGCATTTTGGCAAAGGTGGAGATTGATTTCCAAACCCCAGGCTCACTTGTTTCACCACATGAGCAACGTTACACAGCAAAAGGAAAGCCCGTTAAAGGACGCAGGAAAAAAGATAACGAAATAATTGAAGAGTACTTGAAAAATCATGTTGCTAGTTCCTTACTTGCCAGCAGCAGGAGAATTTTTAGTTCGGGCAGAGTAATTCATCCCTTGTTCACAAAGATACTCGTATCATGCTTCACTTGGATGATAGATGAGTATGGGAACTTTGTTCGCGCTTGTTTTTTGAGTTGCATCATCGAACGTGAATTGTTATTCAAGCTAAATCTTGATAATCTTGGGACAATGAATGCTTTGACAAAATTTCAGTATCAATTAGGTCAGGTCACAAATGGGCGTTTCAAGGAGATTGAGCCAATTGAGGTCAAGCCGAACCAAAAACCAAACTTGAGCCAATACGTCTCTATAGCCGATTTGAAACAGCTTTCTCCGCCCGAGTTTGAAAAATTCATTGGAGAGCTATATCAAAAAATGGGTTACAACACAAGTGTAACTGTGCGTAGCAATGACGGTGGAATTGATGTTATTGCCGAATTGGAAGGTAACCGCGTACTGATACAGTGCAAACGTTTTAAAGACAGTTCTGTTGGCGTACATGCAGTTCGCGAACTCTATGGGGTAGTGACTGCTGAGAATGCAAAAAAAGGTATCATTATCTGCACTTCCGACTTTACATCTGACGCCCGTAGATTCGCAGCGCGAATACCAATAGAACTTATAGATGGGAAGACTCTTGAGGGTTTGGTCAGGCGATATCTTTAGCTAACATTAGTCCCTAAGCTAACACGCTCAAGTCGAATCATCGAGGTAAATAATGTTAGATGGATTACTCGCTCTCGTCAAAGGCATGTTGACCACAGGCAAAGAAATGACGCAGCCGCCTGTGACGTATCAATATCCCGAAGTGAAAAAACCGCTGCCGCCGCGTTTTCGCGGCCGGCATGAATTGAAGCGGCATGAGGACGGTCTCGAAAAATGTATCGGTTGTTCCTTGTGCGCCGCCGCGTGTCCCGCCGATGCGATCTATGTCAAGCCCGCGGAAAATACGGACCAAGCGCGCTATTCGCCGGGCGAACGCTACGCGGTGAATTACGAAATCAATTTGCTGCGCTGCATCTTTTGTGGTTTCTGCGAAGAAGCGTGTCCCACTGGCGCGATTGTTTTGGAACACGATTACGAACTCGCGTACTTTGATCGCCGCAGCGCGATCATTACCAAAGACCAATTGCTCGTCGCGCCGCCGCGTCCGAATTTTGGAACGCCGCGCGCCGTTGCCGATCCAGGAAATTTGTACGCCGCGATTCCGCCCGTCAAGGGTGGGATTGAACCAGTGAATATCGTAGAGATGGCGAATAGCAAATAGCAAATAGCAAATCGCTTATCGCGTATCGCGGAACCCAATCGGCGATACGCGATTTGCCATACGCGATAAGCGATGCGTGATACGCGAGGTTGCGTTGTTCGAAGAATCCTTTTGTCCCTCCGACGTAATTTGTCGTCCCACGTTTTGGAATATCCCCGAATGGCTGCAAATCACGCTGTACGTTGGCGGCGCAGTTGCCGCGCTCATTTTCGCGTACGGCGTGTATCGCCATGTCTTGTTGTGGCGCGTAGGGCAGGGCAAGCTTGATCTGAAAGAAGTGACGTCGCAACTCGCCACGAAACTGCAAAATTTTTTCACGCTTGGCGTTCTCACGAAAAAAGTTGTCACGGAAAATCAACCCGCAGGCATCATGCACGCGAATTTGATGTGGGGCATGATTTTGCTTTTTATCGGCACCGCGCTGGCGACGCTTGACTGGGAAATTTTCCGCCTCATTTTCAACGTGCGCTTATTACAGGGCGGATTTTATTTCATTTACAAATTCGTCCTCGACATCGCGGGCTTGCTGGCGTTCATTGCGTTGTGCGTTGCTTTGTACATTCGCTACGTAAAACAACCGCGCCGCTTGTGGGGATACGAAGACGGCAAATTGCACTTTGATGATGATTTGTTTGTGACGGGTTCGTTCACACTGCTCGTCATCACAGGGTTCATGGTTGAATCCATTCGCATCGCCGTCACGCAGCCGTGGTGGGCGATCTATTCGCCTGTGGGAAATGGGATGTCGTACCTGTGGCGCGCATTGCCCGAAAATTTGGCGGTGAGTTTGCATCTCGGCGCGTGGGTCTTTCACGCGGGACTCACGCTCTTCCTCATCGCCTATTTTCCATTGTCGAAATGGTTTCACATTTTCGCAAGCTCCACCAATACCTTTTTCAAAAAACCTGTGCCGAACGCGATTCAACCGATTCGCAATATTGAAGAACAGGAAACGTTCGGCATCAGCAAGTTTGAAGAATTTTCGTGGAAGCAGGTGATGGATTTTGACGCGTGCACGCGTTGTGGACGCTGCCAAGCCGCCTGTCCCGCCTCGCTCACGGACAAGGCGCTTTCGCCGAAAATGATCGAAGTGAAATTGCAGGATTATTCCAAGCAGTACATGATCCCTCTCCTGCCATTTTTGAAATCCGCGCCGAACGGTACGGAACGCTCGCCGCAGCGTTCCCTTCATGGCGAAATTATCACCGCGCAAGAACTTTGGGATTGCACAAGTTGTATGGCGTGCGTGCAGGCGTGTCCCGTCGGCATTGACCAACTTTCCACAATCATTGATCTGCGCCGCTATCTCACACTCACCGAAGGCGCGCCGCAGCCACCGTCGGATAAAGCAATGAGTTCAATGGAACGGCAGGGCAATCCGTACTCGCTGCCGAAAGCGTCGCGTTGGGATTCGGTGAACGAGTTGGGCGTCGAGTTCGCGCAGCCCGATGTCGAGTACGATATTTTGTATTGGGTTGGGTGCGCGGGCGCGTATGATGCGCGCAATCAAAAAGTGGTGCGCGCGATGGTCAAGATCATGCAAGCGGCAAATTTGAAATTTGCCGTTATGCGCGCGGAACGCTGCACTTGTGAAAGCGCGCGGCGTTTGGGCAACGAGTATTTGTATCAAACGGCGACGATGGAAAATGTGGAAAATCTGTCCGCGCTAAAATTCAAACGCATCATGACGCAATGCCCGCATTGTTTCAACACAATCAAAAATGAGTATCCGCAATTCGACGGCAATTATTCTGTGATGCACCACACGCAACTGATCGCGGAACTGATCGGCAATCGCCAAATCAATCCGAAACAAAATATCACGGAAACGATCACGTACCACGATTCGTGTTATCTGGGACGCTACAACAACATCTTTGAGCCGCAGCGCGATATTTTGAAAGCGTTGGGCGCGGATGGAAATTTGATCGAGATGGAACGTTCGCGCGAAAATGGGTTGTGCTGCGGCGGCGGCGGCGGGCGTATGTGGCTCGAAGAGAACACAGGCACGCGCATCAACAATTTGCGAATGCAGGATGTGATTGATGTAAAAGCAAAAACGGTTGCGTCCGCGTGTCCGTTTTGTATGACGATGTTGGAGGATGGGGCAAAGGCAAAGGGTGTGGATGAAGAAATTGCGCGCAAGGATATTGCGGAATTGGTGGCGGAAGCGTTGTAAAGGGAAAGGAAAAGGGAGAAACCAATTATGCATGCAATTACAATCCATTTGCCAAATGCCATTGCAGAGGAATTACGCGCCCAAGGGTTATCAGGCAAAAAATTAGAGACTTTTGTGACGGCGACGCTGCGCCAAGAAGTTCTTGAACGACGCAAACGGAACAAATCCAAACAAAAGGCGCTGCGGATTTTGCGCGAGGCAGGCGTTGTGCTTTCGAGCAGCGAGCAACAGAAATTTGCGGAAGCTGCATTGGCGCGTCTCCCAAAACAACCGAAACCCGTCTCGCGTGGACGAGTCGAAGAGGCGTTGTCCCATTTTGACATTCCCTTATCACAAGAGATTATCAATTTGCGTGGGGAACGCTAATGTTTTTGTATTTAGACACGAGCGCGTTGGTCAAACGCTATGCCATTGAAAAGGGCACGGTGTGGGTTCGCTCGCTTTTTGTGATTGAGGTTGAGAATGCGATTTATCTTTCCCAGATTGGCGTTGTCGAAGTGGCTGCCGCATTGAGCCGCAAGGTTCGCACAAAAAAACTGGAACCTCAAGAATATGAGGAGGCATTAGAACTTTTTTTGACGGATGTGAGAAACCAAGACTTTCACCTGCTGCCAATTGATAGTGCGACAACAGACCTCGCAATCGCGCTGACACGGCGGCATCCGTTGCGCGGTTATGATGCGGTTCATCTCGCGGCTGCCTTGCGCTTGAATCAGGTATTGCTCGAAAATAAGCTTGCTCCGATTGGGTTTGTCTCGGATGACCAAGATTTGTGTGATGCCGCAAGCAAAGAGGGTCTGACCGTTGTGCGTCCAGATGACTCTGAGCTGCTTGCAGAAACTCCAGACGATTGACGAGATACGATTGTGTTTTGTAATCCGAACACAATTGGATTGCGTTCGGATGTTTTGCGGATGAGGAAATTGCGCGTAAAGATATTGCCGAGTTGGTGGCAGAGGCGTTGTGACGCGGCTGACCGCTCGCAATTGTTTGTGAAACAGGACTCGTCAACAAAACTCATGAAAGCGATTGTGTACTCCAAGTACGGACCACCAGAAGTTCTACAACCTGGGGAGGTGGAAAAACCCGTTCCTACGGATGATGAGGTACTCATCAAAATTCATGCGGTATCCATCAACGGTTCTGACAGGGAAGGATTGATTGGCAAACCGTTGTATGTCCGCATTGGCGGGTTTTTCAAACCGGGTCATCAAATACTCGGCTCGGACGTTGCCGGGCGAGTTGAAAGGGTAGGCAAGAACATTACACAATTTCAAACGGGTGATGATGTTTATGGAGAAATTCCGGGGTATCACGGTGGTTTTGCCGAGTATTGCTGTGCGCCTGAAAAAACTCTGGCACAGCTGCCGGCGAGTATGACATTCGAGGAAGCAGCGGCAATACCCCAAGGCGGAGTGATTGCCCTGCAAGGGATACGCGAGAAAGGAAATGTACAGCCGGGGCAAAAAGTTTTAATCAATACCGCGGGCGGCAGTGCGGGTACATTTGCCGTGCAACTTGCCAAACTCTATGGGGCGGAAGTGACCGGGGTGGATCACACAGCCAAGCTGGATTTTCTGCGTTCGCTTGGCGCGGACTATGTGATTGATTACACGCGACAAGATTTTACGAAAAATGGAAAACAGTATGATTTGATTTTGGATGTTATTGCACATCGTTCGGTCTTTGCTTGTGCGCGAGCGCTCAAGCCCAACGGCACGTATTTTTTTGTCGGAGGTTCTGTCGGCACACTTTTTCAGGTTTTGCTCTTGGGACCAACGATAAAAAAATTCGATAAAAAAAATGTACGCCTCCTTGTGGTGTCACAAAATCGAGACGATTTGATTTCGATTACCGAGCTGTGTGAAGCGGGCAAAATTGTACCTGTGATTGATAGACGCTATCCGTTAAATGAGGTGCCCGAAGCGCTGCAGTATGTTGGCGAAGGTCGCTCCAAAGGTAAAGTCGTCATCACGGTAGCATAAAAGCACAAAACCTCTTTTGAAATAAACTCTCCGCGAAGAAACGCAAAAGGGTTGTTATGTTTTGGGTAGTCCCAGTCTCTCCGGAATGCTCAAAGGACTATTGAATCCGCGTCACGCGGATTCAATTTTTTTTGCGCGAATTGCGCCAACGCGAATGAGCAAAAAATGAGCAGAAAATGGTCTGGCGCAATCCATCGTTTTGTAGGAAAATGACGCCAACTTATCAAGGAGAAAAACGATGCAGCAATTTGCCGAACTCGCCAATCAATTTTTGAATCAATACGGACTCGTCGCGATTTTCGCGATCATGATGTTGAAAGAAATCGGCTTTCCTGTGCCAATTCCCGCTGACCTCATCATGCTTGGCGCGGCGGCTAGCACAGCGGCGGGAAATTTTGACGCGCAAGGGGGCATCCTTGCCGTCTTTGTCGCGTTCTTAATCCCGATGTTCATCGGCGGTTTTTTCCAATACTCGCTCGCGAAAGGTCCAGGACGCGCGTTCGTCTATCGGATTGGAAAATATATCGGCTTGACGCAAGCGCGGCTGGATAAAGCGATGGACGCGGTACGAAAAGGCGGCGCGACGGCGGTGACGATTGGGCTGACGACGCCTGGCGTGCGAATTGCCGCAACGCCCGCGTCGGGACTCGCGAATCTTTCGCTCGGCGCGTATCTGCCAGGTTTGCTGCTCGGCAGTTTCTTTTTTCTCGGCTGGCATTTCGCGCTCGGATTTCTCGGCGGACTTGTCATTGCATTTTTGAGTTTGTCGCCCATCGTTCTGATTGCGCTTGTCATCGCCGTTGTGATTTTGGGTATTGTCGGTTGGCGCATTGCGCGCAAACGTTCCAAGCAGCGCGGCGAGGAAATTTCCGCGGGCGCGGCGTTTGTGGAATGGGCGGACGCGTCGTGTCCCGCGTGCATTGCAATCGCGTTGACGCGGCAGCGTGTTGATTTGAAATTGTAGGGGCAATGCCTCGTGCTTGCCCCTCTTTTGAGAGGGAGTCGTCCATGAGCCGTTGGCTCACCCGCAGCGAATGAAAAGCTTTTGGACACAGATTTCACCGATGCCACAGATTTCGTGGGGTTTATCTGTGCAATCTGTGGCATCTGTGTCCCATTTTTAGGGGAAAAGCAGATGCACAACTTGAATCGAACGGCAAGTTTGGGTGGACTGATCCTGGGCGTGGTATTGCTCGGGTATGTAATCTATGAGCTCGTGCTGTATCCTGCCGCAGGATTTCCAACCGCAGATTTTGCGGTGATTGTAGCGGGGGCAAATACGCTGCGCGTTGGGCATTTGCTCAAGTTTGGCTACGCGGCGGGTGTTGCGCTCATGCTGGTTGGATTGTTTGCGCGCGCGCGTGAGGTGTCGCCCAGCTTGGCACAGTTGGCGGCGGTGAGCGCGGCGGGCGCGGCAACGTTGTACGTTGCCAGTGCAATGCTGGGCTTGAGAATTTTGGAGGAGGCGGAATTCCTCTTTGCTTCCAAACCCAGTGAAGCGATCACGACGATTTTGATGCGCGCGGTGACAATCTCGCTGTTTGAAGCGGCGATCTTGGCGAGTGGACTTTTCGCGCTGCTGATTTCGTTGGCATTGCGGCATGAACGCGCGTTTCCTCGCTGGCTGGCGTATGCGGGGATTCTGCTCGGCATGTTGTTTATTGCCAGCCGCATTTTGCCCGCCGAGGCAGCTGTCGTTACCGCGCTCGCGGCGATGGTTTGGGCGTTCGGCGTAGCATGGATGCTCTGGGGAAAATGAACAAAAAGTGAGCAGTTATTGGTCTGGTAACGGCACTCGTTTGCGGCGAAAATAGGTGTGTCAGTGAAATTCGATGACGCGAAATTTATAAGACAAATTACAAATTTGTCGTACCTTTCTCAAGGAGACTCCAAATGAACACTCCCATTCCACAAGGTCTGCGAATAACTTATCTCATTCATTTCGTTTGGGAATTGATCTTTGGCGTTGCGGGAACACTCGCCGCGAAATTGGTTGGCGATATTGCGGGACATCCTGTTACGGATGTGGATATCAATATGCTGCTCGGTGTTGCCGCCCTCACGTTTGCCATCGGTTCGTACTTTGCCTATCGCGCGACGCGTTGGGATCAAATCTCTATTCTGACGGCGATGGAAATTTTCTTTAATCTCGTCGGCGGCATCGGTGGCGTGATTGTGTTTTTCGTCCCGTCCCTGCTCGGCATCAACAGTTTGCCGCCCGTGCAATTACTCGTTTCCGTGATCTTGATTTTGTTTGGCTCGGCGTTCGCGTATTTTTATCTTCAAGTGAATGGTGCAAAACAACCCGCGTTGTAAGGGTTCATAAAAGTATACCTTCCCACCCGCGCGGCCTGCGTGGATTGCAAATCCACGCGCGCGGGGGAGTAACGAGGTGTGAAGATGATTTTCGATAACCCGCTCGGTTTGCGCGTCGCCTATGTAATTGATTTAATTTTGACAATGTTTGTTGCGCGTCGGCGGCGTACACGGTGAACCCAATGTCTCAAATCACAAACACAATTCACATTCGCGGCAACGCGAACGAAATTTTTGATTTTGTCACAACGGCAAAATATTGGACGCAGTGGCATCCCGCGACGGTTGGCGTGAGCGGACAAATTGAAAACCCGATGCGTCTCGGTGATGTGATTCGTGAACGCGCGAAAATCGGTGAGGCGATTGGCGAAAATGATTGGACGGTGGCGGAATGGGAACGCAACACACGCGTCGTCCTTTCGATGCCGCAAACGCGGCTCGGTGATTTGCAAATTTCGTACACGTTTGTTGAAACGGAGGGGGGCGTACATTTTTCGCGCGAATTGATTTTTGACACGAGCGCGTTTCCACAAGAAATCGCAAACGCAATTACGGCGCAGATGCAAAACGATTCGCGGATTGCGACGGAACGCATCAAGGAATTGTATGAGGGACGGGGCGAACGGGAATGAACCGCTGGCGAAAATTTGTTGCGCGCTTTGCGACATGGCGCATCGGCGCATGGTTGATTGTCAATGTTTTGTTTCGGCTGGACGGGGCGCTGTTGAAAATTTCGCGCGGACGCGTGTATCTCGCGTTGGGCTGGGACATGCTGCTCCTCACCACCATCGGCGCGAAAAGCGGGGCGGCGCGCACAATTCCCCTCTTGTTTATTGCTGATGGAAAAAATATCGCGCTGATTGCGTCGAACGGCGGTAGAGGAAAATTTCCCGCGTGGTATTGGAATTTGCGCGCGCATCCCTACGCGACCGTTTTGGCAAAGGGACGCGCGGGAAATTATTTGGCGTATGAAGCGCGCGGCGAGGAACGCGCGCACCTGTGGGAAAAAGCAGTACAGTATTTTGTTGGGTACGCAATGTATCGCGAAAGAATTCAAACGCGTCCGATTCCTGTGATCGTGCTGACGCAGCAAGAAGAATGAGGAACACGCGGGATGCTCGAACCGATTGCGCGCAAAACCACGCCCGAATTTGAATTAAAGCTGCCTCCGTCGCGCCAAGAGTTCTTGACGCGGTATCCGCTGCTTGAGGCGCTGCTCCATCGGCGCTCGCGTCGGTTTGGCAAAGGGATGGAGTTGAACGGAGGACCGCTCGCCTACGCGAGTGAACAGTCGCCGCAGCCGTTGAGTGTTGAAGAAGAAGCTGTGTTGGCATTTGCCGCGTGCGGCATCACAGGTTTTGCACTGGGCGAATTGCCGTATCGAAATGGAAACGACGCCGAGTCGGGCGGGGGCAACAAGATGCTGCAATTCGTCGGGCGCACGGCGGCGAGCGCCGATGGGATTCACGCGTACGCGGTGTTTGTGATCAACGATCAAGGCGTGTGGCTTTTGAAACGTCCGCAAGATTTTGAGCGCGGCAAAATGGTGGGCATGATCCGCGACGCGCAAAATTTTCAATTCGTTGAACTGTATAAAAAAATGCGGATTCAAATCGCGGATACGCGCGTCGAAATTCCGCGCGAGGTGCCTTACACGCAAGCATTTAACAAGTGGGATGCGAACGTGCGGGGGACGACATATTTTTTGCCCGTCGCTGAATTGAGCGCGGGGTACATCAACGGATTGCTCTATATGCTCGGCGACGAATTTGGCGGCTTTCCGCTCGACGATCATCGCGCATATTTGGCAGCGGGGATTGGAAAATTTCGCAAATCGCGCGGCGGGCATTTGCACGACGATTTGAAAGCGGGACGCGCGGGTCCCGTCAGTTATATCGAGTCATGGTTGTTTGAATTGTGCGCGGTCGAGTTGGGCGCGATCGTACAAAATTTAGGTTTGATGACGCAGGCGCTCGGCTTGGGCGGGTTTCCGCATTTTGTCGCACACCCGTACAGCTGGCTTGAGGCGCTGGGCTTTCGGATGGAAACTTTGTCTGCCGCGCGCATCGCGGGCTTGGGCAGTGTCTTGGGAAAATTTGCGCGCGCGATGGGGCAAGATTTCGATGTGCCATCGGCAGTTGGATTCGAACGCGGCGGCGAAATTTTGCTCAAGCCCTTTTGTCCGCCGTACTACAAGACAATGCGCGAAGCGGTGTACGCGTTTCTCGATTTCAAATACGCGGAAGGAGTGGGCAGTTTGCGCGATGGCGGACGGGCGACCGCGTGGCGCAACGGCGCGGCGGTGCAGCAAGAGATTCCGCGTTATTCCGAACAAACGATTGAAGCGACGATTGCGTACTGTGAGTACATTTTCAAACGCTATGGACGTTTTCCCGCGGCGAGCGGACCTTTTCGGACCTTGATTGCTTTTCAAGCGCATCATCTTGACTTGGATTTTTATGATCGCTTTTACCGCGCGGACGCGTTGAGCGAAACGCAATATCAACATCACGCGTTGTGGCATCCACACGCGTAATTAGGACTTGCTGTCATTTCGAGCGGAGCGAGAAATCTCGGTTTTGCCCAAGAGATTTCTCGCAAAGACAGCTCGAAATGACAACCGTGTGAGTCCTAATAATCTCAAACGGAGGAAAAAATGCAGACATCACTCATGCCCCTTACAAAACTCGCGCTCGGCGTCACCGCCGCGGTGCAACTTATCATGGCGCTCGCGGGATTCTTTGCTCCCGCGCTTACGGGCGCGCTGCTTGCGCCTGCGGCGAATCCACCTGCCATTGCGATTCAATACGTCGCGGCATTTTATTTTGCGGGTGCGGCAGCCGCGCTCTATGCGTTGCGCCAAGACAATTGGATTGCCGCGCGCACGTATCTGTTGAACGCCGCAATCTTTGTCGCGTTGGCAATCGTCGTGACGGTCCTTAATCTCGGCAGTGGTTTGCAAGTCATCTCGTATGCGTATCTCGCGCTGTCGGTGATTTATCTTCCGCTCATCGCGTATGTGTGGATGCAAGAGTCAAAACGGAACGCATAAATAATTTTACGGAGGTATTCGATGTCTCTCTCATTCCAAAGGTTCGCGGGACTGCTTGGTATTTTGACCGGTCTCGCAGGGTTGCTGTATCTCGTATTTCTAGTTTTGCTGCGAAACAGCAATCCCGTTCTTACCGCCCTGTCCTTGCTGTTCGTGGGCTTGTTTTCGACAGCAGTGATTGTCGCGCTCTATTTGCGCGTGCGCGCGGTGGACGAGGGGTACGCATTGTGGGCGCTGCTGCTCGGCATTTTGGGCGCGGGTGGCGGCGCGGTTCACGGCGCGTACGATCTATCCAACGCGCTGCATCCGACGCCAGAACTGGGTGTGCCGTTCCCGCCCGATCCGCGCGGCTTTCTCACCTTTGCCGCGGCTGGCATCGCTGCGTTTGTCTTGGCATGGCTGCTCTCGCGCGAAGGAATGTTTCCGCGCTTTGCCGCATACGTCGGCATGGTCGCGGGCGCGCTTCTCATTGCGCTGTACGTTGCCTATCTCATATTCTTGCAGGCGACAAATCCCGTAGTTCTGATTCTCATCTTTGCGACAGGCATCCTTCAACCAATCTGGTATGTTTGGGTCGGTTGGCTGCTGTGGCAGGGACGCGGAAAGTGATTGCACAAGGAGGACAAAATAAATTCAACCAATTCTCCATCGGGATTGCGTTATCTGTTCATTCTCGGCGCAGTCGGCTCGTTTGGCACAGGCGTACTCGCCACATTTTTTACGGATGTGGTCGTTGCACTATCGGGACTCAGCCCTTTGGCAATTCCCGCGATGCAGCAATCGGGCGCGCTCGCATTGGGTTCCTTCGCCGCCGCGCTTTTGTGTTTGCGAACGACAAATTGGAATGAAGTTCGCATCACCGTCGTTGCAACATTCGTAATCTTTTTACTAACCGCCATCGGCGCGTTTAGTTACGTCGTGCTGCAACGAGTCGCCACGCCGCTGTTGATTCTCATTCTCGGTCTCTCGATTGTGATGACGCTCGGATTCGGGTATTATCTTTGGAAATACATGCAGCGCGGTGAAGTGATGGGATCAGGTAATGCGTAGTGACGTGCGATGACATACATCGCACGTCACTACGAGTTATTTTTACAGGAGCAGGAAACGATGGCAAGCAACGATTACAAATTTGTATCCCACTGGCGCGTGCGTGGCACACGCCAAGAAGTGGTTGATGTTTTTAGTGACCCGCGCGAATTGCCGCGCTGGTGGCGCGCGTTCGTGATGGAGGTTCTAAATGTGGAACCTGGCGGCGAAGGCGCGTTGGGTGAAAGGGTGACGCTTCACGTCAAGAGCTGGCTGCCGTATCAATTGGTCTGGACGTTCAAGGTCGTCGAGGCGCGCGCGCTCGATGGTTTCGCGGTGGATGTGACGGGCGATTTGGAAGGTCTCAGCAAATGGACGTTCACGCAGGATGGCGAGTACGTGAACATCCGCAATGATTGGACGGTGCGCGCGCATTTGGCGATTGTGCGGTATTTGTCGTGGCTGTTGAAACCCGCGTTTGCATTCAATCACCGTTGGGCGATGAAGCAGGGCGAAATCAGCTTGCAAATTGAAATGGACCGCCGCCGCGCGCGAACGGAACAGGAGCGCGCGCTGATTCCCGCACCGCCGTTAACCACAACGTCTTCATGGGCGCCGCTCGGCTTGGCGAGTTTGGGAATTGTGCTGGCGTTGGGTAGCGCGGCATATCTTTTGACGCGTCCGCACGCGCAATCATAACGATTGGTTCGGAACGTGGCAT
>Ga0247727_10006145_pt1 | contig 23762 bp, 17 predicted proteins | sample WisWelCaveWW1625_FD_202498 | JGI IMG/M metagenome (GOLD analysis project Ga0247727, IMG submission 202498) | Biofilm microbial communities from Wishing Well Cave, Virginia, United States - WW16-25 | ecosystem: Environmental > Aquatic > Deep subsurface > Groundwater > Cave microbial mat | place... | reverse complement strand
AGGGAACGAAGCCGGTTAAAGACTTTCAAAGCCTTGAAGATTTGACACCGACGGAACCAACCGAAGGCGATCTCGAGTTTGCCGAAGCCTGCCGCCGTTCCAAGCGAGTCATCGTCACGGCGGACTTGCTACTTGATTCCGAGGAGGAGAGCTCGACCCGGCTCCATTGGCGGCAGATACTACGCGCAAAAATGCAGGAAACGCGCTGGCTCAGCTTCCCTTTTCCGGCGGGAGACGAGCCCTGGGAGCGCGGTTACGGATTATCAAAGAAGGCGCGAGACGCCGACACATTCATACGCCGTGGCTTCTTGCTGTTTGAAGTCTTGCCACCGGGTGAGAAGACGCCTGAGTACATTCCCTCCCTGGCGGCATTGGCCGCGGGAATGTATCGAGGCCTCTCGGACGACAAGCTCATTCGCGATCTGAAGCGAGGCGTATTAGACGGCAAGCGTATTCCAGTGTTGAGAACGTTGCGTAACCCAACGCAGCACTGGCACGGCAGTACGGCTCTGATCAACTATCTTGGGCCGCGCTTCACGCTCAAGACCATTCCCTACGCGCAGGTTTTGTCGGACGACCCCAGGGTCCTGATCACGAATTCCGAGCAGGAGCGCGACGCCAAGCTGCGCGAGCTTTTTGAGGGCAAGCTGGTCTTCATCGGCGCGACCGCCGAAATCTTGCATGACTCGTTTCCGGGCCCGTTCGCCTCGAAGGAGACGCCGATCCCCGGCGTGGAAATCCACGCGACCATGGCGCATACGCTGCTGTCGGGGGAGTTTATTCACGTCGCGTCGCGAGCGGCCAACGTCGCAGCCATTTTCCTGGTCGGCTATCTGACCGTGCTGCTCGGCGTGCTGGTGAGCAAGCCGGTTGCGAGCATTGCTACTGCGGTGGACCTGCGCTGCTCGTTCAGTTTGCGGGGCATGAAGGTGCGGCTCTACGGGCCGGTGTGGTTCGTCCTGTATACGATGCTGGGCATCGGGCCGCCGCTCGGGATGTACTATCTCTTTGCCTTGCACCTGTTCATCAACGAGTCGGTGTGGATCACCGTGGTCTATCCGTGCGCGACCGCGCTGCTGTCGTACGGCGGCGTGGTGGTAACGATGTTCCTCACCGAAGAAGTCAACCGACGCAAGGCGGTCAGCCGGTTCGAGCGCATGGTGGCCCCGTCGGTGCTGAGAGAAATCCTCGCCCATCCGGGCGAGGCCGAGGACCTGCCCAAACCCAAGCGGGTGCAGGCAACGCACATTTTTACCGACCTTCAGGGCTTCACCACGCTGTCCGAGCAAAACAGCGCCGAGACGGTGGTGGAGGTGCTGAACGAATACATCACCCGGATGGTCGAAGTCATTCACAAGCACGGCGGCACGATCGACAAGTACGAGGGCGACGCGATCATGATCGCGTTCGGCATTCCCGTGCCGCAGGCGGATCACGCGCAACGCGCGATGCGGGCCTGCATCGAAATGCAGGAGGCCTGCACAAAGTTTCGCATCGAGCGCTGCCGGACCAAAGGCTGGCCGGATTTCTACATGCGCATCGGCATCAATTCCGGTGAAGTCATCGCCGGTCTCATCGGCGGCGGCGACCGTTATGATTACACCTCAATCGGCGACCCGGTCAACCTGGCCGCACGACTCGAACCGCTCAACAAGCAGTGCCACTCCTGGATTCTGTGCAGCGACCGCACCTACGAGTACGTCAAGGACTTTGTCATTGCCGAGAGTGTTCCCGGAATCCAGGTGAAGGGTAAGACGCAGGCTGTGGATGTGTACGCCATTCATGGGTTCAAAGAGACGGGGCGACGTGACCACATCTGGGGCGAAGACGCCGATAAGGCGCCGAAAGCGCCGGAGGAATCGACCATCGGCCCGCGTCCCGAGCCTGCGAATGGCGGTCAACCCGAGTTGCCGGAAGTGCCGGAGGAGAAGGTTGACCTTGCGGAATTGCCCGGCGGCACGTAGAATGTAAGACTAAGTTCTGGAGGAATCATGCGAATCAAACGGTTGAGCTGGGTTGGTCTCTTGTTGTTGCCGTCGATCGGAGGTGGCGTTACTCGCGCCGCCGCGCCAACCCCGGTGGCTACGCTTACTTCCAAGGTCTTGAAGGTGACCGACGCCAAAGTCGGCACCAGCGATTATGTCGAAGCAACCGTGGGCAAGCGTTACGCCATCGGCGACAAGATTCGCACCGGGTTGCGCGCCAAAGCGGAAATCACCCTGGACGACCAAAGCGTCGTGCGCTTGGGCCAGGCTTCCGACATCACCATCAACCCGAACCGCGAAATCGATTTGCCCAAGGGGCGCATCAAGTTCGACTTCAAGAACCCGGCCCGCATCCGCGCCGGTTCCACGGTCGCCGACGTGCGCGGCAGTTTTGGCGGTTTCATGAACGAGGGCGGCGTGGTGCGCGGAACGCTCATCGGCGGGCAAATGGTGGTCACACGGCCCGGCGGCGGGACGTTCACGCTGGTTCCGGGCCAATCCGTAACGATCAACACGGTCAACGGACAAACCCGCATTGAAACGATTCCTTCCGAATTCACCGATTCTTCCAGCGGCGAGATCGATCCCAACGACCCACTCGGCGACCAGGCGTTTGGTGACGGCGAGGTCAACAACACCGCCGGCGGACCGAGTGGCGAGGATATGCGAAATGATTCCACCCGACAACTGCAGGACGATGGCGCCGTGCAAAACAATGGGCTGCTGGACGAGGCGGTCAATGCGGCCACCGGCGTGAGCAGCGCGGCACGGATCACGGGACAATTCGACGGGCCCGGCACGGGCGGGGTCAACGTTGGGCTTTCCCAGCGCGCGCTGCGGAACTTCGTCGCCAACGCCACGGGCGGTTCCATTGGCGGAACGACCTCGAGCGGCGGCGGCACTGTGCTACTCCCCGGCAGCGCGGGCGGGTCACCCCAGCGGGGCTATTTTGCCCCTCGCAGCGACGGCAACGTTTTCATGTACTGGGGCCAGAACGGTGCGGGCAGCGCCGCCGTGCGGCTGCGCACCTACGGCGCTTACGGCCAACTCTACTACGAACTCGCGGCCGTGCCCACCCTCACTTTCCATCGCGCGGTCTCCAGGAACAATGTCACCGACGGCTATGTGATTTATCGCGATAAACATCTGGGGGATTTCACCATTGGCCGGCAACGCTTCTTGAAGGGGCCGGTGCAGAACACGATTTTTGGGACGCTGCTCCGGCAGGGTGGCCGCGACATCCAAGATGCGATCACCTGGTCGATCAAGCACCCGAAAGATGCCAGCGTGCAGACTGACATTTCCTACATCATCGACGCCTTCCCGAGCGGCGTTGCCACCTCGCAGAAGGGGACACAGTCCGGCGTCTCAATTCGTCAGGGCTTTCAGTCGAAGTACGGGAGCCTCGGACTCAACGCGGTTAGCGGCAACTTCCTCCGCGGCGTGGGCACCACGTTCGATTGGTCGACGTCGGCCGTGCGGAACCATGTCGACTTCTACGGCGAGTTCGGCTCCGACGGCTTTGGGCGTGAAATTCGGACTTTCGGACTTTACTTCCCGGGACTGCACGAAAAGACCGGCTTCGATGTGTTCGTCGAACAGGCGAAACTCGACGGCTTTGGCAACTCGAACAAGGGCAATCCGCTGCACACCGAGTGGCTCGTCCGCATCTACCGACAGCTCGGTAAGAATGTTTCCGGTTTGATCACGCTCGACGAACGCACCGACAATGGACTCACTGCGGGCTTCGGATTGGTTTACAAGCTTCAGTTCTAACCGCGCGCGCCTGACCGCAAAGTATTCCGAGCCGCGAAGGTCACAGAGCGGATTCTACACGCCCGGCATAAACCGCTTTCTAACCTTCGCGGCTCGGAAGCGCGCGCGATAACCTTTGAGGCAATCCCTCAATGAGGTCAGGAATGCGCACGCGTTTCGCCGTTCTGCTCGGCTGGTTGCTGACCGCGTTGGTGCTCCCGGGCACCGCCGGTCCGCCGGAAGACAAGCTGGTGATCATCACCCCGCATTGGGCGGGAATCCGTAAGGAGTACGAGGCAGGCTTCCAGCGCTGGCTGCGGGACACCAAGAAAGTCGCCACCGCCGTCAAGCTTGAATGGCTGACGGGCCAGGGCTCCTCCGACATTTACCGGCAGATCGAGTCTGACTTCGTCGCCAAACGACCGACGAGAATAGACGTTGTGTTCGGCGGCGGAGTGGAGAATTTCATCAACTTCGCGCGCAACGGTTACTTGCAAAAGGCTCCGAGCGCTGCCGCCAAAGCGATTCCCGCCGAACTGCGCGGTGTGCCGCTCCGCGACAAGTACGACCTCTGGCATGGCGCGGCGCTTTCGGCCTTTGGGCTGATGTACAACAAAGCCGTGCTGGCGAAAGAGAAGCTGCCGACTCCCAAAGAATGGTCCGATTTGGCGCGGCCCGAATACCGTCGGTTCGTGGGCGCCACGGATCCGCGTCACAGCGGCAGCTTCCACATGATGTGCGAGATCATGCTCCAGGCCAACGGCTGGGACCGTGGCTGGGAAGTACTGACCGGCATGATGGCCAATGCGCGCTCAATCGGGCAGGCCGCGCCGCAAGTGCCACGCGATGTTGCGCGCGGCGAGGTGGCGGTCGGGGCGGTGATCGATTTCTATGCGCGCCAGGAAATCGCGCAGGCGGGCGCAGCCGGCCAGCGGCTCGGATATGTGATTCCAGTTGCCCAGACCGTCATTACGCCGGATCCGATTGCCATTTTGAAGGGCGCCCCGCACAGAAAAGCATCCTTGTTGTTCGTCGAGTATGTCCTCAGCGAGGGGCAGAAGCTGCTCGTGCTGACGAAGGGCAGTAAGGGCGGGCCACGGCAGTTCACGCTGGGACGTCTGCCCATGTTGCCGGCGCTCTATGACAAAGCGGCGGAAGCGGTGATCGGCAACACGAATCCCTTCAAGGCGGGGAAGGGCCTGGATTACTCCGAGGAGAAGGGGTCCGCCCGGCGCCTGGTGTTGAGCGACCTGATCGGCGCCTTGCTGGTGGATAATCACGCCCAGTTGCAGAGGGCCTGGTCCGCCGACAGCTCGGGCGCCAGGCTGGCGACGCTGGCCAAGCCGCCGATCACCGAGGCCGAGGCGCTGGAACTGGCGAAGAAGTGGAAGGATCCGCTGGTGCGCAACCAGACCCTGGCCAGATGGCAAAACTTCGCGCGCGCCAAGTATCAAGCGCTGCAATAGCCGATGCAGATTCGCCTCAGAGCCGTAACCAAGCGGTTCGGCAACCTCGTCGCGGTCGACGACGTGTCGCTGGACATTCAGTCGGGCGAACTTTTTTTCTTGCTCGGTCCTTCGGGTTGCGGCAAGACGACCTGCCTGCGCATGGTGGCCGGGTTCTTCGCGCCGGAGCGAGGCTCGATTCACTTCGGCGAACGTGACGTGACGCGGGTCCCTCCGAACCGGCGCAACACCGGGATGGTCTTCCAGAACTACGCGCTCTGGCCGCACATGACCGTGCGCAAAAACGTGGCCTACGGCCTGGACGTGCGCCGGGTGCCGCGCGCGGATCGTGACCGCCGCGTGCTCGCGGCGCTCGAGCTCGTTCGCATGGCAGAAAAGGCCGACCGCTACCCAAACCAGTTGTCCGGCGGCGAACAGCAGCGGGTGGCACTGGCACGCGCGCTGGTCATCGAACCCGAGGTGCTGTTGCTGGACGAACCACTAAGCAATCTGGACGCGAAGCTTCGCCACGAAATGCGTGGGGAGATTCGTCGCATTCACGACCAACTCGGCCTGACCGCCATTTACGTTACTCACGATCAGAAGGAGGCCTTGTCGATTGCGGACCGGTTGGCGGTGATGCGCGCCGGCAAGCTGGAGCAGGTCGGTGCGCCGCGCGAAGTGTATGCGAATCCCGCCAACGGCTTCATCGCCACGTTTCTGGGCGAGGCCAACCTCATTCCCGGTAAATACACGCGCAATGGAAGCCACGCCAAACTTGTCACGCCGTTTGGCGAATTGCCAACCTCGCGCACTGCTGGATTCAACGATGGTGAGGCAGTGCTGGCGTGCATTCGTCCCGAAGCGTGGGGGTTTGTCACCGAGGGTGGGTTTGCGGGACGAATCGAAACGGTAACGTACCTCGGTGAGCAGGAACAATTCGCAGTGCGGATTGGCGAGCAGTTGGTGCGGACGACCACATTGCAGTCATCGCTCGTGCGCCGGGTGGGCGACCTGGTGCGATTGGCGGTTGCGCCTGAAAACGTCGCCGCGTTACGAGAGTAGAAAACTCGGAGGAATAATGTACACGAGATTGCGAGGCGGTTTCATTGTGATGATCGGTCTGCTAACAGGCTCCGCTCTGTTCGCGGGAACGGTCGGGCCAGTGGCCACGATTACCGCCAGGGTGCTCAAAGTGACCGACGCGCGCGCGAACTCGGCGACGTACGACGCGAGTGCGATCGGCAAGCGGTTGCAGGTGGGCGACAAAGTGCGCACCGGTTTGCGGGCCAAGGCCGAAATCACGCTCGACGACAAGAGCGTGGTGCGCCTCGGGCAGGCCACTGACATCACCATCAACCCGAGCCGCGAGATCGACCTGCCCAAGGGTACGATTCAGTTCGACTTCAAAAACCCAGCACGCATTCGCGCAGGCTCGACCGTCGCGGATGTTCGCGGCAGCACCGGCACGGTCAGTGTTGCCGATGATGGCTCACTGAACGTCGTCCTGTTTTCCGGAGCGATGACGCTTCGCACCGCCAACGCGCAGCGTCCCCAGTTCAACTTGCAAGCTGGTCAAACCGCCAACGTCCCGCGGCAACCCAATCAGGCGCCTCGGCTGGGCGTGGCCCCACCGCAGCAGTTCATGAATCCGCAGACCGGCCAGGTGCATCAGCACAATCCACTCGGTGACCAAGCCCTCGGCGGACGCAATGTTCGCCAAACCGTAGGGAGCCAGGTCGGAAATGAAATTCGTCAGACCTCGCTCCGGATCGTACAGGATCAGGGCGTCAATCTGCGGGGACCTCTGGCCGGGCAGGCGGCGCAATTCATCGCGAATCGCCGCCGGGGACGCGTCATCGGTCGCTTCGAGGCGCCCGATCATTCGAGCCGCTTGTTGGGCAACGCCGATGCGAGCGCGGCCATTCCACCGGTCGATCCAGGCACAGGCTACTTTGCGCCGCACAGCAACGGCAACTTGTTCGCCTATGAAGGGCAGGACGGCACCGGCTATGCGACGATGCGACTGCTCACCTACGGGGCCGGGGGTCCGCTCTATTATGAGTTCGCCGTCCAGCCCACCATGCAGTTCCGCGAATCGTTCACGCAGGTGGACTACACCGATGCCTTCGTCATCTACAAAGATCGCCGACTGGGCGACTTCACCATTGGACGTCAGCGCTTTCTCAAGGGGCCGGTGCAAAATACCGTGTTCGGCACGCTGTTGCGGCAGGGCGGGACCGACATCAAGGACGCCGTCACCTGGTCGCCGCGCTGGGGGACGCAGGCTGTGCAATCCGACTTCGCCTTTCTGTATGACGCCTTTCCGCGCGGCACCGCCACCGCGGTCGCCTCGACCCAGAACGGCTTCCTGACGCGGCACTCCATCGACACTGACTTCGGCACGGTGGGCGTAAGCGCCATTCGTCTGCAAGGCGTGTCGGTGCTGGGGACGACGCTGGATTGGTCGGTGCCGTTGGTGGCGGAAGAGGTGGACTTCTACGGCGAGTTCGGTCGCGACAACGCCGGCGCGCAGTTGCGCACGTTCGGATTGTACTTTCCCGGCCTGCACGAGCGCACCGGCTTCGATGTGTTCCTCGAACAAACCAAGATGGCGGATTTCCTGCTACCCACCCCCGGCGGCACCCGCACGATTAACAGTGAATGGCTGTTGCGCGTCTACCGTCAGCTCACGAAAGACCTCTCGGCATTGGTAAGCGTGGACAAGATCACCGGCGATAGCGCCAAGGCGGGCTTCGGGTTGGTGTACCGCTTAAGATTCTGATCGCCGGCCATGACGACCGCGCGCCCGACGCCGTCCACCTGCGTTTTGCTGCTCGCCGTCGCGGCGTTTCTGCTATTGTTCTTGGTCTATCCGGTGGCTCATTCGGCCGGGGCGGCGTTCGTCCATGAGGGAAAGCCCTCGCTTTTGCTGGCGAAGGGCGTCTTGGACAATCCGCTCTATCGCGATTCGCTCACCAACAGTTTTAAGGTCGCGCTGGCGACGACCTTTCTGGCGCTGCTCTTCAGCCTGCCGCCGGCCTACCTGCTGGCGCGCGTGCGGTTGCGCGGCAAGACCCTGCTCAATGCGCTGCTGCTGGTGCCGTTGGTGCTGCCGCCCTTCGTCGGGGCCATCGGCGTCCGCCAAATCCTGTCGCGCTACGGCCTGGTCAACGCGGCGCTGTTGAAGTTGCACCTCATTCGCGACGAAATCGATTGGCTGGCGCCGGGCAGCTACGCCTTCTGGCTGGTCGTGGTGATGGAGGCGCTGCACCTGTATCCGATCCTCTACCTCAATCTCGCCGCGGCCTGGGCCAACCTCGACCCGTCAATGGAAGAGGCCGCGGAATGCCTCGGCGCCCGGCCGCTCCGCCTGTTCCGCACCGTGACGTTTCCCTTGTTGTCGCCGGGCTTGTTCGCCGGCGGCATCATCGTGTTCATCTGGTCGTTCACCGATCTCGGAACGCCGCTGTTGTTCAACTACACCGAACTCGTACCGGTGCAGGTGTTCAACTCGTTGCAGGATCAGAACAGTAATCCCGCCGGCCATGTCCTGGCGGTGCTGGTGCTGGTCATCACTTCGATCTGCTTCGCGCTGTCGCGCTGGCTGGTCGGTCGACAGCACCTGGAGATGAGCGGCCGCGCGCTGGCGGCGACTCGCGAACATACGCTCTCCATTTCCATGCTAACGTTGACCTTGCTACCGGTGCTGCTGCTGGTGTGCCTCGCGCTCGTCCCGCACCTCACCGTATTGCTCGCCTCGCTCGCGAAGGACTGGGGGATGGACCCGCTGCCCGAGTGGCGCAGCGATCCGCACCTGCTCGGCAACTATGTGGAGGTGTTCCGCAGCGAACAGACCGCGCGCGCGATCAGGATCAGCGTGCTGTGCAGCGTCGCCAGCACCGCGGTGGACTTGTTGCTTGGGTTTGCGGTGGCCTACGTCCTGTGCCGCCAACGCTTCCTGGGCCGGGGACTATTGGACACCGTTACGATGCTGCCGCTTGCGATTCCCGGCGTGGTGCTCGCGTTCGGGTACGTCGGCGCGTTCAGCGGTACCGCGCTCGACCCACGCGACAATCCGATTCCGTTGCTCATCATCAGCTACGCCGTGCGGCGGCTGCCATTCTCCGTGCGCTCGGTGATGGCTGGCCTCCAGCAGACCCACCCCAGCCTCGAAGAAGCCTCGCTGAACCTGGGCGCTTCGAGGTTCCACACGGTGCGGAAGATCACCCTGCCGCTGGTGGCCGCCAATCTCATCGCCGCCGGCATCATGGTCTTCGCCTTCTCGATGCTCGAGGTGAGCGACAGCCTGATCCTGGCGTTGAAGGAAGAGTATTCGCCGATTACCAAAGCCATTTTCGACCTGACCACTCGCCCGGGCGACGGCCCCTTTGTCGCCAGCGCCATGGGCGTGCTCGGCATGGTCCTGCTGGCGGCGACCTTCCTGCTGGCGGCGCGGCTGCTCGGCAAGCGGATGGGCGAACTGTTCCGCGCGTGACGTTGTCAGAAGAAACGAATCTGTTGAGGTGTCCGATGAACCCTTGCCGTGAATGTGAATTGCTGGTCACCCGTCGCCAACTCTTCGGACGCGGCGCGACCGGGATCGGCGCAGCGGCGCTGGCCTCGCTGCTGAATCCCGAATTGCTCGTCGCGGCGGAGCAGTCCAAGCCCGCAACCAAGGGCGCGCTCGCCAGGCTGCATTTCGCGCCGAAGGCGAAGGCCATCATTTCGCTGCACATGTCGGGCGGTCCGAGCCATCTCGACCTCTTCGACTACAAGCCGAAGATGAAGGAGTTCCACGGCCAGGACCTGCCGGCTTCGGTGCGCATGGGGCAGCGCATCACCGGCATGACCTCGGGTCAGAAGACGCTGCCGGTGGCGCCGACGATTTTCAAGTTCGCACAGCACGGGAAGAGCGGCCAGTGGATCAGCGAGTTGCTCCCCTACACCGCGCAAGTCGCCGACGAGCTGGCGATTGTCAAGTCGGTCTGGACCGAGGCGATCAATCACGATCCGGCCATCACCTACATCCAGACCGGTTCGCAGCAGCCGGGACGTCCGAGTATCGGCTCCTGGCTGAGCTACGGCATCGGCGCAGAGAACCAGGACCTGCCGGCCTACATGGTAATGATCTCGCTCGCCAGCAACGGCGCCAACGACCAGCCGCTGTTCGGGCGGTTGTGGGGCAGCGGCTTCCTGCCGTCGGTGCATCAGGGCGTGAAGCTGCGCTCGGTGGGCGACCCCGTGCTGTACCTCAACAACCCGCCGGGCATCGACGCCGACACGCGGCGCACGCTGCTCGACGGCCTCGCCAAGCTCAACGCCGAGCAGGCGAAGCTGGTCGGCGACCCGGAGATTCAGACGCGCATCGCGCAGTACGAGATGGCGTTTCGCATGCAGACCAGCGTGCCGGAGCTGATGGACTTATCGAAGGAGCCCGACTGGGTGTTCGAGTTGTACGGGCCGGACTCGCGCAAGCCCGGCACCTACGCCGCCAATTGCATCCTGGCGCGGCGGCTGATCGAGCGCGGCGTTCGCTTCGTGCAACTGTACCATCGCGGCTGGGATCAGCACGGCGGCCTGCCCGCGCAGATTCGCCTCCAGTGCAAGGACACCGATCAGCCCTCCGCCGCGCTCGTGAAAGACCTGAAGCAGCGCGGCCTGCTCGACTCGACGCTCGTCACCTGGGGCGGCGAGTTTGGCCGCACCGTCTACAGTCAGGGCACGCTGACCGCGACGAACTACGGCCGCGACCACCACGGCCGCTGCTTCACGCGCTGGCTGGCCGGCGGCGGCATCCAGGGCGGCGTTACCTATGGCGAAACCGACGACTACGGCTACAACATCGTCAAGGACCCCGTCCACATTCACGATCTGAACGCCACGCAACTCCACTGCCTGGGCCTCGACCACACCAAGTTAGTCTACCGCTACCAGGGCCGAGACTACCGCCTAACCGACGTCGCCGGCGAAGTGGTGCAGGGCATTCTGGCATAAGGGGTGGGTACCGGCCTTGACAAGCCGCTCTCATTTATGTACGATACCGCAGCGTTCCGTTTGCCCTTCCGAGACGCCACGGCGCGAAGAACGCAAGGGAACGATATCAGGTCTTCCTTGGCGGCTTTGCGCCTTTGCGTTGATCCTTGTCGTGCTTCCCGCCGTGCGTTATTCTTCCAGCGACGTAATCCAGTCCTTTTAAGCCGGTCCCGCGAGACCGCCAAAGGGTGAGAGATGACCGTTCAGGCAACAGCGCAAACTTCAGCCCGTCCCGAGCAAGTCGGGATGGGCTTTTTCTTTGGGCGCCGGCCATGATGCTCGACGCCAGGGATATCCAGCGCGCGCTGGCGCGCATCGCGCATGAAATCATCGAGCGCAATCGCGGGGTGACGGACCTTTGCATGGTCGGCGTGCTGACGCGGGGGTATCCGCTGGCCAAGCGGCTGGTCGACGCGATTCGCAAGGTCGAGGGCAAGGAGTTGCCGCTCGGCTCGCTCGACATCGCCATGTATCGCGACGACCTGTTCACGACCCAGCCGGTGGTGAGGAAGAGCGATCTGCGGTTCGACATGACCGGCAAGCGGGTGGTGCTGGTCGACGACGTGCTCTTCACCGGTCGCACGGTGCGCGCGGCGCTCGACGCGCTGATGGACTTCGGCCGGCCCGCGGCGATTCAACTGGCGGTGCTCATCGACCGCGGACATCGCGAGCTGCCGATTCGCCCGGACTACGTCGGCAAGAACGTGCCGACCGCGCGGGAGGACGACGTGGTCGTCAAGTTGGAAGAACTCGACGGCGTGGACTCGGTGGTCATCGCGAAGGGGCGCAGGTAATGCTGGCGACCAAGGACCTGCTCGGCTTACAGACCATGAGCGTGGCCGACCTCGAGCGCGTGCTGGAGACCGCGGTCGCCATGAAGGAGATTCTCGCGCGCCCGCTGCGCAAGGTGCCCACGCTGCGGGGACGCACGGTGTGCACGCTGTTCTACGAGGCCAGCACGCGCACGCGCACCTCGTTCGAGACCGCGGCCCGCGTGCTGAGCGCCGACGTGACCAGCATCAGCGCGCAGTCGTCGAGCATCATCAAGGGCGAGTCGTTCAAGGACACGCTGCTGACGTTGCAGGCGACCGGCGTCGATGCATTCATCATTCGTCACCACATGGCGGGCGCGCCGCACTATGCGGCGTCGCTGGTGAGCGCGGGCGTGGTCAACGGCGGCGACGGCATGCATGAGCATCCGACGCAGGGGCTGCTCGACCTGTTCACGATTCAGGAACGACTCGGTCGCCTCGAAGGCGTGAAGGTCGCCATCGTCGGCGACAGCTTGCACTCGCGCGTCGCGCGGTCGAACGTCTGGGGGCTGACGAAGCTCGGCGCACATGTGACGTTGTGCGGGCCACCGACGATGATGCCGCCGGCAGTGCAATCGCTCGGCGAGTGCGGCCGCGTGCGCGTCACCTCGAACCTGTGCGACGCGCTCGACGGCGCCGACATCGTGTACGTGCTGCGCATCCAGCTCGAACGGCAGCAGGCCGCGCTGTTCCCGAGCGTCCGCGAGTACGCGGGGCTGTTCGGCCTGAACTCGGACGCGCTGAAGCGAGCGAAGCCCGACGCGCTGGTCATGCACCCAGGCCCGATGAACCGCGGCGTGGAGATTTCCGCGGAGTTGGCCGACAGCGACCGCGCGGTGATTCTCGATCAGGTACAGAACGGCGTGGCGGTGCGGATGGCCGTGCTGTACCTGCTGCTGGGTGGGCATGAGCACTAAGTCGTCCGTGTTCGTTCCGCTCGTCTGCGGCTCGATGGCGTTCGTGGTCTACGCCTTCACCCTTTGCCCTGGCGTCACCAATCGCGGCGACACCGGCGAACTCATCGCCGCCAGCCACACGCTGGGCATTGCGCATCCCAGCGGCTATCCGTTGTTCATGGTGCTGGGCCGGTTCTTCGAGTTGCTGCCGCTGGGCACGCTGGCGCTGCGCTACAACCTGCTGAGCGCAACGTTTGGCGCGCTCACCGTGGGTGTGGTGGCGGCGACGACGCAGCGGCTGACGGCGAATGCGATGGCGGCGGCGCTCGCAGCATTGGCGTTCGGGTTCTCCCCGTCGTTCTGGGGGCAGGCCGAATTCGCGGAGGTCTACACGCTGAACGCGTTCTTCATCGCGCTGGCGTTGCAGGCCGCGGTGGCGTGGCGGCAGACTGGCGACGCACGCTGGCTGGCCGGCGGATCGCTGGCGGTCGGGCTTGGGCTGAGCAATCACATGACGATCGCCTTGATCGTGCCGGCGCTGCTGGTGGTGCTGGTGGCCGGCGGCTCGGCGGGAGCCTCGTCCGCGCCGCTGATCCGGAGGCTGCTGCTCGCGGCCGGGTTTTTGCTTTGCGGCATTGCGGTCAATGCCTATCTGCCGATTCGCGCCTCGACCAGTCCCGTCCTCGACGGCGGTTATCTCAGCGGCGGACTCGGCCTGCTTGGGATGTTGGTGGGCAAGCATTATCTGAACGAGTTGGCGCAGAGCGGTGGCCCTCAGTTGGCGGAAGGCGCTGGCCTCTGCGCGACACTCATCGCGATGAACCTCCACTTGCTGCTCCCGCTGGCGCTGATTGGCATCGGCGCGATGGTGCTGCGGGACCGACCGATGCTGTTGATGCTGCTGCTGGCGACCTCGCCGTTTCCGCCCTTCTTCATTGCCTACGGCCAGCCGGGCGTGCAGTACTTTTTGATTCCGACTTTCCTGATCACTGCAATGCTGGGCGGCGTGGGATGGGACCGGGCCATTCGCAATGTTTCGCGCGTACCGGTAAAGCTGGGGGTTCCCCTCGCCGTCATCGTGTCGCAGTTGCTCATCGCCCTACCCATTTGCGACGCGCGCGAGGATCGCATCTCGGCGCGCTATGCGGAGGCGATTCTCCGCGCGGCCGAGCCGAACGCCACCATCATAATCAATGACGACATTGTCGCCTTTCCGCTCTACTTCTATCGCTACGCGGCCGAACGTCGGTCGGAGGTGAAACTGGTCTTCAATCACGAGGCGGTGGTATGGCGGCAGACCGTGCGCGACAACTGGTTGCGCGGGCCGGTGTACACGGTCTTCTGGTACGATCAGATGGGCGACGAGTTCACGCTCTCACCGGCCGGGCCGCTGATGCGAGTTGTGCGCAGGGACGACTTGCCGGTAGCGGACCGCGGGAGCTTCGATCATCTGCCCGTGCAGCGACAAGCATACGAGGAGGGACGACTACTTCGGCTGCGCCTTAGTGAATCCACCCTCGCGCCTCGGCAGTTGGCCACCGTTGACATGTTGTGGGGATTAGAGGGTTCGGCGCGCACCGACCTGGAGGTCTTCATCTTCGGCAAGCGTCAGGGCAGCGGTGAGGAGAAGACGGAAGCGGAGACCATGCGCGTGCGCGGTCGCTGGCATCGATTCCACGAGCAGCAGCCACTGGGCTACTGTTATCGGGGGCAGGGGAGGCTCGGTGATGGGGAAGTGGCGCACTCCATGATTTTGCAAGTCGCCGAGGAGGCGTTGCCCGGTCGCTACGACTTACTGGTTGCGCTGACAAAAATGGGCGCAACGGAAGCAACGGCGCTACGGTTGGCGAAGAAGGTGAGCGAGTTCACCGTCTGGAGCATTCGCGGCGCCACGGTGTTCTGAATCCAAGGAGGTCGGCATGAAAGGTGGCGGAAGACTCGGCAAGCTGGACTTGAAGCTGAAGCTGGACGATCGGGACGAGTATCATCGCAGTGTGGATTCGTACGAGTTGCGGCTACTCGGCCTGGAACGAGCGCTGGCCGAAAGCAAGCGCTCGGTGATGATTGACTTCGAGGGGTGGGAAGCCTCCGGCCGTGGGGAGTGCATCAAGCGACTCACAGAGCGGCTTGATCCGCGCGGATACGTCGCCTATGACGGTGGCGGAATCGCGACCGACGAAGAGCGCGGCCATATGTGGCTTTGGCGGTACGCAGTGAAAACCCCGAAGCGCGGGCAACTGGTCATCTTCCACCGCGGCTGGTACACGCGCGTGCTGGACGATCGCGTCGAGCAGCGGATCGGGCACGCCGAGGCCAGGCGCTCGTTCGACGAAATCAACGAGTTCGAGAAGATGCAGTCCGACGATGGATGCATCGTGGTGAAGCTCTGGCTGCACATCAGCAAGAAGGAGCAAAAACGCCGCTTCGAGCACTTTGAGAGAGACCCTGCGCAGAGCTGGAAAGTGAATGCCGATGACTGGCAGGAACAGCGACGTTACGAGAAGTACCAGTCCGCCGCGGAGGAGATGATCAGTCGCACCGACACTCCGTACGCGCCCTGGCTGTTGGTCGAGTGCGAAGATGATCGGTATGGTCGGGTGCGTGTGATGCAACTGGTGGCCGAGCGACTCGAGGCCGAGCTGCAGCCACCGGCGAAGAAGAAGGGAGGCCGCAAGTGATTCTCAGCAAGCTGGACATGACGAAGGGAATGAAGGACGAGGCCGAGTATCGCGAGAAGCTCGACCACTACCAGAACCGACTGGTGAAGCTGGAGCGCAAGCTTACGCCCGCTTCCGGTCGGTCGGTGGTCATCGCCTACGAGGGGGTGGACGCCGGCGGCAAGGGCGGCAACATCAAGCGCATCACCGCCAAACTCGACCCGCGCGGATTTGTGGTTCACTCCATCGCCGCGCCGCAGGGCGACGAGCGCGTGAAGCACTACCTGTGGCGTTTCTGGACCCGCTTGCCGCGCCACGGCCAACTCGCCATTTTCGATCGCACCTGGTACGGCCGCGTGCTAGTGGAGCGCGTCGAGAAGTTCGCGCAGCCGCACGAGTGGAAGCGCGCCTACAACGAGATCAACCAGTTCGAACGGATGCTGGTGGACAACGGCACCATCATCATCAAGCTCTGGCTGCACGTCAGCAAGGACGAGCAGCTCAAACGCTTTAAGGCGCGCCAGCAGGACGACTACAAGAAGTGGAAGATCACAGACGAAGACTGGCGCAACCGCAAGAAATGGACGGCCTACACGCAGGCGATTGAGGACATGTTCGCGGAGACCAGCACCGCCCACGCGCCCTGGCACGTCATCGAAGGCGATCGCAAATGGTACGCGCGCGTGCGGGCGCTGCAACTGGTGGTGGAAACGCTGGAGCGTGAACTGTGAGCACCGTGGGCAATCTGCGCCGGGGTTTGCTGGCGCCGCTGGAGAGGATCGAGAAGCTCTAAAATCCCATGGATCTGCTCATTCATTCCGGCCGCGTCATCGATCCGGCGAACAACGTTGACGACACGCTCGACGTGCTCGTGCGCGACGGCGTGATCGCCGAGATCGGCCGTGATTTGAAGACAAAGAAGGCAAAGGCCATCGACGCCACCGGCCAGGTCGTCGCGCCGGGCCTCATCGACCTCCACACGCACCTGCGCGTGCCGGGGCAGGAGTACAAGGAAACGGTGGCGACGGGTACGCGCGCCGCAGCGGCGGGAGGCTTCACGACCGTCTGCTGTATGCCGAACACCTCGCCGCCACTGCACTCGCGGGAGGTGGTCGAGAGCTTGAAGGAACGCATCGCCGCCGAGGCGGTGGTTACGGTCGCACCGGTGGGCGCGGTGAGCCTGGACCTCAGACACGAGAATCTCAGCGAGATGGCCGCGCTGAAAGAGTGCGGTTGCATCGGCGTCAGCGACGATGCGGTTCCGGTGCAGGATCCGGCGTTCATGCGGCGCGTGTTTCAGTACGCGTCGATGTTGGAGCTACCCGTGTTCCTGCATTGCGAGAAGAAGACGCTGGTGGAGGGCGCGGCCATTAACGAGGGGCGCGTCTCAACGCTGCTGGGGCTCAAGGGCATGCCGCGCGAGGCGTGCGAGATCGCGCTGGCCGAGAACCTCATCCTCGCGAAGTACACGGGTTGTCGCATTCACATCTTGCACGTCAGCACCCGGGGCGAGGTGGAGTTGGTCCGGCGCGCGAAGAGCGAAGGCGTCGCGATTTCCGCGGAAGCTTGTCCCCATCACTTTGCCCTCAGCGATGAGATCTTCGTCGCGGATGGCACGCCGTCATACGATACCAATCTCAAGATGAATCCGCCGCTGCGCACTCCCGATGACGTGGAGGCTGTCATCGAGGGACTGAAAAACGGGACCATCGACGCCATCGCCACCGATCACGCGCCGCATGCGCGACATGAGAAGGAAGTCGAGTTCGACCGGGCGCTGTTCGGCATCACCGGGCTCGAGACCGCGCTAGGATTGACCCTGCGTTACCTCGTCGAACCGGGCCATCTGTCGCTCAGCCAGGCCCTCAGTAAACTCACTTCCGCTCCGGCACGAATCGCGCAAATAAGCGGTGGCTCACTCACAGTCGGGAATCGCGCCGACCTCGTCGTGTTCGATCCGGCTGCGGAATGGGCCGTCACGCGCGACCGCACCCAATCGAAATCAGACAACACTCCATTCCTCGGCTCAACGCTGCCGGGTGCTGTCCGCGCAGTTATCGTCGCAGGCCGGCAGGTCATCTGAAGGGAACCGGTTGAAGGCAATTCTTGTTCTGGCAGACGGCACGACCTTTGAAGGCACGGCCCTCGGCGCAGTGGGCCGCGCGGTCGGCGAAGTGGTTTTCAATACTTCGATGACCGGCTATCAGGAAATCCTCACCGACCCGTCGTATCGCGGCCAGATTGTCGCGCTCACCTACCCGCTGATCGGGAATTATGGAACCAACGACGAAGATCTCGAATCGCGTGAACCTCAGGTGCGCGGCTTCATCGTGAAGGAAGCCTGCGACCTGCCCAGCAACTTCCGCAGCGCGCAGACTACCGAGGGCTTCCTCAAGCAGCACGACGTGGTCGGAATTCAGGAGATCGACGTCCGCGCGCTCACGCGCAAATTACGTCATCACGGCGTGCTGATGGGCACGATTACTAGCGATGAATCGCGGGCCGAAGCGCTCGCCCGCGTGCAGTGCGCAGAGAGCTACGAGCTGCACGACTTCGTGCGCGAAGTCTCGACGCCGCAGCCGTACCTCTGGAACGACGACCGGGCATTCTTCACTGGCCAGCCGCCGCTCAACCTTGGCGACGGTCCGCGCGTCGTCGTCATGGACTACGGATTGAAGTTCAACATCCTGCGCTCGCTGCGCGCGCGCGGCTGCGAGGTCATCGCTTTGCCGTGCGCCTCGACGGCCGAAGACGTGCTGGCGCTGAAGCCCGACGGCATCTTGCTTTCACCCGGGCCTGGCGACCCGGCGCTGCTCGGCTACGCAGTGGACGAGGTGCGCAAGCTCATCGGCAAAGTTCCGATGATGGCGATCTGTCTGGGCAACCAGCTGCTGGCGTACGCCGTCGGCGGGAAATGCTACAAGCTCAAGTTCGGCCACCGGGGCGCGAACCATCCGGTGAAAGACCTGCATACTGGACGGGTTTACATCACGTCACAGAATCACGGATACGCGGTTGATCCTGATTCGCTGCCGAGCAACGTCGAGGTATCGCTGCTCAACTTGAACGACGGCACGGTGGAAGGACTCCTCCACAAAGACGAGCCGGTGTTCTCGGCGCAGTACCATCCCGAGGCGTCGCCCGGCCCGCGCGATAACGCCTACCTGTTCGATCGGTTTGTGGCGATGACGAACCACCGAACCACCGAACCACCGAACCACCGAAACGATGCCTAAGCGCACCGACCTCAAGAAAGTCATGGTCATCGGCTCCGGCCCGATCGTCATCGGGCAGGCGGCCGAGTTCGACTACGCCGGTGCGCAGGCCTGCCGCTCGCTGCGCGAAGAGGGCATCTCGGTCGTGCTCGTCAACTCAAACCCCGCGACCATCATGACCGACACCGAGATGGCCGATCGGGTGTACCTCGAGCCGTTGAATCTCGAATTCGCCGCGAAGATTATCGCGAAGGAAAAGCCCGACGGCCTGCTGCCGACGCTGGGCGGTCAGACCGGTCTCAACCTCGCCACGCAGATCGCGCGCGCCGGTGTGTTGAAGGAACACGGCGTCGAGTTGCTCGGCACGCCGCTCAGTGCCATCGAGAACGCCGAAGATCGTGAGCACTTCAAGCACACGATGCAGCGCATCGGCGAGCCGGTGCCGGAGAGCGCGATTGCGACCACGCTGCCGGAAGTCCGGGAGTTCGCCAAGCAGCACGGCTTCCCGGTCATCATTCGTCCGGCTTACACGTTGGGCGGCACCGGCGGCGGCATCGCCAACGACCTGCACGAGTTGGAAGAGATCACGACCCGCGGCCTGACGATGTCGATGATTCACCAGGTGCTGGTCGAGCGGTGCCTGCTCGGCTGGAAGGAGATCGAGTATGAAGTGATGCGCGACGGCGCCGACAACTGCATCACGATTTGCAACATGGAAAACTTCGACCCGATGGGCATCCACACCGGCGACTCCATCGTGGTTGCGCCGAGCCAGACCCTGAGCGACAAAGAATACCAGCTTCTGCGTTCCGCGTCGCTCAACATCATCCGCGCGCTCGACATCTGGGGCGGCTGCAATGTGCAGCTCGCACTCGATCCGCATTCCATGCAGTACTTCGTCATCGAGGTCAACCCGCGCGTGTCGCGCTCGTCGGCGCTTGCCAGCAAGGCGACGGGGTATCCCATCGCGCGCGTCGCCGCCAAGGTCGCCATCGGCCTCACGCTCGACGAGATACCCAACGCCGTCACGAAGCAGACGCTGGCCTGCTTCGAGCCCGCGCTCGACTACTGCGTCGTGAAGATTCCGCGCTGGCCGTTCGACAAGTTCCACTACAGCGACCGACGCGTCGGCACCCAGATGAAGGCGACCGGGGAAGTGATGGCCATCGACCGCACGTTCGAAGGCGCGCTGATGAAAGCGCTGCGCTCGTTGGAAATCGGCGTCTACGGCCTCCGCCTGCGCGGCGCTGAACTGTGGACCGACATGGAAATCGAAGAGAAGCTGCGCGTCGCCACCGACGAGCGCATCTTCGTCATCGCCGAAGCCTTCCGCCGCGGGATGATGGTCGAGGAGATTTATCAGATTACCAACATCGACCGCTGGTTCCTGAACAAGATAGCGCGACTCGTGGTGATGGAGACCCGCTTGCGTGGCCGCAAAATGGACGAACTGACGAGCGACGTGCTCGGCGACGCGAAGCGGCTGGGCTTCAACGATCATCACCTCGGCGAGCTAACCGGCTTGAAGGAAGTAGACATTCGCGCCCGCCGCCGGTCGTTCGGCATCGGCCCCGTCTACAAAATGGTCGACACCTGCGCGGCGGAGTTCGAAGCGCAAACGCCGTATTACTACTCGTGCTATGAGCAGGAGGATGAGGGGTGAGCGAACATAAGGGGAAAAGACGGATGCTCTTTACTCATCCGAGATTCACCGAAGTTAGTTTGCTACTTTTCGTCGTGTTGTGGTTGCTGTGCTTCGCCGACGGATCGAAAAGACCGTTCCATTAGAAGAACTGCGGGAGTGGGCGCAAACAGTGATTGCCAGACCAGCGGTCTTCTGTGGGCAAATGACAGAGCAGTGCAGCGAGAGTTCATCCCCGATTCCTGGAAGGATCTGAAACTGCGGTTCGTTGCATTGGAGGATGGGCAGAACGACGATCCAGTCGATGATCACCTCCGGATTGGTATGGGAAGCCATTGGTTCCAGTATGGGGTGCTGGTTGGATCCCGATCCTTTCGCTTTCAAAGCACTCCCGGGACAACAGCCTTTCGATGGGTAGATGGAATCTATGGCTGGCAAGAGCATTGAACGATTCGGGCGTGGTGAGGCGATGAACGCATACGGGATAGTCATTCTCAGAGGCAGGGGTATCGCCGCGGATCATGGGGCGAGCACTGTGGCAAACTTTCCTGCGAGGTGATGAATCATGGCGACCCTGGCGGAAGTTGAGACGAAACTCCGAAGTATCGAGCGGGAAGTGGCAGACCTTCGCGCGAGAATCGACCGGTTGGACCCGTCTGCGAGCCCGCCCGAGGTGAGCAGTGGGTGGCCGACGGAGATCAAGTTCGCTGACAAAGAGCCCTTGCGCAAGACGTTCGACGAGTTATTCACGCGCATGGGCATCAGCCACGTCCATCCGATCGGAGCTGAGCAGCTTCAGGAAATGATGCGGAAGGAAGGCGTGAAAGCAGAGGACAACATCTTCAGTCGCGGCATTATTGAAATGCGTGAGGAGTGAGTTTGTGCACTTCTTATACTGGGATGCCAGCGCACTGGGCAAGCGGTATGCTGATGAAACTGGTACAGCATTCGTTAACCACATATTTGATAAGTTTCCCCGAGATCGTATGATGGCGCTCTATCTGGCCATTGGCGAAGTGATGTCGATCATCATTCGCAAGCAAAATGCTGGCCTCGTCGGTGACGATGAGGCAGCTCACGCTTTGATTGAATTCCGTTCAGAAGTCGCTGACGCTGCAGACTTTCGATTGGAATCCGTAGAAGACCATCTCGTTCGCGGCTCACTAGATCTGATTGAAAAGCACTTCCTGAACGCCACGGATGCTGTTGTTTTATGGTCCGCCCGGGAAGTCGCGTCTGCCCTCCGAAATAGGAACGACGACCTCGTGCTGGTTGCTTCTGACACTCGTTTGCTCCGTGCCGCCGCCGCCGAGGGACTACTGACTTTCAACCCCGAAACCGACACTCAGCCCCGCCTCGACCAACTCATCGCTGGAGATTCCTGATTGATGCCGGCCCAAATGCCCAGTAAAGTCATCGTCATCGGCGGCGGGCCGATTCGCATCGGTCAGGGCATCGAGTTCGACTACTGCACCGTCCACTGCATCTGGGCGCTGCGCGAACTCGGCTACCAGGCGATCATCATCAACAACAACCCCGAGACGGTGAGCACCGACTTCGACATCTCGGACCGGCTGTACTTCGAGCCGCTGACCGAGGAAGACTGCCTGAACATCATCGATAAGGAATCGCGCGACGGCAACTTTCTGGGCATCATCGTGCAGTTCGGCGGGCAGACGCCGCTCAATCTCGCGGAGCCGCTGCATCGGCAAGGCGTGAAGATTCTCGGCACCTCGTTCGATTCGATTGAGACCGCCGAAGATCGCCACGAGTTCGAGCGGTTCCTGCGCGAATTGGGCATCCCCAAGCCGGCCGGCCGCGCGATTGTGTCGGCGGACGAAGCCGTCGAAGTCGCTAACGAAATCGGCTACCCCGTGCTGGTGCGGCCGTCGTTCGTGCTCGGCGGACGCGCGATGGAAATCGTGTATGCCGAAGACGACCTGCGCTCGTACATGAAGCATGCCGTCGAGGTCACTCCGCACCGCCCCGTTTTAGTGGACAAGTACATCCTCGGCAAGGAAGTTGAAGTTGATGCTATCGGCGACGGCGTGGATTGCCTGATTCCCGGCATCATGGAACACATCGAGCGTGCGGGCGTGCACTCCGGCGACTCCATGGCAGTCTATCCACCGCAGTCGCTGAGCGAAGGCGTGATCGCTCAGGTCGTCGGCTTCACTACACGCATGGCGAACGCGCTGCAACTGCGTGGACTGATGAACGTGCAATACGTGGTTGATTCCGACGACAACGTCTTTGTGCTCGAAGTCAATCCTCGCGCGTCGCGCACCGTCCCGTTCCTGAGCAAAGTCACCGGCATCCCCATGGTGAACGTCGCGACCAAGATCATGATGGGCGTGCCGCTGGCGCAGCAGGGATTCTCCAGCGGACTGCATCCCGCGCGCAACCTGGTGGCAGTGAAGGCGCCGGTGTTCTCGTTCGGCAAACTCATCGAAGTCGACATCGAGCTCGGACCGGAGATGAAATCGACCGGTGAAGTCATGGGCATCGACTTCGACCTGCCACGCGCTCTCTACAAGGCCATGGTGGCCAGCGGTTTCGACGTGCCGACCCGCGGCAAGATGCTGGTCACCATCGCCGATCGCGACAAGCCGGAAGCGGAGAACCTCATTCGCGGCTTCGTCGAGCTCGGCTATCGCATCTACGCCACCGAGGGCACGGCGGCGTTTTTCAAGTCGTGCGGCATCGAGTGCCACGTCGTGCGCAAGATCGAAGACCGAGCGGAAACCAACGTGCTCGACCTGGTCGTCGAGAAAAAGGTGGACGTAGTGCTGAACACCCCGACCCATAGCCGCGGGCCCGAGCGCGACGGGATGAAGATTCGCCGGGCCTCGGTCGAGCACGGCGTGCCCTGCCTTACCTCGCTCGACACCGCGCGCGCGCTGCTGCTGGCCCTTTCCGCCCGCGAGGGCGAGAATCATTTCGAGGTCCATACCATTGACGAATACTTGCAGGGAGTGTGCTGAGCGACGACCGTAAGCGAGCGTGAGCCGCTTGACTTGTTCCAGTGCCGTCGGTATCATACTCACGGAGCGAAGCGAGGGGTTCCATGAAACTGCGTCGTTGTGGGGTGCCGTTGATTCTGTCGGTGGGCGTTGCCGGCATGCTGGCGATGCAACTTCACCCGGCGCAAAGCCAGGCCACCGGCACCAAGTGGGCGTTGCTGGTGGGCAGCGACGAGTATGAGGACGAGGACATTTCGCCGCTGCGGTTCGCGGTGAAGGATGCCAAGACCGTCGCCGCGGTGCTGGTGGACACGCTCGGCTTTCCGCGCGAGAACGTGCTGGTGATGACCAGCGAT